>Ga0326727_10028053_pt1 | contig 10273 bp, 3 predicted proteins | sample MB2enrmetagenome_FD_207643 | JGI IMG/M metagenome (GOLD analysis project Ga0326727, IMG submission 207643) | Lab enriched peat soil microbial communities from McLean, Ithaca, NY, United States - MB29MY | ecosystem: Environmental > Terrestrial > Soil > Wetlands > Peat | place: USA: New York...
GAATTGCGCCACCCGCATCCAGTGTCACGCCCTGACGCCGATACGCCCAGCACATGTAGCTGATGCTCACGAAATAGGACGCGGGCAGGCGGTTCGCCGCGCAAATCTTCACGCCCAGCAGCGTCGTCTTGCCGCCGAATCCCATCGGGCCGATGCCGAGTTCGTTCGCCGTCTTCAAAATATCCTGCTCCAGCGCGTCCAATTCGGGCACCGGATTGCGGTCGGGAATCAACCGCAGGAACTGCGTCTTGCTCAATTCGTAGCCCGTCGCGCGGTCGCCGCCAATGCACACGCCAAGGATGCCCGGCCCGCAGCCCTTGCCTTGCGCCTGCAACACCGCGTCCAGAATCGCCTTGCGGCAACCGTCGAGATCGCGGTTCGCGTTTAGCTTCTCGTTCGGCAGCGAGTATTGTGCACCGACGTTTTCGCAGCCGCCGCCCTTGAGCACCAGCCGCACGCTGATTTCCGGCGAACGATGCTGATGAAAATGAAACGTCGGCGCACCCGGCCCGCAATTCGTGCCGTCGTTCTTGCCCGTGAGCGAATCCACGGAGTTCTGGCGGAGATAACCTTTCTTCGTCGCCAGTTTCACCGCTTCGCGCCCCGTTTCCTCGAATGTGATTTGGTCAAACCCGACCGGGCAATCCACGTAAAACAAAATGCTCCCGGTGTCCTGGCAAATCGGCTGCGACTTGGTTTTCGCCAGCGCGATGTTCTGGTCAATAATCTTGAAGGCGTTCGCTGCGAGAGAATTTTTCTTCTCGTTCTCCAGCGAGGTGAGGATGGCCTGATGCACGTCGCCGGGAATTTCGGCTGACGTGCGGCGGATGAGTTCGACCAGTGAATCCTGCAATTGGCTCATAAATCTTCCGACAGCGTAAGACTTGACGGCGAAGGCGTCAATAAATGCAGTGGTGGGGCGAGCGTCCTCGCGAGCCGGTTTTTGCAAATGACCAGCACGGCTCGCGGGGACGCTCGCCCCACCGGCCGCCGCGCTCCTTGCATTTCGCGCCGCTGCTGGTTTTAATCTGCGTGTGCAACCGACCGGCAGCGACAACTCCGCTGAAAGATTTTTTACGCCCTTGCGATTTGGGATTCTGCTCGCCCTGCTCGTTTTCGCCGCGTTTCCACAAGTGTTGATCGGGATGCAAACATTTGTCATCCGTGATTACGGATTTTATTCCTACCCGACCGCTTTCTTCCAACAGGAATGCTTCCGGCACGGCCAACTGCCGTTCTGGGACCCATACAATTACTGCGGCGTGCCGTTTCTCGCGCAATGGAACACCATGCCGCTCTATCCGCCGGCGCTGATTTATCTCGCGCTGCCGCTCACGTGGTCGCTGTCTTTTTTTTGCCTGCTGCATTTGTGGTTCGCGGGCTTTGGGATGTATCACCTTGCACGGCGATGGACGGGCCTTCGCCGCGCCGAAGTGTCGTCTGTTTTTAACAAATGTGATGACTCGCCGGCTTCGGCACAACTCTCTGGCAATGCAGCTACGGCCACGCAGGCGGGAATTGATTTTGCCGCCGCGTTTGCCGGGGTCGCCTTTTCATTCAACGGCCTGACACTGAATTTGCTGATGTGGCCGAGCCACATCGCCACCTTGAGCTGGATGCCGTGGGTCGTGCTGGCGGTTGAAAGCGCGTGGCGCAAAGGCGGACGGAAAATATTTCTGGCGGCGATGGTCGGTGCGATGCAAATGCTCGCCGGCGGTCCGGAAACCATCTTGCTGACGTGGCTGCTCTTGCTCGCCTTGTGGATTCAACAACTCGTTACCGGCAGCACTGCCACTCCGTCGCCGGACGCACCGCAGCGCGTCCCTACCGATTTTGTGGCACGCGGCGCGACGTCCTGGAGATTTTCCGCAGTCGTGCTGCTGGTGGTTGCGCTGACGGTCGTGCAGTTGCTTCCGTTCCTCGATCTCGCCGCGCACTCGGAGCGTCACGGCAATTACGCGGATTTCCGCTGGTCCATGCCGGCCTGGGGTTGGATGAATTTCCTCGTGCCGATGGCTTTTGGCGGCATTGTCAACATGGGCGTCTTCTTTCAATACGATCAATTGTGGACTTCCTCATATTACCTCGGTATCGGAACGCTGTGGCTGGCTTTGCTGGCCGTCTGGCATGGTCGTCCGGGCCGTGTCCGAATGTTGGGTGCGGTGGCCGCCGTCGCCTTTATTTTCGCCCTGGGCGAACACACGCCCGTCTATCCCGCCCTGCACCGCCTGATCCCGGTCTTAAGCCTGATTACCTATCCGGTCAAATTTGTCCTGCTCGTGGCCTTTGCCGCGCCGCTGCTCGCGGCGTTCGGGCTGGCGTGCCTGCAAGACAATGTGGAGTGCGGTGACGTGTCACCGCTTTCCAAAGCGCCGACATGTCGGCGCACTCCGAAATTATTCAACCGACTCCTTTTCCTCGGTTTCATCCTGCACGCGCTTATCGGCGGAATTCTTTTCTGGGCCTGGCGCTTTCCGATGCCGGGTGACAATGTTCACGCCACGCTGGTCAACGGCCTTTCTCGCGTGGGCTTCCTGTTGCTGACCGGCGCACTGCTCTTGGTAGTCCTGACGCGTCCCCGCACCGGCGCCTTGCACCGGGCAGCGGCCCTGCTCCTGCTTCCCGTCGCGTGGCTGGACATCCAGACGCATGAGCCGGCGCAAAACCCGACCACGCCGCCGAAGAATTATTATGACCTGAACCTGGCCCGGACAAAGCTGGCCATGATTCCGCAGCCGAAACTGGGCGGCTCGCGCGCCATGCTCACGCCGATGGCCGAATGGCAGTTTGTCCACTCCGCCATCTCCAGCCCGCAGAATAATTTCCTGATTGGCCGGCTGGCTTACGGCGCGGACTGCAATCTGCTGGACGCCGTGCCCAAGGTGGACGGATTTTATTCGCTCACTCCGCGGGAAAATGACGACGTGCTTTCGCTGTTCTACACCCAGACCAACGCCAGCTTTCCCGGACTGGAGGATTTCATGGGCGTGTCTCAAATCTCCGCACCCGACCAGATTTACCACTGGCAATCGCGCTCGAATTTCCTGCCGCTCGTGACCGCCGGTCAAAAGCCGGTCTTCCTCGACGACGACAAAACGCTTGAAGCATTGACGCAACCGGATTTCAACGGAAATAAAATCGTTTTCCTGCCGCCGGAGGAAAAATTGCTCGTCACCATCACAAATCAAACAAGCGCCCGCGTTACGAATGTGCGCTTTGGAAACCAGTCCGTGGACGCGGACATCGTGGCTGCCGAACCATCGCTCGTCGTCGTCGCGCAAACCTATTATCACGACTGGCGCGCCTTTGTGGACGGCCATCAAACGCCTTTGCTGCGCGCGAATCACGCCTTTCAAGCCATCCAAGTCCCGGCTGGAACACATCAAATCCGGCTGGCTTACGAAGACCGCGCGTTTGAAACCGGCGCTTCGGTCTCAATTGTCGCATGGCTGGTTTGTTTGCTCGCGCTTTTCATCCCGGCGGGGATTATCCGTGGCAGCCGACGTGAGTCGGCTCTGACATTTGCCGAAATAGAATGAGAGCGGACTCGCGTCCGCTGCTATGGATTTGACAGCCGGAAGATCAAATTTCGTTACGGCGTGGAGAAACGATAAAACTTCGCCGGATTGCCAATGGCATTGGTGTCCGTGAACTGCCTGTGCCGCGAGGCGAAGGCAGAAGTCAGCGACTGCCGACAAAGCCGGAGGTCGCTGACTGCATCAATTGTTGGTGTTGCCCAGCAGATAGAACTGCTGGTTCTGCGCCGGATTCACGGCGTTGGACAGGTTGGTGGTGAAACCGCCGCTGCCACTCGAGACATTGGTCCAAATCGGCGTCCAGGTGTTGAGCGGAGCTGCCATATTCGTGCTGGTCAGCAGATAAATCGCGCCGGCCCCCGTGTTCGTTGCCGAGATGGTCAGGCTTGTGCCCGAAATCACCGGGCTGGCCGTGAATTTCAGCGCCGACAGCGGCGCCGCCACCGCCACCACGCTCAATGAGACCGACGTGGGCGCATAGGTCAACTGCCAGCCATTGCCCCCGCCTAGCGCCGGCAGGTTCGTGGCCGCGAAGGTGCCAGTCACCGTCTGCGCCGTCACAAGTGTGAAGGCGTTCCCCGTCACCGGGTTGAAACCGTTGAGGTTCGTCACGTTCAACGTGCCGCCAAGCTGGGCGGTCCCGCTGACGGACAGAACTCCGTTTGAGGGTGTGCCGCCAAGCTGGAAGGCGAGCGTGCCGCCGGCGTTCTGTGTGTATTGGGTCGCGGTGGTCTGGCCCTGTGCGATGGTCAGCGTGCCGTTGATGATTTGAAGCGCGCCGCCGTTGGTCCAGACGGTGCCCGCGCCGCTCACGAGGACGTTGCCGACCGCCCCGTTGCTGTTGCCGAGAATCGTGTTCGCCGCATTGCCGGGGACGGGCACGATGCTGTTGGTGCCGCCGACAATGTTCCAGTTGGCGGTCTGACCGGCGGTGTTGCCGAGGGTGAAATCGCTGCCGGGCGAGACCGTAATCACGCCATTGCTGCCCGTCGTCAATGTGCCGTAGTTGAAGACGAACGCATTGCCGTGGGTGCTGGCGGAGTTGGAAACCGAAAGACCGCCGGCGTCGTTAATGTTCCCGCCGGAGAGAATCATCTGGACGTTCCTGCCAGTGCTGCCAGCGATGGCGATACTGCCGCCGAAGGTCGCCGCTGCGCCGTTGCTGATAGTCAGGCTGTCGCCGGAGCCTTGGTATCCGAGTTCCATGCCGGTGGCGTTGGACCAGATTGTGCCAGAATCGGTGACGAGCATCGTGTTGTTGCCCTGGCTTTTTCTGGCAATCTGGCCGTAGTTGTCGTAGAGCGCGGCGCCGCCGCTGAGGGTGAGCTGATTTTGATGCGCGCCGCTGTAGCCGAAACCGAACGTGCCGCTGTTGGTCCAAACCGAGCCGGAGCCGGTGAGCAGGATCGTATTGTTGCCGCCCTGAATGTTGACCGTGCCGGAGAAAATCCTGACGCCGGTGGCCAGCGTGACGGTCGCGTAGTCGCCCGACGTGGCGAATGTGCTGGCGACATTCACCACTGAACCGGAACCGGTGGCTGCGAAGCTGTTGTTGTTGGCGCCGGCGCCGCCGGCGAGGAGATTCCCGGCGGAAACGCCCGCGCCATTGGTCACGAGCAGGCTGCAATAATTGCCCGCATAACCGACATAGACCGTGCCGCTGTTGGTCCAGACCGAACCGCTGCCGGTGACGAGCATGCTGTTGTTGTCCGCGCCGCTGTTGACGCCGATCCAGCCGTTGGCGCTGGCCACGACGCCGCTGCTGGCGATGGTCAGGCTGTTGCCGGGGCTGCGTTCGCCGAGGTTGAGGTCGCCGCTGCTGTTCCAGACGGAGCCGCTGCCGGTGACGAGCACGGTGTTGCTGGTCGAGCCGCCCTGATTGCCCACGTAACCCGTCGTGTCATTGACCCGGCCACCGCTGGTGATTGTCAACTGGTTGCCGGCGAAGTTGTCGCCAACGAAAAGGTTGCCCGTGTTCTGCCAGACCGCGTTGGTGCCGGTGACGAGCACGATGTTATTCGAGCCGCCATAGCCGATGTCGCCTTGAATGTTTTGGACCTGGCCGCCATTGGCGATGGTCAACTGGCTGTTGTTCGCGCCGGGGCCGTAGCCGATGTAGAGGTTGTTGGAATTGTTCCAACTCGATCCCGCGCCGCTCACGGTGGCGGCGTTGTTGGCGGCGTTCGTGTTGTATCCGATGTAGCCGTTAATGTTCGAGACGGTGCCGCCGGCGGCTATGGTCATCTGGTTGCCGGAGCCGCCGGCGTTGTAGGGGCCGCCGCCGTCGTCGGGGCCTCCGCCGAGAATCAAATCGCCGCCTTGGATGCTCAATAGACTGTTGTTGCCGGTGATGGTGAGCGCATTGTTGTTCGCGCCGGGTTTGTAGCCGACGGAAAACAAATCGTTGTTCGTGCCTGCAAGGAGCACTTCGCCGCCGGCGGACACCGTCAGGCTGTTGCTGGAACCGGAATAGCCCAGATAGATTTGATTATAACCAGCGGAGAAACTCGAATAATACAAAGAACCGGGGCCGGTCACGGTGACGGAATTGTTGCTGGAGTTGGCGTTATAACCAACCCAGAGCTTGACGGACTCTTGGCTCGTATCGCTTCTATTGGTGAGAACTCCGCCGTTGGCAATCGTCAGGCTGTTGCCGGAACCGTTGTAACCGACATAGATTTTTGTATATGCGAGCATGCCCGCGCCGTTAATCGTGACGGAATTGTTGTTCGCAGTGCTGCCATTGCCGATAAAAATACCATTCTCGCCCCCTTGGCTGCCCACTTGGAAAAAGCCACCGTTGCTGACGATCAGGCTGTTGCCGGAGCCATTGTAGCCGACGTATTTTGCAGCAAGCTGGTCTGCTTTCCACACCGAGCCGCTGCCGGTGACGAGCACGGAGTTGTTGCTCGCGGCTGCGTTGTAGCCGATGTAGCTCCCTATGTTGTTGTAGAGATACCCGCCGTTGGCAACGGTCAACTGGTTGCCCGCCGTATGGTCGCCAACGACCAGGATGGCAGACCCAGAGGAGTTGACGTTGTTCCACACCGAGCCGCTGCCAGTGACGAGCACGGAGTTGTTGGCGCCGTCATAGCCGATGTCGCCTTTGCTGTCGGAAACCTGCGCGCCGTTCTGGATAGTCAACTGGCTGTTGTTGGCGTTGGTGCCATAGCCGACGTTGAGGGTGCCGCTGTTGTTCCAGACGCTGCCGGGGCCGGTGACGAGGACGGCGTTGCTCGAGGCACCGGTGCCGAACCCGATGTCGCCGCCGCCGTTGACGACTTGCGCGCCATTCTGGATGGTCAACTGGTTGTTGTTGGCGTTGGCGGCGTAGCCGACGTTGAGCATGATGCTGCCGTTGTTCCAGACGGTGTTGGTGCCGGTGACGAGGACGTTGGCGGTCGCGCCGGCGACGTTGCCGAGCGCGATGTTGCCGTTGACGGTGTTGGTGCCGCCAAGGATGTTCCATGTCGCCGTCTGGCCGGCGGTGTTGCCGATGGCGACGGGGCCGCCCGAAGGCGGGGTCATCTGACCGCCGTAGGTCGTCAGCGTGCCGTAGTTGAAATTGAAAAGCGCATTCGTGGCACTGGCGGAGTTGTTGGTGGAAATCAATGTAGTGGCGGTGACGTTGCCGCCGTTGAAGCTGACCGTGCCGCCGGGGACGGCCAGCGTGCCGGCGACGTTGAGGTTGCCGTTGGCGAGGTTGAGCTGGTTGTTGGTGCCGCTGCCGAAATAACCAACGGTCAGGCCGGTCGCGGAGACCGCGCCGCTGTTGGTGATGGTTAGGCTGTTGCCGGTGCTGTCATTGCCGAGGCTGATCGTGCCGGAGTTGGTCCACACCGAATCACCGCCGGTGACGAGGATGGTGTTGTTGTTCACGCCGGAGTTGTTGCCGACGACACTGCTGCCGGCGACGGCGAGGACGCCGCCGCTGGCAATCGTGAGGCTGTTGCCGCCGGCGCTGTCGCCAAAGGTGAAGGCGGAGCCGGCGTTCCATTGCGAGTTCGGGCCGGTGATCACGGCGGTGTTGTTGCCGGCCGTGCCGAGATTGCCAACGTCGCTGTAGCCGCCCGCGGAAAGAACGCCGCCGTTGGTGAGGGTGAGGCTGTTGCCGCCCCCGCTGCCGCCCAGGATCAGATTTCCGGTGCTGCTCCAGAGTGCGCTGGCGCCGCTGATGAGCACGGTGTTGTTGCCGCCATTGCCGCCGACGGAGCCGGTGACGTTCCTGACCGTGCCTCCGTTCTGGATGGTGAGCTGATTGCCGCCGCCGCTGTTGCCGACAACGAGTGAGGTGGTGTTGGACCAGATCGAACCGGAGCCGGTGACGAGGGCGGTATTGTTGGCAGCGCCTGCCAGATAGCTGATGTAGCCGTTATGATCATTCAACTGGCCGCCGTTGGTGACGATCAGCGCGTTGAACGTCCCGCTCTGGCCGACGTAATAGTCGCTGGGGGCGGTGTAGGTGTAGCCGTTGATGGTGTTGGTGATGCCGGTTTCGGCGTCAACACGCAATGCGGCCAGGCCGATCACGGCCGCGGCGATTAACAGGTATTTTGTTTTCATATTTTTTGTTTCTCCTGACTTTCAATGATTGGATATTGCGCTATCACGGCAACGCCGCTTGCACCCGATTGAAGCGCACTACAGCCGCTTTGCTTTGGCGTGCCAGAGCCGGCTCGCGAGGACGCCCGCCCCACCGGTTGTTTATCCCGCCACCGGGATGCTGACAACATCGCTCCATTGGCCGACTCGCTGGTCGGCTTGAATGTAAATGGCTTTGTATTTCCAGAGCGCGGATTGCCCGGCGGCAGGCATCGGCTGGGTGTCGGTGTAATCGGGTATGGTGTCAATGGCCAGAAACACAAAACCCGTGCCGCGATCCACCTGAATCTCGATTCCGTCCATGCCTTGTTTCGTCCAGCCCACCACCACTTGTCCGGCGTCGAGTTCGGCGATGAGGACGGGCTTCAGGGAATTCACATCCACGGTTTGATCCGCACCGATGATTTGCAGGGCCTGGCCGATGGCATCGGTGTAACCGGGCGCAACTTTGATGCGGGCAACGATGGCCTTGATGCGGCTGATGATGCCGGGTGCAACCGCCGTTGGCGCAACGCCCAAATTCGGCGCGACGGGTGCGAGGCCGAGGGCGGCGGCACTGCCGTCGCGGGCGGCATTTTTATAGGTCGTCCATTGCTGGGCATAGGCGGCGACCTGCTGCTGGGCGTTCAGCGCATAGGCGAAAAACGCGGCGTCATTGGTCACGGAGGTGACATCGCCAGCCGCGAGTCCCAGCGCGGCGGAATAGCTGGGCAGTTTGGCGGCGAAGTTGTTCAGCCAGCTTAAACGGCCGGCATCGTCAGATGGTAGGTAGTATGATTTAGCCATAGTTTTAGGAGTTGTATGTTATTTGATGGAAAAGTAGCGTTTTTTGACCATTTGAGGCCAAAAAGCTGATTTTGAGGGGTTTGCAGCGACCGAATGGGCGTGTGCGATGATTCCACACGCCTGCGGATTCGTCCAACAGGCATGGGCAACCGTCCAACAGGTCTGTAGAATGACCGCACAGGCTTGGAAAATGACCCGGCAGGTCTGTGCGGTCGTCGCACAGGCTCGTGCAATCATCCGGCAGGTCCTTGCGGACGGCCACCAAGTTTGCGTGGTGACGACACAAGTCTGTGGAATGATTTCGTGGACTTGGGAATTGGCCGCACAAGTTTGGGCCGCGACCGGAGAAGGCTGATTTACGACAAATGGATTCCGCTGCTCGTTGCGCTGTTGCGCTGTTGCGCTGTTGCGCTGTTGCGCTGTTGCGCTGTTGCGCTGTTGCGCTGTTGCGCTGTTGCGCTGTTGCGCTGCCGGACATCACCGCATATCACGAATTCTGTCATGGCTTGCGCGTTTGACTCTGTAAGAAAGGCAGGCGGAGGTCAAGTTTATTTTAGAAAATGTTTTCCGGCATCCACCGGGAGCGCCGTCGTCCCGGCGGCAAGTTTATGTTGGAGTTCACGCTTTAGCGTGCTACTGGAAACAAGCTAAAGCTTGAACTCCAACACGCCGGCGCTCCCGGGGTTTCAAAAAAAATGAAACTTCTTCTCGACAAAACCTGTTTCTAAATCCAAAAAGAACGAGGCGAATGGCAAAAACCAAACGAATCGGAATCCTGACATCGGGCGGCGACAGTCCCGGACTGAACGCCGCGATCCGCGGCGTCGGCAAAACCGCGCTCGGTTTTTACGGCATGGAGATTCTCGGCTTCCGCGACGGCTTCCGCGGCCTCGTGGAGGGGCGGCGGCTCAAGCTGGACAAGGCCGCGCTCGCCGGCATCCTCACCGTCGGCGGCACCATCCTCGGCACCAGCCGTGACCGGCCACACCGGATGCTGGTGGATGGCCGCACCCGCGACATGACCGATGTCATCAAGGAAAATTACAAGAAATGGGACCTCGACTGCCTCGTCTGTCTCGGCGGCGGCGGCACTCAAAAAAGCGCGCTTCACCTTTCCGAGGCCGGCCTCAACATCATCACTCTGCCCAAGACGATTGACAACGATGTGGCAATGACGGATGCAACCTTCGGCTTCGCCACCGCGCTCGACATCGCGACCGACGCGATTGACCGGCTGCACAGCACGGCGCACAGCCATCACCGCATCATCGTCACCGAAGTCATGGGACACCGCGCGGGCTGGCTGGCGCTGGGATCGGGCATCGCCGGCGGGGCGGACGTGATTTTGA
>Ga0326727_10028054_pt1 | contig 10273 bp, 9 predicted proteins | sample MB2enrmetagenome_FD_207643 | JGI IMG/M metagenome (GOLD analysis project Ga0326727, IMG submission 207643) | Lab enriched peat soil microbial communities from McLean, Ithaca, NY, United States - MB29MY | ecosystem: Environmental > Terrestrial > Soil > Wetlands > Peat | place: USA: New York...
TCGTTGCCTCGAATTTGCTGAGCAAGAATTAAGCCGATTATCAACTAACAAGCCGAGAAAGCATACCCCAGGGGCATAAGCCCGCGTTGATGTTGCTCCTTGATTGCCGGGGTTAAACCTACCAGCCGTGCCCTTCTCTCCGCGCAGACGCAGAAACAGCCAAAGAGGTCCTCCCGCGCGGGAATAACATCTTTGGCTGTCTGAATGCTACTGTCTCCGGCAAATGCGTTACGGCTGCTTTTGGCAATTGGCTAATGTATAGCCCGAGGGATAGAGGGTTGCCATGACACCAGGCGGCAGGTTGCAGGGCTGGCCGTAACCGGGAATCCGGCTCGTGACGTTGCTGTTTCCGCTGTTGCCGTTCTGAGTGCTTACGCGCACATCCACGATGTCGCCCTCCAACAGAATCGTCGTGTCCACAATGTCCTGATCGGTGCGGATAATGGTCAGGAAGTTGCTGTTCGGCGAGGCCACATAGACCTTTCCGTAGGATGAATTCTGGGTGGAAACCACGGTTCGCGGGTAGCCGGTGACCGACAGCGTCTTTTCCACCGTGTAGCTGCTCAGGTTGGCGATAGTCACCGTCTGGTCAGTCTGGTTGGCCGTATAGGCGCGGCTGCCATCATACAAAACGGTCACGCTGGCGGGGTTGTTTCCCACCGGAATCGTGTAGGTGGCGCCAAAGGTGGAGCTGTCGTTGCCGTACTCGTCCAGGCTCACGTCGATGACGGTGATCGTGTTGCCAGTATAGTCGGCCACCACCAGCAGGTTCTTGGCGGTGTTGTACTCGGCATAGACCGGACCGGCAACCGCGGGTAATCCGCCGTCAGCGGGCAAACTGCAGGTCGGGTCAGAGGTAAAATTGCAATTCGGAGGAGCGTTGGCGGAGTTCAGTGCCGCCCGAGAAAGCGGCAAAGTGGGATGGGAAAAATACGTCTGTCCACTCTGGTTCACGCAACCCGTTGGCGGAGGACATTGGTTGTCCAGCGTGCCAAACTGCGAGTTGATCACCGTGACGGTGTCGCTGCCACGGTTGATCACGAAGAGACGCGCGGCATCGGCGCTCTGTACAGCATAAACCGGGCACCTGCCCGTTGGAATCGGCGTATCCGGCGAATAGCTGGCGACCTCGATGGGGGTCACCACGCCGAGTGGCTGGGCTGTGGGCAAATTATTGCACTCCACGCCGGTGGGAGAGACTATATTCTGGCTCACGGCAAAGTAGCGCGTACCATGAAGGGGCGGACCCATCACCATCACAGGCGTAGGCGCCAGGGGAATGGAAAGCAGGAGGGTCACAGGGCCCCCGGTGAAAACATCGGCATAGTTCCCATAGAGATCCGTAGCCCACAGTCCGGCGGATGGCGAAAACAGGTTCAAGGGCTCTGCCGTGCTGGGCAATGTGGAGTAGGTCACGTTTTTGGTCTGCAACGTGGTGGAAACAGGGATGTTGGTTATAGTGCCGTCGCTGTTGATGGTGTAGCCGTTGTAACCGGTTTCGTCCAGGGTGAATGCCGTCGGGCCGGGGCCGATGAGAGCCTGAGCCAAAATTGAATCGCCTGCATAATCGATGACCGTGGCGATGCCGGACGAGGTGGGCGAAGGAGCTGTAACCACCACCGCTAACGACTGCGGCTGCGCCGCGGGGCCACTGGGATTGGTGGGAGTAACCACGGGCCGGTAGTTGTTGCCGCAACCGGCAACCAAGGCAGCAGCCATAAAGACCGCGCCCGCCTGAACCAACCGCACACGCGCCTGGCTAAAATTCATGCGTAAAAGCCTCATTCAGTTCTTTCCTGCTTACAACGTGATTGTAAATCAGGCGACCGGGGGTTGGACGCGGCAGGGATGCGAAAGGGTATCGAAACCGGCTAAACGGACGATTTCCCGGCGCCGGCCCGACCTATGCTCCGCGGGTTACGATGGATGCGTGGCGCGAATCAAACTGATTTGGCAATCGAAACTGGTGCTGCTGTTGGTGCTACCCTTTGCGGGCGCCAGCGTGGTGCTGCAAGCCCACTGGTGGGCGGTGAACTACTGGCCGATGGCTCTCTGGTCGCTGGGTTTAAGCCTGCTGCTGGGGCTGGTGGTCCTGCTACTCGGCGCAGCCACGCCGGGCGGGGCCTTTGCCGGGGCGGCGATCACCGCCAGCCTGATGTTTTCCACAGCGACCTTCTTTTCTAGCGAGATTATCCCTTACGCTCCATGGCGCACCGCCTTGATACCGGTGCTAGCGGTTTTTGTGCTCGCCGATATTGCCACGCGACTGGGCCGGGAGCAAAAGCTGCGGCTGGGCACGGCGGAGCTGCACGAAGGAAGAACCGCGTCGCAGGTGGCGGCCAACCTGGGCGTGGCCGGGCTGGTCTCCGACGGACTGGCGCAGTCGTGGCTGGCAGGCAGCGGCTGGTTCTCGCATGTTGCTCCGGATCTGCTGCTAGCCGCGGGGTTGGCGGCGCTGGCCGAAGCCGCGGCGGACACAGTCTCCTCGGAGATTGGCCAGATTCTGGGCGGACGTCCACGGATGATCACCACCCTGCGCCAGGTTGATCCGGGCACGGACGGCGCCATCAGCCTGGTTGGCACGCTGGCCGGGGTGGCCTCGGCGGCGATTGTAGCGGCAGTAGGGTGCTGGGCACTGGGCGGCGAAAGGACTCTGTTCGCCGTGAGTTGCGCGGGCGGCGTCTTCGGCTTCTTCTTCGACAGCCTGCTGGGAGCAACGCTGGAACGGCGCGGCTGGCTAAACAACGACGCGGTTAATTTTTTGTCGACGGCCAGCGCTGCGGCCTTCGCGCTGGGATTGCTGGTGGTGTTGCCGCATCCCGGAGTAGGATGATCGTGTTTTTCGAACCGTGGGAATACAATGAAATCAAGAACGGAGAACTGGCCATGCAACTGACCGTCCTCCCCGAACTTGAAACACTCATCAACAAACGTCTTTCCAGCGGCGGCTATGCGAACGTTGAAGATGTGTTGCGCCGCGCCCTTGTATCTCAGGATGCCGAGGAAAGCCGGACCGATGAGGAACGACGGGCGTTATCGGCTCATATCGACGAAGGCTATCTACAAGCCGAGCGCGGCGAGCTGATCGACGACGCTCAGGCCCGTCGTGAAATTCAGGCGATGAAAGACGATTGGCGTTTGTATAGGTAATAAGCAATTCTGTTATTACACATCACCCGTCTACGGGGCTTCAGGAAGAGTGAGTGCGTTACACCCGTCGAGATCGAAGACATACTTCAGGAACCGGTCTCTTTGTTCTCTTGGCAGCTTCGTCACAGCATCAAAAAACTCGGCATGTTTTGCTTTGCAAACTTTCTGCATCTGTAACGCATAGTCGCTGTGCGGGTCCTGGACGGAAATGATGGAATAGGCAACGTATTCCGGAATTTTGGCGGGCGCCATCATCACGGCCCTGGTCAGATCACGAGGCAAGCGTTCTTCCAACTGGGCAAGCGTTTTCATCTCGTGATAAGACTCTGTCTCGCAATGATGTTCGCCAAGGGTCATCACTACATGTTGCTGTTCCTCGTCTTTGGGGATGAGGTTCAGCAGCAGTACAGCCGCATCCTGCCGCTGCGGCGCCAGTTCGATCAGCTTCGCCGCGTAGACAACCTGTGCGCGATAGCTCTCTCCCGCATTTAACTTATGGGCGGCCAACTCCGCTGTCGAGATGGCGCGCGCCATCTTCGCTATGGCATCGATCTCATCGCAATTCGGTTTCTGCGCAGACCACACCTTACACGGCATAAACAGGGATGTCAGAGCAACCACACAACATACGATTTCATGCGTCTTTATCATGATTCTCCGGTAATAGCCCATACTCGATTGACATTCTTTCATCCGCGTATCGATTCTATCGCCTCAGACAATGGCCTGCCTCAGCGCAGATGCAAGCGCCAGGCGGTGTAGCTGAGAATTTCGTGAGCAATGCGCTCAAACTTTCGCCAGCTTCTTCCTCCCTCACCCTCAACAGCCACGCGGGGCCGCGGCGAGGTGAGCACGTCCAGGCCCTCCGCGGCGCAGATTTCATGGATGCGAAACATATGCGTTCCATCGCTGACAATCACCAGCCGGTGTAATCCGTTGGCGCGGGCGATCACGCTGACGCGGAGGGCCGACTCCTCGCTGTTGCGGCTCACGGTTTCGGCGATGATGGCCTGCCGGGGGACACCCATGCCCATCAGGTATTCGCGGCCCACCGCGCCTTCGTTGTACTGGTCGCCGCCGTTTCCGCCCAGGGTGATGATGAGCGGTGCGATGCCGTGATGGAAGAGCGAAAGACCGTGGTCCAGACGGGCGCGGTAGACCGGAGAGGGCCGGCCGTCGTACTCCGCCGCGCCGAAGACGACGATAGCATCCGCATGAACTGCCTGGGTCGCCTGGTCAACCTGGGCAACCTGATCGAGGACTGCATAGCGCTCTATCTGTACATAGACCCAGCGGCACCAGCTCAGAGCTGTCACGATCAGCACGAGCACCAGCAACAGCGCGGCGCGGAGGATCCAGTTGCGGTGCTTTGGCTCGGTCTGGCGCTTCATGGGGATCTTTCAAGTGCAGTGGTCAAAGATCAGTGGTCAGTGGCCTGTTTCACGCTGTCGATGATCTCAACGTAAATTCAGAATACAGTGATTAGTTTATCTGCGTTCCACGATGCTTGCTCGATAGATTTCAGGTCCGTGCTTTTACTGACCACTGAACACTGAACACTGTTCACTAACCACTGTTATCTTTGCAACACCGCGACGATCTCGTGTGTCGGAATGGCGCCCTCGCGCAGAATCTCCCAGCGTCCATCGCCCAGAGTTAGATCGACGATAGTAGTGTGCAGCGCCTGACCGGTGGAACCGCCGTCGACAATGAGCGGGATTTGGTCGCCGAGCTGGTCGCGAACGCAATCCGCGGTGCTGCACTCGGAAGCCCCGAATAGATTGGCCGATGTGGCGGCAATAGGCAGCCCGAAGCGCTCCACTATGGCGCGGGGAATGGCGGCGTTGGGCACGCGCAGCGCCATGTTACCGGTATTGGCCGTAGAGCGCAGCGGCAGCTTGCAGCCGGCCTTCACGATGATGGTGAGCGGACCGGGCCAGAAGCGTTCCCCCAGCTTGTCCAGCAAGGGATCGGTGTCGCGGGCCAGTTCATACGCCTGGGCCAGGGAGGCAATCAGCAGCGACAAGGGCTTGTTCTTCTGGCGGGTCTTGATTTGATAGATCTGCTCGACCGCGTGGAGATTCACCGGGTCGACAGCCAGGCCATAGAAAGTATCGGTCGGCAGGGCGATTACATCCCCCTTGCGCAGACAGGAGACGATATAGTCGATCCGGTCTGGCTGGGGTTCATCGGGATGAACGTGCAACATCTCCGCGAACAAGGAGGTCTACCTCAGTTTCCGAGTATTGCGATGCCATAAAAAACGGAATCTATCGCAAAGCCAGCCAGGTTGCAAGCCACGCCGCGATTTCCGCCCGGCACATCCGCGCAAACGAGCTAGAATCACGCTAGAGAAAGAATAGTTTGCCCCGATATGCCTATTCGCATTGTACAGAGTAAGCGGAATTCGCGCCTGAAGGATTTGCGCCGCGCGCTGGCCCACCCTGGCCGCGACAGCGGGAGCTTGGCCGGAATCGAAGGGCCGAATCTGCTGGAAGAAGCTCTGCGCGCCGGCCTGCGCATTCCCTGTGTTTTTGTCGCGGAGGGCGCCGAGCATCTGCTGGAGGGTTTTGCGCTGGCGGCGGAGACCGAGATGCTGCTACTGCCCAGGAAGCTGCTGGACTCGGCGCTGGCCACCGAGACTCCCCAGCCGGTAGCCGCCCTGGTTGAGCCGCCGGAATGGACATGGGCGCACTTGATCGGCGGCCAACAGCGCGCGGCTCCGTTCGTCCTGATCCTGGATGGGCTTCAGGACCCCGGCAACCTGGGAACGATTTTGCGCTCGGCGGAAGCCTTTGGCGCCACGGGCGTCCTCAGCCTGCCGGGAACCGTGAGCGAGTGGAATCCCAAGGCAGTGCGCGCCTCCGCGGGCAGCGTCTTCCGGCTGCCGCTGCTCACAGTGAGCGCCCAGGAATGCTTTGCGAGGCTGCTGGAAGCAGGCGTAAAGATATGGACTACCACCGTGCGTGGGGCTCAACCTGCCGATCTGGTCGATCTGGCCGGGCCGGTTGGGCTGATCATCGGCAATGAAGGCAACGGCGTATCCGATCACCTGGCCGTCAAGGCCAGCGGACGCTTGACGATTCCCTGCCCCGGCCCGGTGGAAAGCCTGAACGCCGCCGTCGCCGCGAGCGTGCTGCTTTATGAGGCCTCGCGGCAGCGATTCGCTCTGAGTGGCGGACCTGTTGACCACAGAGGGAGCGCGCGATGAGTCTCTTTGACGGCGAGCAGGAAGGCCCCAACGGTCCGCTGCGCACAGCACCCCTAGCAGAGCGGATGCGCCCGCACTCACTGGACGAGTTGAGCGGACAGGAGCACCTGGTCGGCCCCGGCAAGCCTCTGCGCGTGCAGATCGAGCGCGACGATCCGGGCTCAATGATTTTTTGGGGTCCGCCGGGAGTGGGCAAAACCACTCTGGCAAAAATTATCGCCGAAACCACCAAGGCCACATTCATCGAGTTCTCCGCCGTGATGAGCGGCATTAAAGAGATCAAGCAGGTGATGGTGGCGGCGGCGCGGGCATCGCAAATGCACTCGCGGACGATTCTCTTTATCGATGAGATTCACCGCTTCAATAAAGCGCAGCAGGACGCCTTTCTGCCCTATGTGGAGCGCGGTGCCATCCGGTTGATCGGCGCTACGACAGAGAATCCCTCCTTTGAGATTATTTCGGCGCTGCTCTCCCGCTGCCGCGTCTATGTGCTCGAACCGCTGAGCGAGGAGCAGATTGTTGCGCTGCTCAAGCGCGCGCTGGCAGATAAGGAACGCGGCCTGGGCGCAATGGAGCTGACTGCCGATGACGACGCGCTGGAAATGATTGCCGGCTACTCCTCGGGCGACTGCCGAAACGCCTACAACACGCTGGAGGTGGCCGCGCAACTGGCGATGGAGCCGGGCCGTAAAGCCGTCAAACACATCGACAAGAAACTGGCCGGCGAAGCGGTGCAGCAGCGTGTGCTGATGTACGACAAGTCCGGCGAGGAGCACTACAACCTGATCTCCGCGCTGCACAAGAGCGTGCGCAACTCCGACCCCGACGCCGCGCTCTACTGGTTGGCGCGGATGTTTGCCGGCGGCGAGGACCCGCTCTACCTGGCCCGCCGCATCGTGCGCATGGCCATCGAGGACATCGGCCTGGCCGCGCCCGAGGCGCTGAATCTGACGCTCTCCGCCAAGGAGGCCGTTGATTTTTTGGGATCGCCGGAGGGCGATCTGGCGTTGGCCGAGGCGGTCGTCTATCTCTGCCTCGCGCCCAAATCGAACTCGGTCTACACCGCCTACGGCGCCGTGCAGCAGGAGGTTGAAGAGAGCCGCCAGGAGCCGGTGCCGCTGCATCTGCGCAACGCGCCGACGAAGCTGATGAAGGAACTCGACTACGGCAAAGGCTACCGCTACGCGCACAACGAAGAGGGCAAGGTGGCCGACATGGATTGCCTGCCTGAGTCACTCAAGGGCCGCAGCTACTACAAGCCGACGCAGGAGGGCCGGGAAAAGTTGCTGGCCCAGCGCATGGAAGAGATTCGGCGGATACGGGCGGGGAAGCGAGGCGGTAGTGGGAGGCTCTAATGATGAGGTTTGTCACAAAGAAGGAATCGACGTATGTTGGATGTTGCATTTACTGTGGCACGACTCAAGGTAAGTTAACTGAAGAACACGTTTCGCCATACGGGCTAAATGGATGTATCACATTGCTTGGCGCAAGTTGCGGCAATTGCGCAGAAATTACGTCCCAGATTGAGCTTCATGTACTCCGGCATATGTGGGGTGCAGCTCGCGCGGAGATGGGCTATCGCACAAGAAACAAAAAAAGAGCTGACGAACTCTATCCGCTCACGGTAATTCGAGGCGGTGTTAAGACCTTTCAGGAAGTTCCGCTCAAAGATGCATTGAAGATCATTGAATTGCCCATCTTCAAAGCTCCTGCAGTTCTTGATGGACGAACCGCGCCGGAGAACATCGAGTGCATCTCCAAAGATCAGTTTGTTCTGGTCGAGCAACGAGAGAACCTCGCAAAGAGGATTGGCGTTGACGAGGTATGTCCCCCGGACTTCGATCCAGACATATTCGCCCGTTTTGTCGCGAAGTGTTCCTTCGGATACGCAATTGAACGGTATGGAATTGAGGCGTTCGAATCTTTCTATATCCGATCAGCAATACTTGGAATTACGAAAGATATTGGACGATGGGTTGGATCGCCGGATACGCGTGAACTTCCAATCCGGAAGACACCTATGTCGGGTGGATTCAGAATCCTGCCGGACAATGATGTTCTAGTGCGCATCAAGCTCTTCCCACGCTTTGATGGTGCCGAATACATCACCGTAATCGGAAAAATGAAACAGTTTCAGGCCGATCAGTACCGTCTGATCAGGGGCGGGCGTGAAGCAGTGAAGGCAGGGTCCCCATATTGATACAGCCCTCTTGGGTTGCCGAGTATCCCACCCCCCGCGACGCCTTTGTCTTTGTCGCCAGGATGGGAAACAACAAACCTCGACGCGTTCAGCGCGTCGTCTTCGGCAGCTTGCTCAGCGTTTCCATCACAATTCCCGGCGTGAGCACCTCGGGCAGAAGCCGTGGGCTTGTTTCCCCCGGAGCGTAGAGTGCGTAAGCAGGGACGCCGCTGCGGCCCAGAGCGGCGAGGGCCTGCGTGATGGATTCATCGTGGCGGGTCCAGTCGGCGCGCAGCAGGACGACGTTGGCGGATTGGAAGGCCTGTTGCACCTCCGGCCGGTTCAGAGCGACGCGCTCGTTCACCTGGCAACTCAGGCACCAGGCTGCGGTGAAGTCCACAAAGACAGGACGGCTCTGCGATTGGTAGCGGCTGACGGCTTCGGCGGACCAGGGCTGCCAACCATTTGCGGTTGAATTTTGATCGGCATTGCCGGGCAGGACTGTTTTTCCGGCAGTCTCGCTGACCAGCCTTTGGCCGTAGACGGCGAGCGCGACGACGCCAAGCAGAATCAGCGCCGCAACGGCAGTGGCCCAGCGCCGTGCCGGCCAGCGGCCCAGGAACCATCCGGCTATGGCCAGCAGCAGGAAGCTCGCCAGCAACGCTGCCAGAATACCGGCTCCGTAAGCTACAGCCAGCACCCAGGCAAGCCAGATGACCGTGATGAAAATGGGCACGGAGACAGCCTGGCGCAACACCTCCATCCACGCACCGGGACGCGGGAGCAGGCGCGTCCAGGCCGGTTGCAGGGTGAGGGCGACGTAGGGCGCGGCGAGGCCCAGAGCGAGCGCGGTAAAGACGGCGAAGGTGACCAATGCGGATTGGGAAAGCGCGTATCCGATGGCCGCTCCCATGAAAGGCGCGGTGCAGGGCGTGGCGACGACGACCGCCAGCACTCCGGTAAAGAAGCTGCCCGTGTAGCCTTGCTTCTGCGCGAGAGAGCCGCCCGCCGAGGTCAGCGTCAAGCCGATCTCGAATTGCCCGGCCAGCGAAAGGCCGAGGAAGAAGAGCAGCCCAGCCATCAGCGCCAGAAAGACCGGCGACTGGAATTGGAATCCCCAGCCCAGTGTGGCACCCGCGGCGCGCAGCGCGAACAGCACACCCACCAGCGCCCAGAAGGAGACGAGAATTCCCGCTGCATAGACCAGCCCATGCGCGCGCAGCTTATGTCGCTCCTCATTGCCGGAGTTGACCAGCGCGAGGCCCTTGAGAAAGAGCACGGGAAAGACGCAGGGCATGAGGTTGAGCAGCAGGCCGCCGAGAAAGGCCAGGGCGGAGGTGCGGAGTAGGACGCCAAAAGCAAACGTTGGCGCCGCAACCGGCAAACTCTCCATCCCCGCCACCGCGAAGGACACCTCCCGCGTCGCGGCAATCTCGTAGTTTCGTCCTCCGCTCAGCTCAATCACACCCTTCAACTGATCCGGATTCGCAGCAAGATTCGCGTCTTTCTTCAGGTCGAGAATCAAGCCATTTGCAGTTGGTGTGAATTTCTGCGGGGCGGGGTTGTCGAGAATGTCCGGGTCTTCGGGAAAAAATGCGGCCTCGGTTTCCCTCTGGCCGGTTTCGACGGCGAGACGGAAGCCTTCTTTTATGGGCTGGAAGATGGCTTTATCGCCTTCCGGCAACGGACCGGGCCACACCCTGAATGCTTTCCAAAGTTCACTGTCCGAAGGA
>Ga0326727_10028056_pt1 | contig 10273 bp, 11 predicted proteins | sample MB2enrmetagenome_FD_207643 | JGI IMG/M metagenome (GOLD analysis project Ga0326727, IMG submission 207643) | Lab enriched peat soil microbial communities from McLean, Ithaca, NY, United States - MB29MY | ecosystem: Environmental > Terrestrial > Soil > Wetlands > Peat | place: USA: New York...
GCCGATCTCAACGACATGATCGACACCCAACCCGCCGCTGAACTCTCGGGCGGTCGCGCCCCAGTCGCCGACCTCCCGATAGTTGACGACATGATCGGCGCCGAGCGCGCGAAGGCGTTCGAGCTTCTCGTCCGAGGAGGAGGTTGCGACGACGATCGCGCCCATGCGCTTCGCAATCTGAACCGCGGCGATCGATACGCCACCCGTCCCCATGGTCAAGACGGTTTCGCCCGCCTTGAGCCCGCCATCGACGACGAGCGCCCGCCAGGCGGTCAGCCCGGCGGTCGTGATCGTCGCCGCTTCGGCATGGCTCCAGCCTTTCGGCGCGCGCGTGAACGCGGTCGCCGGTCTGACGACATGAAATGCGGCCATGCCGTCGACACCGTCTCCTGGCGTGCCCGCAAAATCGCTGACCTCGGCGAAGGGCGGTCCCGCCTGCCATTGCGGGAAAAAGCATGAAACCACGCGGTCGCCTGGGCGAAGCTCGGCCACCGCGTCGCCGACAGCCTCGGCGACACCCGCGCCGTCGGACATCAGAATGCGCCCATCGGCGGCGGGGATGCCGCCATTGGCGACGAGAAGGTCATGGTAATTCAAGGACGTCGCGTGGATGGCGACGCGGATCTCGTTTGGGCCTGGTCCGCCCGGATCAGGGCGTTCGACAATCTCAAGGCGATCCAATCCGCCCGGCGCCCGAACCGCAAAAACTTTCATATTACACCTCTTGATTGAGCCTGTTCGCAGCCTCGCGGGTGGTCCGGTCACTGGCGGCGGCTACGCAACGAAATTGACCCGCGCAGACCTGGCTGCGAGCGCCGGGTTGGAAAGGCTGTCGCTTAAGCCGCGATATGAGCCAGGAATCCGATGCGGCCTGACGTTCTGGCGAGCCCGCATAGCGCACCGTCACAAGCGCAACGGTGGCGGCCGAGGCGGCGGCCCAAGGGGTGGCCATCACGCCCGGCCCGGCAACGAGCGCCCCTCCAACAGCCGAGGCGGCGGAGATGCCGAGATTGAAGGCGGCGATGTTGAAACCAGACGCCGTCGCGACAGAGGCGGGCATTTCATCCTCGGCTACGGCGACGACGCCAGCCTGAACGATCGGCGCTACGCAGAAGTTGCATATCCCCCAGGCGAACAGATTGACGAACATGGCTTCAGTGTGGGGGGCAGTGATCGGAAGGGCGACGAGCGTCAGAATCAGGCCGGCCAGCGCCAGTGTCAGTGCTTGTCGCCGGCCTAGGACATCGCCGAGCTTTCCTCCGGCGAGATTGCCGACAACGGCCGCTATCCCGAACACCATCAGCGCGAGGCTGACAGTCGCCTCCGACACGTGAGTGACTTCGGTCATGAGCGGCGACAAGAATGTAAAGACGACGAAGGGCGCGCCGAAACCGAGCGAGGCAACGAGATAGAGCGCGAGCAGTCGGGATTTCCCGATCAGCGCGAATTGCGACACGAGCCTGGCTGGCGGGGCATGCGGGATCTGTTTCGGCAGCAACTTGCCGAGCGCGGCAGTGGCGATCGCCCCGAGCGCGGCCACGGCCAGGAATGGCGCGCGCCAGCCGAGCTGCTGGCCGACGAACGTGCCGAGCGGCACGCCGACGACCATTGCGACCGTCAGGCCGGCAAAGACCAGCGCCACGACCCGCGAAGCGCGCGATCGATCAACCAGCGAGACCGCGATGGCCGCGCCTATGGAGAAGAACACGCCATGCGCGACGCCGGTCACCACGCGCCCCGCAAGCAGAACGCCGTACACCGGAGCAAAGGCAGCGATCAGATTGCCAAAGGTGAAGAGTCCCATGATGCGGATCGCAAGCGCCCGGCGTGGGAGATGTCCGGTGAAAGCGGTGACCGTCGGCGCGCCGATGGTCACCGCCAATGCATAGCTGCTGACCAGCAGGCCGGCGGCCGGGACGGAGACCGAGAGACTGCGGGCGATCGTGGGGATCAGCCCGACAATCATGAACTCCGTCGTGCCGATGGCGAAGGCCGCCATGGCAAGCGCAAGCAGCGCGGGCGGCAAGGCTTTCGCTCTTCAGGCTGTGGCATAGTCGGCGAAGTGCGCCACCAAGCCGGCTTTCCCGGGCGCCACGTCGTCGGCCATCGTGTGACGATCCGGGAAATCGCCGCCGTTCTGCGAGCGAAACGGAATCGGCGCATCGGTGAACAGCCCATGGAGCCGCTTGCGCCACGCCGCCTTGACCGCGTCAACTTCTTCGGCCGTGCTGATGTGGGCTGCGCTGTAGACCGGATGGATGGGGAGAACGTCCATGCCCGGATAGAACAGCGCGCCGTGGGTCAACGGGAAGAGAAGCTGGTCGATCGGGCCGTTGACGCCGCGCGGGCCGTAGTCGGCTTCCGGGCCGCCGGCCATGACGTTCACCAGCGCGCGCTTGCCTTTGAGGATGCCGTCGCCGAAGCGGTGCTCGTTGGTGCCGTTCTTGTACCCATAGGCGAATCCGAAGGCATAGACCCGCTCGATCCAGCCCTTCAGGATCGCCGGCATGCCGTACCACCAGAGCGGGAACTGCAAGATGACCGCGTCGGCGGCGAGCAGCTTGGCCTGCTCGGCGGCGACATCGGCGGTCTGCCGACCCGTGGAATAGGCATGGCCCGATTCCATGATGAACGAGAGCCGGTCGGGATTCGCCCGGCTCGGAAAATCATCGGCGTCGAATACCGCCTTCCAGCGCATGCCGTAGAGGTCCGACTGCATGACCTCATGACCCTCGGCGGTAAGGGTTTCGACTGTGACATCGACAAGCTGACGTGTCAGCGACGTCGGCTCTGGATGGGCATGAACAACAAGAATCTTCTTGCTCATAAGCTGTCTTCCTTGCGCGCTTTGATGTGGCCGGTGATTACTTGCGATCCTTCGGGTGGGAGGGCGCCGAAAGGGGCGGAGGAACTGTCTCCGCCCGCAGATGCTGCATGGCATTGCCTTTTGAACCTGATGCAGGCATATGTGAAATCGATAGTTTTTTGAGTCGCTATCCACATGGTCGATACCAGTCGCATCGATCTCAACCTGCTGGCGACCCTCGAGGTTCTGCTTGCCGAGCGGAACGTGACCAAGGCGGCCAAACGGCTCGCCCTCAGCCAGCCGGCCGTCAGTGCGCAACTGCATCGCTTGCGCGCTCTGTTCGGCGATCCGCTGCTGATACCGGCCCATCGCGGCATGACTCCAACGGCCAAAGCGCTGGAGTTGTTCAAGCAGCTGCGCCCGGTGCTGGATCACTTGCGCGCCACGCTGACGAGCCATCAGACATTCGATCCGGCGAAGGCGGTGTTGACCGTCTCAATCGCCTGCTCGGATTACACCCAGGGAGTTCTTGTTGTTCCGCTGGTGCTGGCTTTGCGCAAAGCCGCGCCGGGAATCCGCGTGGCGGTGCGGGCGCTCGATCCCGCCGCCGTGGATAGTCAGATGGCGCGCGGCGAGGTCGATCTCGCCTTCACCACGCCGGAGCTGGCGCCGCCGTCATTGCGTTTCCGGCAGCTCTATTCCGAACGCTATGTGCTGATCGCCCGGCGCAATCATCCGCGGTTGAAACGGGCGCTGACGGTGGAAAGCTTCGCAGCGCTGGAGCATGTGATTGTCTCGCCCACCGGCGGCAGTTTCGTCACGCCGGTGGATGAAGCGCTGGCGGCGCGCGGCCTCGTGCGCCATGTCGTTTTGTCCGCCGCCTCTTTTTTGTTCGTGCCGCAAATCGTGTCGCGGTCCGATTTCGTGGCGCTGTTACCGGAACGGCTGCTGCGGGATCGCGCCGAGAATCTGAAACGGGTTGAGCCGCCCCTGCCGGTGCGTGGTTTCGATATGCTAATGGTGTGGCACGAGCGCAGTCATGGTCATGCCGGCCAGCGTTGGATTCGCGAACTGATTGCTAAACTCGCGGGCGCGCCAAGCGACGAGAGCGCCGCCGCCAGGAAGGCCCAGTTCTCGAAATAGACGGCGCCGGCCCGCGCGCGGGCAACAGTCCGTCCCGGCGACACACTCGGCTTGTTGAAGCCCAGATCGTGTCGGCTTCTGTCAAGGTAAGAGCGTCTCAATCCCTCAAACCTGCGCTGCGATGAATTTCTCGAAAACGGGCGCAGACGCGTTTGCAGCCCGGCCGGCGGGCAGGACCACACGGATGTCGGAAGTTCCGATCTCCCCGTCTGGCGAATGCCCCGCCGAGGCGCCTGCGCGTCCCCTTGCTCAGAGCGCCGAATGATCCCTCACGGCTTCTTCGAGAGCCGGTTTAAGTCCGCGGAAGCGCTCGTCCACGGCCGCGGGATTGTCGCGGTTGAGCGCGACCATTTGGGTCCGCGCTTCGCCGCCTCGGATCACTTCGAAGGCGTCCGTTTCAACGCCTTCGACAATGGCGTCCGCCACCGCCGATGCAGGCTCGCGCGCGAAACCGAGCTCGGGTCCGGCCCGGTTCGATTTCATCATCGGCGTATCCGTGCCGCCGGGGTAGGCGGTCAGCACGTGCACGCCTTCGCCCTTGAGTTCGCGTCGGAGCGCCTCGCCGAATCGAGCGAGACCGGCCTTCGTGGCGGCGTAGGTCGCGTAGAACGGCGCGCCGATCAGCGCGATTCCAGAGGAGACATTCACGACCATCGCGTCGCCGCTCGCGCGCAGCGCCGGCAGTGCGGCGCGCGTCAGCAAGATTGGCGCGACAAGATCGACGTCTATCATGGCCAGCAGTTCGGCTTCAGGCGTGTTCTCCAGGCGTCCGGCTCTGACGCCGCCGGCGTTGTTGACCAGGATGTCCAGACCGCCGAGCGCTTCGAGAGCATGTTTGATCGTCGCTGCGCGGCCCTCAGGGGTCGCGACGTCGGCCACGACGCTCCAGACGTCCGTATCGCTTCTCCGCAGTTCCTGGACCGCGTTCGCGAGAACGTCGGGCCGCCGGCCTGTGATGACGATTTTCGCGCCCTTGGCTTGAAGAGCATGAGCGAGCGCGAGGCCGATGCCGCTTGACCCACCCGTGATCAGGACGCGTTTACCGGAGATGTTCATGCTTGTTCTCCCATCAGTTTGTCCTGGGTCTTGTTGTCAAAGTCGCTGGCCTCGTGGCGCTCGCGGAGCTGCCCTGTTGGATCGCCGCTCATGCGGTTGACCATGCGTCCGCGCTTCACGGCCGGCCGCGCGAGGATGGCGTCGGCCCACCGCTGGACGTTCTTGTAGTCTTGCACCGAAAGAAACTCGGCCGCTCCGTACTGCCAGCCCTTGACGAGGCCGCCGTACCAGGGAAACACCGCGATGTCGGCGATCGTATAGTCTGTTCCAGCGAGGTGCTCGCTCTCGGCGAGACGACGGTCCAGCACGTCGAGCTGGCGCTTCACCTCTATGGCGAAGCGGTCGATCGCATATTCGATCTTCACCGGCGCATAGGCGTAGAAGTGGCCGAAGCCGCCGCCGAGATAGGGCGCGCTGCCCATCTGCCAGAACAGCCAATTCAGCGTCTCGGCGCGCAGGGCGACGTCCTTCGAGAGAAAGGCCCCGAACTTTTCAGCGAGATACAGCAGAATCGAGCCCGACTCGAAGACGCGGATCGGCTTCGGTCCGCTGCGATCGAGCAGCGCCGGGATCTTCGAGTTCGGGTTGACCGCCACGAAGCCGCTGCCGAACTGATCGCCTTGCCTGATGTCGATCAGCCAGGCGTCGTACTCGGCGCCGGCATGGCCGAGCGCCAGCAACTCCTCGAGCATGATCGTGACCTTCACGCCGTTTGGCGTGCCGAGCGAGTAGAGCTGTAACGGGTGTCGCCCGACCGGCAGCTCTTTCTCATGCGTCGGGCCGGCGATCGGCCGGTTGATGTTGGCGAAGGCGCCGCCGCTGGGCTTGGACCAGGTCCAGACCTTCTGGGGCGTATAACTCGCGGAATCGGTCATGTTCGTCTCCGGAAACGCGTGCGGCCGATTCAGGCCGCCGGGGGATAGTTGGACGGGAAGAGCGCGCGCAGCGTCTCTTCGTCTCTGACCGTCTTGAAGGAGTGGTCCTTGCCGACCGCCCGGGCTCGCGCGACCGCCGGCCGGGCGTCGACGGTCTCGAAAAGCCGCTTGAGATTCGGGAACGGCCCCAGCGGATCGTCGGCGCCCTTGCGCACGCGCGAGGCGCGATCGAGCCACCCCCAGGCTGACATGTCGGCGATCGTGTACGTGTCGCCGACGATGTAGGTTCGCCCTTCGAGATGACCGTTCAGGACTTGATAATGGCGCTCGGCCTCGCGGCGATAGCGGTTGACGGCGTAATTGAGCCCTTCAGGCGCTGCGAACTGGAAGTGCACGGCCTGACCCGAGAACGGCCCGAGACCGGAGGCGATGAAGAGCAGCCACGAGAGCAATTCTGGCCGGTCTTCCGCAGAACCCAGGAACTTGCCGGTCTTCTCCGCGAGGTAGATCAGGATCGCCGTGGAGTCGAAGACCCGCGCTTCCTTGCCGCCCGGCCTGTCGGTATCGACGATCGCCGGGACCTTGCCGTTGGGGTTGATCGCGCGAAAGGCGGGCGTGTGCTGCTCGCCCTTGCTCGTGTCGACCGGGATCGTCTCGTAGGGAAGTCCCGCCTCCTCCAGGAAGAGAGCGATCTTCGCGGGGTTCGGGGTGGGATGGAAATAGAAGCGAATCATGGGCGTCTCCATCAGGTTCGGGGAGCAGTCGGCGTGGCGCGAGCCGAAGCGGGCCTCGATGCCAGCAGCACGCCGAGCGCGATGATGGCCATGGACAGCCATTCGCCCGCGGAGGGCGTCTCGCCGAGAACGGGGACCGCCAGGATCGAGGCGACAGCGGGGAGGATCGCAATGATGGCAGTCGCGGCCCCTGAGCCGAGCAGAGAGACGGCGCGATTGAAGGTGACGAGGGCCAGACCGCTCATCAGCACGCCCTGGTAGACAGCCTGAAGGGCGATCTCGCCCGAGGAGGCGAGGCTGAACCGGCTGAGGCCGAGGATAAGATAGACAGGCAGGAACAGGGCGGCCGACCAGAAACAGATCAGCGCCGCGGCCTGGATAGGCGTCAGCCCGCTGCGGCGAAACAGGAGCGTGTAGACGGCCCACATAGCGGCGGCGGTCGCCAATGCGCCGATGCCCGCAGGACTCGGCAGGCTATGGCCGGACGCGCCGGCGACGACCAGGCAGGTCAGCCCGACGATGATCGCCGCGTAGCCGAGCCAGCGAACCTGACCTTGCCGCTCGCGCGTGAAGACCCACGCGAACAGGCCGGCAAAGACCGGCATGAGGGTCGGGGTGATGGAAGCCGCCTGGCCCGCCGAAGTGAGTTTGAGCCCGAACGCCACGAGCAGAACGAAAGGCGCGCCCCAGAGCAGTGCGAACACCAGGCCGTCAACCCACGCGGCCATCGGCAAGCGCGATCTGCGGCGCATGAGCGTCGGCGCCAGCAGCGCACAGCCGATGCCAAAGCGAAGCGCGGTGATATCCCAGATCCGCAGTTCGCGAGAGACGCTGAATCGCGTCACGACGAACCAGCCGGAAAAGATCGCGACAGTGAGTGCGGCCCAGACAAAGCCCATCCGTCGGGCGCGCGAGACTCCCGGCCGCGAAAGTTCGCTGTCGATGGCCGCCGCGGCCGATGTTACGTCGCTCGCCATCGATCAGGCCGGACGGAACGATTTCGAGGCGGCGAGGATCGCGTCCGGTTCAAGTCGCGTTCGGTAGTCGACTTCGACATGAGCGAGCGCGACTCGCCCGTCGGGCGGCGAGAAATGCGACGCGTCGTCCTCAATTGGGACCGCCGTTTTCGTAGGGAAGCTGGCGCGCAGCGCCTCGGCCTTGTCGTCGTGGAGCGCGGGGCATTCCGTCGGCGCGGTGCGCGCAAACTCGAATCTGAAGGCGTCAAGCTGCTCATGCAAGCTCATCGAACTCATGCCTCCTGGCGTCGGCGGCTTGGATCCCAACAGACTTCCGCCCTGCGCCTTGCATTTTAGTATGATCGTTATAAAATGCAACACCGAAGCGAAAATGGCAAGATCGCCTGAGCACGATGGACAGGTGACGGGATGGCGAGACCGAGAGAGTTCGACGAGAACGTCGTGATGGATGCGGCGATCCGGTGCTTTTGGAGCCGCGGCTATGAAGCGACGTCCATCCAGAATCTCGTTGGCGAGACCGGAATCACGGCGGCCAGCCTGTACAACGCCTATGGCGACAAGCGGTCGATCTTTCGGACCGCTCTCGACCGTTATGTGGAAGACGGCATCGGCGAGCGCATACGGCGATGTGAAGCGCTGCGGCCCCGTCAGGCGATCGGCGCCTTTTTCGACGAAATCCTGATCCGCTCGTTGAACGACCGCGAGCGCAAGGGCTGCATGCTCGTAAACTCGGCCTTGGAAATAGCGCCGCACGACCCTGAATTTCGGAAGATGATCGCTGGCGTGCTCGATCGCATCGAGAATTTTTTTCTTCGCTGCGTCGAGAGTGGTCAGGCGGACGGTACGATTAGCCAATCCACGCCCGCAAACGTCCTCGCTGGACACCTTCTCGGCGTTTTGATGGGCGTGCGCGTCCTGGCCCGCGTTCGCCCGGAAAGGGCTCTGCTCGAGGCCGTCATAGCGCCGGCCCTCGCTTCGCTCGATGCCGCAGGCGACGACGATAGGGCTCGGCGATGAGACCCTTTGCCAAGACTTTCGAACGGGCAGCGGAGTGCCAAGGTGTAAGTCAGAGCCGCCGCCTGACCCAGTTGTCTTTTACGTTCTCAAGCACTTAGGACGCCGATCGGCGTGCAGACCCGCCGCCGATTCACACGGTGCGGGAAGCGCGGGGAAGGCCCCCTCCCAACCGCGATCCCATCACATCCAGTTGAACGCGACCCCCTTGAACGGGACGCTGGACACCACATGTTCAGCGGACAGTGATCAACGCACGGTTATCAACGATCACTTTTCTAAGATGGAGAACTCCAATGCGAAATTTTGTTATCCTCGGCGCTGCGGCGCTTGTTCTTGCTCTCGGCGTCGCTCAGGCTTCGGCGTCCCAGAACAACTCGGTGGCGGACTATCGCGCCGCCGCCTTGGCGCGTGCCGCCTCGGCGCAACCGGCTTATACCGGCGAGTTGCGCGACTTCCGCGCTCAGCCGGTCGACCAGGACGCCTCGCAGGCGGCTAATTTTCCGACGCTTTCCGCGAACGAACGCTCAGCCACCCACGGCGGCGTCCACTAATCGTCAGTCGCCTTTGCGCCGGCCGTTCGCGGCCGGCGCGTAGGATGCGTCTCTCCGCCGCGTTCGTGTTCGCCCGGGTCGAGATGGGATTGCAGGGACTGCGCAACCGGGTCGAAGACGTGCCGGTCAAGGACAAGCCGAAGCGCCGCGAGCGCACCCGCCGGCTGCGCGGCGACGAGGAGGAGCGCCTGCTCGCCGCCTGCCGCGAGAGCCGCTCGCCGCGATCGTCGAGCTGGCCTGGAAAACGGCCTGCGCTTCGTCGACCGTCTCGAACGTCTTAATCTGCGACGGCCGCCCGGTGCGGCGCACGCGCGCCTGGACCTGTAGGGGCCCGCGCTCAGTCAGCGTCAGCCCTTTGATCGGCGACCAGGTGCGGCCGGTCTTGGCGGGGGCGGCTTCGGATCTCTTGCGCGACATTTTCCCGCGACCTCCAGGGGTCGATTTCGCGGACCGATTGTCGCGAATCCGTCGCAAAAAATCAAAAAAATAGCCCGGATTTCTCCGGGCTTGGTTGACGGTGGTTGATTGGAAAGGCTTTTTTTCGTCGAATTTGGTTGCGGGGGCTCGCAACCACCGACGGATCGCGCATATGCCGTTTGCGCCTATCCAGGCGGGATTGCTCGAAACTCGGAAGCCCCACCGCGCCGCGAAAACCAAGCCCCGAATCGGTCTGACAGTCACTTTGGCAATGTGATTTTAGCCGGCCAAGATCGGATTCACGCCTCCAGACTACGGTTCTCGGGGGTCGGGAGTTGGAATCGCTCGGACGCATTATTCCGGCGCTGAACGACGAATCTCGTGCGGACAAGCGCTCGAGGATTCAACGATCCTCGATGTCGAGTAACGTCGGCCATGAAGGAAGCGCGCGATCTCGCGTCTAACGGGACGAATCGCGCCCTGGGTTCGTCGCTGAAAGAGGCCGTCAGACGTCGAAGTTGCTCGGCAGCACGATCATGTCGCGAATGGTGACGTTGCGCGGTCGCGTCAGCATGAACATGACTGCGTCGGCTACGACTGAGGGCTCGATCAGGGCTCCGGCCGCCTTTGCCTTTTCAAGGTTCTCTTTGGGCCAGTCGGCGAGCAGCGCACTGACGACCGGACCAGGTGAGACCGA
>Ga0326727_10028057_pt1 | contig 10273 bp, 4 predicted proteins | sample MB2enrmetagenome_FD_207643 | JGI IMG/M metagenome (GOLD analysis project Ga0326727, IMG submission 207643) | Lab enriched peat soil microbial communities from McLean, Ithaca, NY, United States - MB29MY | ecosystem: Environmental > Terrestrial > Soil > Wetlands > Peat | place: USA: New York...
CTGGTGATCGCCCCGCGGCGGCCGCGCCAGCACCAGATCCCCGCCGATCGCGGCAAGGTTCGGGCCGAGATACGGATCGTGCTCCGCCGCCGCCCCCCAGGTCGCCAGCAGATACATCCGTTCGGACCGCGCCCGATCCAATTGTGCCGTCGTCGCATCCGGCCCCCGCGACATCGCCTCGTGATGACGCAAGACCGCCAGCGGCGTGCAGGCCACACGCCAGCCCTTCGCGCGCACCCGCAGACAGAAATCGACGTCGTTGCAGGTAACGCCCAAATGGGCTTCCTCGAAGCCGCCGACCGTATCGAAAACCGCGCGGCGCATCACCATGCAGGCACCCGTCACCGCGGCGACCGTGCGCGTCACCGCCAGCATGCCCTGATACCCAGGCGCATCGCCCGGCGCATGATGCAGCACATGGTCCGCGACACCGCCTGGCCCGAGCGTGATCCCGGCGTGCTGCACCGTGCCATCGGGGAACAGCAGCCGCGCGCCAACCACACCGGTATCGGATCGAAGCGCCAGCGATACCATGTGGCGCAGCCATCCCGGCTCCAGCACCTCGACGTCGTTGTTCAGCAGGACAATCACCTCGCCGCGCGCGGCGCGCACCGCGGCGTTGTTCATCGCCGACCAGTTGAACGCGCCGGGATACGGCAGAATACGCACGCGCCGATCGGCTTGCAGGCGCCGGAGCAACCGCGCGGTCCGACGTTGCCGGCTGTCGTTGTCAACGATCAGCAGCTCAAGCGGCGTATAGTCGGTGCCGCGCAGCACCCCATCGGCGCAGCGGGCCAGCAGCCGCGCCCGGTCGCGCGTCGGCACAATAACGGTGACAAGCGGGGAGGGGGGGAACTCGGTCGCACAATCCGCCGCCGCAGCCGCACCACCAGTCCCCGTCAGGGCCGCACCATCTCCCCCCCTCAGGGCCGTTCCCCCCGTCGTCATGGTCCCCCCTCCAACCGTCATGGCCGGGCTTGACCCGGCCATCCTCTTCGTCCCCGCGGCGTCCGGTTCACTCACAACCCCGTGCCGCCCGCGGCAAGAGGATGGCCGGGTCAAGCCCGGCCATGCCGATAGGGGCGATGGCCCTGACGGTGGGGGGGAAGGCCATGACGGGGGAGAATCCGTTCCGCACGCCACATGAAACAGCACCGCTGGCACATGCCGGATCGCCCCCGCCTCCAGCATCGACGCCGCCCGCCGCCCCAGCGCCCCGCAAGCCGCCAGCGCCCGCGCCTCCACCATCCCGATCCGATCAATCACCCATCGCCGATACGCCCCCGTAACGCCAATAAGATCCCGTGCCGCCATCCAATCCGGATCCCAATCCGGCTTGAACCACGGCCCACACCGTTGCCCATCCGCATCCACCCGATCCTCATCGGCATAAACCAGCGCAACCTCGGGCGCGTCCGCGAACACGCCCGCGATCGTATCCAGCGCACCCGGCGCCAGCGTCACCCCATCCGGAACGAACACCACGATCTCGGCGCCAGCAGGCACCTCCGCCCCACCCGGCAGGACAACACCAACCCGCAGCCCGCCAACGCCCGCACCAACCTCGGCACACGCCCCCGGCTCATACGCCGCCACCCAATCGGCATAATTCGCATCATTGACCACCAGCCGCGGCAACGCCCCCGTCGCACCAGGACCTGCCGCGCGCCCCTCCGCCGCCCCACGCCGCAGATAATGCAACGCCGGATCCTCCCCCGACGCCGCCACATCCGCATAAGCCGCCCGATACCACCTGCCATCGAACGCCCCGGACGCCCGCAACGCCCGCGCCCGCGCGCGCAACCGCCACCACTGGCGCAGATGCGCGCCCAGTTGCCCCCTGACCATCCAACCCAGCAGATTTTTAAGTCGATGCCCGCCCGAAACAGCCGCCGCGCTCACGGCCCCGCTTCGCGCATCACCACGGCAACCGCGCGGCGCCACATCCGCTCCAGCGGACTGGTGCGATCCGCCGCGATATGCACCGTGCCGCGCTGCCGAGCCGTCTCCGTCGCCGCGGCACCATCGGCAACGTCCAGCACCACGCGATACACCGCCGTCTCCGGCACCAGCCGCCCATCCGGCTCGCGCCGCGTCGCCACGCCCCCGCCATACACCGAGGCAAACTCCGGCGACTCCAGCACCCCCATCGCCCCCGGGCTGATCGCGCGCACCACCAGCGGAATCGCCGCGCCACCGTCCTCGGGCCAGAACGAAGCCGCCTGGCCCGGATGCACCCGGGCAATCTCCGCCTCATCCAAAGCCGCCTCCACCATGCGCGACCCGGGATCAATCAGCACCCCCAGCGGCTCATGCCGCGGCAACCACGCGCCCGGCACAAGCCCGCGTGGCACATCCATCAGCTCGCCGGCAAATGGCGCCCGCGTCGTCAGCAACGTCTGCGTCGCCTCAGCCGAGCGCAACTGCGCCATCGCGCTTTCCAATTGGCTCCACGTCACCGGCAGATCCTGCGTTGCGCGCACGTCGAACACCTGCCCCACAAGCTGTGCCCTCAGGCCGGCCACCCGGACCAGCGCATCGTCGCGTTGATACGCCGTGTCCGGTGAATCGAGGGTAAACAGCGCCTGCCCCGCCGCGACCGGCGTCGCGTTCGCCGTCACCTGCGCCAGCCGCCCGGGCGCCGCGGTGAACAGGATCGCCTGCCGATCCGCCCGCAGCAGCGCAGGCGCCCGCACATCGCCCCACCACGGCAGGGCCAGCATGCCCAGCGCCCCCAGCAGCACCACCGCGCTCACCGCACTGCGCCGCGTCCACCCGCGCGCCCCCGCCCGCCGCCGCCAGACCATCATCTCGGCACCGATCGGGCGGGCGATGAACCAGCCGACCTCGACGACCATAAGAAACAGGCCAAGCAGTTTGAAAGTGAAATGATACACCACCAGCGCGATGCCGAGGAACAGCGTGAACCGATACACCCAGCAGCACAGCGCATAGCCGACCAGGAAACGCCGCCGCCCCGGCGGCAGCCGCTCGGGTGGCGCATCGCCCAGCCCGAACAGCACCTCGCGCAGCCACCACCGCGCCAGCGCAAAGCCGCGCGGCTGCAGGTTCGGCTCATCGAGGAAGTCGCTCAGCAGGAAATACCCATCGAAGCGCATCAGCGGATTGACGTTGATCGCGACGGTGATCAGCCAGGTGGAGCTCGACAGCATGAACGCCCCGGTCCGCGCCGGCCCATCCGGCAGCACGCTCCAGACCAATGACGCGAACACCGCCAACGCGATCTCCGCCAGCATCCCCGCCGCGTCGATCGCCAGGCGCTGCCGCCGGTCGGTCAGCCGCCACGCATCGGTGCAGTCGGTCCACGCCATCGGCCACAGCACGACGATCGCGACGCCCATCCCCGGCACGCGGCAACCAAAGTGCTTGGCCATCAGCCCGTGCCCCATCTCGTGCACCACCTTGGCCGCGGTCAGCGCCAGGCCGACCTGCAACGCGCCCTCGGGCGTGAACATATTGAGGAAGCTGTGGGTGTACAAATCCCATTGCCGGCCGATCAGGTAGAACCCCAACCCCGCCAGTCCCGCCAGCACCAGGGCAAAGCCGGGCGTCAGCATCCAGCCCATGCCGCGCAGCAGCCCGGCCAGCAAACGGTCCGGGTTCAACAGCCGCAGCCGGACATACAGGTAGTTCTTCAGCAGCCACTTGGCCGCGCTCAGCCGTTGCGCCTCCGCCTCCGCCACCAGCCGCGCCGGCGCGGTCGGCCCGTGCGGCGCCAGCAGCCGTGCCTGCGCGATGAAGTGCAGCACCTCCTGCACGTCCTGCACGGTGGCTGCAAACGTGGTGGACCCGGTAACGGCGGCGGCAATCAGATCGGCGCGGCCGAGCCGCCAGTGGCACAGGATCTCGAACTCCAGCCGACCGATGCGCAGGAACCGGTGCAGCGCCGGATCATACAGCGTCCAGGTCGGCGCGCCGGTATGGGTCGGCGGCCCCGGCATCAGCCGGATGTCCTCGCGCAGCGGCGGCAGCGGCGGCAACGCGCTCCCCTTCATGCTCCCCGACTGCATGCCCCCCGTCTGTACACCCACTGGCCGGCCACGCATCGGCACGCCCGGATAGCCGCCTACAGCGACAGCCATGTCCGCACCACCGCGATCGGCCGACGCAGCGCCCAGAGCACGAACGGCTCGTGCGCGCCGAACACCTTCGCCGTCCCCTTCAACCCCAGCCGCAGCCCCCCCGGCGGATCATCCAGCCGGGCGCGAAACTGGTACGCCAGCACGCCGTCGGGGCTCGGCGCACTGGAGTAGCTGGCGTAGCGCAGATGTCCGCGCCACGGCCGGTCCGGCGACACGTTGGGAAAGAACAGCACCTCGGCGCTGTCCTGGAACGTCACCACGTCGTTCACCGGCACGGACAGATCGAGGTCCTCGCTGGTCGGCGGTGCCACCACCATGATGCGCTCGCCCAACGTCACCGGCCGGCCGATCCATTGGTTCGGATCGTCGAACACCGCGACACCATCCGCCGGCGCCACCACCTCCGCGCGTTGCAGCATGGTGCGGTCGTATTGGTATTCCAGCTCGGCCTGGTTCACCTTGCTTTGCAGGATCGCCAGCCGCCCCTTGGTGCGCGCGTCGTTCATCGCCTGCTGCGACGCCTCGGCATACTCCGCGCGCGCGATCTCCAACGCCTTCTGTGCCACCTCGGCCTTGGCGCGCCGCTCGGTGGTGTCGAAGGAGATCAGCACGTCGCCCTTGTGCACCGGCGCATTCGGCGTGACGTGGATGCTGTCCACCACGCCGTCAAACGGCGCGCGCACCGGGAACGGCGTCGCCGCCACCACCTCGGCCGGCGCCAGCACCGAGGCGCGGATCGGGATCATCGAGGCTGCGGCCGCGATCGCCAAACCGCCAAGCCACAGCCAGCTTCGCCGGTGCGTGAAGGCGCGCCGGTAGCGCCGCGGGCGATCCGCGACCGCCAGGCACAGCGCATAGGTGCCGCCGATCGCTTCCAGCAATTGCACCTCGGCGGCATGCCATGGGTCCTGGCGGCCAAGCAGCAGGCCGCCGAGCATACGGCCACGCCGGTCGTTCAGCGGCAGCCAGAACGCCTCCGGCGGAAACCACTCGGCCCAGGCGGCCGGGTCCAACCCCAGTGCCGCGGCGTCCACGACGCCCGCATGGCCGAGCTTCCCCGCACCGGCCAGCGCCTTGGTCAGCCACATGTGGTACGGCCCGCTCTCATCGGGACTTGAAACGCCCGACACCGCGCCGACCCGCCCACGCCGCCACAGCGCGGCCTGCTGGTAGGGCACCACCGCCAGCGTCTCGTTGACCATAAAATACGGCAGCTCGGCCGGCGCCGCCTCCCGCGCGCGCCGCTCCAGGTCAATCAGCGCCGACAGGCGCAGGAGATGCGGGTGAACCGCCGGCGCGGTCATTGCGCGGCGTGGGCCGGCGGCACCAGGTTCGCGCGGCCGCTCATGCCGGCGAGCAGATCAGGCGCCGGATCGGTCAGGTGGGCGTAGGCCTTGATCGACTGGCTGACCGCGTCGACCTTGCCCGACAACCGGCTGATCGCGGCGTGGTAGGACTTGCCGGTCTCATCGACCGAGACGCTGAACACGGTGCCGGGCTGCAGCCAGTTGAGCCAGCGCGACGGCACGATCAGCTCCAGCTCGAGCGAGCGGTCGTCGAGAATGTCGATCAGCGGCGCGCCAAGCGAGACGAACTCCTGCGCATGGGTGGAGATCCCGCTGACTCGGCCGGCAAACGGCGCGCGCACCACGCAGTTGTCCACCACCGCCGTCGCGGTCTGCACATCGGCGGTGGCCTCGGCGACCTGCGCCAGCGCGACGCGATACTCCAGCCCGCTCGAGGTCCCCAGGTTGCGCAACTGGCTGTTGGTCGCCAGCACCTGGCGCTTTTCCTCCAGCACCGCCTTGGCCCGCGCCAGCGCGCCTTCCTGCTCGGCACAGACGAAGCGGGCGATCACCTCGCCCTGCTCGAACCGATCGCCGTCGCGCAGCGGGAACTCCGACAGCCGCCCGGCCATCGGCGCGCCGATGGTGGCGAACGTGTGCGGCACCACCTGCACGCGGATGTCGCGCCACGCCCCATCGCTCGGCGGCAGGTCGCGCAGCGGTTCCGCTGCGCCCAACGGGGCCGCTCCCGCTGGGGTTGCGCCGGCAGGAGCCGTCACAGATGGCACCATACCAGATGGCGCTGCCCCAGATGGCGCTGCCCCAGATGCGGCACGTGGATTCGGGTCGGCGGCATCCGAGGCGACAGACATGGCGAGACTGACCACAACGGCCATTGCCGCGAGAATACCCGGGCCGGCAACGCAACGCATCGCGATCACAGGATCAGTTGGCCCTCGTCCCATCCGAGCTGGCCATCTGCGGCCAGTCCTGGCCCGATCTACTTCGATCGACTTGAGGCGCATCCAGCGCCGCGTTTGGCGCGCCAGCCGGAGACGCTGTTGTAGGGCCAAGGTCAATCAACGGCAGTTGCCCGTCTTCCCACGGCCTGATGGCGATCCGCACCTTTCGGGTCAGATCGTCGAGATTCGTGATATCGACGTCCGCGGGCACCAGATCGACGCCGACCGCGATGTAGAGATCGGCCAGCGCGGTATAGACATCGCCGACCGCCCGCCCGCGGTCGTAATCCGCCGCCATCGCGGTCAGCGCCTGGCGCACCCGATCCGCCTGCGTCTGCGCCTCGGCCTCGGTCGCGCTCGCCGTCACCTCCGACAGCTGCTTTGCCACGTCATCGATCTGCGTCGCGATCGCCAGATCGTCGAGCGCCGACATGAACTGCTGATAGCCCAGGTTGACCTGCGTCAGCACCGCGACGCCCAGCGCGATGCGCCGCGCCTTGGCGACCTCCACGGCGGTCTTGGCGGCACGGATCGCCTGCGGACCCTCGATCAGGCTCACCAGGTTGTAGCTCGCGCGCACGCCGATATCGGCCCAGGTGTGGTTGTACAGCAGCTTGTTCGAATCGTATTCAAGCCCCGCCAGGATGCTCACCCCCGGCATCATCTTGACGATTTCTTTGTAGACGTCCTGCCGGTCGATCTTCTCCTGGTAGGCCGCCTCGCGCAGTTCCGGGCGCAGGTTGAGGCCCAGTTTCTCCAGCGCGCCGGTATCCGAGCCGTTCGGGCGCTGGATCGGCACCTCGGTCGGCAATTGCAGATCTACGTTCGACTCGACCGGGATATTGATCAACGTCGCCAGTTGCACCTTGGAGGTCGCGAGATCGACCCGCATATGGCGTAGCTGGCCTATCACCTGCAACACATTCTGTTGGAACTGCAGCGCTGGCGCCTTCGGCTGCAGGCCGCGCGCCATGCCCTCCCGCGAGGCATCTAGCATCTGCTGCGCCTGCACCATCAGCGGGTCCAGCCGCGGCAGCAGCCGCTCAGCGATCGCCGCCTTCCAGAACGCGTTCTGCACACCCTTGACGATGTTGTCGATCACCTTGCGGCGGCGTTCGACCGCGATGAGCGCGCGGTAGCCCTGCTGGCGCGCCTGGAAGTAGCCGACCCCGACATCGAGCATGTTCCAGGAAAACTCGAGCCCCGCCGTGTTGTCGTCGCGCGTGGTGGAATACGAGTAGTCGAGCGATTGCTGATGGGTGAATTCGTCGATGCTCTTGGCGGCGTTGTCGTTGTTGCGCCAGGTGTAGCCGGCGGTCGCCGCAAGCCGCGGCAGCATGGTCGAATACGCCAGATCGAGCTGCTGTTCCTGCAGCGTCTGCTCCTGGCGCGACAGTTCCGCGTCGTAGTTGTATTTCAGCGCCCGCGCGATCGCGTCGGCCAGCGACAGCGGCCCGGTGACCGGCACATAGGTCTCAGTCAGCTTGGTGTAGTCGGCCGCGGCGCGATCGTTGTTCTCGGTCTGCGGCATGGCGTCGGGCCGCAGCCCACAGCCGACGACAAGAAGCGGCAGCAGCAGCGCAAGACCGGCCGCGCTGGCCCGGCCTCGCCCGCGGCCCGCATGGCTGCCGCGCCCGCAATCTGGTTCGTGCCGAAGCTTGCGCGACAGTCCCACCGAGGGGATCTCCTTGCTCATCACATGAGTTGTTACTTTAGCAAACAAATCTAGCATCCGGAACATATTAGCGTTGACGTCGGCCCCCGGCTGAGGATTTACAGGCATTGACGCTTTGAGCGAGGCGTTTAACCCGCGGTAGGTCCCGCCCCCATCGCCGTTAAACCGTCCAGCAGCGCGCGGGCGCGGGCCAGCGCCCCCATTTGCCCGGCCTTGCGCAGCGCCCCCGTGAAGCCGCCGAAATCGACCGAGCGGCTAACCGTCTTGGCGGCGTGCACGAAGTTCGCGTCATGGGCGTCCCCGAACCCACTGGCGCCGAACGCGCCGCCCTGGCCATCCCGGTGCAGGTCCATTCGCGGCGCGTCCGGACTGGCATCAGCCAGATCGGTCGGGCGCGCCGCGCGAAACGTCTGACTCGGCGCCAACGCTCCGAGATGAAAGCCGGGTGGCAGCAGCCCCTCGCCCGTGTTGTCGCCGGTTTCCTGCAACAGCTTGAGCAGATCGGCGGCGGGGTGGCCGACGCGGATGGTGAATGTCGCCTTCGCCTGGTTGCCGACCTGATCGGTGGCGGTGATGGTGATCTCGTGCGGTCCCACCGCGTCGTCCGGCGCAACGCCGTAGAAGGTCAAACTGGTGGGATTGAAGCTCAGCCAATCCGGCAGCGGCGTGCCGCCCTCCCCCGTGGCCTCGTAGGTGAGATCCGCGTCCGGATCGCTGTCGACGAAGATCCCCTGCGGCACATCGATGACCGAGCGCACGTCGGTGATGATGAAATAGTTGAACGGCGTGCCGATTAGGCCAAGGTCGGGGAAAAGCGGCGGGCCATACGGCAACAGCAACGGGTTCTGCTGGGCATTACCGGAGAACAACGGCGGCTCCAGCGGGGTGGGCAGCGGGGTCACCGGGTTGACCGGCGGCGTCGGCGCGGCCCAGAAATCGAATGACAGTCCCGGATAGCTGATGCCGGCCGCGGGCGTGAACCTCAGCGACGCGGTGGTGGCGTGGAACCCGCTGGTCGAGGGATCGGTGCCGGTCAACGAGGTTGCCGTGTCTGGATGGTTGTCGAGCACCGCCGTCGTTAGTCCGGGCGTGGCGCCGGTCCCGGTGGTAATCGTCACCGGTCCGGTCACCGGCACAAGCACATTAAATCCACCGGTAGGGTCGGTCGTCATCGTCTCGGTGCCGCCGGAATAGCTGACAGTGATGGTCTGGTTGGGAATCGGCACCAGGGGATTGTCGGTCCCCTCGGTGCTGCTGGTGTCCTGGTTCACCGTTCCGGAGATCGCATCGAACGGGGCCAGCGCCGCCACCGTGGCGAGCGTCGGGGTCACCACGGTGTGCGCCAGCGCCTCCTGGCCGGCGTTGAACAGCGCCGGGTTCAGCGCATACGAGGTCACCGTCGCCGGCGCCGTCTTCGAATCAACCACCGAGGCCGCCACATCGGCCAGCGGCACCGTCTCGGTGTAGGTGAAGCTCTCCGTGGTGTTCGCCGCCAGGCTGCCCAGCGTCGCCTTCAGGCTGCCACTCACCACCCCCGCGCCCGTCACCACGCCGCCGCCCGCAGCCGACACATACGCCAGCGTGTCGGCACTGTTGCCGTCGCCGGTGTCGGTCAGCGTCAGGCCATAGGCCGGCGCCGTCGCGCTGGTGTTGGTGAGCGCATCAACATACGTCACCGTCGCCGTCGTCCCGCTGTAGCTGATCCCGCTGATCGCCTTCGCCAGCGTCACCGCGGGCGCCTGCGGCGTCACCACATCCGTCACCGGCCCAACCGTCGTGCTGTTCGCGGTGCCCGTCATCGAGGTGGTCAGCCCGCTGCCGCCCGGCGCCGCGTTCGCCACCACCGCGTTGAACTCCACCACCGCGTCGTAGGTGCCCGAGGTGTTGCTCAGATTGCCAAGGCTGAACGTCACCTGGCCGCCGCTGACGCTGATAGCGCTGCTCGGCAGCACCGTCGTCACCGGATCCGTGCTGTCCGCGCCCGATCCCAGATCCAGCTTCGCCGTGTTCACCGTCGCCGCCGTCAGCTGCGTCCCCGGCAACGTCGTCGTCGTCGTCCCCGCCGTGTCCACCAGCAGCACCGTCACCGCATTGTCGGTCGCATAGTTCGGATCAAACGTCAGGTTGGTCGGCAGCGTCACCGTCATCGACGCCGCATCGGCCACGCCCGGCGTCAGCGCCAGCGTCGCCCGCTCGCGCACGATCGCCCCGTCCGTCGTCGGATCGCTGGCGCTCGGATCGAACAGC
>Ga0326727_10028059_pt1 | contig 10273 bp, 7 predicted proteins | sample MB2enrmetagenome_FD_207643 | JGI IMG/M metagenome (GOLD analysis project Ga0326727, IMG submission 207643) | Lab enriched peat soil microbial communities from McLean, Ithaca, NY, United States - MB29MY | ecosystem: Environmental > Terrestrial > Soil > Wetlands > Peat | place: USA: New York...
GAAGGATGAAAGAGAGTCCAAGTCTTTATGCGGCGTGTGCGGCTATCCGTCGTATGCGGGGCAGTGCGGCTTCTGCCGTCTCTTGGAAAGGTTCGGCACCGGCGGCACCCTCTCTTTTCGCGTCCACACCCACCCCCTGTCATGAGTCTGGATAGTTTTGTTCAGCTTGTATTCAACGTCTACGAAGCACATACGGTTGCGCTCTTCGTGAAGGATGGCGAGCGCCTCTGCTGCCTCTCGGCCGTCTCCTTCGCCGGGAGCTTCGACAAGGCAAAGCTTCTGCCCGTGGATGGGACACTCCCGGGGTGGGTGTGTAAGCATCGGGAGCCGCTCATAATCGGCAACTTCGACAAGGATGAGGAGACCCTCGGCTACTACGGAAAGAAGGAGGAGATAAAGTCCTTCATGGCTTATCCCCTTGAGATGCCGGGCGTAATAGCCGTGGACAGCAAGAAAAAGTGGGTCTTCACGGAGAAGGAGAAGAAGGTCCTTGCTCACTTCGTCTCCGTAATGGAGAAAGAGGTCGAGAGGGAAGCGCGGCTTAGAGACATGGAGGAGGAGCGCGAACAAATGGCCCTCACGCGGAGAATCATCGGTTTTCTGCAAGAGTCCGGTGACGCATCGGCCCTGGGAGAGGTGGTGAAGGAGGGTCTGTCCGCATCGGGAGCCGATCTGGCATTCATAGGTATTGAACGCAAGGGACGGCTGCAAATCCTCAGCGCCGCAGGGACGGCTGCCGAAGAACTGGTCGGCAGGGAGTCTCCCCTGAAGGGGAGCATTGCCACAACCGTGCTTGAGGGGGGGAGGGAACTTCTGCTTCCCTACGAAAGCGGTTACCTGAGGGAAAAGCCTCTTCTTTTCCAGAATGATGGCGCCAGGGCAAAGCAGTATTTCGGCTTTCCCCTCGTCGTCGACGAAAAGCCTTTCGGGGTCCTTGGCTTCGTCTCTTTGTCCCAGAGACGTCTGAAGGAGGGGGCCATCGGCGTGCTCCGGGACATGGGGGGACTCGTTGCGCTCTCTCTCGTGCGTGTGAAGGCGCGTGAGGAGATGGCAGGGCGGGACAATTTCGATCCCACTACGGGCTCTCTCCGGTTCCGGCCATTCTTCTACGCCCTCGCCGAATTGGCCAAGAAGAAGAAAGGTTTTTCTCTCGTTTCGGTGAAGCTCCCCGACTTCCTGCGCCTGAGAAGGACCGTCGGCGTCGAAATTGCGGACGATATCCTGAGAAAGGTATATCAGAGCATCGAGCTTTGCGTGGGGAAAGGCGCCCTCGTTGCGAGGGATGCGGGGGGTCATTTCCACGTTGCCTTGAGAGGAGCGGCCTCACCGGTTGATGAGGGGGTCCTGAAGGTCCTCAGATACACGATCCTTCGGAACATCTCCTCCGAGACGACGGGAGGAAAGAGGGGCCTGGAGATCGGTGCGGCTCACTTCCCCAAGGACAGCGAAGATTTGTGGGAGCTTCTGGACACGGCAGAGGGCAGGGGCAAGAAACAAACAGCTTAAACACGAAGAAGGGGGTGCCGGGAAATGGGTCTACTGAGAAACATGGGAGCATTCTTTACTGGCTTGTCGACGCACTTCGCAATGGATCTCGGCACCGCCAACACGCTCATCTACATGAAGGGACAGGGCATAGTGCTCAACGAGCCCTCCGTCGTTGCCATCGAGCGGAATACCGGCAGACTCATTGCCGTGGGCAAAGAGGCGAAGGACTTTATCGGGAAAACGCCGCAGCAGATGAGTGCCATTCGGCCGATGAAGGACGGGGTGATCGCCGATTTCGACGTTACCAAGGCTATGATCAAGTATTTCATTACTGTGGTGAGGCAGAAAAGGCGGGTCTCGAGACCGAAGATGGTGGTCTGCGTGCCGTCCGGCATCACGCAGGTGGAAAAGAAGGCAGTCTACGATGCCTGCATCCAGGTCGGCATGAACAACATACACCTCATAGAAGAGCCGATGGCAGCGGCAATTGGGGCTAATCTCCCCATAGACCTCCCCCGGGGCAACATGGTCGTCGACATAGGGGGCGGCACCACGGAAGTGGCAATCATCACTCTCTCCGCCAATGCGTACAGCGAGTCCCTCAGGGTCGCAGGAGACGAGCTGGATGACGCTATCGTCCGCCACTTGCAGCGCAAGTATCAGGTGGCGATAGGCCTCAACGCGGCGGAGAGAATAAAGATGGAAATAGGATCCGCGCACGAGTCCGCGGATTCCGGCTCCATGTCCGTGATCGGCAAAGACCTCGTCAACGGCATACCCAAGAACCTCACCATTACGAGCCGGGATGTGAGGGAGGCCATGGAGGAGCCGATTGCGGCCATAGTCGATGCGGTGAGAAGGGCCCTCGAGAGACTACCCCCCGAGCTCGTCTCCGACCTTCAGGACCTAGGCATGATACTGACGGGGGGCGGAGCGCTCCTCAAGGGGCTCGACAGGCGAATCGAGGAAAAGACGAGCCTCAAGGTAAATATTACGGAAGATCCCCTTACGTGCGTGGTTATGGGAAGCGGCAAAGCCCTGGAGGAAATGGACCGGTACAAGAAGGTGTTCATCAGCTAGGGAAGAGAAACCATAAGGGTGTGCGAAGAAGAAAGGGGGGAAGTCTAAGGCTTGTCGAGGTCCTGATTGAGAACGCGCCTCACCGAGTGTTTGAGGCCTTCGACCTTCGACTGGACAATGCCCCTTGACTCCGCAGCCTGTATGAAGCCCTTGAACTGGTTGAAGCCCAGGCCGTTGAAATAGATTTTCTTCTCGATGAGCTTCGAATTGACGTTTCGATAGGAATGGTAGCTCGGCTGCCCCCCCTTGTCCAGCTCGCCCAGTACGTCGACGAGGATCTGCAGGGCATGCTGCAGGGGCCCTTCCCGCTTCAGCACCCGGACGACGGGATAGATGAGCGATTCCGGCCCTTTCCCTTCAATAGTAACAAAACCCGCCTTCACGGCGGCAGCGACGAAATCGCTCCAGTGGGAGAAGTTGAGCTTCTTCTCGTTGAAGTTCGCATTGAGCATCTTCATCCTGATCTTCACCGATCCGATTCCCGGGTTTATCTTCTTCTTCAACATGAGATCGGCAGCCTCTGCGAGCACCTGAAACCAATCCTCGATGCTCATGGGCTGGGTAGCCGCTTTGACCTCCCGCGTCTTGTCTTCCGTTGCCGGCGGGAGTTTCTCGGATCCTTCTTCATCGTTCCCGCCCGGTACGAGCTCCCTGTAGTCGACGTAGCTATCCGCCAGGGCGAGAAGATCCTCCGAGGCGTTCTGGGTATTGCACACTATGTGGACCACCTTGCCGGCCCTTCTCAGGGCAAGCACGAGAAACCGAAAATCACTGTCGCCGGTGACGAGGATAAAAGTATCGATGTGGTCGTGAATACGCAGGATTTCGAGGGTGTCCGATACGAGGACCATGTCGGAGCTGTTCTTGCGCCCCTTGGGAATGTGGACGAGATAGAAATACCGGCGGGTAAGCGACGGAGCCAGCTTTGAAAAGGTCGCATTCGTCCAGTTGCCGTAGGCCCTGGCGGTGACGATCCTGCCTTTCCCTTCGGCAAACTCCGTAAGCCCTTCGAGGAACAGGGAGTCGGAGCCGGGGTTCACATTTTCAAGGTCCCATAGGAGGGCTACGTTATTCACTCTCTCATTATACCGTTTTCTCACGGCCCGATCAACAAGAAGCCGGAAGCCATAGGGTAAAGTCTTAAGCCCCCTTAAGAAAATATGTTATACAGTCGATAACACTCACGTGGAATTCGTGACAGAGGACAGGGCTACCGAGGAACCGGCAACGACGGCGGAGCCAGAAGAACCGAAACAGCAAGCCCAAAGACTCGCGGTCCTATTCGCGCGAATCGCTGCGTCTCAGGCTCCGGGCCATTCGGGATATGCTGCCGGGATAAGCACTATCAAAGAGGCCAGGGGCCTCGTGCTCAAGACAGTCACGGACCGGCGCGGCCGCATCCTCAAGACCGGGGATGATATGGTCGTCTCATGCTTCACGGACGCGACCGAGGCCCTCAAGGCGGCCATCACGATCCAGAGAAGCGCGGTGGAAAACAGGGACAAGAAAGTACCCCTCAACATCCGCGTCTTCATTCATAGCGGGGAAGGGTCGGCAACAGAGCAGGACGTTCAAAGAGACCTCTCGAGCTTCGTCGCCAAGATGGCGGACATGGCAAAACCCGGACACATTTACGTCTCTACAGAGACGTATAACAGCGCTCAAGGCTTGAACGCGGTGGAATTCAGGCCCCTGGCGGCGAACGCCGGACAGGGGCCGTACTACGACGTGGCGTGGCACCCCGAGACGGATTGCACGCCGGGGGGGACAGCCGAGGCTTCGCGGGGCGTGGTCGGAGGCGCAGGCCCGTTCATGCACGGAGCGACGCTCGTGGCAGGCACCTATCCCCCATGCTTCTACTGCGGGACCAAAAGGCATTCCACGACGGCTTGCCCTTCGAAGCACCTGGCCTATGGCTCGACCGGCTTCGATAGGCTGGGGTACCTGTCGATGGATGAGATAAACCGGGTCTTTTCCGACTACCTGAACCGGTCCGGTGAAGAGTTGCCCGTGATCCCGGAGCCCGGCCCCAAGGGGGACGGGAGCCTCGCCTACCTTGCTCCTTTGAGCTTCTATGAGCTGAAGAGGGTCTTTCAGCTCCGCTTTCTCGACGTCGTATGGAATGCCTCGTCAAAAGCAGACTGGCACAAGGCCAGGGAGAGAAAGGTCGAGGGGTTCCCCGAGGGGGGCATGTTGTGGCTCGCGAGGGATTGTATCAGGACCGGCCGGATCGAGGAGGCAGAGGACCTGTTGAGCCGGTACGGACGGCGGAACCAGGGAGATTACAGGACCTCCTGCGGCCTCGCCTTCGCCAAGATAGAGAAGGAAAGCTATGTCACTGCAGCGGATTTCCTCAGCGAAGCCCTGAATCAGCCTGCGGGGAACCTGCAGAGGACTTATCTCCTGCTCCTGCTCTCCCGCGTCTATGAATTCATCCCGGATTTGTCCAAGGCGGAGGAGAAGCTCAAGGATGCCCTTGCCATAGAGCCCTTCTGCCCTGAGGCAACGTTCGAGCAGATCATTAAATATTTCCGCGGAAGGAGAGAGGCAGACGCGACCAACCGCCTCGTCAAGCTCATACGGATCTATAAGGAGTACTATCCCGCGGCCCTCATTTCCCCGGAATTGGCGAAATTCAGGGAAGCATTCACCCCGGAATTCGAGAAGCTCGTGGTCCACGCCAAGGACGAGGCTGAGAAGGCAGTGCAGGAGGCGGACAGAGAAGTGGCCATCCTGAAGGGCTTCGTCGGGGAAAACGATACGGACGTCGCACAGGTACTCTCATCCCATAGACAGATGTGCGGACTTCTCGAGAAACCTGATGCTCTGTTCAACTACCATGAGGCTACCGCAATGGCGGGACGCATCGTTGTGGAATGTAAAGACCTGGACAAGGAGCGCGCGGAACATGCGGCGACCGTCATTCAAAAGGTCGAGGTCCACGTCAACGAGGCGGTGCAGCGCAGCGCCCAGCCCCGAAAGGCGGTGGCCCTCTTCCAGACGATCCTCGACCGGGTGGTCCGCCTCAAAGAAGAGCTTCAGGCGCGTGCGCCCCTTGCCCCCTGCCTCTCTCAGTGCGAGGAGATGGAGCGCGAAGCGGACAACATCGAGGTGCAGATAAAGGAGCTGGACGCTCACTATGCCATGATGCAGATGTGGACGCGCCTTTCGAGAGATGTCGTCCTCATCGCCTTCATCACCGCTACGATCGGCCTTGTCCTGTTTCCGGGCGCCCTTAGCCTGCTCCACGCCCTCCGCCCTGATCTCCTGTCCCTCGAATCCTCCGAGATTTGGGCGGGCCAGAAGGCGATTCTCCTCACGGGGAGCCTTTTCGCCGTCATTTTTGCCGCGTTCCACGCCTTGCTGGACAAACGCAACCCGCAGAAGCTGAAATCTCAAAGCTGAAAAAACCGCGCGATTTCCCGTCCCTGTTGTGCTATACTAGGTCGCTCGGGCCGGCGGACGTTCTTTCGCATCCGCGACCCGATTCCTTAAGAGCCACATGTGAAAAAGAGGAAGTGCCCCCGTAGCTCAGGTGGATAGAGCACAGGATTCCTAATCCTGGTGCCGCGTGTTCGAGTCACGCCGGGGGCATTCATCCCTTGCCCTCTTTAGGACGGCCGGGAGGGTTTCAAAGGATCCGGGCCGCCGGTTCTTTTAGCTGAATCTCACCTGCACACTTCGATGGAGACGAAGGGATCTAAGGATGGCGAATGCGCCGTTTGCCTTGGGCGAGAACAAGTCCTTTTTCTACAAGTGGGCCTTCGGCCTTGCCCTGATCACGGTGTGCTACAATCTGATCGAAGGCGCGGTATCCGTGTTCCTGGGCGCTGAGGATGGCACAATGACCCTCTTCGGCTTCGGGATCGATTCGTTTGTGGAAGTGATATCCGGCTTGGGCGTCTGGCACATGGTGAGACGCATGGAAAAGGCAGACGAGGAAGACCATCGCCGCTTCGAGAGGACAGCCCTCACAATAACGGGAATCAGCTTCTACGTTCTGGCAATGGGCCTTATTGCCACCTCCCTGATAGGCTTCTACACGGGCCACAGGCCGCGGACGACTTTCTGGAGCATAGTCGTGGGAATCATCTCGATTCTCGCCATGTGGCTCCTGATACACTACAAAACGAAGATCGGCAGGCAATTCAATTCCCAGCCGCTCCTCGCCGATGCGGCGTGCACAAAGACCTGCCTCTATCTCTCGATTATTCTTCTCATCTCCGGACTGGTGTACGAGTGGACGGGCATTGGCCTGGCGGACTCCCTGGGGGCCGTCGGCATCGCACTCTTCTCCTTCCACGAAGGTCGAGAGGCCCTTGAGAAGTCGAGGGAAGATGGGCCCGGATGCGCGGGCGGATGCGATCGGGGCGTCGATCCTTAAGAAGAAGGGCCTTTCGTGGAAGGTCCACAACAAGGCCGGTGGGACGGACACGTGTGCGTCCCACCGGCCTTGTCTAAACCCCGAATGATCACGTGAATTACTTGAAGCCCTCCTTCAGCTCCGCCAGCCTCTTGGTCAGGGCTTTCGGCAGCCTGTCTCCGAACTGGTTATAGAAAGCCTCGATCTCCTCGGCCTCCTTTTTCCATTCTGCCTTGTCCAACAAGAAGAGGTTGTCGATGACGCCGGCAGGGAGCGGGAGACCTTCAAGGTTGAGATCCTCGATGCGCGGCATGAGGCCGACGGGCGTCTGCCTGGCCGGGACCTTTCCCTTTATCCTGTCCACCATCCATTTGATGACGCGCGAATTATCCCTGAAGCCCGGCCAGATGAACTTGCCGTCGCCATCCTTCTTAAACCAGTTGACGAAGAATAGTTTGGGGGGATGGGCCATCTTCGTGCCCATGGAGAGCCAGTGGCTGAAGTAGTCTCCCATGTTGTAGCCGCAGAACGGCAACATGGCCATGGGGTCCCTCCTCACGACACCTGCCTTGCCCGTGGCTGCAGCGGTCGTCTCCGACCCGTTTGCCGAGGCCCGGAACACACCGTGCTCCCAGTCAAAGCTCTCGCAGACCAATGGTATCGTGTTCGACCTTCTGCCGCCGAAAAGTATGCCGGAGATGGGCACGCCTTTCGGGTTATCCGCCTCGGGTGAAAGGGTCGGGCAGTTATAAATGGAAACGGTGAACCGGGAGTTGGGATGGGCCGCGTTCGCACCGCTCGCGGCGTCGTATGGCCTGCCCTGCCAGTCGAGCATGTGCGCCGGCGCCTTGTCGGTCAGCCCTTCCCACCAGGGTGAGTTGGTGTCCGTGTCCACGCCGGTATTGGTGAAGAGTGTGGGATAGAACTTGTCGTTCCTCAAGGTCTTCATCATGAAGGGATTGGTCTTGTCCGACGTGCCCGGCGCTACGCCGAAAAACCCCGCTTCCGGGTTTATCGCCCAGAGCCTCCCGTCCGGCCCTATGTTGATCCACGCGATGTCGTCACCCAGGGTCCACACTTTGTAGCCCTTCATGATCGGATCGAGCATGGCGAGGTTCGTCTTGCCGCAGGCCGACGGGAAGGAGCCCATGATATAGGTGATCTCTCCGTCAGGGTCCTGCACACCCATGATGATCATGTGCTCGGCGAGCCAGCCCTGTTGATAGCCCAGATAAGAGGCAATCCTGAGGGAGATGCATTTCTTCCCCAGGAGGGCGTTCCCGCCGTAGCCGGAACCTATGCTCATTACAAGGTCATCCTGCGGAAAATGCATGATGAAGCGCCTCTCGGGATCGAGATCGCCGATCGAATGGAGGCCCTTCACGAAGTCGCCCCGCTCATCGATCACCTCGAGCACCCTGGTCCCTACCCTCGTCATAATGTACATGCTCACCGCGACGTAGACGGAATCCGTGATCTGGATGCAAGGCCTCGCGTAAGGAGAATCGGGGTGGCCCATCATGTAGGGTATGACGTACATGGTTCTGCCGCGCATACACCCGTCATAGAGAGGCGCAACCATTTTGCGTGCCTCTCCCGGTTCCATCCAGTTATTGTTCGGACCCGCGTCTTCCTTCTTCGGCAGGCAGACAAACGTGAGATGCTCTGTCCTTGCCACGTCCGTGGGATGGCTGCGGTGGAGGTAGGAGTGGGGGAATTCGGTGTGATTCAGGGGCTGAAAGGTGGGCTTTGAGTTTATCTTCTCTTGGTTTATGCCCACATCCACCAAACCCCTCATCTCCTCTTCCGTACCCTGAATCCAATGTATGCGATCGGGTTTTGTCAGCTTCGCCTGTTCTTCGACCCATTTTTCCACGATTTTTGACACGGCTGCCTCCTAAGAGTTGGATTGACCCATCCCGGGCCCGGATTGTCCGGACCCCACGGGAAGGTATCGATCAAAGACGGACAATGAACTTAACCATAATCTATCCCTATATCCTTGGTTCCTGGCCCTGACGTATCTTTTTCTTGATCACTTCCTTGCCCCTGGTCATGTGCTTGCGCACGAGCTTCTCCACCTGCTTCGCGTTTCTACTTCTTATGGAGGCGACCATTTCCTTGTGATCCTGCACGGCGAGCTGGGGCTTTCTCTGGTACCGCATGATGATGACCCTGTAGCGGTATATATAATCGCGGAGATCGTGGAGAAGGTTGTACAGCCGGTTGTTCTTGGCGGCCTTGTAAACGACGTCATGAAATTCGCCGTCAAGCCGGATGAACTCTTCCACGTTCATGTCCTGAAGGCATGTCTCCTCGAGAGCGATGATATCTTCGAGGGACTTAAGCTCGGCGTCGTCCATCCTTGCGGTCGCGAGAAAACCCGCATAGCCTTCGAGAATTCCCCTCAGGCCGAACACCTCTTCCACTTCTTCTTCCGTCACGCCCTTTACCGCGAAACCACCCCGGGGAAGCCGGTATATGAGTCCCTCCTTCTCGAGTTTCTGAATAGCTTCCCTTACCGGGGTCCTACTAGTTTTCATATCATCCGCGAGCTTCTCCTCTATGAGTCGCCGGCCAGGCTCAAATTCCCCTCCGATGATCGCGCTCTTTATGCTTACATACACATGCTCTCTGAGAAGTCTCTTCTTCTTCCTCTTCCTTTCCTCAGCATTTTCCTTCTTGCCCATTTACTGCCTCCTTCCGTGAAAACCAATGTTGGCTTTAGATTCTTCGATAAGAGTTTCCTAGTTTATCACAAACAAAGGCCTCGTTGTATACAATTCTTTTCGCATGAGAAGAGGCAGCCACGCGCCATGTCTGTGGGACACCGTTTTTTTGAAGAAACGGAGCCGCAATGCATCCACGTACAAAGTGGATCGGCAAAAAATGACCTTAAGGCGGCTTTCTATGGGAGGGGATCTCTCGTCAGGGCACCCCCGTGGAAGGGGCGCCCCTAGGATCGATTGATTTTTGGGCGTGGGTTGGTGTAGATTTAACCAACTTTTCCGGAGGTCTTATGGCGAGAGTTTTCAGCGGCATTCAGCCGACAGGAGATATACATATCGGCAATTACGTCGGCGCCCTCAAACAATGGGTCTCCCTCGTGAACGAGTACGAATGCATCTACTCGGTGGTCGACTATCATGCCATAACCGTGGAGTACGAACCCGACGAGATGGCGGAGCGGACGTTCAACACCGCCATCATTCTGGTTGCCTGCGGCCTCGACCCGCAGCAGTGCCACCTCCAGGTCCAGTCCCATGTCCCGCAGCACACCGAGCTGGGATGGATATTCAACTCCGTCACCCCCGTGGGGGAAGTGGAAAGGATGACCCAGTT
>Ga0326727_10028060_pt1 | contig 10272 bp, 12 predicted proteins | sample MB2enrmetagenome_FD_207643 | JGI IMG/M metagenome (GOLD analysis project Ga0326727, IMG submission 207643) | Lab enriched peat soil microbial communities from McLean, Ithaca, NY, United States - MB29MY | ecosystem: Environmental > Terrestrial > Soil > Wetlands > Peat | place: USA: New York...
CGGGAGAGCGGCCGCATCCAATCAGTCCCAACGGCTTTGCGCCAACCCCTTTCGCTGGCTTGCGCCCGCTCTCCCTAAATCTATGGGTTCCTCTCGACTGGGGGGAAAATCCGCCCCGGGTCGTACGGCTTGTTGCCGCTCATCATGTGCCAGGCCGCCTTGGCCAGCTTGCACGCCAGCGCCTTGGTCGCCACGATCCCGTTGACCTGCGCCTTCTTGCGATTATAGAACTTCCGGCAGGCCGGGTCGTGGCGCTGGGCGAAATTGGCCGCCTCCACAAACGCCCAGGCCAGGTATTTGTTCCCGCACTTGCTGTTGTTTTCCCCTTTCTTCTTGCCGTTGGACAGGCGCCGGCTGTCCACGCACCGGCAGTAGCTGGCGTAATTGCCCGGGCCGGCGAAACGCTTGGGATCGACCGTCTCCAGCGTGATCGTCAAACCTAATATCTTTCCCACCCCCGGCATCGTCTGCAGCACCTGGTAATCGGGCATCCTCTTCACCTCGGCCAGAATCCTCCTCTCGATTTGCTGGATGCTCTGGCGCAATTGCTCCGCCAGGTGCAGGTCCAGCCGCGTGATCAATTGGTCGGCCGGATGCTCGAACAGTTTCTCCGCGTCCTGGGGCTTGAGCCTCTTGATCAGTCCGGTGCCCAAATCCCGGCCCGTCATGCGCGCGTGCAGGCTCTTCAAGCTCAAGATCAAACGCGTGCGCTGCTCCACCAGGCCCATCCGCCGCCGCAACAAATCGCGCACCCCGCGCCACGGCCGCTGGCAAATGTAGCCGGTGGGCAGAATGTTCAGCCGCGCCATCTCCGCCAGAAAAAAGCCGTCCGACTTGTCGTCGGCGTGCTTGAGCCCGTTGTACTGTTGCATCGCCGCCGGATTGGCCAGCACGACCGGATAACCGTGGTCCTGCAATCCATCCACCAGCCAATACCAGTTGTACGTCGATTCCACCGCAATCTTCTCCAAGCGTCTCTTAAACGGTTGGAGCGCCCGGAGCACGGCCTCCAGGTCGCAGGGCAGCTTCCGCTCAAAGACGCGCTTGCCGTCCAGATCCACGATCGCGCAAAACAAATTGTTGCTATGCAGATCAATTCCAGCCATACATTTCATTGTCATACGGTTTCCTTTCGGTTCGTTGTTTTTCTTTACTCGGACAACAACGTTTTACCGGAAGGAAACCTTCCTTTGCCAGTCTGCCCTTAATGTTTATCAGTCCCGCATAACCGCATATTTCCTATGTGCGGGGTCAAGCCAGGAATTCTGGATTGTATTCACTATTGCGTTTTCCGGGCTTGACGCCTGCCCTGCCTTTGATTGACCCCTGCCTCGTGTGCGACAATAGGTGCAAATCGTTCATTTCGGAGAAGATTTTACCACGGATGGCGCGGACAACGCGGATGGTAGGGTCGCGGCAGGGGTCAGTCCCGCATAATCGCATATTTGTGCTTTCTTCCGTATGTGAAGATAACATGGGGTCGCCAGGCGCGGGAAAATCCACTACACCTGACAGCCTATGATTCACAAAAATACAAATAGGAAAAAACAAATCACGCACGCCAAGGAGGAATTTCCAAGGGTTTTCCCAACGGTCTCCTTCACGCAAAAGCCAATCGGGAACCAGGGGCGGTCCGAGCGGCGCAGTCAAGATGGCAATTTGTTGCAAGGCGAACCCGACCAAGCAAGGATTGGAAGTAAGCTCCCCCAGCGCCGCAAAGCCGCAACCAAAGCAATGGAAGCACGGATAACCCAGCGCGGCAAAGCCGCAACCAAAGGGATGAGTCTGAATTGAGAATTTGTCATTGAGCATTTGTCATTTGTCATTCGGGAAGGCGATTCGGAAAATCTTGTCGGAAATGCGCGATTTTTTCCTTTAGTGGTACGGATAACACGGAATTCTTCTGAACAGAAGGGAACGAAGGAAACGAAGGAGGAATTCTTCTTCGTGGCCTTCGTTTGCTTCTGTGCCAATTCTGTTTCGAGGGCGGGGCGGATGGGGAATTCTGAATCCGTGAAATCCGTACCACTGTAAGAGAAAGTCCTTCATTTTCGCAAAGATTTTACCACGGATTTCACGGATTTCACGGATAAGAAATTCCTGCTCTCTGCCTTCCAAATTTCTTATTCTTCTTTCCCATCCGTGAAATCCGTGAAATCCGTGGTCAATTCCTTTGGTTGCGGCTCGCCGCGCCGTGAAATCCGCGGTTCATTTTCTTTGGTTGCGGCTGGCCGCGCTGGGTTCCTTTGCGGCAAAAATATTCTTGGAATTGGGTGATTTTTCCCTTTTCATTTCACCGTCACCGGGAAGCTGGCTTCGGCGCTTGTGGTGGGGCCGGCGATGATCAGTTTCGCCTGCCACTCGCCGACGATCTGCGGCCGCACGGTGACGCGATATTGGCCGGGCGTGGACGTTCGCAGAACCTTGAAAACGCTGTGCAGGATGGCCCCCGGCCCGGACAGACCGAGTTCAAACCGGACATCGCCGACATCCACCAGCCTCCCGCCGACGTCGCGGAATTCAATGAACACATCGTTGCCGGCCGGTCCCAGATGATTCTCCGAGGTGAACAGGTTGGCGGTCAGATTGGTGATCGGCGCGCTGGCAAGCGGACGGCCCGACATGACATGGACGGGCGGCGGTTTGGACCGGTTCAAAACCATCCACCCGACCACGCCCAGCACCACCGCCACCGGCAGAAGATAAAATGCTTTGAGCAATGTTTTCACGCGTCCGCTTTGGTATGAACAACCATTTCAATCCTGGGTGCATGACAAAAATCTTCACCTCCCTGGTAGGGCGTCCCGATTCCGAATCGGGAGCCGCCCAAGATTTCAGGGCAGAGCAGCAGCTCTGCCCTACCGGGAAGGCGAAGAATTCTGTCGCACACCCCAACAATCCTGCAAGAGTTGAATCCAGCTTGCAAAAGGAAACGGGCCGAATTACCATTAAGCCCATCATGACAATTACCGAGCTTTTGCGGACCGAACACGCGGCATTTAATGCCATTCTCAATGAAATCGAGGCCGTTCTGCCCAGTGTCGCCACCCTGGGCGAACTCCGCATCCTGGTTTCCGTCATGGCGGGATTTCTGCAACAACACGGGCGCAAGGAGGAGGAACTCCTTTACCCGGCCCTGGACCAAATGCAAGCCCAACGCGGGCGTCTGGACGAGATGACCCGGGAACATGGCGAACTGGACGAACAAATCCGGCAGGCGGCCAACAACAGGAATCTGGGCAAAGCGCGGCAGCAGCTTGGCCGGCTCATCCAGGCCGTGCGCGAACATTTTGAACACGAGGAACGCCACCTTTTCCCGCTGGCCGAAGAAGTGCTCCAGGCCGAAAACCTGGTGGCACTGGGCAGCGCCGCCCAACAAACGGCCGTCCAGTTGTGTTAAACATGAAACAAACCACCATCAGCGTGACGGAAGCGGCGCGCAATTTCGCCGAATGCGTCAAACGCGCCCATTATCAAAACGTCACTTTTGTGCTCCTGAAGAACGGTTCGCCGGTCGCCCGCTTGGGGCCTGCTGATGAGCAAATATGCCTGGGCCGGGACCTGGCGGAGGCCCTTTCCCGGGGCGCCTTGTCGGACGATGAAGCCAGATCGTGGCATCGTGATCTCCAAACAGCCCGCAAGACCATCAAAGCGTCGGGTGACAAATGGCAATAATTCTCGATGCCGATGTCATCATTCGCGGCGAAAAAGGGGTCTTCGATTTGATGGGCTGGGTGGCATCCCGGCCGGATGAACCATTCCAAGTCGCCGCGATTACCGTGGCGGAACTTTGGCATGGGGTGGAACGGGCCACTGGACCGCACCGGACCAAACGTCAGCAATATCTCCAAAACATTTTGCTGTCCCTGCCCATCATTCCCTACACAGCGCAGACCGCATACCAACACGCGCGCCTTTGGGCCGAATTGGAATCGTCCGGCAGCATGATTGGATACTACGACGTGATCGTGGCGGCGACGGCCTTGGAGCGCGGCAGTGCTGTGGCCACATTCAATCAGCGGCACTTCGCTCAAGTGAAAGGCTTGAACGTTATCGTGCCTGAATGAGCGGGGCCAAAGCCGAACGCGCCATTGTCCGTTTCATGGATGACACGGGTGGGAACGGACATGGACAGCACCAGTCCCTGGTTGCGGCCTTGCACTGAGAATGTGAAATCATTTATGAAAATCTGCCGGTTCAACAGCCGGGACGGGTAGATCAAGGAGGGATAGTCAATGACGACTCGGCGTTGCTCGACTTGACTCCAGCGGGCATCACCCAGTTGACACCACTGCTGGAAAGCGAGGATCCGGCCGCGCCACTGCGCCGCGTCGCGCCTCACGCGGGCCTCCCCCGCCTGCCGCTGTCCAAAGCGCAATTGTGCGCGCTGGTCGAGCGCCAGGAAGTCCGGGCCGCCGGCGTCACTTGCCTGCGCAGCAAGATGGCCGTCGTTTGAGCAAGGGTTTGCGCGCTATGGGGCGGGCGCGGCGGCGGCAACCTGGTAGCAAACGACCGTGTCGTTGCCGCGCAGATAGAGGCGGCCGTTGAAGATCGTCGGTTGCTGCTGGACGCCCAGCCGGATGCCCGGGTTGACGCGGCCCAGTTCCTTGTATCCGGTCTTGTTGGCCTCCGCCAGCACCAGCTCGTCCTTTTTCGTCAGGGCGAAAATCAGGCCGTCGGCGACGGTGAGGTTGCTTTTGCGGCTCCAGTCCGGGCCGGCCTGCTCCCAGAGCAGCGCGCCGGTTTCCAAGTCGGTGCATTGCAGGCTTTCCTGCCGGGCGCCCAGGCCGAAGCCGTAAACAGCGCCGTCAACAATTGAAACGGTGTGGTAGGCGTTGCATTGCAGCCGGTCGCTTTGGGTGCGGACGACCGGCTCGATCTTGCCGTCCCTGACTTGCATGTCCAGGCAGATGCCCCAGGAGCTGGCCGCCTCGAAGGCCGACATGAACACGCGCGAACCCAGAGCCACCGGCGTGCTGACCATGCCGGAGCCAACCGGCGTCGGGAGCTTCCAGTGCCAGAGGGTCTGGCCGGTTTCGGCATTCACGCCCATGTTGTCGTTGCGATGAATGCTGATGATGATTTGCGGAATGCCCCCAACCACCTGATAAGTGAGCGAGGAGGCGGCGCCAAAAACGGCCGGGTGCCCCACGTCGTCAGGATCGGCGGTTTTCCAAAGCAGCTTGCCGGTCATTTTATCCGCCGCGGCCAGGACGCAGTCGCGGCTGCAGGAGGAGATGTAGAGCGTGTTGCTCACGATCAGCGGCATGGCGCCTTCGGTGGAAACAAACTTCTCGCCTTCGCTCCAGACGACGCTGCCGTCGCCGGCGCGCAGGCAGAAGACCGGGCAGACTATTTTGTAGAAGTCGCCGTTGATGCTTTGGTAGGGGATGAAATAAACGCGGTCGCCATCCACGACGGGAGTAGTGACAGGGCCGACGACTTGGTGGTGGTTCTCGTTGGTGGCGAGCATGGTTTTCCAGAGGGTGCGGCCGGTGGCGGGATCCAGGCACAAGGCCCACTGCTTGCCGTCCGTCTGCGTGGAAGTGAAGGCGCGTCCGCCGGCTACGATGACCGCGGTCTTGCCGTCGCCGATGGTGGCGCGCCAAAGTTCCTTGGGGCCTGGGGCGGGCCACTGCCGGAGCAGGCCGGTGGCGGGATAAACATTGTTGCCATCGTTGGGCAGGAGGCGGACATAGCCGCTGTCAGCCGCCCGCGCGCCGGAGGCGGCGGCCAGCAGGATCAGCGCGCCCAGGAATTGCCGGAGCGCCGGGTTTTTATTAGTTGGAGGAATCATATCAAGTTTGTTTGGGTTTGATTTCGCCGCTCAACAGGCGGTCCAGCGCGCTGGCAAGTTGCAACTCCCTTGCCCAGTGCCTCAAGTAATAAATCCAAGTCGTGGGTGGTGCGCGGAACGCCCCAATAGTTGCTGGCCATCGAACCTGTGAGGTAGTAGGCAACCCCTGTCCGGTTCAAACGGCGCAGGCAATCCACCAGCAGTTCGCGCTCATTCATAGGGCGCGGGCCAGCTCCAGGCGGCGGCGCAACCAATGTTCGACTTCGCCGGCATCGGCTTGGGGATGTTGCCTTCGGATTCCTTCACGGGCCATGTCGCAGGACAGTTCGTGCAATTCCAAGGCCACCGCCAGACGCTGGTCGCCCGTCATCTGGCGATAACATTCGATCTGTTTTTCCAATGCCGCCGCCGGTGTCATAATTTGTCCATAATCCAATTCAGCGCCGGCTGCAATTCCAAATCCTACAACTTCAAATCCGCGTCCGTCACCGCGCCGAGCGACGCGGACGTGACATGGCTGGCGTATTTGGCGAGAACGCCACGGGTGTAACGCGGCTTGGGCGGCTTCCAGGCGCGGCGGCGCGCTTTCATTTCCGCGGCGGAGAGGAGGAGGCTGATCTGGCGCTGTTCGGCGTCAATCCTAATTTTATCCCCGTTTTTCACCAGCGCGAGCGGGCCGCCCGCATAGGCCTCCGGCGTGATGTGCCCCACCACAAAACCGTGCGTGCCGCCGGAAAAACGGCCGTCGGTGATCAGGGCGACCTGGCTGCCCAGGCCCTTGCCGGAGATGGCGCTGGTGGGGGCGAGCATCTCCCTCATGCCCGGGCCGCCGCGCGGCCCTTCAAAGCGGATAACCACGACGTCGCCCTGGACCACGGTGCCGTCCAGTATTCTCTTCAGCGCCTCCTCCTCGGAATTGTAAACGCGCGCGCGGCCCTCAAAGCGAACGCCCTCCTTGCCCGTGATTTTGGCCACGGCGCCTTCCGGGGCCAGGTTGCCGTAAAGGATGACCAAATGGCTGTCCTTCTTGATAGGATCGCCGAGGGGGCGGATGATTTTTTGCCCGTCCGGGTAGGGTTGGACTTGGGCGAGATTTTCGGCCATGGTGCGGCCGGTCACGGTGAGGCAGCCGCCGTGCAGCAAACCGGCGTCCAAAAGGGTCTTCATCAGGGGCTGGATGCCGCCGATGGCGACCAATTCGGACATGAGATATTTTCCGCTCGGTTTGAGATCGGCCAGCACGGGGACGCGGCGGCCGACCCGGGTGAAATCATCCAGGGCAAGAGGGACGCCGGCGGCGCGGGCCATGGCCAGAAGGTGGAGCACGGCGTTGGTCGAACCGCCCAGGGCGATGACGACCGTGATGGCGTTCTCAAACGCGCGGCGGGTCAGGATGTCCGAGGGCCGGATGCCTTGCCGCAGCAGGGCGAGGACCGCCGCGCCGGCGCGCTGGCAATCTTCCTTCTTGGCCTTGGAAACGGCGTTTTGGGCCGAACTGTTGGGCAGGCTCATGCCCAGGGCCTCGATGGCGCTGGCCATGGTGTTGGCCGTGTACATGCCGCCGCAGGAGCCGGGACCGGGAATGGCGCAGGACTCGATTTGCTCCAGTTGGGCGTCGTCCATTTTTTGGTTGGCGTGCGCGCCCACCGCTTCAAAGACCGACACGATGTCCAGCTTGCGGGGATCGCCGGCGATGCAGCCGGGCAAAATGGTGCCGCCATAAACGAAGACCGCCGGACGATTCAGCCGCGCCATCGCGATCAACGATCCCGGCATGTTTTTGTCGCAACCGCCAATGGCCACCAAACCGTCCAGACCTTCGCAGCCGACCACCGTTTCGATGGAGTCGGCAATGACCTCGCGGGAGACCAGGGAGTATTTCATGCCTTCCGATCCCATGGAAATGCCGTCGGAAACAGTGATGGTGCCAAAAATGATGGCCTTGCCCCCGGCGCGGTTGACGCCGCTTTCGGCTTCGCGGGCCAATTGGTCAATGTGCGCGTTGCACGGCGTGACCATGCTCCAGGTGGAGGCGATGCCGATGAGCGGCTTGCTGAAATCCTCCTTCTTGAATCCGACGGCGTAGAGCATGGAGCGGCTGGGGGCGCGTTCCGGGCCGTCCAGCACGATGGCGGAATGGGCGCGAAGAGAGGGTTGGCGCCTGGCGCTTGAGGACGAAGTTTTGATTTTCATCAGTCCGGTAAGTTTAAAGGGGATGCGAGGCAGGGACAAGCACCATTGCGCATTTCATGGATGGAAACTTGCGGTTTTCATCGGAAATGGTCATTTTCGGCCATGAATGTGGTTGAGAAAATCGAGCAAGAAATCGAAGGCTTGTCGGGAGACGATTTTGACAGCTTGGCGGTCTGGGTGGATCGTCGCCGCAACGAAAAGTGGGACCGGCAAATGGACGAGGATGCGGCGGCCGGCAGGCTTGATTTTCTTTTTGAAGAGGCCGAGGCGGATCGCAAATCGGGCAAACTTCGGGATTGGCCGCCACGCTCATTTCTCGGCCGTTAGCCCGGACCTTCCGCACTTCCGGCTAAGTTCCTGGCGCGCCCTGCCATTGCGCCAGCAGCGCTTCGGCGTGGCGCCGCGCGGCTTCGGTCTGGCCGCCCAGCATCCGCGCAATCTCGCCCGCCCGCCCGGCCTCGTCCAACAGCGTGATTTCGGACACGGTGCGTCCGCCCTCCACCCGCTTGGCCACGACAAAATGCGTCTCCGCGGCCGCCGCCACCGCCGGCAAATGGGTGATGCAGATCACCTGGCGCCGCCGCGCAATGTGCCGCATCTTCTCCCCGACCGCCGCCGCCGTCGCGCCGCCGACGTTGGCGTCAATTTCGTCAAACACCAGCACCGGAATCGCGTCCTCTTCCGCCAGCACCGTTTTGAGCGCCAGCATGACGCGCGACATTTCGCCCGACGACGCAATGGCCCGCAAGGGCCGCGCCGGTTCGCCGGGATTGGGGGCGAATTGAAAATCAATGTCATCGAGGCCGCAGGCGGAACGGGCCGGGAGGGAATCGGTAGTATTGACCGAAATGTCAAAGCGGGCCTGGGCAAAACCCAGGTCGCGCAATTGTTTCATGGCGGATTTGGCCAGCCGGGGAACAGCTTTGCGCCGTTGCGCCGACAATTCCCGTCCCGCCTTCCAAAGTTCGCCCTCCAATTTTTCGCGCTCCTGGTTGAGGCGCGCCAGTTCGGCCTCGCGCTGTTCGAGTTGTTGCAATTTCCGGCCCGCTTCCGCGCCGAACGCAATCACCTCCTCCAGCGTCCCGCCGTATTTGCGCTTGAGGGAATGGATCAAATCCAGCCGCTCCTCCAGTTGGCGAAGGCGTCCGGGGTCAAGGTCAATGGCGTCGGCGTATCGTCTCAGGCCGGACTGCAGTTCGCGCCAGGCGGCGGCGGCCTGCTCGTGGGCGGGGAGCAAACTTTGGGCGCCGGCGTCAATGCGTTGGAGGGCCTGCAATGTCCGGCCCAATTCCCCGGCCTGGGCCAGTAGGCAACGGTCCTGCTCGCTCAAAAGGTTCAGGGCCGCCTGGCTCAACTCCAGCAGGCGGGCGGCGTTGCCGGCGCGCTGAAATTCCTGTTCCAGCCGAGCCTCTTCATCGGCCTGCATACGGGCGGCGGAAATCTCCCCGGCCTGAAACCGGAGCAACTCCAGTTGCCGCGCGTACTCGCGTTCGTCCACAATCAGCGCCGCCTTCTCCGCTTCCAGTTCGCGCGCCCGCCCGGCCAGGACGGCGAATTGGCCGCGCAAACCGCCCAGTCCGGCAAAGGCGTCCAGAATGTCCCGTTGCCGCGCCGGATCCAAGAGCGATTGATGGTCGTGCGGCCCGTGCATATCCACCAACTCGCGCCCGAGGGCCGCCAGCGCCTGGAGCGTGGCCGGCGAGCCGTTGATAAACTGCCGGTTGGCCCCGGCGGCGGTGAAGACGCGTTTGAGAATCAATTCCCCCCCGGCGCACGGTTCCAGCCCGTTTTCCTCCAGAAACCTGTCCAGTCCGGGGCGGCGTTCCCCTCCTTCCAGCACAGCTTCCACCGAGCAACTGTCGCAGCCGGCGCGAATGAGCGCGCGGTCGGCCCGCCCGCCGAGCAGCAGATTCAGCGCGCCGATGATGATGGACTTGCCCGCGCCGGTCTCGCCGGTGATGGCGTTGTAACCCGGACGCAAGCCCAGCGTGAGGTCGGTGACCAGCGCCAGATTTTTGATGCGCAATGTGCCTAACACGCCCGGCGAATTTAGGGTTCGCGAAGGAAAGAGAAAAGCGCAAAGTTGCGGATTTCAAAATGCCTTGGCTGGTAGGGCGGCGCTGCCGCGCCGCCCAAATTTTCCTGTCGCCGACCCCATCACAAACTGATGGGATCCAACCGGCCGAAATGCAACACCATCGAGCGCCATCTGGCAAATCTCCGCCGCGCCATGTCGCGACACGGGAAGAATGGGCGGCGCGGCAGCGCACTGGTGTCCAGCT
>Ga0326727_10028061_pt1 | contig 10272 bp, 7 predicted proteins | sample MB2enrmetagenome_FD_207643 | JGI IMG/M metagenome (GOLD analysis project Ga0326727, IMG submission 207643) | Lab enriched peat soil microbial communities from McLean, Ithaca, NY, United States - MB29MY | ecosystem: Environmental > Terrestrial > Soil > Wetlands > Peat | place: USA: New York...
GCCGCTTCCTGCAAGATGCCGGTGTCGCGTTTTGACGGCGAGAACGGCTATTTAGTCGCAGTCGCAATCTGCTCGTGCGCTTCAACCCCCCCACCCCGCTCTCTACACCCACAAAGGGGGAGGGAGAAATACGCGCTCACGGACTTTCATTTGTCCGTCTCAATAAAATGAGCGCGCGTCGGGCGAGGTCCGGGTATTTACCGCTGTGCCTTGCGATCCCATGCTTCGTGAACTTGCGGTTCAAAACCTGGCATTGATCGAAGACGTCCGCGTCGAGATGGAAGGCGGCTTCTGCGCCTGGACCGGCGAAACGGGGGCTGGAAAGTCGCTGCTGCTGGGCGCGCTGGGTCTGCTACTCGGCGAGCGCGGATCGGCCGATCTGATTCGCGCTGGAGCCGACGAGTTGCGCGTCACGGGACGCTTCGAACTCGATTCGGATGCGTTACGAACCGAAGTAAGCAATCTCCTCGGTGTGCCGCCGGAGGAGAACGAAGTCATCCTGGCGCGACGCTTCAATCGGGCCGGCCGGAGTCACGCCTATGTCAACGATCAGCCCGCCGCCGTCGGCACACTGCGGCAACTCGGCGATCTGCTCGTCGACGTTCACGGTCAGCGCGAGAGCGAATCGCTGCTGCAACCGGGTTATCAGCTTGATTTGCTCGACGCCTACGGAAACCTGGAGCGCCAGCGCCGTAACTACACAGAGTTAGCCGAGAAAGTCCGCGAGCAGCGCCGACAGCTCGATCAACTATTGGCGGATCGCGAGCAACGCTTACGCGAACTTTCGCTTCTGCGCTTCGAGCGAGAGGAGTTGGATGCGGCCGCCTTGCGCGCTGGCGAGCTAACCGATCTCAGCCGCGAGCGCGAACGACTGGCGCATGCACGCAGCCTGCAGGAGTTCGCCCTGGCCGCTTATGCTCAGCTCTATGAAGCCGACGGCTCAGTCGTGGAGCAGCTTGGCAAGCTTCAGAAAGATGGCCACGTTTGGATGGCCTTCGATTCGGAGCTTGGCGCGATCGTCCGCCGGTTGGAGGAGTTGCAGGCCGACGTGCAAGACGTTGCACGCACTCTGGACAAATTCGGACAGCGCTGCGAAGCCGACCCGGAGCGACTAGCCACGGTCGAGCAGCGCGTTCAGAGTCTGAAACACCTCGAGGCCAAGTACCGCAAGACGATCGACGAACTGATTGCCTACCGCAGCGGACTCGACGAACAGGAGGCCAAGCTTGCGCAGCAAGAAGAAGACCTGGAGTCGGTCGAACGCGATTTGAGCTTGAGCTTTGTGCAACTGGGGAAGGCCGCAAGCGAGCTGAGCAAGGCGCGCGCGAAGGTGGCGAAACGATTAGCGGCGGAAACGCAAAAACAGCTCGCTGAGCTGGGCATGGGCGAAGCGCGACTAACGGCCGACCTGCGTGCCGTGCCCCCCGGTGACGATATGATGTCAGCGGAAGTGCCGACCAGGGGCATCGATCAGCTCGAGCTGATGCTCGCCGCCAATCCCGGTGAGGCGGCACTGCCGCTCCGCAAGGTTGCCAGCGGCGGCGAGTTATCTCGGACCATGCTGGCGCTCAAGACCGTTCTCGCGGGTCACGACCGGCCGGGCACGTTGGTGTTCGATGAAATCGACGCGAACGTGGGCGGCCGATTGGGCGATGTCCTCGGCCAAAAGCTGGCTGCCCTGGGGAAAACGCATCAGGTGATTTGCGTGACACATTTGCCGCAGGTCGCGAGCTACGCGCGCACGCACTGGACAGTGCGCAAAGCCAAGCGCGGCAATCGCACCGTGACACAAGTCACAAAGCTTGAAGGCGAGGCACGTCTCGAAGAACTGGCCAGTATGCTTCGCGGCGAATCGAGGGGCGAGACGACGCGCAAGGAAGCCGCGGCGATGCTCGAAGCGGCGCGTCGGAAAGCTTGAGACTCGCGTCAACCGCGAAAGACGACGGCAGGTTCCAGCACCCACACGCGCCGCACGGCGAGTGCACTGGCAAGCAAAACGATCACCGAGACTGCAGCGGCCGTCCCGGCCATTACTTGCCACGGCAGCACAAAGCCGCGGAGGTGAGTCATGTTGCCGGTGATCGCGAAGAAACCCGTCGCCATGCCCATGCCGATCGCATAGCCCATGACTCCCACCACCGCGGCCTGCAAGATGACCATCGCCAGTAGTCTGCCATCGGCGACGCCCATGGCTTTTAGCGCTCCGAAATGCCGCAAATTCTCGAGTACGAAGAGATAGAAGGTCTGACCGGCAACGGCAGTGCCGACGATGAAGCCGAGCGCCACGGTGATGCCGAAATTGACCGGGATGCCGGTCGAGCCGATGTAGTAGCGGATTGTCTTCCACAGAAACGACAGCCGCGGCAATGCCTGCAAGCCGGTCTGAGTACGAATGCGCTCGCAAACTTCTTCGTTCGTCAGGCCCGCCTCCGGACCGGCGAGAATGAAGGAGAGATCGTCGCGCTCCCTGGGGATGAAGTACGTTGCCAGGCTGTAGCGCGTATACACCACTGGAAATGTCTGGAATGGTGGCGATGCCCGGCAAATGCCGACGATGACTGCACGGCGATCGTTCATTTCGACCGCTTTGCCAATGTGCGGTTCCTCGTCGGGGAACAGATAGCGGAAACCGGAATCGTCGATAATGATGGCGTCCGGCTGCCGCAAGTCACCCACCGATCCCTGTAGCATCTGTGCCGGCGCGCCGATCAAGGTGGCATCGTCGAGCCCGAGCAGAACGGACGCCCGGTACGAGCCATCTTCTGCCCGCACGCGCGCCTGGCCCTTGTACAGCCGCACCGCCCAGGCCACGCCGGGCACGCTGCGGACGCGGTATAAGTCGTCGCTGCGCAGCGGTTTGATCTCGTCGACGTTTTGCAGCTTGGGGTCCATGACCCAGACGTCGGCACCGGCCATGTCCTGAATGACGCTCGCCGTGCGCAGCATCAGCCCGCAGAAAATTGCGGTCTGCTGGGCCATTAACATCGAGGAAAATGCGATGGCCGAGATCAGGCCGACGTACTTGGCCCGATCGCCCGTCAGCATCCGCATTGCCAGCCAGATCATGGCGACGCCTCCGGACGAGTCCTTGTTTCACGGCAAACGCGCGATGTTACAATGGCCGGGTGGCAAGCAGGCCGTCGGCCTTGCGATTGGCAAATGTGAGTAAATGCTCGTATATAATGAATACGAGCATTTGCTCACATTGTCAAGGCGGGAACGGGCATGGCGAAGAAGAAAACCGCGACTTTGCGCAGACAGCCGCAGCAAGAGCGCGGCACGCGGCGCATTACCGAATTACTTGACGCAGCCGATCGCGTATTTGCGCAGGTGGGCTACGAAGGCGCTACCACCAACGCGATCGCCAAGGAGGCCGGAGCATCGGTGGGCTCTCTTTATCAGTTCTTCCCGGACAAGGAAGCATTGCTGCTGGCGCTGGCCGACCGCTATCGCTCCGCCTTGCACGAAATTCACGACCGAGTCTTTACTGCCGAGACGGCTCGCTTGCCATTGGCACAACTGTACGACCTGGTCGTGGAGACCCTGGCCGGGTTTTATGCAGCTCATCCGGGATTTCGCTCACTCTTCTACGGCTCGACGACGACACCTGCGCTGGCTGCCGCGGCTGCGACCCTGCACGAGGAATGCGTGCAGCGCGTCGAGGCGATGATGGCCCACGGCCTGCCACACGCGTCGCCGGCACGGCGGCGACTGCTGGCCGACATGAACGTGACGGCCCTGAAGGCTCTCTTACCCTTGGCCGAAGCGAGCAATGCCCGCTGCCGCGCCGAAGTACTGGCCGAGATCAAACGCATGCTGCACGCCCACATGCAGGCCGTGATGCAGTGCGAGACCATGCGTGAGTAAGCCAATGCTGGAAATCGAGCAGAAATACGCCAATGTCGACTTCTCGGATTTGGAACAACGTCTCGCGCGCCTCGGAGCGCGGCCGGGCGAGCTGCAAGAAGAGTCAGACCAGTATCTGAATGCGCCGGATCGCGATTTCGCCGCAACCGGCGAAGCCTTCCGCCTCCGTCGGATCGGTGCGAAGAGTATGCTGACCTACAAAGGCGTTAAATTGCCCGATGCCGTCAAAGTACGGACGGAACTGGAAGTTCCCTTGGCCGACGGCGAAACTGCGGCTGCCGATTGCCTGACGTTGTTGCAGCATCTCGGCTACCGGTTCGTCGCTGTCGTGCACAAAAAGCGGCGCCCCTTTTATCTGCAACGCGGCGGCTTCGAAACGACGGTCTGCCTCGATGACGTCGACGAACTCGGTCGCTTTGCGGAGGTCGAAGTGGTCGCTCCGGATGACGCGCAGTCGGCCGCCAGTGCAACCGTCAGTGAGCTCGCCGCGGAGTTAGGTTTGATTAGCGTCGAACGGCGTTCGTACCTGGGGATGTTGCTGGCGGCCCGGAACAAGGAGCGGACATGACGGTTGCAGTCGCCACTGCCATCGCCGACGTACGCAGCCGGATAGCGGCCGCTCGACGCAGCGGAAAGACAATCGGCTTCGTTCCGACCATGGGTGCATTGCACGAGGGCCACGCCAGTCTAATTCGTGAAGCCCGCTCTGCGACCGGCTTTGTGGTGGTCAGTATCTTCGTGAACCCCGCCCAGTTCGGTCCGAGTGAGGATCTGTCGCGATATCCGCGCCCGCTCGAAGCCGACCTTGCGCTGTGCTCGTCCTGCGGAGCGGACCTCGCCTTTGTCCCCTCTGTTGAAATGATCTATCCGCCGGGCTTTCGCACCTATGTGGAAGTGACAGGCCTGCAGGACGTGCTCGAGGGCAGCTCCCGGCCGGGCCACTTTCGTGGAGTCGCGACCGTCGTGCTAAAGCTTTTCAATATGGTCCAACCCGATTTCGCCTGGTTTGGCCAAAAAGATGGTCAACAGGTGCGGATTATCCAGCAATTGGTGCGCGACCTGGACCTGCCCGTGGAAATTCGTGTCGGCTCAACGGTGCGCGAAAGGGATGGCCTCGCTCTCAGTTCCCGCAACCAATACCTGGATGCCGCGCAACGTCAAGCTGCACCGATGCTGGCACAGGCGCTGGAAGCAGCACGAAAACAAGCGTTGGCCGGAGAACGCCGGGCCGCCGTTCTTCTGAAGACGATGACGGAGATCATCTCGAGGGCGCCCGGGTCCAAGGTCGACTATGTCGCCGTCGTCGACGCGGACACGCTGCAGCCGCTCGATACTCTGGCAGGAAAGGCGATGCTTGCACTCGCCGTGCGCTTCGGGAGTACGCGGCTGATCGATAACATCCTCGTGGATGTGAACGACCGCTAGGGAGCCAGATTCTCTCTTGATCGAGTAGCTAACAGCTTTCAGCTCTCAGCGATCAGCCATCCAGGTGGCGCTATTTGTCGATTTGAGCGACTCGATTGCCTGCGTCCGCGGCCACTGCGGTGCGTACTGGATCCCCATCGCGAAACGCGCCGGGATTGGCGGCGACGATCTCTTCCGATCCGCTGAAATCCTCCCACGGGATCGGCTCGCCGCTTGGAGCAGGCCGGATTTGCTTCTTGAGAACCTGCAGACGTGATCCTTGCCGCACGCCTGTTTTCACCGGTGTCCGCAGCGCCTTGCCTTGTTCGACTCGCATGACGAACGGTTGATCGTCGAGCGTCAGAACCGCATCGGCTGGAACCGTCATCAGGTCACGTTGTTCGACAAGCAGGCGGGCCGTTGCATACATACCGGGGCGGAGACGTCCATCTTCGTTCGGCAGGTCGATCTGGGTCCGCAACGTACGCGCCTGCGGATCGAGCGCCCAGCTCGTGCGCGTGACGCGTCCCTCGACCTCCTGTTCGGCGAGGGCCTGCACACGAATGCGAGCGGCCATGCCGGGCCGGACATCGGCGGCGGCCGATTCCGGCACATCGACGAAAATGCGGACAGGGTCGGTCCGAACGACCGAAAAAATCGTCTGTCCCGAGCCACTTGCCGATGGTTGGAGGAATGCGCCGCTATCGACCCAGCGCTTGGTGACGACACCCGTATAAGGCGCCCGCACGGTTGCGTAGCCGAGGGTTGCGGCCGTTCGCGCCCGGTCGGCCTTGGCGACCCGCAGTCTCGATTCGGCGACTTTCACGTCCGCAATCGCCTTGTCGCGCTGGGCGGCGCTCTCGATGCGAGCGGCGTCGGCCGAGAGGATCGTCGCCTTGCTCTCTGCGACAGCCGCTTCGGCCGACTTGAACGAGTCGGTGGTGGTGTCGAGGCTCTGGTCATCCATCGCCCGCGTCCGCACGAGCGTGCGCACGCGATTGATTTCCGCCTGCCAGCGCACCATGCTTGCTTCGGCGCGCGTCTTACCGGCTTGGGCCAGTTGCAGCAATGCCTCGGCCTTGGTGAGATTCGCCTCGGCAGCTGCCAGGCTGCGTTGCGCCTGGACTACCTCGGCCTCGGCCTGGCCGACGGTGGCGTCTTTCTGATTTAGCTCTTCGACCAGCTCGGGTATCCAGATATCGGCCAATACCTGGTCCTTGGTTACGTGATCGCCGATATCGACGTGCAGCTTTTTGACGTAGCCGCTGATTTTGACGACGAGATCCGTGCGTTCAAAGCCTTCGATCTGTCCCGGCTGTTCGACGGGGCGCTGGAGGGTTTGGCGCTGTGGACGCACCGTGGAAACCATGGTCGCCTCGCGCTCCGAGGCGCCGGGCGAGCGTGCTTGTGCCTGGCGCTGACAGCCAGCCGTCATCGACAGCATCAGGGGAAGCAGGGCCGTTGACAGCAGACCGGTCCTGCGAGCGATGCGAGCGGTCATCGAGTCGTTCTCCTCGAACACGGGGCGTCGAACGGAGTTCATTTGAATCAGCCCAGTTGCAGAGCTTCGGCGCGGTAGTGCGGGCTCAGCGGATCGGCCGGGTCGAGCGACGGCGACACGACGCCGGCTCCGCCCTGGATGATGGCGAATACGGCCGGCAGCACGAACAAGGTGGACAAGGTCGCCATGACCACGCCGCCGATGACGGCCCGCCCGAGCGGAGCCGTCTGCTCGCCGCCCTCGCCAAGTGCAAGCGCCATCGGCACCATGCCGGCGAGCATAGCGCAGCTAGTCATCAGAATGGGCCGCAAGCGGTGACGTGCTCCCTCGACGGCGGCCGCGCCGGAGCCTTCGTTCGGAGCCTCGCGACGATGTTTTTCCGCGAACGTGAGCAACAGGATGGCATTGGCGATGGCCACGCCGATGGCCATGATCGCGCCCATGAACGACTGAAGGTTCAAAGTCGTGTGCGTCAACCAGAGAGCGGTTGCGACGCCCGCCAAGACGGCCGGTACGGCGAAAACCGCCACGATTGCCAGGCGCGGCGACTGGAAGTAGGCGGTCAGCAAGATGACGATGGCAACGACCGCCAGCGACAGACCGACAGCCAGACCGTTGAACATCTGTCGCATCGGTTCGACCTGGCCGCGCAATTCGACGCGTACGCCACGCGGCGGATCGCCGGCGCGAGCGATGGCTTCACGCACGCGTGTAGCCGCTCGACCGAGATCGTTCCCTTCGATATTCGCAGTCAGACTGACCATGCGCCGCAAGTTGGTTCGATCGTATTCTCCGGGCAGCTTCCCCTCGCTGACGCCCGCAACGTCGCGGAGCAGTAGTTGATTTCCCGGTGTTTGTTTGACCGGAATCTGGCCGACTTCGTTGGTCGAATCCATGCGCGGCGGCGGTACCTGCACCTGAATCTGATAGCCCAGGCCGACGGCGCGATCGGCCCAGTAAATCGGCACGACATATCGGCTCGAAGACGTCGCCGATAACAAAGCCCGGCCGACGTCTGCCACGGTCACACCGGCCTTGCCGATGCGTTCGCGATCGAGGTTCACGTCGACGGTCGGGTAATCCTGAGATTGGAGGAACTGCAAGTCGCGCAGGGACTCGACCTTTTCCAGCTCCGCCTTGACCTTGTTGGCGTAGTCGAGATCGTCGCTCAGAATCGGTCCGAAGACCGTAACCTCGATGGGCGTCGGCGAGCCAAAGCTCATCACCTCGTTGACGATGTCGGCTGGTCCGAAGGAGAATCGGAGCGCCGCAACGCGGCGGTCGATTTCAGCAGCGTCGACGCCTTCTTCGTTCCATTTCTTGCGAAGCCAGCCGCCGATTTTCTCGGGCAGTAACTTGCGCAGGCTAGATTTCAGCTCTTCGACGCGAACGCCGCTGTCTTCTTTGAGTGCAATGCGCAGGACCGCTTCCTCCGGTCCGCTACTCCAAAGGTAGATCGCCTGGTTCGAGAATCCCGGCGGCGTCGTGCCGACGTAGCCGACGGTGGTCGCCAGATTCTCAGCCCCGACCTCATCGCGGATGATGTCGATCGCCTGACAGGTGATCTCCTCGGTGCGTTCGATGCGCGTGCCCGTCGGCGCCTTCAGACGAAGCAGAAACTGACCCGTGTCGACGGTGGGGAAAATCTGCGTGCCGACGTTTGCCGCGGCCAGGGCCAGAAGGATCGCGCACGCAGCGAGATAACCGCCGAGCAACGGCCAGCGATAGCGAATCACCTTGTGCAGCAACAGTCCATATCGTTCGGCCAAAGTAAGCCGGTTCGGCTTGGGCGCGGTAGCGTGGCCGACGTCGTGAGCGTGATAGCGTAGCAGCCAGACTGACACCACCGGCACGAACATGCTCGACAGCAAATAGCTCGTGATCATGGAAAAGCCGACCGCGAGCGCCAGCGGTACGAACAGGTTGCGGGCAGCGCCTTCCATGAAGAACATGGGCAAAAACACGGCAAGAACACACAGCATGGCGAGTAGGCGGGGCACCGCTGTCTCGCTGTTGCCGCGGCGAACCGCCAGCGCGACGGAGTCGGTTTTCTCGAGCTGGGAATGAATGTTTTCCACTTCGACGGTGGCCTCGTCCACGAGGATGCCGACCGCCAAGGCCAGGCCACCAAGCGTCATCAGGTTCAATGTCTGACCGGTTGCCCAGAGCGCAACCACCGCTCCCATCAGTGCCAACGGGATATTCAGCACCACGACAATGACGCTGCGCCAGTCACGCAGGAACAGCAGCACCATCACCCCGGTCAATGCCGCGCCGAGAGCGCCTTCGCTGGCCACGCCCCACATCGCCCGCGTCACATAGGGCGACTGGTCGAAATCGAAGCGAACCTTCACATCGGGCGGCAAAGTCTCCTGCATGCGAGGGAGGTTTTGCTTGACGGCGTTGACCACGGCAAGAGTCGATGCCTCGGCGGTCTTGGTCACCATCAGATAGACCGTGCGCTTGCCGTTGACCAGTGCATAGCCGGTCGGCGTATCGGCGCTGTCCGCGATGCTCGTGCAGATGTCGCGGAGGTAGAGGTTTTCGCCCGGCCGAACCGGGATTTTGCCGAGTTCTTGAGGATCGTGAACCATGGCGTTGGCCGAGACCATCGTCATGCGATCGTTGATGCGGACGTTGCCCGAGGGCAAGACGAGGTTGCCGTTGTTGACGGCGTTGACAACATCGTCCGGGGACAGGTGATACGAACGCAGGCGATCGGGATCGACGCTGACGATCACCGTGCGCGAGCTGCCACCCATGGGCGGCGGCGATGAAACGCCGGGCAGACTGCCAAACACCGGCCGAACGCGCTGGAGAGTCAGGTCGGACAGCTCGCCCATGGTCCGCGGGCCGTCGCTGTCCACAACGACGTAACCAACCGGAACGTTGCTGACGTCGAAGCGAATGATGAACGGCGGCAAAGTACCGGGAGGCATGTAGCCGCGGGCGCGATCGACTATGCCGACCGTCTCCGCCATGGCCTGGGCCATGTTGGTGCCGGGGTGAAAGAAGAGCTTGATGACGCACATTCCCTGGATCGTCTTCGATTCGACGTGGTGCAATCCGTTGATGTAGAGGGCGTGGCCTTCGTGGTAGGCGGTGATCTGGCTTTCCATCTCGGCGGGGTTCAGGCCGCCGTAGGGTTGAGCGATGTAAATCACCGGCAAGTCGAGCGTCGGGAAGATGTCGATCGGCATCTTCACCAACGCCAGCACGCAGGCGACGACAAGGGCGGCAACTCCGGCCATCATGGTAATCGGATGCCGCAGCGCAAAGACGATCGGATTCAGTCCGGAGCCCATTGCACGCTTCTTCCTTCCGGCGGGACCAGGCCCGAGTCGGAATGACTCGGACAAGGCTGGTTCCGCCAGAGCAAGCGGCATTCCATATCGAGCATGGCCCGATGGTAGAAACGGAAGTTGAGCCTGATTAAAGCATTGCGGTAAGCGCGCTACCCTCGCCCGAGCCGCCCTAATTGAATCAAAGTGACGGCCCGT
>Ga0326727_10028062_pt1 | contig 10272 bp, 5 predicted proteins | sample MB2enrmetagenome_FD_207643 | JGI IMG/M metagenome (GOLD analysis project Ga0326727, IMG submission 207643) | Lab enriched peat soil microbial communities from McLean, Ithaca, NY, United States - MB29MY | ecosystem: Environmental > Terrestrial > Soil > Wetlands > Peat | place: USA: New York...
TCAGTCTCTACGGTCTCGACGACAAGGGGCCGGGTACCGAGGAAACCCCAGAGGATTGAGTTGCCGTCGCATCCCCTCGCTACCCCCGCGTTCGGAAAAGCCGATCTTTCGAACTGCGAGCGGGAAGAGATTCATCTCGCGGGCTCCATTCAGCCGCATGGCGCTCTGTTGGTCGTCAGCGAACCCGATCACCGGGTTATTCAGGCCAGCGCAAACGCCGCTGAATTTCTAAATTTGAAGCAGGTCATCGGCACACGGCTTGTCGATCTTGATGGCGATCTCGAGCTTCGAATTTTGCCTCATCTGGATCCGACCTCGCAGGGGATGCCGATCGCAGTGCGATGTCGGATCGGCAGCCCCAGTGCGGAATTCGACGGTCTCTTACATCGGCCGCCTACCGGGGGGCTGATTATCGAGCTTGAGCGCGCCGGACCGTCGGTCGATCTCTCCAGACAGATTGCGAGTGCGCTTGAGAAAATCCGCACCGCCTCGTCGCTTCGCGCGCTGTGCGACGAAGCGGCGACGTTGTTTCAGGATCGAACCGGCTACGACCGAGTCATGATCTACCGGTTCGACGATGAAGGTCATGGTGAAGTCTTCTCGGAACGACGCAGGCCACATCTCGAAGCCTATCTCGGCAACCGCTACCCCGCGACGGACATTCCGCAGATGGCGCGCCGTCTGTATGAGCGCACCCGCGTCCGGGTGCTGGTTGATGTCAACTACGAGCCGGTCCCTCTGCAGCCTCGGCTGTCGCCATTGACGGGGAGGGACCTCGACATGTCGCTTTGCTTTTTGCGCAGCATGTCACCTATTCATCTGCAGTATCTCAAGAACATGGGTGTAGGCGCCACGCTGGTGGTCTCACTTGTCGTCGGTGGCAAGTTGTGGGGCCTGGTGGCGTGTCATCACTACGAGCCACGCTTTATTCATTTCGAGCTGCGGTCCGTCTGCGAGTTGCTCGCCGAGGCGATCGCAACCCGCATCGCGGCACTCGAAAGCTTCGCGCAGAGCCAATCCGAAATATTCGTACAACGGCTCGAGCAGCGTATGATCGAGGCGATTTCGCGCGAAGGTGACTGGCGTGCCGGAATCTTCGATAATTCGCAATCGATTCTTCAGCCGTTGGGAGCAAGTGGAAGCGCGCTCATCTATGAGGGCCAGGTCATATCTTCAGGCGAGGTCCCGGGCACGCAGGAAATTCGCGAGCTCGGGAACTGGCTCGACGAGAGACGTAGTACAGCCGTGCTGGCGATCGCGTCGCTGAGACTCGAATTTCCTCAATTCGCCGGCATTACGAAGGTTGCGAGCGGCCTCGTGGCGACTGCAATCTCTAACAATCCCGGTGAATATCTGATCTGGTTCCGGCCAGAGCGAATTCGCACCGTGACCTGGGGAGGCGATCCGCTTAAGCCGTTCGTGATCGGTGACGATCCATCCGATCTGTCGCCACGCCGGTCCTTCGCACAGTGGCACCAGCTGGTGGAGGGCACCTCCGACCCCTGGACACCAGCCGATATAGCCGCGGCCCGTCTGATCGGCCAGACGGTGGCGGATATCGTTCTGCAATTCCGGGCGGTCCGAACCGTGATCGCGCAAAATCAGCTTGAGCAATTCAGCCAGCATGTGCGCGTTTCCGAGCAGCCGGTGATCATCGCCGATATCGACGGCAAGATTTTATTGATGAATGAAGCGTTCAGGACGTTTCTGCCCGCAAATCAAGTGGCGACGCGGCTTGGTGATCTGGCTTCGACCTTTCAGCAGCCGGAGCACTTTCTCGAAAACGTGCGCGATCTTGTCGATCATCATCGCGCGTGGCGGGGTGAATTGTTGTTGCGCAGCGAAGGCAACAGGGAAAAGCCACTGATGGTGCGGGCCGACCCGGTGCAGCCCTCGCGGGATCGCGTGCTCGGTTTTGTTCTGATTTTCTCGGATATGACCGACCGCAAGGCCGCCGAGCTGGCGCGTGGCCGCTTCCAGGAAGGCATCATCCAGAGCCATCGGATCAATCGCGTTCGCCTGGATTCCGAGACGGACCTTGTCTATCAGAATCTACTATCGTCGGTTATCGAGAACGCGCAGCTCGCCGCCCTCGAAATTACCTACGGTGTTGAAACCGGGCGTATTGCGGAAATGCTTGAAAGCGTCCGCAATTCGACGTTGCGAACCGCCGAGGTGCTGGAACACCTGATCTGGCACTCATCGCGCACATCGGGCGGAGACAAGAGCGAAAAATAGTTTATTGATGGAACAAATTCTCCGCTTCGCGGTGACTGCCGCCGCCAATTCCGTGCGACCTGACCGACTTTACGGCGCATGATAACGCGATGTTCTGCGAAAAGGCAACGGCGCCTTCTTCCACAATGGCGTCGCCGTTCGGCGCCTGCGCCCCGGCCTGATCGAGGGCCTTTCGGTAGTCAGCTTTCAGCGCGTCGAGATCGGAAAATAGCGGAAAGTCATAGAACGACAACTCCGAAGGCCGAAGTTTAAGCGACCGCGCCAGCAAGCGCTGCAAAATCCGGCCTCCGCTGAGGTCGCCAAGATATCTGGTATAGGCGTGGGCAATCAGCCTTGCGCCGTCGCCTTCCGCAGCCTTCGCGATCTGGCTCGCATAGAGCTTTCCTACGTCGAGCAGTGGAAGGTCGTGGCTCCAGCGCTTGCCGCATATTGCAACGAGATCGGATTCGATGGCCGGTGCACGTTTCAGCCTAAAATTGGCGATCTGGCGTAGGCCCTTCGAGTCCCGATGGCGCTCAAGTCCTTGCTCCAGCGCCCGGTAGGCGGGCAGAAGATTTCGCAGCAGGAGGGTATAGCCCTCGAGGTCAGCTTCGCCTCGCAACAGATCGCGAATGATGCCGGTTCGTTCCGCTTCGACATGTAAGGTCTTGGTACGAAGATAGAGTGCCTTCACGACGCTGATCGGCAAGGAACTGTCCACCATATCAACCTCCATTGCCGAAATTCCCTGAAACTCTTTTCGCAGCATGGCTTGCCGTGAGGCCTTTATCGTAAATAAGCCTGCAAGCCGGTCAATTTTCGCCCTTCATGCGTGCAATCAAGCCGCGGGCTTCTCGCGGAGCGGAGGCTGCATCCACAGACATCATATCGGCTCCCATTGAAGCAACAAGGTCGGTTTGCGCGATAACCATTGGGCCGCCGAGGATGATACCCACATTCCGGTTGCGGGAGTCACGCCGGATGTTGTGGATATCCTGTCTCAGTTCATCGAGCCTGCGATCGGTGCTGATCGAAAATCCGATGACGTCGAACCAGTGGTCATGCACGAGGGATGTCAGTTCCTGATGCGAGGAAAATGGACCGGTGCACAAATTCCAGCCGGCGCGCCGGAAGAATTCCGCTACCATCGACAGTCCAAAACTGTGCTGCTCTCCGGGAATAATGGTCAGTAGAACGGATTCGCCGCCTCCGCGACATCCCGGGTCAACGAAACTTTCACCGAGGCGCCGCATCATTCGCTGAAGCCGGCTGACGCCCAGTGTCACGCTTGCGAAGTCGGCCGCATCTGATTCCCAGAGCGAACCTAGGTGACGCGCGGTAGGCGCAAGCAAATCGAGAAAGATCGTTTCGACCGATGCGCCCTGCGTTAGCAAGCCTTCGACATGGGCAAAGGCGGCGCATTCGTCGTTTGCGAGCGCCAGCGCCGCAAACTGTTCGACGGGGTCGCGGTCATGGCGATCCGGCATTACTGCTGGTTGCGGCGCAGGCGGCTTTCGCAGCGCCAGCACGATCTTCGGAATGATCTGCGTCTTCAGAGTATTGACAACGCTGGATGGCTGCAGGGCCGGCCGAAAGCGCCAGATCGGCGCAGGGATTTTTTGCCGAACTGCCTTGGGGTGACGCGCGGCAGATTCAGTTGCGGCGCCGGCTGAGAAGGATTGCTCGTTCACGTCGGTCATTTTCACTTCCCCCGCACATTAAGTCCCCGGTGAAATCGACCGTCAAGTCTAATTTACGTATAGTTTAGTTGACAGTCGTTCGAGCGGAGTTTAGCCTTCTTCCCACTGAGCCCGCACGAGGGAGTAGCGCGGTGCGTCTTCCAAGATCAGAAAATCGGGATTTGAACCAATACGGCGGCGAATTGCCGCTTTACCCTCGTTACCCCCAAGCGATATCGCACCATCGCGCCGCTCCGCTGTCAAATAATCTTTACAGTCTTGCTCCCGAATCCGTCGCTGCATATGCGAACATCGATTCCACGGGCGACGATCGTGGCCCTCGGGTTCGCAATCGGAGTCAAAGGGTTAAGCCACTTTATACGCCGGAAGAGCGCATCCGTCGCGATGCAACAAAGTGGACCCTGGTTCAGGGGATACTGGCGCCGGTTCAGTTCGCGGTGTTCGCGATCAGCCTCGGCCTCGTTCTCCGGTACCTTGCATTCGGCGACGGTGTTGCCGCTGCGACCGCTTCGATCATTCTCAAGACGCTGCTTCTTTACGCCATCATGATCACCGGTTCGATCTGGGAGCGTGAAGTTTTCGGCTGCTATTTGTTTGCGCCGGCGTTCTTCTGGGAGGACGTATTTAGTTTCGTCGTGCTGGCGCTTCACACAGCCTACCTGGTTGCGCTGTTTGCTGGACTCGGCAGCGCGCGCCAGCAGATGTTGATCGCGCTTGCGGCCTACGCCTCGTATTTCGTCAACGCCACGCAGTTTGTTCTGAAGCTGCGCGCCGCGCGGCGCGACGAGCGAATCGCGCTTTTGGCGGGTCTGGACGCCGCCGGGGGACACGCATGAACGCGCACGTGCAAGGCTGCGGCGAGGTCATCCGCGATCCGGTTCGTCGCGAAAGCGGTCAGCGCGAGGTATTCTGCGGACTAACCGGTATCGTCTGGCTGCATCGTAAGATCCAGGATGCATTTTTCCTGGTGGTGGGCTCCCGCACCTGCGCGCATCTCATTCAATCCGCCGCGGGTGTAATGATCTTTGCCGAACCACGCTTCGCCACCGCAATCATGGAAGAGAAGGATCTGGCTGGCCTGACCGATGCCAACGATGAACTCGATCGCATCGTCACCCAGTTGATTGCGCGGCGGCCGGATATCCGCCTGCTGTTTTTGGTCGGCTCTTGTCCTTCCGAGGTGATCAAGCTTGACCTGTCGCGCGCCGCTTTGCGGCTGTCGAAAAGTTTCGCGCCATCGGTGCGTATTCTCAATTATTCCGGAAGTGGAATCGAGACAACATTCACGCAAGGCGAGGATGCATGTCTCGCCTCGCTCGTTCCCGCGCTACCCCCCCTTGGAACGAGCGAGGACCAACTTCTGATCGTGGGGGCGTTGGCGGACATCGTCGAGGATCAATTCGTCCGATTGTTTGACGCGCTCGGCATCGGGCCGGTGCAATTCCTGCCACCGCGCAAATCGACGGCGCTCCCTGCGGTCGGACCAAACACCAAATTTCTTCTGGCACAACCATTTCTCGCTGATACCGCGCGTGCGCTCGAAGACCGCGGCGCCAAGCGACTGGCCGCGCCATTTCCACTGGGGGTCCAGGGCACGACGGCGTGGTTGCGGGCCGCGGCCGATGCCTTCGGCGTCAAGGACGGCTTGTTTGTCGAGGTAACGCGGCCGCCCCGAAATCGCGCGGCAGCCGCGCTCGCGGGCTACCGCGAGAAGCTCGCCGGTCGAAGAATTTTCCTGTTTCCGGATTCCCAGCTTGAAATTCCCCTGGCGCGGTTTTTGTCGCGCGAATTGTCGATGCAACTCGTCGAAGTCGGAACGCCTTACCTGCACCGCGAGCACCTTGCCGAAGAACTCAAGCTGCTTCCGCCGGATGTCGCGCTGAGCGAAGGACAAGACGTCGATTTGCAACTCGATCGTTGCCGTGCCGCGCGTCCCGATCTGGTGGTGTGCGGGCTAGGACTGGCCAACCCGCTGGAGGCCGAGGGCATGACCACCAAATGGTCGATCGAACTCGTGTTCACGCCGATCCAGGGCTACGAGCAGGCCGCCGATCTCGCCGAACTGTTTGCACGTCCGCTCGCGCGCCGCGCGAAACTGGGGGCATGACCATGCAGCTCACGGTGTGGACATATGAAGGACCTCCCCATGTCGGGGCGATGCGCGTGGCGACGGGAATGCAAGGCCTGCATTATGTCCTGCATGCGCCGCAGGGCGACACCTATGCGGACCTGCTGTTTACGATGATCGAACGCCGCGACCGGCGCCCACCGGTGACCTACACGACCTTTGCGGCGCGCGATCTTGGCGGGGACACGGCCGAGCTGTTCAAGACCGCGGCGCGTAACGCCTACGATCGCTTCAAGCCGCAGGCCATGATCGTCGGTGCATCCTGCACCGGGTCGTTGATCCAGGACGATCCGGGAGGGCTGGCTCGTGCGCTCAACCTGCCGATCCCCATAGTGACCGTGGATTTGCCTGCGTATCAACGCAAAGAAAACTGGGGCGCGGCCGAAACCTTTTACCAGCTGGTTCGCGCGCTGGCCGGACCGTCGGGGCCGACGCCGAGCGCGAAGCGCCTTGAACGGCCGGCGGGGATGCGTCCGCGCTGCAATCTGCTGGGACCGACAGCGCTCGGCTTTCGGCACCGCGACGACGTCACAGAGATCACCGGTCTGCTCGCCCGACTGGGCATCGACGTCAATGTCACAGCGCCGATGTTGGCGACACCGGCAGATCTCGCAAGACTCGGGGATGCCGATTTCAATGTAGTGCTCTATCCTGAAATAGCCGGGCTGGCGGCAGCCTGGTTGCAGCGGACATTCGGCCAGCCATCGACCACGACAATTCCGATTGGCGTGTCGGCGACGCGGGAATTCATCTCGGAGGTGGCGGAATTGGCGGGCGTCGACGCATCGGCCACGCTCGCGTCCGTTTCGACCCGCTTGCCATGGTATTCCCGTTCGGTCGATTCGACCTACCTCACCGGCAAACGGGTGTTTGTGTTCGGCGACGCCACCCATGCCGTCGCCGCCGCACGCATTGCGTCCGACGAGCTTGGCTTCAAGGTCGTCGGGCTCGGCACCTATTCGCGCGAATTTGCCCGCGAAATCCGCGAGGCGGCAAAGCTTTATGAAATCGAGCCGCTGATCACGGACGATTATCTCGCGGTCGAGGCCGCGGTTTCGGAACTGCGGCCCGAACTGGTGCTCGGCACGCAGATGGAACGCCATATTGCCAAGCGCCTTGGCATTCCCTGCGCGGTGATATCGGCTCCGGTGCACGTCCAGGATTTCCCCGCGCGATACGCACCGCAGATGGGTTTCGAAGGCGCGAACGTTATCTTCGACACCTGGGTGCATCCTTTGATGATGGGCCTCGAAGAGCACCTGCTGGCGATGTTCAAGGACGATTTCGAATTCAAGGACGGTGCCGTGCCGTCGCATCTGGGCGCGGGCCATGCCGCGCCGCCGGAGCGGGATCAGGCGGGGTTCGCCGAGCTGGCCGACGCTTCAGCCATCGTTTCCGATATAGCGGTCGTTTGGGCAGCCGATGCGGAGAAAGAACTGCGAAAGATACCGTTCTTCGTTCGCGGCAAGGCGCGTCGCAACACCGAGCGTTTCGCCAACGAAAACGGCCTTGCGACCATCACCATCGAGACGCTGTACGATGCCAAAGCGCACTACGCCCGCTGACGCGACGCCGCTTCGCGTCGTCGTCGTGACCATGGACAGTCATCTGTCCGGCGCGGCCGCGCGCGCGCGCAATCTGCTGCGACGCGATTTCCCGGGGCTTGATTTGTCGGTTCACGCCGCCGATGAATGGGGATCCGACGCGGAGGCGCTGGCGCGTTGCAAGGCCGACATTGCGCGCGGCGACATCGTGATCGCCACGATGCTGTTTCTGGACGAGCACGTCCGGGCGGTGATGCCGGCGCTGGTCGCCCGCCGCGACGATTGCGACGCCATGATCTGCTGCATGTCGGCCGCCGAAGTCGTCAAGCTGACGCGGCTTGGCAAATTCGACATGAGCGGCGAAGCGCTCGGCGCCATCGCATGGCTGAAGAAGCTTCGCGGCAATCGCAAGGGCACCAATCCGGGCGGCAAGGGCGAGATGAAGATGCTGCGGCAGCTGCCGAAGCTGTTGCGCTTCATCCCCGGAACCGCGCAGGACATGCGCGCCTATTTCCTGACGCTGCAGTATTGGCTTGCCGGCTCCGAGCAGAACATCGTCAACATGGTTCGGCTGCTGGTGGACCGCTACGCGGATGGTCCGCGCCGCGCGCTTCGCGGCGTCGTCAAGGCCGAGGCCCCGGCCGAATATCCCGATATCGGCGTCTATCACCCGCGCGTGCAGCAACGCATCACCGACAGGCTGGGTGAGATTCCTGTGCCGCCCAACGCGTGCGGTACGGTCGGGATCTTGCTCTTGCGCTCGTATCTGTTGGCCGGGAATTCCGGTCACTATGATGGTGTCATCGCGGCGTTCGAGGCGAGGGGATTGCGCGTCATCCCGGCCTTCGCCAGCGGTCTCGACCAGCGCCCCGCGATCGAACGCTTCTTCATAAAGGAAGGCCGCAGCACGGTCGATGCGGTGGTGTCACTGACCGGCTTCTCTCTGGTCGGCGGGCCCGCCTACAACGACGCCAAGGCGGCCGAGGAGATCCTCGCCAGGCTCGACGTTCCCTATCTTTCCGCCCATCCCGTCGAATTCCAGACGATTGAGCAATGGGGCGCGTCCGATCGCGGATTAATGCCGGTGGAAAGCACCATTATGGTCGCGATCCCGGAACTCGACGGCGCCGCGGGGCCGATGGTTTATGGCGGCCGGTCCGACGGCGCGGGAGTTCCCTGCACGGGTTGTGAGCGCGCCTGCGTCTTCCCGCGCGCGGAAATCGGCGGCGCGATGCAGGTTTGCATCGAGCGCGCCGAAATGCTGGCTGCACGGACCGCGCGGCTGATCGCGGTCCGCCGCGCCGAACGAAAAGACCGCAAGGTCGCGATCGTCCTGTTCAATTTTCCTCCCAACGCCGGCAACACGGGCACCGCGGCATTTCTGTCCGTGTTCGAGTCGCTTCATCGCGTACTCGGCGCCATGAAGCGCGAGGGCTATCAGGTTGACGTTCCCGTCGATGTGGAAGCGCTGCGCGAGCGCATCGTGACGGGCAACGCCGCGCGCTTCGGGGCCGACGCCAACGTGCATGCGCGAATATCCGCCGTCGATCACGTTCGTAGGGAAAAGTGGCTGCGCGAGATCGAGGCGCAGTGGGGGCCGGCGCCCGGAAAACAGCAAAGCGACGGAAGTTCGATCTTCGTCCTCGGCGAGCGCTTCGGAAATGTCTTTGTCGGCATTCAGCCCGCGTTCGGCTACGAAGGCGACCCGATGCGGCTGTTGTTCGAGAAGGGATTTGCTCCGACACATGCGTTCTCGGCGTTTTACCGTTGGCTGCGCGACGACTTCGGCGCCAATGCGGTGCTGCATTTCGGCACCCACGGCGCGCTCGAATTCATGCCCGGCAAGCAGGCGGGCCTGTCCGCGGCGTGCTGGCCGGACCGCATGATCGGCGATCTGCCGAACCTCTATCTGTACGCGTCGAACAATCCCTCCGAGGGCACCATCGCCAAACGCCGTTCGGCGGCGACGCTGATCAGCTATCTCACTCCACCGGTCGCGCATGCCGGACTCTATAAAGGCCTGATCGAGCTCAAGGCATCGATCGAGCGCTGGCGTGGTCTTTCGCCCGGCGCGGAGCAAGCCGGTCTTGCCGAGATGATCCAGGCCCAGGCCAGCACGCTCGATCTGACCGAAGCAAACTCAGCCTGGACCGATCCGGCGAAGTCGATCGGCCGGCTGGCGGATGCAGTGCTCGAACTCGAATACTCGCTGATTCCGCATGGCCTTCATGTCGTCGGCGAAGCGCCGTCGCCGGAGCAGCGCGTCGAGATGCTGCAGGCGGTGGCCGATGCCTCGCACGGCGCGCGTCCCGACAAATCGGTCGTCGAAGCGATCGTGCGCGGCGACGCGCCGGAGACGCTGCTCGCGGCGGACGGCGTCTATCGGGAGCTCGCCGCGATCGACGCCCTGCTGGCACAGGACCATGAAATTCCTGGCATACTGCAGGCGCTCGACGGCAAGTTCGTGCGGCCGGCCCCGGGCGGGGACCTGCTGCGGACCCCGGCGATCCTGCCGACCGGACGCAACATCCACGGCTTTGATCCGTTCCGAATCCCGTCGGCCTTTGCGGTGCAGGACGGAGCGTCGCAGGCCCAGCGTTTGATCGACAAGCACGTTGCTGAAGGCCACGGATTTCCCGAGTCGGTCGCAATCGTGTTGTGGGGCACCGACAACCTCAAGAAT
>Ga0326727_10028064_pt1 | contig 10271 bp, 10 predicted proteins | sample MB2enrmetagenome_FD_207643 | JGI IMG/M metagenome (GOLD analysis project Ga0326727, IMG submission 207643) | Lab enriched peat soil microbial communities from McLean, Ithaca, NY, United States - MB29MY | ecosystem: Environmental > Terrestrial > Soil > Wetlands > Peat | place: USA: New York...
ATCCCAGCTCGATCAGCATGGGAATCTGTCTCTCCCACGCTCGCCCGCTCAGCGGGTATCCGTGGATGCAGACGATAGGCGTGCCGCTTCCATAATCCTCGTAGTGCAGATCGATATTGCCTGAATTTTCCCGGCCGACTGTGATGTAAGGCATCTTGCTCCTCCGATTTCTCTGCGTAGGGTGGATGCTTTTGTTACACGGATTGGCAATGGACCGTCAGACTCAGATGCGCCGGTTGCCAGGAAAGGTTAGCGCGGCATCGGATGATTACGGCAGGTGATTACGGCGACGGCCTTGGCACAATCAGAGGGAAGGATGGAGTGCCCCACTCAAGCCACTGTTGCTCGAGTGGGGTTTTGTCTCACAGGAAAAAACAGGCAGGGTGCGGAGATCGGAGCGCGGCTCTAATATCCCATCACGTTGTATCCGCAATCGACGTGGATCACCTCGCCGGTGATGCCGCTTGCGCCATCGCTGGCAAGGAAAGCAGCCGTCGCTCCCACCTCGTCAACCTCGACATTACGCTTCAGCGGAGAGCGCGTTTCCACAATCTTAAGGAACTCGCCCAGCGATCCGATGCCGCGCGCGGCCAGCGTGCGGATCGGTCCCGCCGAGATCGCATTGACGCGGATCGCCTTCTCTCCCAGCGAGGCAGCCAGGTAGCGCACCGTCGCCTCCAGGGCGGCCTTGGCCACGCCCATCACGTTGTACCCCTGCATCACTTTCTCTGCGCCGAGATAGGTCATCGTGATGATGCTGCCGCCCTCGGTCATCAGCGGCTGGGCCGCCCGCGCCAGTGCAATCAGCGAGTAAACGCTGATCTCATGGGCGATGCGGAAGCCCTCGCGGCTGGTGAGCAGAAAATCGTTCTTCAGGTCCTCGGCCGGAGCGAAGGCCACCGAGTGTACCAGCGTGTGAATCTTGCCGTTGTACCGCTCGCCGATCTGCTTGAAAACCTGCGAGATCTCCTCATCCTTGGTAACGTCGCACTGGAAGCCCTGGGCTCCCGGCAGGCTGTTGATGATCTCCTCGGCCTCCAGCCGGAGCCGCTCGTTCTGGTAGGTAATTGCGATCTGCGCGCCTTCGGCGTGCAGCTTCTGGGCGATGGCCCAGGCAATACTGCGCTTATTGGCCAGGCCGAAAATCACGGCCACGCGGCCTTCGAGGCTATTTGCCATCTATCTGTGTACTCCCCGCAACAGTCGAATCCGTATTGATTGAAAACCCTTGTGAAAAGAATATCAGCCGGAGAGCAGAACAGGAAATCGCTCGACTCCCTGGCCGCCGGTCCCGGCCCATCGGTCACCCGATTTTGTGAGAATCGTCACATCTCGCCGTCCAAAACGCGATTATGTTTGACTCCGTAGGGGTGTTTTTTTATGACGACCAATACGCTGGAAACGAAGCCGGCAGCTCCGGAAGACAAGCCTGAGCTGCAACGCGGAGCGTGTCTGGAATTCGTGAAGTTCTGCAAAGAGCAGCATTTGAAGTCTCGCGCAGCGCACACGTTCCTGCACATCCTCCACAATCAGAGTTGGGAAAAGGAGTGCGAGAAGATTCGCGAGGCGATGCGTCCCGAGGTCGATCGCATCTTCGCTCCCATCGAAAAGGCGATGCAAGAGGGCGCCAACTGCCGCGAGATCCTCGCCTTGCTGGTAGACAGACTGAACAAGGCGGAATATCTGAAGTAGGGCCGATCTTAAGGATTTATCTATTTACTCGATTCATAGCAGAACCCGTCGCGCGGCGGGTTTTGTTATTTGAGGCGATGTTTCGGAGGTTTCAGAGCTTCGGGAAGTTCCGAAGAGCGGCTGCGGGACCTGGTGAGCTCATGGCTTCGATTTGCGCGTCATGGGTCGTTTCTCCGCGTTCCGCAGCGGATCTTAACCTTTGAAACCTGCGAAACCTTTGAAGCTTGTGAAACCTTGCTTCTTTTTGTTCCAACCTTTCCCCTTTCTTCCAGCCCAGTCGCCGAATATAATTTCCAGTCTGACCCCGGCTGGCGGAGACGCTTGCCGAATTTCCTCCGAAAGGCAGAGAACCTCAGCGGGCCGGATGCGAGATGGCGACGCAGACCGTCCGAGCGCGCAAGCTTCGTGCCTGCGGCTTTCAATGAGAGCTTACCTATGAAAATTCACGAGTACCAGGCGAAAGCCATTCTCTCGAAATATGGAGTGGCGGTGCCGCGCGGACAGATGGTAGAGTCGCGCGACGACGCCGAACGCGCCGCCAAAGACCTGCTCAGTGCCGGCGCGAGCGGAATTGTAGTCAAAGCGCAGATTCACGCCGGAGGCCGCGGCAAGGGTGGCGGCGTCAAGCTGGCGAAGAGCTGGCAGGAGGCCGGCGAGCTGGCCTCGAAGATCCTCGGCATGCAACTGGTGACGCACCAGACCGGCCCGGAGGGCAGGAAGGTCAGCCGCCTGCTGATCGAAGAGACCCTGCCCATCGCCAGCGAGCTCTATCTTGGCATCGTCCTCGATCGCTCCGTCTCGCGTCCGGTCTTCATGGCCTCGCGCGCCGGCGGCATGGAGATCGAAGAGGTCGCGGCCAAAGACCCCTCGGCCATCATCAAGGAGTACATCGATCCCGCCCTCGGACTGCGCGCCTACCAGGCCCGCAAGATCGCCTTCAAGCTCGGATTGAAGCCCGAGCTCATCGCGCCGGCGGCCAAGTTCATCATGGCGCTCTACCGCGCCTACGATGAGACCGACGCCTCGCTCTTCGAGATCAATCCCTTCATCACCACCACCGACGGACGCGTCTTTGCCCTCGATGCCAAGGTGAACTTCGACGACAACGCCCTCTATCGCCATCCCGAACAGAAGGAGCTGCGCGATATCACCGAGGAAGATCCGCTCGAGGTCGAGGCCAGCAAGTACAACCTCAACTACATCAAGCTGGATGGCACCGTCGGCTGCATGGTCAACGGCGCCGGCCTCGCCATGGCGACGATGGATATCATCAAGTTCGCCGGCGGCGAGCCTGCCAACTTCCTCGACGTGGGTGGCGGAGCCAACGAGGAGCAGGTCACGCACGCCTTCGAGATCCTGCTCGCCGACAAGAACGTGAAGGCCGTCCTAATCAACATCTTCGGCGGCATCCTCCGCGTCGATACCCTCGCCAACGGCGTTGTTCAAGCCGCTCACAAGACGAAGATTCAGCTTCCCATCGTCCTGCGGCTGGAGGGAACCAATGTCGAAAAGGGCCGTGAGATTCTCAAGGCCAGCGGATTGAACTTCATCGTGGCAGAGACCATGAAGGATGCGGCGGAAAAAGTCGTCGCCGCGGCGGCGGGGAGATAACGATGAGCATACTGGTAGATCAGAACACTCGCTTGATCGTGCAGGGCCTCACCGGCCGCGAAGGCACCTTCCACGCCAAGGCCTGCGCCGAATACGGAACCAAGGTCGTCGGCGGAGTCACCCCCGGCAAGGGTGGCACCACGCATGAGGGCTGGCCGGTCTTCGATACCGTCGAAGACGCCGTCCGCCAGACCGGAGCCAACGCCACCGTCATCTTCGTTCCTCCGCCATTTGCCGCCGAGGCGATCCTGGAAGCCGTCGACGCCCGCCTTCCGCTGATCGTCTGCATCACCGAGGGCATTCCCGCGCGCGACATGGTCACCGTCTGGCGCGCGATGGAAGGCAGCGCCTCGCGCCTGATCGGCCCCAACTGCCCCGGCATCATCTCGCCCGGCAAGTGCAAGATCGGCATCATGCCCGGCCGGATCCATCGCCAGGGCTCCGTCGGCATCGTCTCGCGCTCGGGCACGCTGACCTACGAGGCTGTGCACCAGATCTCGCAGCTCGGCATGGGACAATCGACGGCGATCGGAATCGGCGGCGATCCCATCATCGGCACCAACTTTGTCGATGCCCTCGAGCTCTTCAATGCCGATCCCGAAACCGAGGCCATCATCATGATCGGCGAGATCGGCGGCAACGCCGAGGAGACCGCGGCCAGCTACATCAAGGCCCACGTCACCAAGCCGGTCGTCGGCTTCATCGCCGGGCAGACCGCGCCTCCCGGACGCCGCATGGGCCACGCCGGAGCCATCATCAGCGGAGGCAAGGGAACCGCCGCCGAGAAGTTCAAGGCCCTTGAGGCCGCCGGCGTCCACATCGTGAAAACCCCCGCGCTCATCGGCGAAACCCTGCTGCAAGCGCTGGGACAGAAGTGCTGAACGCGGCCCGGAGTGCGTGGGGGGCATCCTGAGCGAAGCGAAGGACCCCTACGGACTAGTCACGGTACCCCATATCCGCCTTCCGTTGGCAGATGTGGGATCAGCGAACCGCACCTGATAATCTGAATAAAGCCGCGCGGTGCGTCAGCCCGCATCGCGCGCAATTACTCCAACAGGAAGATTATGGAAACTTTGCAGCGTACACTTGCTATCGTCAAGCCCGACGCCGTCGCCCAGGGCGCGGCCGGAGATATCATCGCCACCATCGAGCACAATAAGTTCCGCATCATCGGAATGAAGATGCTGCACCTGAAGAAGGCGCAGTCGGCTGCATTCTACGCCGTCCACGTCGGCAAGCCGTTTTATGATTCGCTGACCGCCTTCATGACCGAGGGTCCCATTGTCGTGCTGGCGCTGGAAAAGGCCAACGCCATCGCCGACTGGCGCAAGTTGATGGGCGCAACCAATCCCGAGAAAGCCGAAGAGGGAACCATCCGCAAGAAGCACGCCACCAGCATCGAGCGCAACGCCGTCCACGGCTCCGACGCCGAAGACACCGCCCGCTTCGAGCTGAGCTTCTTCTTCTCCGGCTACGAGCTGGCAAAGTAGCAAGAAGTAGCAGAGAAAGAATCTCCGGTGCCCACATCTGCCCGCCGTTGGCAGATGTGGGACGCTGAAGGTGGCCCGTTCAAGCCCTCAGTTGGCTTGAGCGGGGCTTTTCAGGTTTCCTTCTCCGGATTCGCACCGGATATTGCAAACTGCCCCACTCAACGCTCTTTTCGTTGAGTGGGGAAGTTGGACAAGCAAGCGGCAGTAAATCCTCGCGACGTTGTACCTTGGATCGGCCCTTCCCAAAATCGGTGTCAACCCCCTCCATCCCCAACCTTCGCCGCATCTCCCTGCAACCAAGCCAAATAGAATTTCTCTTTCGCTGAGGGGATCGCCCCACCCCATTTGCTATCCTGAATATAGAGGCATTAAAGAGCCATATTTCATCCCGTAACTCCTGTGTTTCCGAATTTTTAGCGGGAAATATAGGGGGGAGGGTGAATCGCGGTGCAGGCCAGGTGCCCCACATCTGCCCTCATTTGGCAGATGTGGGAATCGCCATCCCTGCATCAATCTTTGTGCGGTTTTTTACTTGCTCACCGGCTGTTTCTGCTGCTGTTTCACGAACTGCTCGGCGCGCTCTTTGATCTGTTCTTGTGTCAGATTCTCGCGCGGTTCGTCGATGCCCCAACCGTGGCCGAAGGGATCGACGACGTAGGCGTAGCGGTCGCCCCAGAAGGCGTCCATCGGTTGCATGCGCGAGGTAGCGCCGGCGGCAACGGCTGTGGCGTAGACCTTGTCGCAGTTCTCAACGGCCAGGTTGATGCTGACCGGAGTTCCGCCGTAGTGCTGGGGCGAGCGGGCGCCCATCTCCGGAAACTCGTCGTTGATGAAAATTTTCATCTCGCCAAAGAGCAGTTCGGCGTGCATGATGCCGCCACTTTGCCCGCGCATCACGTAGCCGTCAACTTTCGCTCCAAAAGCTTTTTCGTAGAAGGCGATCGCCGCATCGGCGTTCTTCACCGTAAGCGACGGAGTGATCGTCTGGCGCTTGTGTTCCATCCTGTCTGGACCTCCTCTTCGGATACAACCATAAGATGCACAAAACGAAGAAACCGGCCGCAGCCGGTTTCCTGACGTGAAGATGATATGGAAACTCAGCCGAGCGGCTCGAAGAGCTCGCGCGTGCGCGAGGCGACCAGCGCGTCGATACCGCCCTTCACGTACTTTGCGAAGTGCGGCGAGTTCCAGTGCGACTCCAGCGCGGCCTTGTCCTTGTACATCTCGTAGAAGACGAAGTGCCGCGGATTCTCCGTCGACTGGTTGACGATGTAGTGAATGCAGCCGGGCTCCTTACGAGTCTCTTCGGCGACGGCGTTGCAAAGCCGGATGCACTCCTGCTCGCTTCCCGGCTTGATGGTCATGTGGACGAGTAGGACGATCATGCCAGCTTCTTGCCCTTCAGAATGGCGCAGAACTCATCGATGAAGATGGTGTGCTCGCGGTCGGGTCCGGTGGAAACCATGCCGATCGTGGCGTTGCTCTCGCGCTGCACGAAGCGCAGATACTCCTGCGCCTTCTTCGGCAGCCGATCGTGATCGGTGATTCCGAAGGTGCTCTCCTGCCAGCCGGGCAGATGCGTGATCACCGGCTCGATCTTGCGGAAGCCCGCATCCTGCGCGGGGATCTCCTCGGTGAGCTTGCCGTCGATTCTGTATCCGGTGACGATGGGGACCTCGGCGAGCTCGTCGAGCACGTCGAGCTTGGTGACCACCAGCCACGAGGTTCCGTTGATCATGTTGGAGTACCGCAGCAGGGGCAGATCGAGCCAGCCGCAGCGCCGCGGCCTTCCGGTGACCGCGCCGTACTCGTTACCGCGGCTGCGAACGGCCTCGCCCAGCGGCCCCTGAATCTCCGAGGGGAACGGCCCCTCGCCGACGCGCGTGCAGTAGGCCTTGGTGACTCCGATGACGGTGGAGATCGAGGTCGGCGGCACGCCGGTTCCGGTCGAGGCTCCGCCCGAGGTCGCGCTCGATGAGGTGACGAACGGATAGGTTCCGTGGTCGATATCGAGCATCGTCCCCTGCGCTCCCTCGAACATCACGCTCTTGCCGGCCTTGATGGCGCGATTGAGCAGCAGGGCGGTGTCGGCGACGAAGGGGGCAATCTGGTCGGCGATGGCGGCGTACTGGTTGTACATCTCCTGCGGGTCGATGGCCTCGGAGTTGAACAACGCGTGCGCGATGGTGTTCTTCTCCTGGCAGGCGTTGTAGATGTGCTTCTTGAGCAGCGCCTTGTCCAGCAGATCGGAGACGCGAAGTCCGCGGCGGGCCATCTTGTCCTCATAGCTGGGGCCGATGCCGCGCGAGGTGGTTCCGATCTTGACGCGGCCGGGGGCGTTCTCCGCGCCCAGCTCGATCATGCGATGGTAGGGAAGAATCACGTGGGCGCGGTTGCTGACGAAGAGGTTGGCGCTCTCGCCGGCCTCGCCCGCTCCGACGACGCGAAGCCCGGCGTTGCGCAGGGTGTTGACCTCCTTCATCAGCGCGAAGGGATCGAGCACCACGCCGTTGCCGATGACGGCCTGCGACTCCTGGCGAAGGATTCCGCAGGGAATCAACTGAAGAACGAACTTTTTGCCGGAGATGGTTACGGTGTGGCCGGCGTTGTGTCCGCCCGCGTAACGGGCGACAACGTCAAAGCTGTCGGATAGGACGTCGACGATTTTGCCTTTGCCCTCGTCGCCCCACTGGGCTCCAAGAACCACCGCGCTCTTAAGTTTGCTCACTTATTCTCTCCGTTATGTGCAAGATCGTACACAGGAGGGTGATGAAGCCTCGGCGGAGTTGCCGGGATGGGCTCGGGTCAGGCTGTGTACAACAAATTCTAACCGATTCGGGATGCAGAGCAAAAGGCGGCTGATAGAGCGAGCTTTTGCCGTACACTGAGCAGTCATGCCTGAGCTGCCCGAGGTTGAGACGATTGCGCGCGGACTGGACCGCCGGCTGGCCGGAGACCGCATCGAAGAGCTCTGGCTGAGCGGCAAGCGCAACCTGCTGAAGTCCTCTCCACGCCAGATGGAGCGCGTGCTGCGGGGTGCGCGGATTGTGCGCTTCCGTCGCGTGGGCAAGCACATCGTCGGCGAGCTGGAGTCGGCAGCCGGTCCGGCGCAGTGGGTGATCCACCTGGGAATGACCGGCCGATGCCTGGTCTGCGCGCCGGAGGACCAACCGGTGAAGCATACGCATCTGGTGGCGACATTACGGAGCGGTCGCGAGCTGCGCTTCATCGATCCTCGCCGCTTCGGCAGGCTGCAGGTGCTGGAGGGTGAGAGCTTTACTGCTGCGGGAGACGAGCCGCTCGCCGCCGGCCGCGCGCGCTTTGCCGAGCTCTTTCGCCATCGCAGGACGCCGATCAAGAGCGCGCTGCTCAATCAGAAGCTGCTCTCCGGGATCGGCAACATCTATGCCGATGAGAGCCTCTTCCGCGCCGGAGTGCGTCCGCGAAGGCAGGCCGGAGGGCTGACGCGCGCCGAGCTGGAGCGGCTCTACGATGCGATTCAAGAGGTTCTGGCCGAGGCCATCGCCGCCGGTGGTTCGTCGGTGAATAACTACGTGGATGCCGGCGGAGAGCAGGGATTGTTTCAGTTGCAGCATCGCGTCTATCAGCGAACGGGCGAGCCATGTCTCGTCTGTGGTGCCGCCATCAAGCGCGTGGTGATCGCGGGACGAAGCAGTCATTACTGTTCGAGTTGCCAGAGGTAGTTTGCCGTTGCCGAAAGAGAGGAGAGACGATGCCTTCCTATGCCATAGGAGTCGACCTGGGCGGAACCAATCTGCGCGCAGCCGCCGTCGACGAGAGCGGCGTAATGCTGGCGAAGAGTTCGGAAGAAACCGAGGTGAGCCGGGGACGCGAGCGAGTGGTGGACGATCTCTGCCGCTCGATTGCGGCGCTTATCAGGCAGATGCGAGCCGATGCAGGCGGCGAGCCGCGGGGTATCGGCATCGGCGTTCCGGGGCTGATCGACAGCGAGACGGGAAGGCTGGTGGAATCTCCGAACCTGCCAGGCTGGAGCGACTTCGACGTAAAGGGCGAGATCGAGCGCAGGCTGGGCGCCACGGTGATTCTGGAAAACGACGCCAACTGCGCCGCGGTCGGCGAGCATTGGCTGGGAGCGGCGCGCGGCAGCGAGAGCATGTGCATGTACACGTTGGGAACCGGCGTCGGCGGAGGCTGGATTCTGGATGGCCGGCTCTGGCGCGGATGGAACGGCATGGCCGCCGAGCTGGGACACTGCAACGTCTATCCCGACGGCCATATCTGCGGCTGCGGCAGCCACGGATGCCTAGAGCAGTATGCCTCCGCGACGGCGGTGGTGAGGATGGCGCGTGAGGCGCTGGCGGAGGGCTGGCAGAGCCAGTTGAGCCGGCACGGCGACCGTCTCGATTCCCATGCGATTTACGAGTGTGCCATGCGTGGCGATGAGGTGGCTCGCGAGGTCTTCGAGCGAGTAGGCCGCGCGCTCGGACTGGCGATTGCCACCATGGTGAATGCGATGAATCTGCCGATTCACGTGATCGGCGGAGGAGTGTCAAGCGCGTGGGATGCCTTCGCTCCGGCGATGTTCGACGAGCTGCGCAAGCGTTCGTATATCTACGCCAGCACGACGGAGGCCAACGGTGTTGGCAAAGGCGGAAGAAAGCGCGCAACGACGATTACACGGGCGAAGCTTGGCGGAGACGCTGGATTGTATGGCGCGGCGCGGCTGCCGATGGGGCAAGAGTAAGGATTCGCAGGTTTCAGAGATTTCAGGGTTCAGAGGCAAGAGCAAAGCAGCAAAGTCAACGGCCCCACCCTATCCGCAACAGCGGCGGATAAGGGTGGGGCACCATCTTGTTATTGGTTTTCAACCTGTGGAACCTGTGGAACCTCCGAAACCTGTGAAACCTTGTTACTTCACGTGCGCGCCCTTGGTCACTTCCTTCAGCGCCTCGACGAACTTGCGGTTCTCCTCTGGCGAGCCGATGCTGACGCGGATGGCGGTACGCGCGCCCCAGCTTCCGGTGAGCGGGCGGACAATGATTCCGCTCATCTGCAAGCGGCGGCCGAGGACCGATGCGTCTTCGCCGGTCTCGATGTAGATGAAATTGGCCCAGCTTTCGACGGGCGAGTAGCCAAGCTCGCGGAGCTGGCGCATGAGCCAATCGAGCTGCGCGGAGTTGTTGCGCATCGAGCGCTCATAATGCTCGCGGTCGTCGAGCGCAGCCAGTGCGCCGGCCTCGGCGACACTGTTGACGATGAAGGCCACCTTCAGGCGGGCGAGATAGCCGATCATCTCCGCCGGGGCGATGCCGTAGCCGATGCGAACTCCCGCCAATCCGTAAGCCTTGGAGAAGGTGCGCAGGACGAGAACGTTGCGTCCCTGGCGCACGTAATCGATCGAGTGCGAGTACTCGACGCCGCGCTCGCGGGCGAGCCAGTCGGCGTATTCGAAGTAAGCCTCGTCGAGGGCGACGACGACGTTTTCCGGCAGCCGGT
>Ga0326727_10028065_pt1 | contig 10271 bp, 8 predicted proteins | sample MB2enrmetagenome_FD_207643 | JGI IMG/M metagenome (GOLD analysis project Ga0326727, IMG submission 207643) | Lab enriched peat soil microbial communities from McLean, Ithaca, NY, United States - MB29MY | ecosystem: Environmental > Terrestrial > Soil > Wetlands > Peat | place: USA: New York...
CGTTCCCAACCTACAATCTCGTTGTGGTTTAGCTCGCTGAAAACATCCCATTTCGCTGGAACCTTGCTGTTCTCGTTGAACTGCTGCTTGAGACGCATGGCGACGCCCCGGTAGAACCCGAATCCGTAAATAACAGGCGACGTTTTCCCAATATTTAGCGCTAAGACTTTCGAGTAGTTTTCTACCGTGGGCTTGCTTGATGCGTTATCTTGGCTTATCTTTTCAAGGACCTGCATTGCTTCGGCCAGTTCCTTTGAGGCACCTTCAACCAAGCCTGCCTTCTCCAGGTACATCAAAAGGGGAACAAACATGTATGGAAGCGCTGCGCGGGGAGGCATTCCGCCTGGGACACGCAGGTAAGGCACACCGAGTCTTTCAGCGTTTTCAATCAATGCGCCGCCGCTACTGACGCAGAAAACCATGCATTTCCGCTTCAAGGCGTCAAGAAAAGCGCTCAGGGTTTCCTCGGTATCACCTGAGTAGCTTGTCACGAAAACGAGCGTTTTTTTGCCCGCGTATTCGGGGAGCTCGTAGTCTTTGTTGACTTCGATTGGCACGGTAGTTCGTTTTTTCGCCCAGTCCTTGAGCAGGTCGCCTCCGATTCCTGAGCCTCCCATGCCTGTAACCACGATAGTTTCTGGTTTAGGAAGGTTGATTTTGATTTCGCCGGCTAACGCCGCGGCTTCACGGTAAAGCTTCGCGGAGTTAAGGCAGAAGCTAATCATTCCGCTTCTATCCATTGACCTAATGTTTTTAACATCATCTAAAATGGAACTTGCCATTTTCATGTTCCTCCAGTACCCGCAATTTTATATCTTAACCCTGCCTTTTAAGCTCAACGCACACCCAAATCGACCAAGCGGTCGGAGCCAAAAAATCCATGGATAAAAAACAACTTGCAATTGCCATCCCAGCATCCACAATCTCGGATACCCCTCATCTACGGGAGAAAACGGCGAAAGTGGGGTTGATTGGGCGGGCAGCGGCGATTTTCAGGGTCAGCGAAATCATCGTATACCCAGACAACCCAAGGGCTAATCAGACGCAGGACCTGGATTTTATCGCTTTACTGCTTAATTATCTGGAGACGCCTCAGTACCTGCGTAAAAGCCTCTTCAAACTTGAACCCCGCCTCCAATTCGCTGGAATTCTTCCGCCGCTGCGTACTCCTCATCATCCCGTAAGCGGCAAAACACGCGATTTGAAGGCTGGCATGTACCGTGAAGGCTTGGTACTGTCGAAGGCTAAGGACGGGTTGCTTGTAGACATCGGCGTGGAGCAGCCCGGGGTTCTTAGGGAAACCCAGTATGCCGTGGGAGACCGCTTAACGCTGCAAATCGTTAACGTAGGCGAGCGGGTGGAGGTTCAAACAGCAAACCGTGACGACATCGAGGCTTACTGGGGCTTCAAGGTTCACGTCGAAAACAAGCCATTCGGGCAGTTTGTTGAGGCTGGCGCGTTCGACCTCACAGTTGCCACAGCCAGGCTGGGCGCTAACTTCAAGGAAGTTGCCGATAAAATCGGGATGAAATGGAGCCAAGCCCAAAATGTTTTGGTTGCGTTTGGGGCGCCGTCGCGGGGTCTGCATGAGATCGCCAAAGACGAAGGATTAAGGCTTGAAACGATTGTCGACTTTGTAGTAAACACTATACCTGGGCAGGGAACAGCTACAGTCAGGACCGAAGAGGCGCTTCTGGCTTCACTGGCGATTTTCAACGAGCGTTTTAACTGCTGAATTTCTAAAAAGGCTAAGCGTTCTCTATTCAGGTTTCTTTAGTACCTGTTCTCTTTGATTTGCTTGTATCGGAAGCAAAACCGCAGATGGTCGTTAACTAAACCAGCGGCTTGCATGAAAGCGTAGCATATTGTGGGTCCGGCAAACTTAAACCCCCTCTTTTTCAGGTCTTGACTCATTGCCCTTGACTCCTCGGTTTCCGCAGGCAAATCCGCCAAGCTGTCGAAGGCGTTGTGGATTGTTTTTCCGCCAACAAACCGCCAGATGTAGGTGTCGAAGCTGCCGAATTCTTTCTGGACCCGCAGGAATTTGTCGGCGTTGTTTACGGCGGCTTTAATTTTTAGTTGGTTGCGGATGATGCCGGGTGTTGCCATTAGCCGTTCAACGTCGGCGACTGTGTATTTTGCGATTTTTTCCGGGTTGAAGTCCTCGAAGGCTGCTCTGAAGTTGTCTCTGCGTTGAAGTATTAGTAGCCATGTCAAGCCTGCTTGGAAGCTGTCGAGGACTAGGAACTCGAAGAGTTTGCGGTCGTCATGCACGGGAACGCCCCATTCTTCATCATGGTACTTGACGTAGAGGGGATTGGTTGTGTTCCAGCATCTTCTCGGCGTTGAATCCATGCACTTGGATAATTGGGTTGATGTTTTTAAGTTTAACCAAGAAAGCTAATCGATGCGGCTGTCGGAGGGTTCTTTTCTGTTTTGGCTAAAGAAATAAATGCGTCGATGATAATTGCTCTTGCTATGCCATCTCTTGACATCGCTATGCCTCTTGCACTGTTCGCTGTAGTTGTCGTGGCCACGTTTCTTAGTAGCCGTGTCTCGGGGAAGTTGCAGTCAACCATCGAAGAAAAACAACTCAGAACAAGAGACGTGGTTTTACTTATCGTGTTTATGGCTATCATAATTTCAGCCATAGCACTCACCGCAACTTATGACCCAGGCGCAGTCTTCGAAAACATACTCTTGGTCTTTTTCCTCTCCGCCTACACCATGCTGCTGTTCACAATTTCATACGTTTTCTCGGGTGTGACCAAAATCAAGGCGCAGCTGTTTTCAGTAGGCTTCGCTGTTGCAAGCATAGCGGCAGGAGTCGTGTGCCTTCTATCTGCCTTCCACGATGCCTACACAATTTACCGTGTTGTAGCGTTTTTCGGGTTAGCCGCTTTCTGCTTTGGAGCCGCCGCCTACAGTGGAAAAGATAAGTCGCTTAAAGAGCGGTGGTACGTGGCTGTTCAGCCTCCGGCAATATTTGTGTTGCTGTTTGTGTTTTTTAACTTCATTCACAACGCAGGCACAACAGCAGTTTGGGCGCCGTACCTTATGGATGTCTTCGGATTGACATTTGCGGTTCTAATAATTCTGTATCTCAGTTCGCTCTTCAGCTGGAAAACTGTGGGGCTCTTCGCGGTCCTCCTAACGGCTATGGACATTATATTAGTTATCGGAACACCAGCGATGGTTACGGCTGCTACCTCGTTTACTTCACTTGGGCTTCCGGTGCTGGTTTGGTTGCCGAACATTCCTCTTATGACACAGGGAGGAGCCTACTTGTTCAGGGGACTTGGCCTGGGCGACTTTTTCTTTGCAGGGGTGTTGATAGTTCAAACATTTAACAAGTTCGGGCGGAAAACCGCGTTGATCGCCGCCGTTTCAGTTGCTGTTGCTTTCGGTATCTGGGAGGCCTACCTGGAGGACATAATAAACGGTCTCAAACCTATCCTTGGGCGTGACATCGGTGGTTTCCCTGGAACTGTAATGATTGTGAGCGGCTGGGCACCGGTTATAGCCTGGAAGTTGATTAGTGAACACAGAAAGGCTGGGAAGATGCCGATTGTTAACCAGTCGCCTCAAGCCTCCGAAGAACCAAGCAACTTACCGATACAATAGATCTTTTCTGGCTTTCAGAGTTGCAACATTTAGCCTGATTGATTGGGCGGACGTTGTCACAATAAACGTTGGAAAAGCAAACCTGCAAGGGTTTTATTGGTTGTGTTGATCTTGATTGATAATAAGTAACAGTTATATCGTCTTTTGGCATTAGAAAAGTACAGTTTGCAAGAAGTGCGTTTTGGATGGCTAAATGTCCTAATTGTGGAAAAGAAGTTTCTAAACCGGATAGAAAAATTACAAATAACGTATTTGTAGCGGAACATTATACATGCAATAAATGTAAAACATCGTTCTCGATTGGTCAATAGACAAAAGTTCAGGGGCAGAGGAATCAGAAGTCTTTTTGGCTGGATCTAAAGCTTGGATGATACGGCGCCACTTGAATCTGGTGCTGTAATCCATTATTTTTTTGTGCGTCTTCGATTGCCATGCCTCTGCAGATTGCTTTAAGTGTGCCTGTGGCGAATTCCAATGTTTTTCTTCCGTCGTTAGTGAGTGAGTAAACTTTTCTCGGCTTGTCGCCGCTCATGTCCCATTCGCCTTTAACGAAGTTCTTTTTTTCTATCATGTTTAGTAGCGGGTAGATGGTGCTTGGGCCAAAGCTGACGCCGTATTGTTTATGGACTGATGTTATGATTCCGTAGCCATGCATTGGGCGTTTTTCCAGTAATTCCAGAATTATTAGGTCTAGCAGTCCCTTTGCGAGTTTGGTTTGGATGTTTTTGCTTATGGGGTTCATTTTTGGTCTTCTTCTGTATTTTTGTTCTACAGGTGTACGATATGTCCTATTTCAGACATATCAACAGATCTGTCTGAATATACCCGAAAGCCCGATATAAAGCTTGAGACATAACCCATGCATACCCAACCCCAACAAAAACCTAACTTACAACCAAAAACTGCCTGGATCACACGCTTTCAACCATAAAAAACCCCGCTGGGAAAACATCTAAGCGCCAAAAACCATCAAAAAGAAACTGTACAACAACTAAACAAAAATAATTAATCATATCAAGCGAGAGTTTTTTTCTGTGGAAATTTCACCAAATTTTTTGCTTGTGCTTTGGGTTGGTTTTTTGAAAAGGGACTTGGATTAGTTGCAACTGTAAGCTAAAATATGCTATAATGTGCTAAAAATACGCTAGAATAGTCGCTGTAAAATATCAAGAGGGAAGCCCATGGAAGGGCAAGCCGATGGTTTCTGAAAACAAAATTTTTTTTCTTTGTGTTTTGCATTGCTTTTTTAGTTTCGAGCTTGAAACGGTTGCAGGTTGCGTCAACTACCGTCTCCTAAAGTCAACTAAAGTCAACTATCGTCTACAAAAGTCAACTAAAGTCAACTATCGTCTACAAAAGTCAACTAAAGTCAACTATCGTCTAAAAAAGTCCACGGGCGATCGCCACCTCACAAACGTAGAAGCAAAACATCGTCGCGAAAAGAAGTCCTCAAAAGCATAGTCATGATGGTCTGCGGCTTTTCAGCCTAGGCATTTCTTTGCTTTTTGGTCGGATTTTGGTTTGGAGCTTGAATCGGTTGCAACTGTAAGCTAAAATACGCTATTTTAAGCTGGAAAACGCTATAATATAAGCAATCTAAAACACAAAAAGAAAAAATTCGCGGCATTCTCCACCGCAAACACTCAAGAGGTACTGTGAATTCAAATGGGAATATGTGTGCTTGTTTCGGTTAGGCTGTTTTCTTTTTGTTCCATTTGCGGAAGCAAGCGACCATTGTGACCGTGCAAGCGACCATTACAGCTGCTAAGATCAGTAGGTATTCAAGGTATGTATTCTTCGGGGTATTAACGTAAACAACTTTTTGTGTGTCGCCCGATGCGCCGTTGGTTCCGTTTGTTCCATCTTTGCCGTCTGTTCCATCTTTGCCGTTAACTCCGTTGGTTCCGTTTATTCCGTTTAAGCCGTTTTGCCCGTTTAATCCGTTTGTTCCATTGTAAACCATTATGTTGCCGGTTGCGTTGAAGTCCGCTCCGTTAAGTCCGTTGCTTCCGTCAGTGCCGTTGTATAAGAAAACGTTGCCTGTTGCATTGAAGTCCGCACCATTTTGGCCTGCTGCTCCTTGAGGACCCTCGGTTCCCTGTGGTCCTTGGACTCCCTGTGCTCCTTGTGCACCCTGTATTCCTTGTGGTCCCTGAGCGCCCTGAGCTCCTTGCATGTCAACAACTGTATAGATTGCTGAAGCCGAGTCTCCTTTGCTGTCTGTCGCAGCGATTGTATGGGGACCAACTGCCAACTCGTTAGGAACAGAAATTATCGCTGAGAAAGAGCCGCTGCAACCCGTCTCAACAGTTAATGGTACCGTAGGTTGAGCAGCGCCGTCGTATGTGATTGTAATGGTCTTGTCGGCGGCGAATCCTGTGCCCGTTATCGTAGTCGTAGCAAATCCCTGCGTGGGCGAAAGAACTATAGACGGTGAAGATGATACAGTGCAGGCTGAAGCTGCCGTGATTATGGTTGAGGCAAGCACTAAAGCCACGATTAGAGTAAGTACTTTATTCATTCATTATTTCTCCTTTCATTTTTGTTTCACACAAGTCGCAAAAGTTATAAAGCCATTATTTCCAAAATCCCATGACTCCCAAACTCGAAATATTCCAAAAAAAGACTAGGCCTTCTTGCCTAACTCCATTATTTAAAATCCACAAACGTAAATTCTACGAGCCAACAAGGGGCCATCATGGGCGTCCTATGCAACGGATCCAAGACGTGCCTGGTACCCTTAAGCGACCAAACGAATTGAAAGAGAACACTGGCTACAGAGAGATTCTTCGAATCTGCGTTATGCCAGCCAAGTTGGCTTGCCGTTTACTACTTCCCTTTGCTCAGGCTCGGGATAGGGCAAGCCTAACGCCGAAAAAACGCTCTCTTCTGTCTCCCCAGCTAACGCTGCGCTGTCTTTTATTAGTCCTAAACTGTACTTTAGTCTGAACCCTTTGGATTGGGCGTAGCCTGCAAGCCACATGTTGTGGTCCGCTGATCCAGTGCGGATTAATTCTTGGATGCCGAAGGTTTGGGGTGTTGCCCGGTAGAAATCGACTTGGAAGAAGCCCCCTTCAACAGGGTAGTTGAGTTTTATCAGGCCGGGACCTTGGCAGATGACTTTGGATTTTCTAAGCGCCGGCAAAACTTTGTTCCAGTTGCTGTCGGTGGCCAGGACTACAAAGTCGCAGTCGCCGACCTGGCTCTTTTTCCGTCTGATGCTGCCCACGATCTTGAGCCTATCGCATAAGGGTTTGATTGTTTCTTCAACTTGGTGTGCCACTGATTCTGCTTTTGCCCGTTCAAGCGAACAAAAAACCACTGGGTCAGGATCGGAGCCGAACAGTTTAGCTTGCTTCATGAACTTCTTCCTTACTCGCTAAGGGACCCCCTGGGGTCTTAAAAAGCAAACGCAGAAACTGCCTCCTGCAGCATAAGAGGGAGCAGTGAAAGTGAACAGCTCGGTCCGCAGTAAAGTTCAATCGGGTGTTCTTGTGTGAATCGAGGGAATGAGTGGTTGCTATGATTTCGCTTTCTTTTTCTTTTTGTGTTTTATTGACATGAGAACGTTGGTTAGTTGCGTTACTTGCTCGGGTCTAAGCTTTGTTTCAAAAGTTTTGGAAGGACTGATACGGGCGTTTTTTAGCATCTCGAAAAATTGTTCTCTTTCCAGTAAGTATTTGTTATTTGCGTGGTAGGCAAAGTGAAGGTCGCCTTGATCAGTTTCCACTTTGATTTTATCAAATATTTTTGCCAATTCAATTTCGACTTTCCCACGATTATTCTTGAAGTCAACTAAATACGCCAAGTCACCTAGTTTGAGTTCCCTAAAGGTTTGATAGCCAACATCTCCTGCGACCGCGAGTTCGTTTGGCCATGCTATTTCTTTCCTTATCCTGCGCTCGGTTTTTGCAGGCAACTGAAAAGGGACGGCGATGTACCATTTGTCAACGTATTCATCTGTCCAACTTGGGAACTGAATGCGCGGCTTGACTCGTGTTGGGTTCTCCTTTTTCAATTTATTTTGCGTTGAATTCCAGGTCTGCTTGAGTTTTTTTAGGTCACTGACAGGTCTTGCGTGTTGCCACAGATTTTGGTCGAAGAATGCCTTTAATTCGTCAAGTTGTGTGCCTTCTAAGGTTACTCCAACCTCTGTGCCGCTTTCAAAGGCTGTTTTTGCCAAGTAAGCTGACGTTATCAGCGCCGAATCGTCAAAGATGTAAATATTTGAGTTGAAGCCCTCCATCGATTTTACGCTGCAGTTTCCGAAGTGTTCTATAATGTACTGGACTTCGTACGGAGAGACCTCGCCTTTCTTGACTGAAGACTCATTTATCCTAACGACAAATCGGATATCTGCAGGCGAGTTCTTCAAGATTTCTTGGGAGAAAACTTCGTGAGCGTTAGAGCCCAGGTTTGGGGAACATACCCATAGAATTGCTTTTGTCTCCATTGATTTTCGGTGTATTGTTTCACATAAGGTTTGGCCGGAGAGAAATTGTGGCATGCATGAATGTTTATCTGTTTTGAATAAAAGCTTTCCTAATATTGTTAAACGGAAGAAATGCATCAAAAAGAATAGTCAAGACCAACTGCTGATCAACAAACTAGTTAGCAATCCCATGTTAAGACCGCTTTCCCCTGCCAGCAATAAAGCTTATATATTAAGAATTAATAAACAAGAATGTGGCAGGCACCCGCTTGATAAAGCCAGCTCATAGAAAAAAGCGTAGCAAACTCGTGGTGGTCATACTCGCGCCCATACTTATCATAGTCTTTATTGTCGGCTGGAGCCTTTGTTTTGTGGGGCGTCCAAGGCAATCACAAACCAAGCAGCCGCAAAAAACAGTCAACAAAACACCCTCAAAGCAAGACGACACCGATTTAATTGTAATCCCACCCCAAGAAGAAGTATTAGCAAACTAAACCAGGCGTTTGATATCCTCATTTCAAAGTCGCTTTAAGTTACAGCGAGTAATAAGTTCGCTGCTGGAAAGCGAGTTAACTTGCGCACGATGACGATAATGAGGAAGATGTCAGGTATTTCTTGAACGGTTCAGCCGGCAATTCCAAAGGTGTCTAAGCCGCTGTGTTTGAGGGAATCAGGAATTTTGATGATACTCCTGTGTTAACCGTTGGAGGTGTTATCCTTTTTATCATAAAAGACGCAAAGTGGTGCGGTTCCAGACTCAAGGTAAACTAAACACATGCAAGAGCAGTGAACTCGAACTTGAAATACGCACTCAATATAGTCTGCTCCACTATATGCGCATATTATAAGCGTTTAAACTCTGATTCAGTCTTTTTACGTACAAGGCGTCCTTACATGATAACTACTTCAGAAAATAATGAAAAATCCACAGAAAACGTTTCTGAACAACCCCAAATAAAATACATAAGGTGTCCCGAGTGTGGCGAAAAAATCCCCATGGTCCCAACTTTGGACGAAATGATTGAAGCAATTGATCATCATGTAAGCACCCACCGAAAGCAACCAAATGCTGACCTAACAGTGCCTCACTTAAAATCGCCAACTATCTGCATGGAATTAACCAAGCAAGTTTTGCAGCGAGCTTCAGACATGCTAGATGCTGACGTGACAGATTCGCGTCAAAAACCTTCGCTCTGGCTTTAGGAGCCTTGCTTGCCAGTTTCTAATAGTTCGTGAGTTAGTAATCGTGGCCGCTTAAACTAGAAAATGCGTGTGCGCCTATGGAACGATTGCTTATGTAAAATATACGTTTACCTAAGAAATATGGGTTCAAATTGGAAAATTAGTATTTCGTGTCGAGTTGTTTTTGGAGCTCTTTTATTTTTCGTTGTCTCGAAGTGCCTCCTGCTTTTACAGCTAGAAAGACGCCTGCTCCAGCTACGGCAATCACCACAACGAGTATGACAATTGTTTCTATGATTTGTGAGCCGTTGGTTTTACTGGCGCCGCCGGTTACTATGTTTACCTTCATTGTAAGTGGTTGACCGAGGAAGTCGATTGTAGCCTTCGTTGCTGGGTATCCTACTTTGACAAATTTGAAATTGTATGATCCAACTGCTGCGTTTTTGAACGTAACGTACCCTGATGAATTTGTGACATCGATTAGTGTGGTCATTCCCGAAGGTTGACTTGTTGAGGAAACCAAGGCGCCGCTTAATGGATTATTTTTTGCATCTTCAACAAGCCAAGTTATTGACCCTGCGCTGGCTGCCGCCTCTGGAGTTGGAGTTGGTGTGGGCGTAAGCGTTGGCGTTGATGTGGCTGTTGGAGCTGGGGTGGGTGTAGGCGTCGGAGTTGGTGTGGCTGATGGTGATTGAGTTGGCGTAACCGCGGGGGACACTGCAACTTGCGTGGTGGTTTGGCTGTCTAAGTATCCAGTTTTCTCGGCGTTTGCTGTAATAGTGCAATCTGATGTAGTGGTGAAGTTTGGTGCTGTGAATGTTGCCTGGTAGGTTCCATTTCCGAAGTCCGTTGTTGCGCTAAATGTGCCGCCGTTGTTTGATGAGAAAAATACGGTTGCTCCCGCTAGTGAAATGCCATTAGCAGTTACATAGGCCTGAATTGCCGCGTTGCTTTCACTGGGAAAGGTTTGAGGAATGGCTGTTTCTGTTATTTGTAAGGGTGAGTAGTCAATAAGATAGGTTGTAACTGTTCC
>Ga0326727_10028066_pt1 | contig 10271 bp, 8 predicted proteins | sample MB2enrmetagenome_FD_207643 | JGI IMG/M metagenome (GOLD analysis project Ga0326727, IMG submission 207643) | Lab enriched peat soil microbial communities from McLean, Ithaca, NY, United States - MB29MY | ecosystem: Environmental > Terrestrial > Soil > Wetlands > Peat | place: USA: New York...
TGGGAACAGAAGAGAGGGCTTCATGTTCCGGCTTAACGTTCTGGGAGATTTTAATAAATCGTTCAACCCATTGATTTATGCCAATGATCGCAACACCTGAGGGTAGAAATGTATGGATATTGGGAGATGGAGCAGGAATCGGCTCTGTCGTCCATCAGAGTCGATTCACTCGTCAAAGAACGTATGGCTTATGGCGTAGAATTTGTATCGTCACTTTAAGTTTGTGAAAAACTCAAAGGAACAATTCATCACTTTAGTTTCTAAAATCGGTTGGGATCTCGGGCCGAAACACTGGTTTAGCAAGGTGAATCCGGAGAGACGAAAGCGAGAGGGGCAAGTTTGTGGACAAGTCTTGACCTGATGTATACAAACAGCTATACTTTGTGTATATGTTTATAGATTTTTTACTTTACCTTTTAGGTAAAGCATGTTATAATGACAGGTAATGGATGGACATCACTTTTAGTTCTGATAAGCTCGCAAAGATATTCAATTCGGAGAAAAGTCTTATGCGGGAATATGGCACCGAAAATGGAAATAGAATCAAACGGCGAATGGCCGTTTTGATGGCGGCTCAATGCCTGGAAAATGTACCGATACAACCACCTGACAGAAGACATGAACTCAGCGGAAGACGAAAAGGACAATTCGCCGTCGACCTTAAGCATCCTCACAGACTTATTTTCGAACCTAATCATAATCCTCTTCCACGCAAGTCAGACAACGGTTTAGATTTACGGCAAATTAAAGCAATAACAATTTTAGAAGTAAAGGATTATCATGATTGAGACGAAATTGTACAAATACGAACCAGATTATGTAGTAACTCCTGGTGAAATACTGGAGGAAAACCTCGAAGCCCACAACATTAAGAAAAATGATTTGGCCCAACGTTGCGGGTTAAGCACAAAAACTGTCAGTCTAATTATCAATGGGACAGCTCCAATTTCACCGGAAACAGCTTTGTGCTTTCAACGTGTTTTGGGTGTTTCGGCTAACATTTGGAGCAATTTAGAAGCTAATTATCGCCTTTCCCTTGCAAAAAAAAACGAAATCCAAGAATTAGCAAAGTCAATCGAGTGGGCGACTAAGTTTCCACTCAAGCAATTAATTGATAGAGGGCTAGTTGAAAAAAAGCCGAATAAAGTCGAAATTGTCGGTCAACTACTTACTTTTTTCGGGGTTGGCAGCGTAAAAGCTTGGGAAGAAAAATATGAATATATGCAAGTTTCTTTTCGATGCTCGCCTTCCTTTACGAGTTCTCGCGAATCGGTGGCATCGTGGTTGAGAATAGGAGAACTTTGCGCTAACAAAGTAGAATGCAAGATTTATAACAAAACACTATTTGCAAAGGCACTTTCGACTATTCAAACAATGACTACAGAAGACCCTGATGTTTTTGAACCGAAGATGAGGCGGCTTTGCGCCGAGGCAGGGGTAGCGCTTGTGTTTGTTAGTGAATTACCAGGCACTCATCTGAGTGGTGCGACTATGTGGTTAAATAAAGACAAAGCTTTAATAATCCTCAGTCTTAGGCACAAACGAGAGGACTATTTTTGGTTTTGCTTCTTCCATGAAGCAGGTCACGTTTTATTAGGCAGCAAAAAATCCATTTTCCTCGACGAAATGAATTATTTTAAGGACACAGAAGAAGACTTGGCGAATGAATTTGCATCCAACACTCTGATTTCGCCGGACCTTTACAAAGCCTTTGTTGTGCAAAATGATTTTACCCCGGTGGCCATCGAGAATTTTGCACAGCAATTAGGAATCGCATCGGGAATTGTTGTTGGCAGGCTTCAGCATGACAGGGAGATCAATTGGAGAACCTTGAATGAGTTGACCCGTAAGTTTGAACTGATAGAAGCCTGCAGTTAATCCGTCAATCCCAAAAACGGTGTTAGTGTTAATAGATCCATCTTCTCGATTAATAAAGCAGACACCTTGACCGATTGTGTGGTTCCCCGCATAAAATCTCGGTTAGCATTGCTACCTCAGCGGCAAAGGCGTAAAATTCTTAAAACTAGTTCTGGAGGTAGGACATGAAAATGACTTGCAAAAAGTGTGGATATTCTCAAGATATTCATTATTGCAGTAATTGCGGGGCTTCTTTTGAAGAAGAAAAGACATCAGGGGTGATCTCCAAACAAGACATTCCTGGCCCGGCTCTAGCAACAAGGTTCCCGTTATCTAATGGAAAAACAGAAATTCCATCTCATTATGGAAAAAACGAAATCAAAAAGAGTAATTCGCAGCTAAGTGAGCCCGTCGATACCTCAAAAGCAAAAGTGATGTACATTCCTTTTAGTTTTACGATTCCGATTACTCCAGAATTGCTTGGCAAATCCAAACGTAAAAAGAAATGAAAAGATTTATTCGGAGATATAATAAGTCATCCCGTTAGACTGCGATGCGAGAAACAATTCATTTCACATACCCGATGTTCCCCAATGCGGTGTCTTTCATCGAAGACATACTGAGTGGAGATATCCGGACTGGTTACGTTGCCGGGATCATGGAATAGTAGCCATAGGTGTTTTGGTTATTGGAGTTCGCTCATGATATTTACGTTTTACAACTGAGCTGAGTTAAGCGTATTTAGCCTTTGTATTTGTTTAAATTATGCCACTGAAGGTACTTTGGGGAAGGTCGATCATCAGGATTGGCAGGTAGCCGGATGCTACTCCCATGCAATTTGTAATAGTCTTTACCGTTGTCAAACTCCTCTTTGATTTTCCTACTGACTTCTAATATCATCGAGGGAGTAATAGTAACATACCCTTTATCGAATAAGGCATGTAAATCTCTTCTTAAAAGAATACCGTTGCGGACAACGTGCTCCCCTTGCTCAGAATATGGCTTGATGTGCCCGGCTTCTAGAGCGGGTAGAGTTCTTTCGTTTGTCACTGCACATCGACGTTCGTAGGCGTCTGTTACCAAAACTCGGAAAGCACCCTGTCCAAGCCGAGGCATGGCAACATAAGGCTGACCATATCGTGCTAAGTTGTCAGATATTGTCGATGCAACCGGCAATACAGTCTGTAATTGGTTCCATAAGGAAAGTCCCGGTTCGACTAAAAGATTATAGGTCTTTCCTTGAACAATACTACGGCTCCAGTCTCTGGGTGCAGGTATCCACAAATTTTCCGGCAAAAAGAATGGCTGTTCTAGCAGAATGCAACCAATAGTATAGTCATCTTTCCCATTTACATCTTCGTGTCGATATTTTGCAACACTTGAACGCATATCCGACAGACTACTAGCGCCATTTCCGAGGCCAAACGACTCCCATGCAAGGCTGATTGGGAGAAGGCTTGAATGTGCGTACCATCCACCGCCAACAATATAATTGTTTGGACTATGTAATTTGAATAAAAATAATTCGCCAGGGTCGAGTGCCTTGAATGCTTGGTTGCCTGAAGGTTGCCAGAAATTGATATCATCCGGATGAGGCAGACCTCTCAACAGATCAAACCAGCCGTAGTCTGTTACTCCTACGTATGCTCGCATCTCTTTTCTCATTCAGGCTCGTGACTCATCGGGAAAAACGATAAAGTTGTTTTGATTATAACACTTTCTTTCGTAACAAGAAGATAACCTGTAACCCCAAAAACGTTTTGCCTAAAATTCTTCGTGCTCTATAAGTTCAAATATATGTTTGTTTTTACCCAAAAGATTATCTTCTTTTGCCGTAAGAGGATCAAGCCAATCAGCTTTATCACGAGCCCATTTCAGCCATCTGAGAAGCTTTTCTTTTTTTTCTTCGATGGTAACCTCATTTATTTTGCCTTCAAGGGCGTCAGCAAATCTTCTTATTTGCTCTGCTTTATACCAATCTGAAGAATTTTGTTCTAACAATCTCACCTGTTCCACTTGTCCCTTTCTCATTTGTTCTAAACGCCACTGTCTTTCTCTTTCATCCCAAGCTCTTTGTTCTTTCCGTCTCTTTAGTTCCTGGAGACCGCAGCGCTTGTTCGCAATGACGAATATATCCAAGATTATCTTTCCCACCTGGGCTTCCAGTGGTTCATTATCTTTGTCCCTATATTCCAGTTTGGCCTGCTCATTGTTTGTATACTCACCCCGGATTGACAACACCAAACAGGGCTGGGATTCTCCATTATTCTTGGAGGGTCCCTTTTTTCTCGCGTCTTCTTTTATCTCAAAATAAAAAGCTGAACGCATAACAACGAAATAGGCTTCATCTTTTTTTTGTTCTGAATACTGAACCTCAACTTGGGTACTTCCCTCCATCTCTTCAAGCGTATTTATTATTGTATCCAGGATCCTATAAGTCCTGTTTATATTAGATTCTGAGACATTAATCGGAGGAACCGGCTTATTATCTCGATATTCGCTCTTTACTTTCGCATACCAGTTTGAACTGAAACTAGCCTGCTTTAGAGCCTTGTCTCGCTTTTTTCTATAAAGAATTTCTGCCTGATGCTCCGTAATTAAATGGTGTGGACTTCTTAGCTGGCTTTTCACTTGAACTTGAGAACATATTTCTTTGATAGCTTTTTTTGTCTCTTCCGTTAATAAACTAAATTCTTCATCAGAAGCCAACTCAGCTTCCGTTAATTTCTCGATATCAGTTTTGAACTTAATAAAATAATTCCGGATATGATGCCTGACTTCGCCGGTTACTTTTGGTAAATCTGCCCTAGGTACTTTTTGTCCAGCCTGAACTTTTGCCCAATAGCCAAGGGAAGGCAGCGGAATTCCAAGCGTCTTACAATGTTTCCGTAATCCGTTATCGGACATGCCATATCTCTTCGAAACGGTAGTCATAGGCTTAGACCAAACCTCATTGTACAAGGCTTCCCTTTGATCAGCAGTTATAATTCTAAAATCCACAAAACCACCTTTACAAGCATAAGCTGTCATGCCCTAAATCAGCTTACTAGATCCTGCAGCTTCCTAAGAATGTCGATCATGCCACCGGTGTCCTGTCCACAGTATGTTAAAAGATCAGTGCGTATCTTCTGCCGTTCCTCATCCGAGATATTACCAAAAGCAGCTTCCATGAATTTCAAACTGGCTGTTGTACCTTCGCCTATTTCTAAATCTTCATAACTCTGATTAGTAAGCGCGGGCAGGACATGCTTCAATGAGGAACTACCCATCTGCTGCGGGTGGTAATAACTGAAATCCCTGAACGGCACATTCAGGTCGACGATGCGGGCATTGATACTATCCACCCACTCCTGATATTCCGGGAAAGCCCCGGCCAATTCTTTCAGCCTGCTCTTCTCAAACGCGGCATAATAAACCAGGATACTGCCCTTGGGACCGATGTCCTGCTTCAGTTCTGCTAAAAATGCCGGGCGCGGATCATCCTTTCCTTCCGCCAGAAACTCATAGTGCTCCACCATCGCCCCCGGTTTGGTAATGACATGCAATGAAAACTGGAACGGAATATTCTGGTACGGGCTGGTCCCGTCATAGATCGGCACGCCAGTCGAAAATGTCTCAAAGTCCATAAAGTACAGTGGGTATTTTAGTCCTTTCAGGAAACTTTTAATTTCGTCTATGTCGATGTGTGGCTGGCCGCAAATCACGCACTCTTTCTGGATCTGCTGTTTATCGTTGAGTTTAATCTCTTCCGGAATGTTTGAGATGTCCAGAACACCCTGCACCATCAGGTCCTCGCCCAGTTTCTTGCCGGAATAAAGCGTCATCACATGGTGTTCCGGCAGATGTTTCCAGCATTGTTGCTGGAGCAGGCAGTCGTATGGGGCGTTGCAGTGCCGGCCGATGGCCGTTTCCGGGCATTCGTCCGAGTCGATTACGGTTAACATCTCGGCGATACCCGTTTCCAAGCCATCGGAGAATTCTGCTAGCTGGTCGGTCACATCTTCAGTTATGAACAACTGCTGCGGGTCAATATCGCCGTGTTTAGTGTATTCCCGGTTTAAGTGCATGATATGGCAGCGGTTGGTCTTCACCCCGTTCAGCTGACAGCAATGCCGCTGGAAGGCAACGTCATATAGTTGCTCGTCCTTGACGTCATTGGTACTCTTTACCTCTGCAATGTCCCATGCCTCACCACCAGAGGGGTTAAGGATGTCCACCCGGCAGTAAAGCCGGTTACCGGAGAAGGCCGCTTCAAACAACGGCTTACGTAGTTTCAGGGAAGCTGTAGTTTCCCTGAGGTTCGCCCCGATGTTTTCGGTCTCCAGGTTGATACCATCGGGATACAGCTGCTGCGCCAGTTCCCCAATAATGTGCCCCTGGTAAAAGACGTGCTGGGTTGCCGCATCATACGCCGGTAGCCTGGCCGCGTCGTTTATCGATATCCATAACAGCTTCAGGCACTGCAGCCCATTCATATATTTTGACTTTGAGAGATTTTTACGCTTGTTCAACTATGTGCTCCAGAAATTTGTTCCAATTCATATTATGGCGATCAACCACTTAAGACTAAAATAATCAGGTCTAGAACACTGAGCATGTCCCCAAAATACAAATTTATAGTCCAAAAACCAATTGTACCAGACAATATTATTCATCCTGCCTTAACTCTCTAACATGGTTGTATAATGAATCCTTCTCTCAGGATCTGATTTTTGGCATCTTCGAATGGCGGCTCGCCGTGGTTTTTTGTCTTATGATCGGCGAATAGATAAGCAATATACGCCGCCAGAGCAGCATCAAGTTCATCATGTGTAGCCATGGACTGAATACTTAATCTGGAGAAAGTCAGTCCATTCCTTTTCAATATATTGAGCCGGGCATTTCTACCTTCTTCTTTGGTTTTCTTCGGAAGGAAATTGCCCTCGGCAAATATCTGCCATGCAGCTCCCGGATAGACTTCAATAAGATTCACACGAGACAGCTCGACCCCAGACGCTCCATAAAGGTAGAATTCTCGGGATTTGTGTAACGCCCAGAAAAGTCTGACGGATCCAGTGACGAAGCCGGCAAATGGACGTCCAAGAGTCGGGAATTCATAAGTGGACTTACCAGCCGCCCCCAGTTCTCTCTCACAAGCCCTCATAGTTCGATCAGGGGAATTGGCTAGCCCCTGAGGGCCGTCTATAGCTACGATAAATCTACTATTACTAACGTTGGCAGGGATCATATCGATTCCGGAATTGTTATACTCCCACTCATCGAATGTGCAGCAAAGATCAGGGTAGAGTAAGGGTCGGTAAGATCAATTCCCACGAAAGTCAGTTCGTTTCCCTTCAGCATCTCTACAACACATCCATTTACTTTTCACAGAATTTTATTTTACCCTTGATTCCATTGTTTATGGTCTGTAGGTAAGCGCAAACACGGTATCTGTGAGCCACTTTCTGAAAACTTCATTATCGCTAAACTGTTTGAAGAGCTCGGTGTCATCTTTCAGAACTGCTGTCATCACCCTCGCTAAAGCTTTATCATGCTCAATTCTGGCATTTTGCTTGTCGGAGTTTTGTTTTGCGTTTTGATACGCCACATCCGCTGATACCCATGAGGGTATGTCTTTAGTTATTAAATTATGTACTCTGTCAGCATCGGTCCAGGACACATTACCGAATTGATCGTTAAAGGTTTTAATAATGTGCGACAATGTATCCATTTCAGGTTCAAGTTTGTGGGCGGTGGCACTGGTAGGAACCGGTTCAATTTCTGCGTTTGCATCAGGTAGTTTTATTTCCATCGTAGCTTTCTTTTCGATTCGGTAACTATCCATGTCGATGGAGTCTTGAATACCTTTGGATAGATCTTCATCTTTAGGCTCCGGAAGTTTCAGAATCAGAAAACGTAAAAAGATAGAGAGTTCTTCCCAATCGCGCCGACTGTAAGGTAGTATCGAGGATAAAAAGTTGTAAATACGGCAAAAACCTTTGGCTTTGCTCTTAAAATCAACCTGCGGATCCTCATCCAAAGCTTTATATGCCTCGACACAGTTATCCAATATCCGGTCCAGCTGGTCACGGGGTGCTCCTGATATAAATAGTTTAACTAAGTTTTCCACATCAATTGGCGAATACACTTGGTATTTGTCCAACGCGGCTTTGAGATCGTGTAGTTTGTCCGGATCCGTTTCTTCGCTTAAAATAGTGGTTCGATAGTAGGGCGAAAAGGCTTCTTTAATAGTATCTGCATCATTCATAAAATCGAGGACAAACACATCCTTTTTAAGCGGGTGAGCACGGTTCAACCGGGAGAGTGTCTGGACAGCTTTTATTCCTGATAATACTTTGTCTACGTACATCGTATGTAATAAAGGTTCATCATATCCAGTTTGGTATTTATCGGCGCAAATTAAGAAACGGTATGGATCTTCTTTTATCTTGTCCGCAATCTTGTTTGAAGAGAAACCATTAAGTGAAATCTCGCTCACGTTCAAGCCCTTGTATTCATGATCTCCGGAGAAAGCGACAATAGCTTTAAAGGGGCTCTTTCGTTCTATTAAATATTCCTGGAATGCGTGATAATATTGAATGGCTCTTTCTATCCCACTCGTTACAATCATTGCCCGAGCTTGTCCGCCGATTTTATTGCGGCTAGCAACTTGCTCGTGGAAATGATCGACCATTATTTCTGCTTTTAGACGAATGGCGTGGTCATGACTTTCTACATATTTACGTAATTTTTTCTGTGCACGTTTGGTATCAAATTCTGGATCCTCTTCAGTTTTTTTAATAAGCTTGTAATAGCTTTCAATCGGGGTGTAGTTTTCAAGCACGTCGAGGATAAAACTCTCCTGAATAGCTTGCTTCATGGTGTAGCTATGGAATGGGCGGTGTTTGGTCTTTCCTGTCTCCTCGTATGAGTCACCGAATATCTCTAGCGTTTTGTTCTTTGGAGTGGCAGTGAAAGCGAAATAGCTGGCATTCGGCAATAGTTTCTTTTCCTCCATTATACGGTTGATGATATCTTCGTATGTCTCCTCTTCGTCTTCCGTATCATGCTTGGATAAGACCATAGACATTGCAGCTGAGGTGCGACCGCCCTGACTGGAATGGGCTTCGTCTATAATAATTGCGAAATTTCTCGTCCGGTGTGCGGTTCCGATTTCATCAAGAATAACTGGGAATTTCTGGACAGTCGATATAATGATCTTTTTCCCGCTTTCAATAAACTCCTTGAGTTGTTTAGAGCCTTCCGTGACTGCGCCGATCGTAGAACCAACTTGAGTAAATTGTTTAATTGTGTCCCGCAGCTGTTTATCCAGGAGGCGGCGGTCTGTTACGACAATGATAGTGTTAAACACATCGCTATCGTTTTTTCGAAGACCTATAAGCTGATGGGCAAGCCATGCAATGGAATTTGATTTCCCACTGCCGGCCGAATGTTCAATTAAATAACGTTTCCCCACGCCTTGTTTTTGGATATCCGCCAAGAGTTTTCTGACAACATCCAGCTGATGATAGCGAGGAAATATTTGGTCTTTTATTACCCGGCCGGTTTTTTCATCTTTCCTTTCAACCATTTGAGCATAATTTTCTAAGACATTGGTAAAGCTATTTGGAGTTAAGATGCGATTCCAAAGATATTCAGTTTTTAGTCCATCTGGATTCGGTGGATTGCCCGCGCCATCGTTCCAACCTATATTAAATGGCAAAAACCACGATGAGTTACTCTTTAGTTGGGTACACATCATCACGGCTTGTTCATCTACTGCAAAATGAACCAGGCAGCGCCCAAATCCAAAGATGAGTTCTCGAGGGTCACGATCACGCATATATTGCGCAACTGCATCATTAACGTTTTGTTTGGTCAGCGAGTTTTTAAGTTCGAAAGTGGTGACCGGCAAACCGTTAATAAATAAGCAGAGGTCAAGCGCTAATCTTGTTTCATCACGGCTATAACGAAGTTGGCGTGTTACGCTGAATCTATTCTTGGCGAAATTCTCAATAGCTTTAGAGTTTTCTTCAGATGGTTTGCCATAAAACAGGTCTAAATGTACAGGTCCGTGATTAATGCCTTTCCGTAGGACATCTATAATGCCTTTGTTTGTAATTTCGCCCTGAAGTCGTGCTAAAAATTTTAAACGCGTGGGACTATCGTTATCGATATCTATCGTTTGGGCGGCGGCAGCTTGTGTAGCTTTCAGGAACGTTTTCAATTGGTACACATCAATTGCATATTCTCTATTAAAATCTGTAGCTTTACCTAGAATCCATCCAGTACCTGAGTAGTGAATTTTAGCGTTGTGGACCTCTGAAGTGGCAAGGGGAGACTCAATGAAATTGCCACGCTGTGTAACGAACGTGGCTTGAAATTTATCATTGGTCTGGAGCCGGATAAACCAGAAGATATTTCCGATATCGAGT
>Ga0326727_10028067_pt1 | contig 10271 bp, 9 predicted proteins | sample MB2enrmetagenome_FD_207643 | JGI IMG/M metagenome (GOLD analysis project Ga0326727, IMG submission 207643) | Lab enriched peat soil microbial communities from McLean, Ithaca, NY, United States - MB29MY | ecosystem: Environmental > Terrestrial > Soil > Wetlands > Peat | place: USA: New York...
ATTCAATTCTGAATCTGGCGTCACTGCAGAATATGCATGGGGTTCGGAGCCGAATCAATGTGTAATGCGCATCGCGACCGAGGCGGAGAGTTTCCTTCCGCTCGATAGCTCTCTGAGTCAATTCATCACTGAGCATTATTGGGGTTACGCTGCGCAGCCGAATGGCGGTTCGCTCGAATACGAAGTCCAACACGCGCGATGGCCTGTCAGGAGAGCGAAGCGGGCCGACTTCTCTGGGAACGCTGCGCTGTTCTATGGAACTGAGATCGCGCAAGTCTTGAAGCGCAGTCCAGACTCCGCCTTCCTCGCCGAGGGTTCTCCAGTCACAGTATTCAAGGGGACCAGGATCGAGTGATGCGAATTCAGGCCGCAAGAGGGTGGGTTCTTTACGATGGCGATTGCCCATTCTGCGTCCGATGGCTGCGGCTCTGGTCTCCGGTCTTGCACCGTCACGGTTTTAAGGTCGATACGCTCCAGGCCGATTGGACGCCGGGGGCACTGGGGATCAAGCGGGAGGAAGTCCTGCGTGACATTCGACTGCTAGCAACCGATGGCGCGACCTACGCCGGAGCAGACGTCTATCTCTATGTGGCAAAGAGGATCTGGTGGGCCTGGCCTTTCGGAGCACTCTTTAGTCTTCCGGGTTTTAAGTTTCTGATCTGGACTGGATACAGATGGTTTGCAGCCAATCGGCAGTGTATTTCAGGTTACTGTGTACGCAAGACTTGATTGCATGGGAGCAACAGCATCTGCCTTCACTCGTACCGCAGCGCCTCCGCCGGCAGCACGCGCGCGGCGGCGGACGAGGGATACAGCGTGGCCAGTAGTGAAATCCCGATAGAAACCGCCGCCACAATCACTCCGTCCAGCGGGCGCGGCGCGAAGGGCAGTGTATCGATGGAATAGACCTCGGCGGAGAGAGGGATGAAGTGATAGTGCCCGCCACGTAACCAAGCAGCAGGCCCAGGGCGGTGCCGATGAGGCTGATGAGTAGCCCTTGCAGCAGGAAGATGCGCCGCACCTGCCCCGGCTCCACGCCAAAGCTCATCATCACGGCGATGTCGCGAGTCTTCTCCATCACCATCAGGGTGAGCGCGATAAGAATGTTGAGCGCGGCCACGATGACAATGAGCGCAATGACAATGAATGTGACCACCTGTTCGAGCTTGAGGGCGCGGAAGAGCTCGCGGTTCTGCTCCATCCAGTTGGTGGTCATGTAGCCGCGGCCAGCCGCCCGCTCAATGGCCTGCCCAATCGCCGGAGCGCGGTCCAGATCGTCCACCTTGAAGCTGATCACCGACAGCAGGTCGGGCTCGCTGAAGAGCCGCTGCGCGTCGCTCAGGCGCATGAAGGCCATGGCCGCATCGTACTGATAGAAGCCGGAGTGGAAGATGCCCACCACCCGGAAGCGCTGGTACTTGGGCGCCAGGCCCAGCGGCGTCAGCTCGCCCTGGGGGCTGGTGACCAGCACACTGTCGCCCACCTGCGCGCCAATCTGCTCGGCGAGATCTTTGCCCAGAATCAGCGCCGGATAGGGAGTGTCGATTGAACTCTTCTCCCGCTTTCTGCCCGGCTCCGCGGGATCAAGCTCACTGGCCGACCCGGAAACGATCGAGTCGAGCAGGCTGCTGACTGTCCGTTCCTGAGCCGGAACAATGCCCTTGATGAGCGCGAAACCGGCCCGCGGCCCGCGCGAAACCAGCACCTGCCCATAGATTCCCGGCGCATCGGCGACCACGTGAGGCACGGCGCGCAGTCTCGCCAGCAGCGGCTGCCAGTCGCGGATTCCGTCCGCCTCAACGCGCATCAGGTCAACGTGCGCACTGGCGCCCAGCAGTCGGTCTTCGAGGTCGCGCCTCATGCCGTTGGTAATGGCCAACGCGATGATCAGAGCCGCCACTCCGGCGGCCACGCCGGCAATGGAGATGGTGGTAACCACGCCCACCACGGCCTGCCGCCGCTTGGCCTTCAGGTACCGCGCCGCCAGAAAGAGTTCAAATCGCATTGCGCCTACTTTGCAGCGAGCCCGCCTATCAAACACTGGTTTGAAGGGGACGGGCTTCAGCCCGTCCGTCCAGAACTGATCTTCATTCCCGGCTTCAGCCGCTGAGGGAATGCGGGGCATCGAAAAAACCCTCAGGGGCTAAAGCCCAGAATCAATTCTGCCTTCGGTGTACGGGCTAAAGCCCGTACCCTTCGGCCCAAACCGAGTCATTGGACGGGCTATTGCACGGTGAACACCGTCTTGGCCACACCCACATTGTCGTGCCGGTCGTAGACGCGGACGGTAATTAGATGCTCGCTGGGCTTGCCGTCAGCAAATTCCAGTGAGATGTGCAGTTCGTAATGCTCGCGCTTCGAGTCAGAGAGCCCGCCTACCGGCTCGACGTACTTCCACGGTCCGGCGTCCAGCGAGTATTCGGCGTGCGCGATGGTCGAGAAAGCGTCCTCGGCGTCAAAGGACACCTGAAACCGCGCGCAGTGGCCTTTCTCGCAATCGCCTTCTTTGCTGTCGGCCTTCAGCCCCGTCACAACCGGCGGAGTTGTATCCACCTCGAAGCGCTCACTCTCTTTGAAGCCAGTGAGGGCATCGTCCGGCGTGTGCGAGGGCGCGTCGGAGGCTACAACCTTGATCTGGTAGCCGCCGTCGGGAATCTGCGTCGCGTCAAAGGTGTAGTACTTGTCGGTGATCTCATCCTTGAGCAGCCGCCACACATGCTCGCCGTCTCCGCGCAGGTAGAGGGCAAAGGTCAGGTCATCGCCGTTGTCGTCGTGCGCCGCCCAGCGCGCGGTGATCGCGGTGCGATCCTTGAAGGCCGGCAGGGGCGCGCCCGAACCCGCGTCATACCCCGCATTCTGGCTGGATGAGGGAAAGACGATGTTGATTGCCGGCAGCTGGTTGGCGGGCTGGGCCAGGTTTTGCGCGTTCACCCGCGCCCCCGGAACCACCATCAGCTCGTCCACCACTGGAGCCGCGTTCACGGGCAGGTAGTTCACGCCCACCCCGCCCAGCGCCGCTCCCGCGTGGAGCACCGCCTTCCACTCAAAGAAGCGGCCTGGCGGAGAAGCCACCGCGCCATCCTTCAGCGGCTGCCAATCGCTCCATCCCCAGTCGCCGTGCCCGCGCGCGGGCTGCTCCACGTTGCCGGTGCGAGTCCATAGCTCATAGCCGGTCGAGCCGGGTTCGACTTCGACCCGCCCAAACCGGGCCAGCGCCCCGGTATCCAGCACATCGCTTGCGTACTCGTGCTTCTCGGCCTTGCCCAGGACGACCAGTTTGCCGGTGTTGCCTGTGCCGATGAAAATGCCGCCCATGCCTTCCCCGTCTTGCACCGCGGCCATGCTCAGCCCTTGCTGCGCATCCAGATGGCCTACGTCGGCGTAGCTTCCGTCCCCGGCGATTCTGAAAACCCGCCCGCGGTTGCCGGTGAGGGCCAGCAGCCCATCCGGCCGCGCGGCCAGCGCGTATACGATCTCATCCTTGCCGGCCCAGAGTTTGCGCGGAGCTTGCCCCTCGCGGAGCGCGTAAATCTCGCTCCCCTCCGGCACCGAGACACTGGTGTTGGCCGCCTGCATCGATCCCGGCTGGACCACGGTAATGGTGACCGAGCCCATCCCCTGCACGGGCAGCGGCGGCAGCGGATTGCGGCTCTTGTCGCCTACGCTGGCCGCGTAGATGACGCCGTCGGCGGCCACGGCGACCGCCGTGATCTCGCGCTTTGACGCCTCAAAGAGCACATAGCCCCTGCCTTGCGCATCGATCCGGTAAACCAATCCCGATCCATCCGAGCCGGCAATCAGGTTGCCCTTCGCGTCCCAGGCCAGCGACCGAATATGCTCCTCGTCGCTTTTGAAAAAGGCCTCCGGCTTTGCACCCGGCTTGGCCGGATCGACGCGATAGACCGCTCCCAGTCCGCCCGTTGCAACGTACAGCCGCCCAGCCGCGTCGAAGGTCAGATCCCAGATGTAGTGCGCCTTGGCATCGGCCTTTTCGCCGCCCAGCTTTGTGTCAACGGCTTTGGCGCTTTCCGGTCCCGTCTTGGCTTCTTCAACCATGGCCGCGTCGAAGACCACAGTGGCGCTGGCATCATCCTGTTTTGCCGTCGCATCGGCCTTCAGCCGGTAGACCTTGCCGCTGGGCAGCGTGGCCGCATAGAGCGCCCCGTCCGGCCCCAGCCGCACCACCTGCACGCTCAGGTCTTTGGTTTCGAAGAACGTAACCGGCTTGCCGTCCTTACCTACGCGCAGCACCGTCGCCGGCGCAGCGGTTCCCAGGTAGGCGTTGCCGAGCTTATCCGCGGCCACCGACCAAACGTAGGTCGAAGGCGTAGTGAACTCCTCGCGCAGGCCCGGTCCCTGACGCAGGTGGCCGTCGCTGGTCAGCTCAACTCCCTGCGGCGCGCCCTTCTCAAACTCCTCCAGACGCGACTGGGTCCAAAGATGAGTTCCCTGTGCCAAGCACGGCTGCGACAAAGGCACTGCGGCCACAAGAACAGCGGCAAAGCCGGAAAAACTCCATCCGGAGCCAAAGCGACAAGTTGTTCGGACTGAGGCAAACATGCTGCCGTTAAGTCTACTAAAGAAGGGTAGGCTACGCGCGGCCGCCGGCGATCCATCCAGCAAGCGAGGGCCGATCTCAGTGCACGGTGCTTCTTCAAACCGCCGCTGCGCTCTTCTCTTATGCTTGAGCCCTGGCCAGGACGATGGGCTGATAGGAGCCGCTTTCTCGCGGCATGATCCAGCGAACATCCTCGAATCCCGCATCGCTCAGAGCGGCTGAGAGTTCGCCACGCAGCAGGCACCGGTACTCCGACACAAAGTGGTGCGCCTTCCATCCCTGCTCCGATTCGACAGTAATGTACACGTGCAGAGTGTATCTCGAATCTTCCGCCGTGCTCGCGGCCCAGTCCCATACCTGATGGACAATCCGGCGGCTGCCTGGCGCTCCGTAAAAAGTCGGCTTCTGGATTGTTGGTCTTTCAACGACGAGCGCGTCCCAGTCGCGGATGCTTGCCACAAAGAGCCCATTAGGCTTGAGCTTTCGCCGGATAGCCAGAGCCGCTTGCCGAAGTTGCACGTCGCTCAGATGAGGTAATGCGTTGTCCATGGATATGGCGAGATCGAAGCCGCTCTCCGCGACCTCCTTGAGCGAGGTCATGTCGGATACGCAGAACTGGATCGTCAGGTCTCGCTGTAGCGCCTCCCGCTCCGCGCGGCGGATCGCCGCCCCGCTCAGGTCCGATGCCACAACCCGATGGCCCATGCGGGCAAGGCCGATTGCCTGCGTGCCAATGCCGCAGGTGCAATCCAGAATCTTCAGTGGGCTTCGCAGGCCCTGTGAGGTAAGCAGATTGCCGAGAATCCTTGCCTGACGCTCGATTGAGCTGTCCCAATCGTCGAAGATCAGGTGATAGAAATCGGCGAGTTCCTCGTAGAAGCCAAGTACGTTTCCCGGCATTTTGTACGCCCGATCCTTCCGCGGACTCTCGATGCAAGTCTCGAAAGCGGAGCCTATCCAAGACTGAGTTGAGACCAATGCACTTTCGATGAGTCTACTAAAGTTGGGCCGCATCGTATCGCAGACCGATGGTCTGATCTGGGACTTCGCTTCGCCCAGGCAGCTACACTGAAGCTCAAGGAACGCACGAATGAAGTGGATTGCCGCAATTGCGCTGCTGGGTCTCCCCGCCGCGCACACGCAGGCGCCAGCGATTAATACTTCGCATCACCCTCAAGTGCGGGCGGAATCCACCGTCGTGCTGGTTCCCGCGCTGGTGCGCAACGTCCAGGGGGAACCGGTCTTTACGCTCAAGGCCAGCGACTTCCGGGTCGCAGACGACGGCGTCGAACAGCCGCTTAAGTTGGACGAGGAGACGGGCGGGGAGCCCTTGGCGCTTGTGATTGCGGTGGAAACGGGCCGCGCCGGCGCACGCAAGCTCGACGCCTATCGGAACCTCAACGCGGTAATCGCCGCCGTCGTCGGCAACGTTCCTCACCGGGTCGCGGTCGTAGGCTTCGACAGCGCGCCCACGCTGGTGCGCGGCTTCACCGCAGACACGGATGCCGCCGGCGCGGCGCTTCGCGATCTGGTGCCGGGAGATAAGGGCGCGGCCATCCTCGACGGCCTCAAGTTCTCGGTGGACCTGTTGCGCAGCCAGCCGCCGCCTTGGCGCCGCGCCATTCTGCTCATCTCAGAGACCGTGGACCACGGCAGCCAGACCACGCTGGAGGATGCGCTGCGCGCTATTGGCGATACAAACACCGCCATCTATGCCCTCGGCTTCTCGACCGGCAAGTCTGAAGCAGCGCACTACGCCAATCGGGAGCTTCCAACCAAGGTGGGCGGCGGGGGGCTTGAGAACGAGCACCGCAATCCTCCGCACGGATGCATGGGCAAGGATCCCGACCCCGACGCTCCCACGAACAAGGCCGTCCAGGCATACAATTGTCTCGGTCTGCTTGCCCCTCCGCTGGCGCTCGCCACCGTGGCCGGTATTGCCGCGGCCAACGGCCTCCAGCGCAATGTGCCGGAGACGGTGGCGCAACTCACCGGCGGCGAGTTTTTCCACTTTGAAAACGCCCGCGGACTGGTGCGCGCCCTGGTGACCATCTCCAACCACGTGCCCAACCGCTATATGTTGAGCTTCCAGCCCCAGTCGCCGCATCCCGGCTTTCATTCCATCGAGCTGCGGCTGCGGGATTATCCCGGCCTTCGAGTTACCGCCAGAAACAGCTATTGGGCGGACAATTAGGCGATTGTTTGCCGACGGGCACTCCCTCACTCTTCCGACCACGCTGGGGCCAATTCTCGCGAGGCCTGAGGTTTTGTGGCAGACTGGAGGCACAATGCTCATCGAACTTTGGGAGCACTTGCGCGGATATGACAGGTGGACGTCGGCCGTGGCCACGGTCCAATCGTCTGCTCTCGCTGGCGTCGGATTCGGAGATGCTTGCGAGGAAAAGAACGGGAAGAAATACGGGGTTGGGTGGCAATTGGTGTGCAAGATCGTGTGGCAGGATAATCATTGCATCCAGCACACAGCCGAATTTGAAGCCTTCGAGGAGTCGCCGCTCTATCAACTCTGCGAGGGCGACACTGTTAAAATTCGATTCAACCCCGATAGACCTGCCGAGTTTTATTTGCCTGGCATCCTCCAGTCAAATCTGGCGCGCACATGGAAATTGGGAGTCTTCGCCGTTATGGCCATTTTGGTCGTCAGCGCGCTTGTCATAGCGTGGTTCGGGGCTGAGATCATGAACGCTGTTTCTCGTTGACAGAATGCGCAGCCCATTCGGGCATTGGCGACTATCCCGGCCTTCGAGTTACCGCCAGAAACAGCTATTGGGCGGATACCGAACCCGCGGGTGTTCCGAATCCCTGAGGGTGTGAAAACTACCGTTCCCCCCGAAACTGGATGATCCGCCGCCGGTCGCGCTTCGATGGCCGCCGTTCCGGCAGCGGCGCAAACTCCTGCATCGCCTTGCGCTCGGCGGCCAGCTTGGCCCGCGCCGCCTTGCTCGCCTCGCTCTCGCGATAGAGCGTCTGCGCCACCGGGGCCGGGCCGCGCATCTCGCTCACGAGCAGCACCTCGACCTGAAACTCGCCGCCCTCGTTCCTCACCGCCAGCTGGTCGCCCACACGCACCTCGCGCGCCGGCTTGGCCTGAACACCATTAGAGTGAATGCGGCCCAGATCGCAGGCCTTCGAGGCCAGCGCCCGCGTCTTGAAGAAGCGCGCGGCCCAAAGCCATTTGTCGATGCGGACTGAGGTCATGCCTGTATTCTCATGCAAAAGACGGCGTCTTCGCAGCCGGTGAACTCTGGGCGGCAAGAGCGCTTGGCAAACGAAATGCGGCCCGGCCGCGTCTTGTGATTGAATTTGCCGGAAAAATCATCTTCAGGTCGAACGAAAATGAACACTCGCGCCCTTAGTCTGGTTTCTTCAAGCGTCCTGCTCTTCGCCATTCCACTGCTGGGGCAGGTTCATCATCCCCGCCATTCCCATTTTCCGAACGCGCCCTCGAACGATCCGCAGTTGCAGATCCCCTCCGATCAGGCGCAGTCCTGCTTCACGCCGGAGAGCAGCCTCAAAGGCTACGACCAGTTCGAGCAATTCGATACCTATCCCCAGCCGGCCAGCAAGGGCTACCTGTGCATCAACATTCCGCCCGGCAAGACCTTCGTCATCGACCATCTTTTTGCCGAGGCCGATTACGACCAGGAGCTGCCTTCGGGCGCCGAGTGGTACCTCGACATCACCGTGGGCAATTATGAGCAGATGACCGGATTTGCCGCCGGCAGAGTCGGCGCTGAAACCGCCAATCCGCATTATGTGCTTTCACAGCCGGTCCATCTGGCCGTCGCGGGCGGCACGCGCGTCACGCTGATCATGCATAACTACTACCTGGGCGAGAATAGCGCCATCACCGAGACGCCGGGAACCGCCAGCCTCTCGCTGATGGGGCACTGGGAGTAACCGGGCCGCCGGCATTCCGGTCACAAAAGGGAATCGGGATGCCAAGGCAAACGCCCCGGTATCCCTATTGCAACTTGTCATGAGCCTGAGAGCTGCCTAATTCGCCAGCACCGCCCGGTAGCGCACCTTGTTCTTCTTCACTTTTTCGACCGCTTCGTTGGCTCTGCCCATGGGGAAGCGCTCGGTAATCGCATTAACGCCATGGCGCGCGGCCACGTCCAGCATCTCTCTCAGGCGATAGGGGCTGCCCGTGGGATTGCCGGTAATGGTGCGGAGGCCGCTGATGAGCGGGAAAGCATGCACAGAGACTGGCGACGGCGGGACGCCCACAAAGCACAGTGTCCCAGTGGGCCGCAGGGCTTGAACGTAAGTTCCCCAGTCCTGGTCGGCGTTGACGGTGCTCAACAGAAAATCCAGACTCCCCGCCACTTCCTTCAGCGCCTTGGATTCGCGGCTGTTCACAAAGCGATGCGCGCCCATAGCCCGCACTTCGTCTTCCTTGGCCATGGAGGTGGAAAAGGCTGTCACTTCCGCGCCAAACACGCGCGCGAACTGGATGGCGATGTGCCCCAGTCCGCCGATGCCCACAACTCCCACCCTGGATGAGGGATTCACGCCATGGGTGCGCAGCGGATTGTAAACCGTGATGCCGCCGCAAAGCAGCGGCGCGGCGTATTCGCTATTCAAGGCATCCGGGATCGGAATGACGAAGCGGGCATTGGCCCGCACGCGCTCCGCATAGCCGCCATGGCGGTGGACGCAAGTCCCCTCCGCCTTGGGGCAAAGGTTCTCCATGCCTCTCATGCACCACTCGCACTCGCCGCAGGAGTTCGACTGCCAGCCCAGGCCAACGCGCTGTCCCACTTGCAGCGATCGCACCTCGTCGCCCGCCGCCGCTACAGTGCCCACAATCTCATGGCCGGGAATGAACGGATATTGGCTGATACCCCAGTCGTTCGATATCAGATGAAGATCGCTGTGACAGATGCCGCAGTGGGTAATGGCGATCTCCACCTCCTGCGGGCCCAGTTTTCCGGGATCGTAGCGATACGGCAAAAGTTCAGCTCCCGCCGCGTGTACTGCAAGTCCTTGAATGAGTGCCATCTTCGTTCTGAAGTCCTCGCTGAGGGGGGTCACGGAGGCCGGCAAACTCCCCACAGCACGCCGGCCTGAAAGTTGGCGGGAGAGATTCCTACCTCCACTTTACTCTAAACTGCCGCCCGCCTCAATGCGCAGATTGAGAATCTGAAAACCGCTCAAGACTCCTCCGGCCGGGGCCTCTCCTACCACCTCCGCCGACTCCCCATTCAGATTCACATCCTGTGCGGTGCGCAGCGGCTCCAGCGCATTGGCCACTGAAAGCGGAAGGCTTGTAAGCGTCTGGCCGCCCATGCCGGCCTGCGTTTCAGGCACCAGCAGACTCACGTAAATGCGGTCTGCCGCGTGCCGCGCCCGATCCTGCGCCAGCACCGTCTCCAGATCCGCTGGGCGGGTGGACTGCCGCGGCTGGTCCAAAGTCCGGTCCAGCGTACCGGAGTCTGAAATCAACAGCCGCAGGTTGCTCTCGCCCAGCCTCGCCGGCAGCGTAATGGGAATCCGCACATTGCGCGCCGCCTGCTGCCAGGGCCGTATGGTTGCTTCCACCACTACCCGGTCGCCGGCGTGAGCAATATTGTTTGAAACCAGCCGTGCGGCCTCCAACTCTACCCGGAGGCGCCGGGGAATTGCCTGAATATCGAGATCGATTCCGCGTATTGCGCCCTGCCGAGCGCCGTTCGTGTAAAGCCGGGCGAAC
>Ga0326727_10028068_pt1 | contig 10271 bp, 7 predicted proteins | sample MB2enrmetagenome_FD_207643 | JGI IMG/M metagenome (GOLD analysis project Ga0326727, IMG submission 207643) | Lab enriched peat soil microbial communities from McLean, Ithaca, NY, United States - MB29MY | ecosystem: Environmental > Terrestrial > Soil > Wetlands > Peat | place: USA: New York...
CGGGCTGGCCGGGGAAGCGAGGTTGAAAACGTAGTCAACAGGGCCGGGATCGAAGGGCTGGCAGATGTCGCGCTGCTCGAAGCGAAAGCGCGGTTCGTGGGCCAGATGGGCCAGGTTATCGGGGTCGCCGGTGGAGAAGTTGTCAACGCCGAAAACCTGGTGCCCTGCGCCCAGAAGGCGGTCGATCAAGTGGGAACCCAGGAAGCCGGCGGCTCCGGTTACAAGTACTTGCTTAGTCAAAAGATTCGTGCTCCGATGCTCGATTTGGTTGTCAAAGGGACGGAATATCCCAGTGGCGAAAGAGTAACGGGCGCCCTGAGAATCACAATACCATGCTGCGCGGCTTGCCCTGCTGCGCCTGGTAGCTTGCCGGCCGGCCCACGCTTATATACGTGAAGCCGTGATTGGCCATGTCCTGCGGCTTGTACAGGTTACGGCCATCGATCACGATGGGGAAGCGGATTAGCTGGTTCAGGCGGGTGAGGTCGATCCTGGCAAACTCCTTCCAGTCGGTCAGGATCAGCACGGCGTCGGCGTCGGTGGCCGCGTCGTATACATTCTCCGCATAGCGAAGCTTGTCTGAGGGCGGCAGCACATCCTTGGCGCGCTCCATGGCCGCCGGGTCATAGGCGGCAACCAGGGCGCCGGCGTCCAGCAGTTTCCCGATCACGTCCATGGCCGGCGACTCGCGGATGTCGTCGGTATCGCCTTTGAAGGCCATGCCCAGGGCGGCCAGCCGCTTGCCGCGCAGCGTCCACAACGAGGCGCGCACCTTGTTGAAGAAGATATCCTTCTGGGTTTCGTTGATCTTGCGGATCTCGTCCAGCAGTTCGAAGTTCACGCCCTGCTGCTGCGCCACCCAGTGGAAGGCCGCGACGTCCTTGGGAAAACAGGACCCGCCATAGCCCAGGCCGGCGCGCAGAAACCTGGGGCCGATGCGGCTGTCCATGCCGATGCCTGTGGCGATGTCCACGATGTCCGCGTCCACCGCCTCCGCCAGGTTGGCCACGGCGTTGATGAAGGATATCTTCAGGGCCAGGAAGGAGTTCGAGGCGTGCTTGATGATCTCAGCGCTCTGCGCCGAAGTGACCAGCAGCTTGGCCGGCTCGGCCACGCTGCACGCGCCCGGCAAGGCGCCCGGCTGCGCGTAATAGGCGCCCGAGGTAAGCGGCTCATAGATACGTTTAAGCACCTCGGCGGAACGCTCGCTGCCGGCGCCGACCACAATCCGGTCGGGGTGCAGAAAATCGAGAATCGCCGTGCCTTCGCGCAGGAACTCGGGGTTGGAAACCACGTCGAAGGTGGAAAGGTCCACGCCATGGCGCTGCAGCACGCGGCGAATCCACTCGTTGGTGTAGACCGGCACGGTGCTCTTTTCCACGATGACCTTGTAGCCGTTGATGGAGCGGGCAATCTGGGAGACTACGGCTTCCACATAGGACAGATCGGCGGCGCCGGCATCGCCCTGGGGCGTGCCCACGGCGATGAAAATAGCCTCGCTCCGCTCCACCGACCCGCGCAGATCGGCCGTGAAGTCGACGCCCTGGCCCCGGTGCCGGGCCAGAAGCTCGGGCAGGTGCTCTTCGTAGATGGGCACGCCCCCTTCACGGAGCGTTTTCACCTTGGCTTCGTCGTTGTCGACGCAGGTGACCCGGTGTCCCATTTCCGCAAAGCAAACCGCCGCAACGAGCCCCACATAACCGGACCCGATGACACAGATGGAAACTGGCTTTGACATGCGCTGACACTTTCTCCTATTTGGGTTGCTGAAGGTTGCGGCAAGGGGGAATCCGAGCCTCCGAGGCATTGGGAACGGCACTGCGAACTTGAGCGGCCTTCCCCTGCGGGACGGTCCGGGAGCGTGTCAGCCATCCGGGCCTGACCCGAAGAGATAAGCCGTGCATCCTGAAGGGGAAAAGTCTATCACTCACAGTCTACCCGGTAAAGGGGACGACCCCGCCACACAGCGGATGTGAATAAATCGTAAAGAAACCCTCCCCATCTTGGGGCCGAAGCGCTGGCTCCAACGGAACTCCCGTGGGTTTGGCCGTCTGGTAAAGTGAAATTGCAGCCGCAAATCCGCCGCCGCGCCAGCCCGGCGCCAGTCCGTCGATCCTACGGCAAGAGACTTGTTTCCTTCAAGAAAGAGAGTATTCCTCATGTCAATTCCCGCGCAGTCCGGCCCTCCCGTCTGGCAGCCATTTCGCCTCGCACCCTGGATATCGGAGCGCCCGTGGGGCTATCGAGACCTTCGTCCCTGGTACGATCTGGTGGCCAAGGGCGAGCCGATCGGCGAGGTCTGGCTCACCGGGGACCAGTGCGTTGCCTCGACCGGTCCGCACGCCGGGCAGACTTTGGCCGCAATCTTTCGCCAGGCGCCCGAGGCCATGCTCGGCCCCTCCGCGCCCTCGCCCGATTCGCCCCTGTTGCTGAAGGTCATCTTTGCAAAGGACAAACTCAGCGTGCAGGTGCACCCCGACGACAAGATGGCGCAGAAGTACGGCGATCCGCGCGGCAAGACGGAGTGCTGGTACGCGCTGGCCGCCGAGCCGGAAGCGCAGTTGGCGCTGGGGCTCAAGCCGGGGGTGACGATCGACGATGTGAAGGAGGGGATTGCAGCGGGCACGCTGGAGGAGAGCCTGGACGTGCTCCATGTGGCGGCCGGCGATATGGTCTTTGTGGATGCGGGAACCGTCCACGCCATCTGGCCGGGCTCGATCCTGTTGGAAACTCAGCAGAACTGCGACCTGACCTACCGGATGTACGACTACAACCGGGGGCGCGAGTTGCACATCGAAAAATCGTTGGAAGCCACGCGGCTCAAGACCCGCGCCGGCAAGGTTGCCGCCAGGGCGCTGGCGGACCGCACGGTCCTGATCGAGGAGGAGTATTTTTGCGTGGAGCGGATCGCCGTGGCGGACAGCCGGCCGGGAGCAACCCTGCCTGGTGAGAGCGAAGCGGCGCGCGGCCTCCAATACCTGTTTGCGGCCGAGGGTGCGGCTCGCATTGCCAGTCCCAGCGTGGATGCGCCAGCCTTCGAGGCCGTGGAACTGCCCGCGCGCAGCGTTGTGGCCATCCCCGCGGCCTCGCCGGAGTTTGTGGTGGAGAATCTGGGCGGCTTGGAGCTGATCCGCATCACGCCCCGCTGGCCGGGCAGCAACCAATGACAGGTCCGCGGTGGAATGCGTGACCGGTGACTTGCTTTTCTGGTCCGGACCGGGGCAACGCCAATCCGGAATCGGGTGTTGACAACCGGAACACTCGCGGAATCTTTGCTTTGTAGTTACCCATCGCGGATGTACACTCTAGCGCAAGGGACTGCCTCATCGACCGGTATCCAGCAATAGGGTGTCCAACAGTAGTGTGTCCCGTAACTTCAGGTGTTCAGCAACCTCAAAGGAGAGGCAGAATGCGTTCGAAGCTGTTCCTTGGGCTGACTCTCGCGGCGCTCGTTGTTGGCGCCGCATGTCCCGCCTCCGCACAAGCCGTTCCCGCCGCCAAGGAGGGTTCTCTGCCCTTGGCCGTCGGCGCGGGTTTTTCCTATTTCGACCCCGATTTCGAGAGCGGCCAGATCTACGGCGGCGCGCTGTGGATGGACTACACCCCCAACCGCATTCCGTCCCGTCTGCACGGACTGGGTATCGAGATCGAGGCTCGCGACATCAGCCTCGGGCGATCGTCTTCCCAACCGTCGAATCTGCGCGAGGATACTGCGGGAGGCGGGCTGATCTACACCTGGCGCCACTATCCCAGATTCCACCCGTACGCGAAGGGTCTTGGGGCATACGCCAGCATCGACTTTCATTCCACCGACCCATACTACAACCACGATACCCGCACCATTGCCATCGTGGGCGCCGGGGCGGAGTACAGGATCCTCAGCAGGGTTTGGGTGCGGGGCGACTATGAATACCAGCACTGGCCCGATTTCTTCGGCTCCGGGAAAGCACAGCCCAACGGCGTCACCATCGGCGCGTCCTATCACTTCAGCACCCCCCATTTCCATTAGGTCTCCGACCACACGATTTTTGCTCATCCCCGGCTCAAGTGCGGACGTGGACGCCCGCACTTGAATCGGTCCGGAGACCGGCGCCACACTCCCGCGCCGCTTCGAGCCTGAGAGACGCAGGCCCGCATCCTTGCGAAGGAGCTTTGCTGTCGATTCCCGGGGCCTCCTGCACAGATTGGGGAGGAGACGGGCTGCGGGATGCGTGGTTTTTTGACCGCAACCTGGACGCAAAGCCTCCCCCGCAGGCCGGTTTTTCCCGGCGCATGGATCGGTACTCCCTGTGCCGCGACGGTTGCAGGTTTCAGAATCCAAAATTTTGTTGCACAATCGATATCGATATGAGCTTCCGATTCGTACTCCCTTCCGAACTTCGCGGCGCCGTTGACCAAGCCGCCGCCGATTGGTCCACCAACAAGAAAGTTGCCCGTTTCTGGCAGAAAGACCCCAGCCTGTGGACTCGCGACGGCGAGGAGAACTGGCTGGGCTGGATGGACATCGTCGAGCGCCAGAAAAAAGACATCGCCACCTTTGCCGCGCTCGCAGATGACGTGCAAACCGCTGGGTTCAAGTCGATTCTGCTGCTGGGCATGGGCGGTTCCAGCCTGTGTCCCGAGGTGCTCTCGGCGAGCTTTCAGCAAAAGGTCAGCTTCCCCGAGCTGCACATCGTCGATTCCACGTCTCCGGCGCAGGTAAAGGCCGCCCGCGACAAGGTCGACCTGGCCGAGACGCTGGTCATTGTGGCCAGCAAATCCGGTTCGACGCTGGAGCCGAACGTCCTCAAGCAATACTTCTTCGAGGAGATGAAAAAGGCCGTGGGCGCGGAGAAGGCCGGCAGCCATTTCCTGGCCATCACCGACCCCGGCTCGAAGATGGAGCAGGTGGCCAAGGCCGACGGCTTCCGCCACATCCTGTACGGCGACCCGCAGATCGGCGGCCGGTTCTCGGCGCTGTCGAATTTTGGCGTGGTGGCGGCTGCGGTGATCGGCCTCAATACGGGCAAGGTGCTTGCCGAAGCCTCCGAGGCCGTGGCCTCGGCCAAGCTGCCGCCGGCTGAGAATCCCGCTGTCGAACTCGGCCTCATCCTGGGCACGGCGGCCAACGCCGGGCGCGACAAGATCACCATCTTTACCTCGCCCGAGATCTACGACCTGGGCGCCTGGATGGAGCAGTTGATCGCCGAATCCACCGGCAAGCTGGGCAAGGGCATTACTCCCGTGGACCGCGAAGCCATTGCCGCGCCGGAGATCTATGGCCAGGACCGCATCTTCGCCTATATCCGCTACGCGGGGACGACCGACAAGAGCCAGGACGCCAAGGTCGCGGCCATCGAAGCGGCCGGCCATCCGGTGGTGCATTTTGAGATCTCGGACCGCTACGAGATCTTCGCGCAGTTCTTCACCTGGGAGGTGGCGACTTCTGTGGCCGGGTCGGTGATGGGCATCAATCCCTTCAACCAGCCGGATGTGGAGTCGGCCAAGATCGAGACCCGCGCCCTGACTGCGGCCTACGAAAAAACGGGCAAGCTGCCGGAGCGCGAACCGGTGCTGGTGGACGAGGGAATCAAGGTCTACGCGACCGAGACCTACGCCGCCGCGCTGAAAGCGGCCTCGCCCGCCTGGACGCTGGCCGGGCTGCTCAAGGCGCACCTCAACCAGATTCACGCCGGAGACTACTTTGCCGCGCTGGCCTTTCTGCCCATGTTCCCTGAATATGAGGCGGCAATCCAGGCTATTCGCCACCAGGTGCGCGACAACAAACGGGTAGCCACCTGCCTGGGCTTCGGTCCGCGCTTCCTGCACTCCACCGGGCAGGACTACAAGGGCGGGCCAAACACCGGCGTTTTCTTGCAGATCACCGCGGATCACGCCGTCGATGTGGAGATTCCGGGCCAGAACCTGAGCTTTGGCGTGGTCATCGACGCGCAGGCCGCCGGCGATCTGGCGGTTCTGGAGTCGCGCGGCCGGCGAGCGGTGCGGGTTCACCTGGAAGCCGACGTCGCAGCCGGGCTCAAGACGCTGGCGGCTGCCGTTGACGCAGCGCTCGAGTAGGAATCGCAAGCCAACAGACGAGAAAGGGGCCGCGCGGCCCCTTTTTCTTTGCCTTCCATCCTCACGCCGAATTGTGCGCCGCCGGCTGATAGGTTCCCGGCTCGGTGCGAAAGCCGATGGCGATCCGGTTCCAGACGTTGATTTGGGCAATGGCCAGCGTCAGCCTCGCCAGCTCGCCTTCGGTGAATGCGGGTCGGACCTGTTCATAGACCTCGTCCGAGGCATGGCCTTGCTGGATATTGGTGAGCGCCTCGGTCCAGGCCAGCGCGGCCCGCTCCCTGGGAGTGAAGAACGGCGTCTCGCGCCACGCGGAGAGCGCATAGAGGCGCTGCTCGGTTTCGCCTGCCTCGCGCGCGTCCTTGGTGTGCATGTCGATGCAATAGGCGCAGCCGTTGAGCTGCGACGCCCGGGTCTTCACCAGTTCCAGCAGCGAGAGCTCCAACCCGCTCGCCGCGATCGCCTTGCCCAGGTTCAGGAGCGCGTGGATTCCCTCCGGAAATGCCCTCGCATAGTTCAACCGTTCCGCCATTTGCAAACCTCCCTACGCTTGGATGCGCTCCGGCGCGATCGGTTTCCACCCGGCGAAGAGGCGGCTGAAGCCCTGAGCCCTGGTTTCATCCTCTCGGTTGCCGTAAACTCGTCTCCTGAGCGCGGAACTTTTTCCCCGCGCCCGGGTTCTCACCGATGACGGCTTCCGCAACTCCCCGTCTAAACGAGCTGAAGCGGGAGCGGGATTTCAGGCGCAGGAGAAACATGACGATGAATCGGCCATTGTTCAAGAGAGTTATCCCACAAGCCCTGGCGTGGGCGGCGTTGGTTGTGCTGTGCGGCGCCATGGCGCTGGCCCAGAGCACGGGTCAGGGCACGGCCCCGGCCCCCGGTGCGCGCTCGGACGGGCAGATCGAGATGGACGTGGTGCATGCCCTTGACGCCTCCCAGGCGCTGAAGAGCGACCTGATTACCGCGGCTACCATTCAGAGCGAAGTCACCCTCTCTGGAACCGTGTCCAGCGAAGCCTCCCGCGAGCTTGCGGAATCGATCGCCTCCCATGTGGCGGGCGTGACCAAGGTCAACAACAATTTGAAGGTCGGCAACCCGCAGGATGCGGCCAATGCCGGCGATCAGCAGCAGATGGCGGACAGCCAGCCGGACGATACGGCGCAGACGGCGCCGGGGCCGGGAGACGGACCGCTGCCAGTGCCAAACCAGCCTCAGGCGCAGGCCCCTGCTCCTCCGCCCCAGTATTCGCGGCCTCAATATGCACCCCGTCCGCCGCGGCCTTACAATCCGCCTCCGGCCCCGGCGTATGAACAGGCCAAGGGTCCGGTGACCGTTCCCCAGGGAACCCTGCTGCAACTGCGCACCAGTGAGCCGGTGAACGGCAAGAATGCCAAGGACGGCCAGCCGGTCCAATTCACCGTGATTCAGGACGTGGCTTTCGGCGGCGTGCTGGCGATTCCCCGCGGCGCAATCGTCCATGGCGTAGTTACCGAGGTCAAGAAAGCGGGAGCGCTGGCCGGCACTCCGGAACTGGCGCTCAAACTCACCTCGCTTGACCTGGGCGGGCAGAGCTATCCGCTCACCACCGACGAATTCAAGGTGAAGGGACCGAATAAGGCGGGTCAGACGGTGGGCGGCGCCTTTGGCGGGGCAGTTTTGGGTGCAATCATCGGAGCCGCCGCCGGAGGACGCGGCAGCCGCGGTGAAGACGCAGGCATCGGCGCTGGGGCAGGCGCGGCAGCGGGCACAGCGGCTTCTGCGGCTACTCCCGGACCGGGTCTCTGGATTCCTGCCGAAGCGCGGGTCGACTTCCACCTGGCTGCTCCTGTCACGGTAACCCCCGTGAGCCAGCAGGAAGCGGCCCGGCTGGCGCAGGGACTCTATCAGGGTGGCCCAAGCCTCTATCGGCGCGGCTATTACCCCTATGGCCAGCCCTATGCCCCGGGCTATGGCTACCCATACGCTTATCCACCGGTCTACTACCGCCCGTACTACGTGATGGGCGGGTACTACTACTGGCGATAAAGGCCCGGGAATCTGAACCAGGCGGGCATCCCGGCTTCCGGGATGCCCGTTTTGCGTTGGGAGTTGGAAGAGGGCCTGGGAGACCGGGAAGATCCCCCTCAAAAGAGTTTTTCAGCCATCGCGTGCGGCGTTATGATGATTGCTTCGTGCTCAGCACGAACTCGGGGCACGCGTCTCAGATCGCTTCCAAAGAGAACCGGATCGATTCCCAGGGGGGCGTATGCGCTTTTATACAGCACAAGAATGCGAAGACTGGCTGCGCGATCGGCAGCGCCAGAAGCCCGATGCCGAGCCTCTCGCTCCATTCGAGAGAATCCAGTTCCCGGAGGAGTCTTTCCGGTATTTTTTCTTCGCGCACTGGATCGCCAAGTCGTTGACCTTCCGCATGCCCGCCTTGCTCTGGATCACCGAATCGGGCATCTGGGGCGGCTCGGAGAACTGGCACTTGTACTACAAGCTCCGCCAGAGCTATGGGGACCGGCAATTGCTCGATGAAGCGCCGGGGCACTTGTTTCTGGAATACGAGTCGGAAGATCTGGCGTCTTTCCTGCAAGTGGCCATGCTGAACGGCTGGGACGCCTACCTGCTCACGCAAGCCGACCACGTGAATCTGTTCCTCAGCCACGACGAGTACATCGATTTCTTTGCGGAAAGACCCCAGCTGGAAGAGATTCGGGAGGGACTGGGCGCCGAAGGCCCTGCCGGTGAAGCGGCGCCCTGCAATGCTGCCGGTGAGCAGGCGGACGAGCGCAGCGCCAGCGAACCAGCCGGCCATGGGGCTGTGGGCCAGGAGATGAAACGCGGACCCGCCGGCGAACATGAGAACAGCGGCGGGTGAATCCCGTCCGGCGCCCACCCGTCCTCGTATGGTTCCCTGTCGTCTATAATGGCAAAGAATCGCGTCGAGCGAGAATTGCGCATGCAGTCCAATGCCGCCCGCAGCCGACCTGTGCTGCCCAAGGGGTTCAACCTGTTTGCGCGTAGAGAGTTGAAGGTCCAAGTCCATCCATGATCCGTTTCCTGCAAACTGACAATCGCCTGACAAAGGCTCTCCTTGTGGTCGTGATTGGCGCCGCTTCGGTGTCCATGGTGGTATACCTGATCCCCGGACTTACCGGCCAGGGCGCCGCATCGGCCGACACATACGCCGTCATCTATCCCCACTGGTACAGCCGCTTCCTGGCATCGGGTACGACGGTGAGCCAGCAACGTGTGAGCCAGCTTGCCCGCCAGCAGTTGCAGCGCCAGCGGCTGCCCGATTCGCCGTTCATCGTCAACTACTTCGAGCAGCAGGCAGGCTCGCAACTGGTACGGGATCAAATCCTGCTGGCCGAGGCCGACAAGCTCGGCATCCACGCCAGTGACGACGATGTGCGGCAGTTCCTGCACCGCGGCCAGTTCGGCGAGTTTCTGTTCCCCAAGGGGCAGTACATCGGATCCGACAGATACGCCGCTTTCGTTGCCCAACAGTTCAACCTGTCGGTGGCGGAGTTTGAGTCGGAAATAAAACAGGACATCGCTGTCCGCCGCCTGGAAGCGCTGATCACCGCCGGGGTCACGGCAGGCGACCAGGAAGTGCGCGACAGCTATCGCAAGCAAAACATCAAGATCAAGTTCGACTACGCGGTCATCGCATCGGACGAACTGCGCAAGACCATCAATCCCTCCGACGGCGATCTCGAAGCCTTCTTCAAACAGAACGCCGCGCGCTATGCCACGGCGGTGCCGGAAGAGCGCAAGATCACCTACTTCGCATTCACTCCCAGCGACTTGCCGGGCGGCGAGCCGAAGCCGAGCCAGCAGGAGATTCAGCAGTACTACACCGCGCACCAGTCCGAGTACACGGTTCCGGAACAGGCCCGCGCGCGCCACATCCTCATCAAGGTGGATGCGGGCGCGGACGCCAAGACCGATGCGGCGGCCAAGGCCAAGGTGGAGGCGCTGCTCAAGCAGATTCAGGCGGGCGGAGACTTCGCCGACCTGGCCAAGAAGAACTCCGACGACCCTGGCAGCAAGGACACGGGCGGCGAACTGGGCTTTGCCCAGCGCGGCCACATGGTGCCGGAGTTCGACGCCGCCATCTTCAGCCAGAAGATCGGCGACAGCAAGATTGTGAAGACCCAATACGGCTATCACATTGTGCAGGTGGAAGAGCGGCAGACGGCGCACACCCAATCCTTGTCTGAAGT
>Ga0326727_10028069_pt1 | contig 10270 bp, 10 predicted proteins | sample MB2enrmetagenome_FD_207643 | JGI IMG/M metagenome (GOLD analysis project Ga0326727, IMG submission 207643) | Lab enriched peat soil microbial communities from McLean, Ithaca, NY, United States - MB29MY | ecosystem: Environmental > Terrestrial > Soil > Wetlands > Peat | place: USA: New York...
CCCACCCGACGAGGAGGAGCAGGACGATGGCAACGCCGGCCAGATTGATGGCCGTCATCGCATCGGCCGCCACCCGCCCGCCTGAGCTCAAAGTCGTCGAAGGGCCGGCCCACATGGAATTCCGGGACGAGTGGTCCATTATCACTTCCGTCAGCCCTAGCCCGGCCAGGGCCGGCACCGTCGCCCAGGCGATCGAGGCGCGGGCGCGGTCCCGCCATGGTCCAACCGTCTGCGGCATCCCCACCGGATGCAGCCGGGCCGCCAGGGCGCCGGCGAAGAGGTTGACGACCGCTCGCTGAAGGGGCCGGTGCTCATCGGCAAGTTGCTCCAAGAACCTCTGCTGGTCCTGCCCGTAACGCTCGCGCCACCACCGCGGGTAGGCACTTATCGCGCACCGGGCGTAAAGGGGCAGCCTCGTGGCGCGTCGACGGGTCCTGCCGGGTCCTCTCACGTCTCGGCTCCCGCCGGGCGGTCCGACGATCGGCGCCAGGTCGTCCCGAGCCGGCTCGAGCCTGTCGACGTGACGCGCTCGAGCTCGCAGAGCTGCTCCGCGAGCGCGGTCGCGCCGGCGGCGGTCAGTTTGTACGGGTGACGCCGGTCCTCCGGCTCGAGCGCCTCGACAAGGCCCCGCTCCTCGAGACGGGCGAGGCACCCGAACACCGTCCCCGGGCCCAGAGTCACCCGCGCGAAGGCCTCGACGTCTTTCATGAGCGCGTAGCCGTGTTTCGGCCCGCCGGCGAGGGAGGAGAGCACGAGGAGGGAAGGATCCGGTTTCGGCAACAGCCTGCGACCGCTCATGTCATCTCATGATATATCATCTCACGTAATAGTCAAAGGCAGAGAGCCGGCCCGAGAAGGTGAGAGATCCGTGGCGGTGGCGACGCACGAAACGGCGCTGCGCCAGTTAGGTTGAACGAGATGGGCAGTCAACGCCGGCCACGTCGGGGACCAGCCGCGGTCTCCAGGATTTGGACCGCGATAGAGCTCATGTTGGGTGTCGCGCTTCTCGGCGCCGCGGCACTGGCCGGTCTGCTCCTCGCCAAACGGCCGGGGCCAAATCGGGTCGACGCTGCCGGCTATTTCTACGTGTCGTCCGATCCCGGCTCCCATGTCGCGAACGAGCTGGTGAAGGTCGGCTCACTGCCTGTGCTGGTGGCAGGCGTCGCCCTCATCTTCGTCGTAATGGTCTTTCGCGACTGGGTCCGTGCGTTCGCGTGCGCCGCGGCTCCGATCGTCGCCGTCGAGGTGGTGGAGCACATCGCCAAGCCCATGGTCGGGCGCGAGATAGCGGGAAGCTTCACCTATCCCTCGGGGACGGTTGCTGCGGTCGCAGCACTCGCCACCGCGGTGTTTCTCGTCTCCCCACGCCTGTTGCGCCCACTGAGCGCCGTCGCCGGGGCAGTTGTGGTTGCGGCAGTCGGAGCGGCTGTACTTGTTCTCAGATGGCACTACCCGACCGACGTGATCGGTGGCGTCTGGGTGGGAAGCGGAGCCGTCTTCTTCATCGATGCATTCGCCCACCTGCCGTGGCTGCTCATGGCCCGACGGCCTTCGTTCGACAGTGGCTTTCGCGCCCGGGCGATGGGCCCTCCGGTCAAGGTCTAGGACTCGGGCGAGCCCTGACCACCGGAGGTAACGCGACGGCCGTCTGCCGGGTGGCTCAGGGGCAGGCGACGACTCGATTGCGCCCCTGACGCTTCGCCTCGTACATGGCCGCGTCTGCGGCGGAGACGAGCGATCCAGGGGCCATGAGCTCCTGGGAGAGCTGCGCCACACCGATCGACACGCGCACCGGCAGCCCGCCGGTCAACGAGTCGAACTCGAGGGTCTCGACACGTCGCCGGAGCACCTCGGCCACACGCAAGGCTGCAGGAAGATCGGTGTCGGCAAGAAGTGCGACGAACTCCTCGCCCCCGTAGCGCGCCAGGAGATCGCCCCGCCGGAGACGATCCCGAAGACCCCGCCCCACGCGCTGGAGCACGACATCGCCAACGGCGTGACCGCGGGCGTCGTTGATGTCCTTGAAATGGTCGATGTCGATGAACAGCACGGAGCACAGCGAGGCATCGCGACGGGCATTGCTCACCGCCCGAATTACGGCCGTGTCGAGCGCGCGCCGGTTCGCGAGCCCGGTCAACGGGTCCGTCAACGCCTCCGCCCTCACCTGGTCGAAACGTCGCGCGTAGGCGACAGCCACGGCGCACTGGTCGGCGAAGAACTCGATGGCCTGCACGTGGGCACGGTCGGGCAGCAGCCCGTTGACGGGCTCGTCAACCGAGATGAGGCCGAGCAGATCACCGTCGACGTCGATGATCTTCACCGTCAGCATGTCGTCCGGGTGCCATTGGCCATCGGACCACTCCCTGTCGACAGTCGGAGTGTTCAGCTTCTCGCTCAGCTCCTGGGGCATTTGGAACCTGCGATGGTCGAACAGGTACGAGCGGCTCAGCAGCATCTCCGGCCGCATGATCGGAGCGAACTCCCTGAGGGTCACCGGGTTCGCCTTCAGCTGTTGGCTCTCGGGCTCGCTCAGCCCGAAAGTCGCGCCGACCTCGAGAACGTCGTCGGGCCTGAGCAGGTAGATGGCAGCGCGACTGAAGCCTCCTGCGGTCGTCATCGCCCGTGCGATCTCGCTCAGCACCTCGTCCAAGGAGTAGTAACCACGGACCTGCGCGCTGGCGGCGAGAAGGTCCTCGAGCTGGCGGCGCTGCGCCTCTGCCACCACGACCGCGGCACGCTCGAGAGCCCGGGCGTGAACGGTCTCGAGGCCCACGACTGTGAGCTCGGCGAGCGTCTCGAGCATGAGGGCCTGCCCCGGCGCCGGGAACTCCTGGTGATGGAGATCAGCGGGATGCAACATCCCAAGCGGCTGGCCGTCCGCGCCGAGCAAGGGCACGAACAGCAGCGAGTCGCCTCGCCGCTGTGGCGGCGGGACCGACGCGCCGAGACGGAGCGTGCCGGCGGCTACGTCGGGGCGATCGAACACCTGGTCTCCTGCAGGAACCCAGCAGACAGCGCCGACGGCCGTCGCTGCGTCTCGCAACGCCTCGAAGGCCGGCGCGCCGAGCACACGACTGCGAAGCGCACGATCCTGCTCCGCGTCCAGACCCGAGATCGCCGCGTACCGGAAGGAGCCGTCATCGCCTCTGATCGCGATCGCACAAGCGTCGTAACCGAGCTTTTCGCACGTGGCGGTGGTGATCAGATCGAGCAGCTCGGCCTCGTCGGAGATCGTGGCGAGCGCGCGAGCGACGCGAAGTACCTCACGCAGTCCTGCCGCGGCCTCGTCCAGAGCCCTGCTCTCGAGCGGAGGACGGTCAGTGCGGTCTTCCGTCATGGCCGGAGCCGTAAGGTTCTCATCGCCGCGTGGTCTTGGAGAAGATCACCAAGTGTATTCCGCCTCGGAAAGCCTGCCTTGCCCTTTCCGGCACCGGGCCGGTCCATCGCCGACGGGCAGTTGTCCTCTGCCCCGGCGGTCAACGCCGAGCCGGGAACCGTTCCGTTCGCCATCACCTTCGACCCCGCCGGCAACCTTGTCATCGCCGAGTCCGGAACAGACGCGCTGGCGACGTTCTCGCTCAGCGAAGGTGGCGTCGCGTCCGAGCTGGACACACTCGGCACCGGACAAGCCGCGACCTGCTGGGCCACGGCCGTCAACGGGAACTTCTACGCCTCCAACGCCGGCAGTGGCACGGTGAGCCAGTTCGAGGACACGCCCACGGGCCTGCTCTCGCTCGAAGGCTCGACCGGCACGGACGCGGGGACCGTCGACTCTGCCGCCTCGGTGGACGGTGAGCTCCTCTATGTCCAGACCGGGGCGAACGGCATCGTCGAGGAATACCGGATCGCGGCGAACGGCTCTCTCTCCGAGATCGGCTCGGTCACCGTGAGCGGCGCTGTCGGAGGCGAGGGGATCGTAGCCTTCTGAGCCCGCCCAGCTGACCCGTTGGCACCGGATGCCGCTCGGCCCCGCGGCGGCGCCCTGGCAGGATGGAGGGATGCCTCCTCTCGATCACGTTGATCTCGCCGACGGGCGCCGTCTCGAGATTCGCGTCAGTGGACCAGCCAATGGCATGCCAGTCGTCTTCCATCACGGGACCCCTGGAGCCGCCACTGCAATCCGGGCTTACGAAAGGGCCGTCCACGCGCGCGGCCTGCGCCTTGTCACGACCTCGCGACCGGGATACGGGAGCTCGACCCGTCAGCGCGGCCGGAGTGTCGTCGACGCGGCCACCGACGTCTCGGCGGTGCTCGCTGCCATAGGCGCCGACCGCTGTCTCGTCGCCGGCCAGTCGGGCGGTGGCCCACACGCCCTGGCCTGCGCAGCCCGGCTCACGCAGGCCGCCGCCGCGCTGGTCATCGCCGGGGTCGCTCCCTATCCCGCGCAGGGACTCGACTGGATGGCCGGAATGGGCCCGGGAAATGTCGCCGAGTTCAACGCCGCGCTCGAGGGCGAGGACCGGCTGCGAGGGTACCTGGTCGAGCAACGATTGCATCTGAAGAACGCCTCCGCTCAGCTCGTCGTCGCCGGGCTCAGCTCCGTGTTGAGCGGAGCCGACCGGGCCGTGTTGACCGATGAGTTCGGTGAGGACATGGCCGCCTCGTTCCGTGACGGGTTGCGGACGGGCGTGGACGGCTGGCTCGACGACGACCTGGCCTTCACCAAGCCGTGGGGCTTCACCCCCGACGAGATCTCGATCCCGGTCATGGTCTGGCAGGGAAGCGCCGACCTCATGGTGCCCTTGGCCCACGGCGAGTGGCTCGCCTCACATCTTCCTCGAGTCTCGGCCCACTTCGAACAGAACGAAGGCCACTTGTCGCTTGCGCTGGGCGCGTTCGACCGCATGCTCGACGAGCTGGTCGCCGCGGGCGGCATGAGCTGACGCGCCGGGCCTCCCTTGCCTCCTCAGCGGAGATTGGCTGCGCAGGCGACTGCGAACAACGCGAACCAGGAGATGGCGGAAAGATAGAAGCCCCGTTCGACAAGGCCGAATCGCGCTCTTATGGCCGGGAACGAGCGGGCGAGGGCAAGGCCCAGGAGGCAGGCGGTCATCGCCCATCCGAGTGCCGTTGACGCCGTTGCGAGCGAATGCCACCTGCCGCGGTGCGACAGGACGTCCGCGAGCCTGAAGGCGGCAATCGTCACGCTGGCAAAGGCAGCGAGGGCGAGGATCCCGTGCATCTTCCCGGTGTCGGTGCGGTCCGTGCCCGGCACGTCCATCGGGAACCAGCTGATCGCGGCCCGGGCGACCGCAAAGATGACCAGGAGCGCCACGACCGTCGTCCGGCCGCCACCGCGCAGCACACGGTCGATGCCGACGCCTAGGGCGACAGCGGCGAGCGCGAACGAGATCGTCGCCACCCGGTAACCGGCCCGAAAGCTGGTGATCCCGTACTGGCTCACGGCGTTGCGCACCGGCGACAGGCCCGTCGGCTCGAGATGCAGGTACACGAGGCTCGCGACGACCACCGCCAGCGCCAGCAGAGAGATCACACCGGCAGCGGTCGTCATCGCTCAGCCCTTCGCAGAGCGGCCATCAGCGCTGGTCCAAGTCGAGCCATTTGGCAACCGACACCGGCGTCCACGAACCGAGTCGCTCGATCATCGCGAGGGGATCGGACTCGACCACGACCATGTCACGATGCTCGGGGCGAAGGAACCGCTCTCGAGTGGCCGCCTCGAAAAGTTCGAGCAAAGGGTCGAAGAAGCCACCGACGTTGAGGATGCCGCAGGGCTTGGAGTGAATGCCGAGCTGGGTCCAGGTGACCACGTCGAAGAACTCGTCCAAGGTCCCGAAGCCGCCCGGGAGCATGACGAAGGCGTCGGAGCGGTCGGCCATCACCGCCTTGCGCTCGTGCATCGTCGCGACGACCTGGAGCGTTGTGAGGCCCAAGTGGGCGACCTCCTTCTCCTCCAATGCCCGCGTGATCACTCCGTGCACCTCGCCGCCCTCCGCCAGGGCAGCCTCGGCGAGCACGCCCATGAGCCCGACGCGCCCGCCCCCATATATCAGGCGGATCGCGCGGCAGGCCAGGAGGCGCCCCAAAGACTCGGCCGCCTCGCAGAACCGTCTGTCGACGCCGGGATTGGAACCACAGAAGACCCCGACAGAAGAGAGATTCCGTGGCACGTTCGTCTCCATTGGCGAGCTTGAAAGGGTGACGACAACGATAGGTGCCCGGAGAACGGCGCCCAAGTCCGCGGACCAACCGAGTCGCGAGCGACTCAGCTGCTCCGGGGGCGTGCGCCAATCTGGCCGACAGCCCGAGCCGCGGCTTGAACGGCGGAGAGAGCGCACTGCTCGAGGTCTCCGCCGCCAAGCCACGACGTCAGGAAACCGGCGCAGAAAGCGTCTCCCGCACCGGTCGAGTCCACGATCTCCGCCGGCTCCGCGGCTACCGAGACGCTGCGCCCATCGGCCGAGGCGACGAGGGCGCCCGCCGGACCGAGCTTGAGCGCCACCACCGGATAGCTCTCGAGCAGCGCGGCGACGATGGCGCCCGGCTCGTCGTGACCGGTCAACAGGCGACCCTCGTCCAGGTTCGGGAACACGAGCTGGGCTCCCGCGGTCCATTCCAGGAACGGCCGGCGCCCCACCTGCCTGAGACCGGCAACCGAGGCCGGGTCGACAGAGGTCGCCACTCCCCCGTCGAGCGCGGATGCCCAAAGGCGGCGGACGCCAGAGCGTGTCCCCGGCTCGAAGAGCTGATAACCCGACACGTGCAAGAGCGCGGCACCCTCGAGGAGGCGTGACGGCAGGTCGTCGGCCTTGAGAGCGCGGTTGGCGCCCCGGTCTGTGAACATCGAGCGTTCACCGTCGGGAGACACGAGCACGACGATGTTGCCGGTGGCGACCCGCGCGTCGGACACGAGCCAGGTCTCGACGCCGAGCTGCTCGAGAGCCGCCCGATGAGCGGCGGCGTCGGCGGCACCTACGCGAGCCGCAAGACGCACCGGCGTGCCAAGAGCTGCGAGCCATGCGGCCTGGTTGGCGCCGGACCCGCCGGGAGAGGTCTCGATCTCGGACGGGGTGTCGGTGCCGAGCGCGGTCGGTCCTTGCGGCCGCACGATGACGTCGTTGATGACGTCTCCGACGACTACCACGAGCGGTCGCGTCACTAGGCCGTCTTGGCCCAGGCCCGGGCGATCTGCGCCGCCAGGGCCACGTTGTTGCGCACCGCCCAGACGTTCGCTTCGAGGCTGGCCCCGCCGGAGGCCGTGTAGATGTGGTCCAGGAGAAATGGCGTGACCGCCTTGCCACGAATGCCGTCCCGGTCTGCGGCTCCGAGCGCGTCGGCCAGCAACGCGTCGTGGGTCGCGGGGTCCAGCTGGTGCTCGACGGGCACCGGGTTGGCAACGACGATCGCGTTGGAGAGACCGAGGTCGTCGGCGGCTCGCATGACCACGGCGACCTCGTCGGGACCGTGAACAGCCCAGTCGAGGTCGTAGCCGGAGTCTGCGACGTAAAAGCCCGGAAATCGCAATGTCCGATAACCGACGACGGTGACGCCGAGCGTCTCGAGCCGCTCCAGGGTCGCCGGTACGTCGAGGATCGACTTCACGCCCGCGCAGACGACAGTTATGGCGGTTCGGGCCAGCGTCGGGAGGTCCGAGGACTCGTCGAAGCTCTCGCTGGCGCGACGGTGGACGCCACCGATCCCGCCCGTGGCGAAAACGCGGATCCCCGCGAGCCGGGCAAGGGTGGCCGTCGAAGCCACCGTCGTCGCCGCATTGCGCGAAGCGCCCATCGCGAGCGGAAGCTCGCGAACGCCAACCTTGGCGACGTCTGTGGCCGTCGCGAGCGTCTCGAGCTGTGCCGCGTCCAGTCCCACAGTGGGCCGGCCACCGGGTACGCCGACAGTCGCCGGCACGACGCCGGCCGCCCGCAGCATGGCCTCCAACTCCAGGGCGACCTCGAGGTTGCGGGGCCGGGGCAGACCGTGGCTGATGATCGTCGACTCGAGAGCCACGACGGGCCGCCCCTCGTCGAGCGCCGAACCGACTTCCGCTGCGAGCGTCAGGGGCAATCGGGCACTCATGCCAACCATGATCTCGCGTTCAGCCTGGCATGAGGCAAGTCGATCGCGATCGCCACCGCGCAAAAGCCACGGCCGTGAGGTTCCCGCTCTATCCGAAAACCCGCCAAGCGCCCGTCTATGGTTGCGCAAGGATCGGAAAAGGGAGGGATCGTGACAAATCGCCGACTCGTCGCCCTGCTTGTGGGCGCCCTTGCAGCGTCTTCATCGATAGCTGCCCTCTCGGCCCCATCAGGGGCGCAGGCGAAGGTCTCCTCCATGCTCACTGTGCTGCGGGCGAGCGCGAGCCCTTCGCTCCCGGCGCACTCGGTTGCGCTCGGCCCGCTTCCCGGCGCGACCGAGGTTCATCTCGACGTCACCTTGAAGCTGCCAGACCCGTCGGCGGTCGCCTCCTTCATCGCCTCCCTGTCCGATCGGGGCTCGCCGAGCTTCCACCACTTCCTCTCCGCCCGACAGTTCGGCCCGCTCTTCGGACCGTCGCTGTCAGAGGTGGCCGTCGTCGACGCCGTGCTTCGCTCTGACGGCCTCGACCCCGGGCAGGTGACCCCGGACCGGCTCATCATCCCGTTGACGGCGCCGGCGTCGGTGATCGACCGTGCCTTTCACGTGGGTCTCATGAGCTTCCGGCTGCCCGGTGGGCGTAGGGCGTTCACGACCTCGTCGCCGCCGAGCATCTCGGCTGCGCTGTCTTCCGACGTCCAGGGAGTCATCGGCCTGAGCGATGTCGACGGGCCCCAGAGCCTGCTCGCCCGTTCGGGCGTCGCAGTGAAAGCCGCGGCAAGTTCTTCAAGTGGCGTCCATCCGATGGCTGCGGGCCCGACACCGTGCGCGGCCGCCAAGGCCGCAGCCAAGGCCACCGGGAGCTTCACGGCAAACGAGCTGGCCTCCTACTACGACATGACGCCGCTGTACTCGCTCGGCAATTTCGGCCAGGGAGTGCGCGTGGCGTTGGTGGAGTTCCAGTCGGACCTGCCGGCCGACATCGCCGCCTACCAGGCGTGCTACGGGACCAGCGCCACCGTGAATTACATCAAGGTCGACGGCGGCGCCGGCTCCGGCGCCGGCAGCGGTCAGGCGGCCCTCGACATAGAGACTGTGATCGGCCTCGCCCCCAGTGCGACTATCGACGTCTACCAGGGCCTCGACAGCACGGATGCCTACACCGTCGACGTTTACTCGAAGATCATCACCGACGACGTCGATCAGGTCATCTCCACCGGGTGGGGGGAGTGCGAGCTGGACACCGAGCCCTCGCTCATCACCGAAGAGCACAGTCTCTTCGTCGAGGCGGCCGCGCAGGGACAGGTCGTCTTCGCCGGCGCGGGCAACAACGGCTCCACCGGCTGTTTCGGCGACAAGAACACGACCAACGGCGCTCGCACCTCGGTCCTCAATCCTGCGAGCCAGCCGGACGTCATCGCGGTCGGCGGGACGTCGATAGGCAGCAGTTCCGAGAACGTCTGGAACGACTCGGTCACCGTCAAAGGTGCAGGTGGAGGAGGAGTGTCGTCCATATGGTGCATGCCCAAGTACCAGGACATAAAGGGCATCCAGGGGATGATCAATCCCGACTCGGTGTCATCTGCCAGCGTGAAGTCGGCAATCTGCCCACAAAAGACCCCATATATGCGTCAGGTTCCCGACGTCAGCGCGGACGCCGATCCGAGCACCGGGTACGTCGACTATGTGGACGGATCCTGGCACGGGGGCCAAGGCGGCACCAGCGCCGCCGCAGCGCTGTGGGCAGCGTCGGCCGCCCTCATCGACTCCTCGACGTTCTGCACCGACTACGCCTCGAGGGATGCCACGGGGATCCTGGAGGTGGATCTTTACGCCATTGCCGACAGCGACTACTACCCCAGCGCGCTCTACGACGTGACGAGAGGCAACAACGACTACACGACGTCGGGCTATTCGGGCGGGCTGTATCCGGCGACGACGGGTTACGACATGGCCAGCGGACTCGGAACGCCCTCCCTCGCGTATGTCGGCAACTACTTCCCCGGACTGGCCGCTCTGACTTGCTTCATCGCCGGCACGAAGCTGGGTTCTACCAGCATCACGAGTGTCTCTCCGGATCTGGCGCCGAGCGGCCATAAGACGCCCGTGACCATCACTGGCACGGGCTTCCTGCCACTGGCGGGAGCGGACCGGCTCGAGGTCGGAAAGACGTGGATCATTGTCTCCTGCAGCACGACGACCACCTGTACCGGCACTCTCCCGGCGACAAAGC
>Ga0326727_10028072_pt1 | contig 10269 bp, 11 predicted proteins | sample MB2enrmetagenome_FD_207643 | JGI IMG/M metagenome (GOLD analysis project Ga0326727, IMG submission 207643) | Lab enriched peat soil microbial communities from McLean, Ithaca, NY, United States - MB29MY | ecosystem: Environmental > Terrestrial > Soil > Wetlands > Peat | place: USA: New York...
CTGCCGGGATTCGGCAGGGGTAGCCTTTTTGGTGCACATTTTGGTGCACATCACGCCTCCAGAATTTGTTAACTCCCTGAAGCGCAGACGCTTGAGAGTTGGAGGCGAGGGTCGGAATCGGACGCATCTCGCCTTCCACAAGCCACTCGAAATCAACTATCTAAATCATCACCGTTGCCTTGATACTAAAGGCTTTCCTGCATTATGTCAAGGATAACTCCGACTGACTTTTCTTAACTCCATTTTACTCCCCACCGATGAGGTTTGCTGGCACTTCTGCTGGCACTATTTGAAATCAGAAAATGTCAGACAATAACAATAATTGGGGCGGCGTGAGTCGCTCCCGCATGGCTGAGGTGTCATAATGAGTCTCTGAACTGAAGATCAATTCTCCACCTTATTTAGTGCGTGCGATGTCCAGTTCAGCCTCGATTTCCGCCACGGTCGGCAGGCTGCCTTTCAAATTTTTGGGCAGGGATTCGACCAGTTTCGTCTGCCATTGGGCCACGCCGATGGGCTTTTTCAAATCGCGCAACGCATATTCAACGGTCAGATGATCACGTTCCTTGCACAGCAGGAGGCCGATGGACGGTCGGTCATCAGCATGGCGCAACTGGTCGTCAACCGCTGAGAGATAAAAATTCATCTTGCCCGCGAATTCCGGCTCGAAAGCTTTCATTTTCAGATCAATCACGACGTAGCAGCGCAGCCGCAGGTGGTAAAACAGGAGATCGAGATAATAATCCTGGCCGCTGATTTCCATGTGATATTGCCGACCGACAAATGCGAAGCCAACGCCGAGTTCGAGCAGAAATTTCTGGATGTGGTCGAGCAAACCCTGTTCGAGGTCGCGCTCATGTGCATCACTGCGGAGCGTGAGGAAATCAAAGTTGTAGGGGTCTTTGAGCGTTTGTTCGGCGAGATCGGACTGCGGCGGCGGCAGGGTGCGTTGAAAATTGGTGACGGCCTTGCCTTCGCGTTTGTGCAGTTGCGTCTCAATGTGGTGCGTGAGCACCGCGCGGGACCAACCGTGTTCGATGGCCTTGTGCGCATACCAGAGCCGGATGGCGGGGGTGTCCAGCTTGGTCAAAAGCAGGCGGTTATGCCCCCACGGCAATTCCGAAATGGGCGCTGGCGGAGTCGATATGGCCGATTCTCTCACAGGCTGTGAGAGAAATGCGGTTTTGGATTCTCTCACAACTTGTGAGAGTTTTTCAGGCATCGCCGGCCAAGCCAGGTAAAAGCTGCGCATGAACCAGACGTTTTGCGGCGAGAAACCCGCCGTGCCGGGAAATTCCTTTTGCAGGTCCTCCGCCAACCGCTCCACCACCTGCTTGCCATAGCCCTTGATCTTTTGTGCCTCGGCAATGATTTTCCCGATGTCCCAATAAAGCAGGATCAACTCGCGGTTGACCGAAATCACCGCGCGCAGTTGCGCCGCGCGGACACGCGTCTTGAGGTCGGCGAGGAGCGTGGTGTAACCAGCGGGAAGCGCGCCGGGCGGTTTGCCAGCCTGTCCGCTGGTTTTTGCCAACTCTGCGGCTGTTGTTTTTCGTTTCGTCATACAAAATGTTTGTCCGCCGTTCTGCCCACAACGATACTCAATCGTTTTTGGAAACGCAGGGCATGATGCCGAAATTTGCCGGTTTTGAAAAGTTTTTCACACGCATGACTTCCAAGACATTCGGTGCGGCTGGCCTATTCTTGTCAGAAGCAGTTCTCCCCGCGCGAAATCCTAAAAGCAAAACCCCCGGAGCCGGGCGGCGCGTCAAGGTGGAAGCCGAGAGCATACCGAGGAACAACCTTGACGCGACGACCGGCGACATACAATGGAAACCGGATTCGCGCGCACATGATAATTCACGGCATTCAATGGCAGATTTCAGTGATGCCAAACATAGTGGCCGATCAGCAGGGCGGCGACACAGGCCGCCAGCGTGCCAATAATATACCAGTGAACGCCGCGAAGGTTAATGGCATCGTCCAATTTTCGACAGACTTTTTCAAATCGCTGTCGTTCCCGTTCCAAAGCGTCTTGGGATTGATTCCATTCGGCAACGGCGGTTTGCAGGTTTTTCTGGATGCTTTTGGCAACGTCATTCGCATCAACCAGCCGGTTGCTGACGAACAACGCATCCCGTTTCACGGTTTCCGCATGTTGAAGAACGATGGCCTTCAATTCGCCGTGCTTGATGTCCACCATGCCCGCGAAATCATCGGTGAGCGCGGCGGTTTGCCGCCGGTATTCGGCCAGATGTTGTTCCAGCCATTTGCGGCTGTCGGCGATAGAGCGCGGGATACTGGCTGCCGCCCGCAACTGTGCGCGGGTTAGCAATGAGAATTGCGCCGGGAAACTGTCCTCCGGGCCGGTGCCCCACTCATGCAGCAGCCGGTGAACCCGATCCACTTCCTCTTTCGTCAGGTCGCGGCAAAGTATCGCCAAATCATCTTTGTCCAAATCCATAACTTCATTCGCCCAAGTTGAGCATGGGCTGTTTGGAGCGAGCCGGTTTCGCCGCCGGTTCCGGCTGTGGTTCGACTTCCGGCACCTGCTCCGATGGCACCAGCAAATCGGCAATGGCGTCGTATTGCCGGAACATCTGCTGCATCGCCCATTGCATTTCACCGGCCAGCATCAATTCCAGATGCGGTGTGCCGGGCGTGGCCGCTTCTGCGAAGCTCAATTTGCGACCGGCCTTGGCCTCGGCACGTTTGATGGCCAGCAACGTGATGGAAGTCACCACCGGCAATGTTATTTCCTTGGCTCCGAATTTTTTCAACTCAGCTTCGATGTTCGATTTTTTGAACAGGTTCGTCCGCACTTTGGCCGGATTGTGGACGATGACGTAGTCCACCCGGTCGCCCGCGAAGAAAAACAGGTCGAGCAGATTATTCATGCTCTCGGTGTCCTCGCTGGGAAACAGGAAAAAGGTGAACCGGATGCCTTGGGCGGCGAGTGATTCGAGCAACTGCAACGAGTCCAATGCCCGCACGATGAGGCCGTCGGCCTGCGCGCGGCAATCAATGACGTGAACCGGCGCTTCACTGCGCGTCACGTTACGGAATAATCCAAGCAATGTGGACTTGCTTTCATCATCGCTGCCAAGCGTGTGGGACTGCACCTGTTCGGGATGCCGGTCGGCAAAAGAATGGTGGCGATCATCGAGGTCGGAGCCATTCCACTGGATGCCATGATAATCGAGCCAGGCGGTTCTAAATTCAGCCTCGAAACTTTTGCCGAGGCTGCCTTTGGATTGCGGATTGATATGGATGCGTTTGGTGATGTTGTTGTTCATGTGAATTCTTGGTCGGTGTTAATGTTTTTGATGTTTGGGCGGTTGAAAGCGTTTTGTTTTGGCAACGGCGCTGGACGCGATGGCGGCCGGTTGGCCACCACGTTGGGGCGGGCGGGATGGACTTCGGAATCGTTTCCCGCATTTTCCCAATGCGGTTTTGCGGCGCGTTTTAATTTGCGGCGGTAAAAAAGATATGGGGCATAGACCGTAACGCGGATGCCCTTCTCGGTGAACAGCAATTCAGTAATTTGCCGCCACGTCTTGCGCCGTTGGCGCAGATCTCGGATGAATTCAAAGTGCGGTTCCAAGATGCTGCGGAACGGTTTTCCGCCGCCTTTTCGTTTTGTCGTTTCTGTCATCGCTGGACAGGATAACCCGCCGGTGAAAAATTTGTGTCGAGAGCAGGTGAAAGTTAAAGTGAGATGAAATTACGCTGGATAAGCGACAAGAAGCGACGATTTTGAGCGACAAAAGGCGACACTTTTCGATGAGCGAAAGCGACAACTGGCGACAATTTCGTTGTCGCTTCTTGTCGCTTCGCTTCGGACGACTTTTTCCCCCAACGATTTCGTTAGGAGATGGTGTCATCCAAAAATCAAGGCTTTCAAGTTTCAGAAAGCCGCCCCGAATCACGTTCGACTGAACGTATCAAATTGGATGATGATGGGCGCACTGACCGGGCGTTCTGAAACCGGCAGCGAAACGAAGCAGGTCGGGAGTGGCATGAACGGACGATGGCGGAGTTGAGCGCGGTTTTAGAACGACCGGTGAGTGCGTGACCGTCTAGGTTTCCATTGAAGCGATTTGTCTGGCCGGTTGCTGAATACCTGGAAGCAAGCCGGCCAGTCAAGGCGCCGATTCATTCCAATCGTTATGCAAGGACTGGCCACCTTTATTGTTTCTGATTCCGTTGATGAAGACGTTTTGGAATGGACGGGCTGAAAAAGGTGTTCCCCTTGTGGACTTCCCGAATGGCGGCGCAAACATTGCCAGCGGAAGTTTGTTTGATTAAATAGCCCATCGCGCCGGATTTGACCGCCTCGACGATATACGCTTCATCACAGTGCGCTGAAAAAAAGATCACCTTGGTGGCAGGGCAGACCATGAGAATCTGGCAGGTGGCTTGCAGTCCATTGAGCAACGGCATTGTCACATCCATCAGAACCAACGCGGGACGGAGTTTTTTGACCATAGCAACCGCTTGATGGCCGTCTTTCGCTTCGCCGACGACTTCCAGATCGTCTTCGAGTTCCAAAATCTTTCTGAAACTTTTGCGCACGACTCGGTTGTCGTCCGCCAGCAGAACTTTGATTCGCTTCATGGATTTTGTTGCGCCACCAGCATTGTTTCTGAATTCTTTTCAATGATTTTGTGATAAATATGTGTCAGTGACCTCGCTCCGTCTATGGGGTGGACTCCCCACGGACTGCCGCCGGATCACCATCGAATTCCGCCGCACTGAACGGGCGTTCTAAAACCGGCAGTGAAACGAAGCGGGTCGGGAGTGAAATGAACGGACGACGGCGGAGTTGAGCGCGGTTTTAGAACGACCGTTGAGTGCGCAACCGTCTAGGTTTCCATTGCGGCGATTTGTCTGGCCGGTTTCCGAGTGCCCGCAGGAAAGCCGGCCAGTCAAAGCGCCGACATCGGGACGAAATGAGGACAAGAATCAAAGATGATTTCATTTCAACCGGGCAAATCTTTTCCAGTCGTCGTCACGGTCAGCTTGCCATGCTTCACGCCCTTGGCGGCGATGAGTTCGTCGGCGATTTTGCGGATGACGCTGGCCTTGCCGCGCACGATGAGAACTTCCAGACAGTTGTGGTGGTCAAGATGGACGTGGACGGTGGAGAGAATCGCGTCGTGATGGTCGTGCTGGATGTCGGTAAGGCTCGCCTGTAAATGCGGCTTGTGATGGTCATAGACGAGCGTGATGGTGCCGGCGATTTCGCCGGTGTCATTTTTCTGCCGGTGCTCGATGAGCTGCGCGCGAATCATGTCGGCGATGGCGAGCGAGCGGTTGTCATAACCCTTTTCGTGCGTCATCTCGTCTAGTTGATTCAGCAGTGCGGGCGGCAGGGAAACGCTGAAGCGTGTGGCGGTATCTTTTTTCATGCGAAATTCCCCTTCATCGTAAACCGATTGTCTCGGCTGTCAAATTCCGCCGGTTCCAAAAAAACCAACTTCAGAAGACAATCGTTGTCCGCAATTCGGGGATGGTTGCGTCATCCGAACCTTTTTCGCCGCTGGGATTGAAGATGTATCAAAAATCCGGTTGCAGCGTCCACCATGACGAGGTTTGAATTTTGTAGGTCGCCTCGATCACGGTTTCTTGTGAGAACGGATTTGAGTCGCCCGCCATTTGTCGGTGTCAGGTTTTTTTCAAAGCCGCCTTGAATGCAGCCAATGTTTCCGGGCTGACGTGATGTTCAATCCCCTCGGCGTCCAGTTCTGCGATTCGTTCGGCAATGCCGAGCGACCGCAAAAACGAAACCACCGTCTCATGCCGCTGCTTGCACTCTGCCGCCAGCTTGTGCCCCGCGTCCGTCAGAAAAATCGCACGGTAGGGCTTGGTGTTCACAAACCCGATTTTTTGCAGCCTCGCCAGCGTGCGATTGACCGTCACATGGGTCACGCCCAACCGACGCGCCAAATCCACCACCCGCGCCTCGCCGACGGAAGCTGACAAATCGGCGATGGCTTCGACGTAATCCTGCGCGATCTCCAATGCGCGGTCACGGCGCGAGCGGCGGAAGTTTTCAGCCTGTTGCGCCAGCGAACGTCCATCGGTGGCGCACGCAGCAGTGGATGTTTTTTTGGTGGCAGGCGGCACAGTTTTGAAAAGTGAATCCCACTGCCGTTGTGTCGTCCAGCCTATAATATGTAACTCCTGCTACATTTTCATTGACCGCCTAGACGGCCATGTGTATCACTAGCTACATTATTATGCTAATGATACATATAAAATCTGTTCGGGCATCCGCAGCCTGCCTGCTGCTTTCGCTGGCGGCTTTGGGTGTAGCGGCGCAGGAAACCAACTCCATCCCGCCGGATAAAACCGGTTACAACCTTTTTAATCCCGTGCCGGACGCATTGATGCGGGAACTGTCCCCCGACCGACCCGACAAGACTGAATCGCCTTACACCGTGGATGCCGGCCACTTTCAACTGGAAATGGATTTTGCCAACTACACTTACGACAAATCCGCTGGCGTTGCGACGAAGGCTTGGAACATCGCGCCGTTCAACCTCAAGGTGGGTCTGTTGAACAATGTTGATCTCCAGCTAGTTTTTGACAATTACCTCCACGTCCGCACTGAAGACGGTCTGGCGGGCACGGCTTCCACCCAATCAGGCGTTGGCGATTTGACCGCGCGGGTGAAAATCAATCTGTGGGGCAATGATGGCGGACAGACCGCCTTTGGCCTGCTGTCATTCATAACATTTCCCAACAGCACAGACGGCTTGGGCAATAATTCCGTCGAAGGCGGTGTAATTTTTCCGCTCGCGGTGAAACTGCCACACGATTTCGATTTGGGCTTGGAAACGGCAGTCAGTTGTCTCCGTAACGACAGCGGCGGCGATTATCATGCGGATTGCATCAATTCCATCACGCTCGATCACGCCATCATCGGCAAGTTGAGCGGCTATGTGGAATTTTTCAGCGACATCAGCACAGAAAGTCATTCCGGCTGGGTTGGAACGGTTGACGCCGGGCTTGAGTTTTTGGTGACGGAAAACATCCAACTCGACTGCGGCTGTAATTTCGGCGTCACGCAAGCGGCAGACAACTTCAATCCCTTCGCCGGAATCACCGTGAGATTTTAAGGCGACCCAATTTGCTGACGAAATAATTTTATGACTCAACTTGAATCTGCGGTTGAACCAAACAACAAATCTGCCTGGCGCAAACCGGCGGGCCAAGTCTCGCTGGCGGAAGTTCACCGTAGCATTGTCGTTCCCAAGACAACGTCGTTTTGGCGCAAGCTGCTTGCGTTTTCCGGGCCAGGCTATCTTGTTGCCGTTGGCTACATGGACCCCGGCAATTGGGCCACCGACCTCGCGGGCGGCGCGCAGTTTGGTTACACGCTGTTGAGCGTCGTCATGATTTCCAACCTCATGGCGATCTTGCTCCAGCATTTGTGCATCAAACTCGGTGTCGCCACCGGACGCGACCTCGCGCAAGCCTGCCGCGATTATTATTCGACGCCGACGGTTTGGTTTCTTTGGATGCTTTGCGAAATTGCGATTGCCGCCTGCGATCTGGCCGAAGTTGTCGGCTCGGCCATCGCGTTGCAACTGCTCTTTGGCATTCCGCTGGTGTGGGGTTGTGTCATCACGGCGGTGGACGTGCTGGCCGTGCTATATTTGCAAACCAAAGGCTTCCGCTACATCGAAGCTCTCGTCATCACGCTCATCGCTACCATCGGCACTTGTTTCGCGGCGGAAATCTTTTGGTCGAAGCCCGGTTTCGTGGGAATGATGATGGGCTTTGTTCCCAGCCCGGAAATCCTTAAAAATCAGGATATGCTCTACGTCAGCATCGGCATCATCGGCGCGACCGTGATGCCGCATAATCTTTATCTGCACTCCTCCATTGTCCAAACACGCAATTACGAACAAAACCCGGTGGGCAAGCGCGAAGCCATCAAATTCGCAACCATTGATTCCACCGTGGCGCTCATGTTCGCACTGTTCATCAATGGGGCGATTCTGATTCTCGCAGCGGCGGCGTTTCATTGGTCGGGACATCAGGACGTGGCGGCAATTCAGGACGCCTACAAATTGTTAAGCCCCTTGCTGGGCGTGACCGGCGCGAGTATTTTGTTCGCTGTCGCACTGCTCGCTTCGGGACAAAATTCCACGCTCACCGGCACACTTGCCGGCCAGATCGTCATGGAAGGTTTCATCAACATCCGCCTGCGACCGTGGCTGCGCCGACTCCTCACGCGGGCAATCGCCATCATTCCCGCCGTTTGTGTCATTGGTTTTTTCGGCGAAAGCAAAACGACGCAACTGCTTGTTGCCAGTCAGGTCGTTTTGTCCATGCAACTCGGATTCGCCATCTGGCCTTTGATGCGCTTCACCGGCGAGAAAGGGAAAATGGGCGAGTTTGTAAATCCGCTCTGGATCAAAGTCCTCGGCTGGACGACGGCGGCAATCATCATTGTCCTCAACGTGAAACTGCTGTTTGACACTTTCATGCCCGCGTCTGTTTTGAAAACATTTTACGGGCATCTCGGATTACCCGTCCCAACTGAATAAGGGGGAGGATTTGGAAAGCGCGAAGGAATTTTCCGCCACAGATAAACGCCAATTTTGCACCGGATAAGAAGTCAAAGGTCTTCAAAAAGCCACTGAAGTCCGCAATCCGAGAATCGTCGCGTCGTGCGAACCTTTTTCGCCGCTCGGATTGAAGATGTATTGAAAATCTGGCTGCAACGTCCACCACGGGGAGATTTGAATTTTGTAAGTCGCCTCGATCACGGTTTCCTGGGAGAACGGATTTGAGCCGCCCGCCACTTGTGCGTCGCTGTAATCGTGGCTGAAGGATGAGCGCGCGACGGCAATGCCGGCGGTGTCCAGCAAACGTCCGGGGATAAAACCGGAGAAATTGAAGCCGGCATCGAAATACCAATCCACCGTGTTCACATCGGCAGGTGCGCCGCCGCCGCGCACGAAGGCGGAAATGATTTTCCCGTCGTGGCGATACAACTCCTGATCGGCCACGCCGTAAATTCCGAAATCAGGGCCATTGCCTGCACCGGTGACTTCATTTGGGAAATTTGCCGTATGGACAAATGAGCCGAGTTTGTAAGTGCCGACCAGCCCCCGGTCGCCCGGTGCTTGATTGTATAAATAGCCAACTTCGGAAAAAATCAGCGTGCCGTCATTGCCATTGAAGTTGAAATCCAAGCCGCTTCTGTTTTCGTCCTGCGCGCCAGTGTTGCCGTAGAAAATGCCGGATTGAAAATAAAACTGCGAAATGGGCTGGATGAGAAACCGAACGGCGGGCGAGGCCATTGGATACACCGGCGGATTCGGCAGGTTCGCGCCGACCAGTGTGAACGCTCCAAACGTGCCATTAATGAACAACGATGACGTTCCCGAAGTGAAAAATTCCGCATCGGCGGCGACGAGGCCGATTTTCAGCGAGGCGCGCATTTTCCAGAAAGTTTGCTGATACCAGAATTCCTGCAAACGCAACGTGTCGTAACCGGCGATGTTGCTCGCGCCGCTGATGTCGCCGACATAGTTCGCCGAGAGCGAGCGTCCTGCGATCCACAGCGCGTTGGCGTGGACGATGCCGCCGTCCCACCCGTTTACAATCTTATCCAGATAAATCGTAAGCGGTAGGTTCAGGACGCTGTCATAAACCGTGCCTTGCTTCATGCCGCCGGAAACATTGCCCATCACTTCGCCGACGTAGGCGGGGTTAAATTGAAAGCCTTGGTTGTCCATCGCGGTGCGCAAACCCCACGGGTCGCCCAAAAGGGTGTCGCGTTTCCAAAACGCCTCCGGCGCTTGCGTCAAGCCCTCGGGCATCTGCATCGGCAGACCGTGGTAAAGTCCGGGATTATCATTGGCCGGATTGTAAGTTTGTTCTGCCGGGGCGTTGGTGGAATTATTCTCCAGTGACGCGGGCGGAAGCTGGCCGGGCGCGTTGGCGATTTTTCCTGACGACGGGCCGGGTGTGTAAGTTGGCGTGGTCGAGGCTTGGCCGGATTTTGTCAGAAGCAGTCCGGTTGCGAGCGCAATGAGCAGGTTGGGTTTCTTTTGCATAAAAGTTTTTGATCAAGTCCGCGCGGCTTCGACAGACGACAATTCGCCTTCTGCTTTACGCGAACGCCAGCGGTTAAACAGCCACATTCCGCCGACATAAACCAGCGCGAGCGGCGGAATAAGCAAGCCTTCCCAACTCGGATAAAGTCCGAGCCAGAGTCCCGACCAGTTGGGCAGATGCAGGGAATAG
>Ga0326727_10028073_pt1 | contig 10269 bp, 10 predicted proteins | sample MB2enrmetagenome_FD_207643 | JGI IMG/M metagenome (GOLD analysis project Ga0326727, IMG submission 207643) | Lab enriched peat soil microbial communities from McLean, Ithaca, NY, United States - MB29MY | ecosystem: Environmental > Terrestrial > Soil > Wetlands > Peat | place: USA: New York...
CTACCCACTGACGGCGACATTCCGCTATTTCTGGACTCGGAAAGCCGTTTGTGGTTTCCTCCTCTTTCGGGTGGGCTTTGGTGGGTTCAGGGGAAACGTCACGGGACAGTACCGCTTGATGGGCTAGACCGCGACTTGGTTTACTCCATGGACGGGACAAAAGACGAACTTTGGCTCGGGAGGCGCAGCGGTGGACTGACCAGACTTTCGCTAGAGGGCGGAAGGTTCAGCGCGAGGACCTGGACGGAGTCGCAAGGACTCGCCCAAAACAGCGTTTATTCCGTATATCGCGCGCGCGACGGATCCGTCTGGGCGGGGACATTGAGCGCTGGCGTGAGCGTTTTGAGGGCCGGCAAATTCACCCACTTCACGGTCGGCGATGGTTTGCCCTCGAACACCGTCACTTCGATCATTGAAGCCTCCGACGGTACGATGTGGCTTGCTACGCCGACGGGACTGGCTGCATTTTCGGGCAACCGTTGGCGCGTTTACCGCGACTCTGATGGCTTGCCCAGCAACAATGTGAACTGTCTGCTGGAAGACTCCGCAGGGGTCCTGTGGGTAGGGACCTCCGCGGGAATCGCCTTCCGCAAGACCGGCCCGGGTTTTCATGTTCCCGCCCAATTCACGAATGCGCTGCGATCACAGATATTCGGCGTCGCCGAGGACAACTTCGGGGCATTCTGGATCGCTACGGCGAGCCACGTGCTGCGGGTAGCGCGCGACAAGCTTTTGAAGGGGTCTTTGTCGGAAGCGGACGTGCGCGTTTACGGATTCTCGGATGGGCTCCGCGGCCTGGAGGGAGTGAAGCGGCAAAGGTCGGTGGTGTCCGATCCTCATGGGCGCATCTGGTTTTCCCTGGATCGTGGGATCTCAATGGTGGACCCCGCGAGACTGACGAAAAACGCGGCACTCAGCATCCCTCACATTCAGGGAATTTCGGTGGATGGAACCGCCATCGACATGGTTAACGCGGCCCATGTGCCCGGCGGCCGCCGGAGGGTCACGTTTAGCTACGTAGGTTTGGGGCTCGCCACTCCCGAGGCAGTGCGATACAGGTGCCGTCTTGAGGGATATGACCCCGGGTGGATCGATGAAGGAGTCAATCGGGAAGCTGGTTACACCAATCTGCCGCCGGGTCACTATACTTTTGTGGTTGCCGCAACGAACGCGGATGGGGTCTGGAGCCCCAGCGAGGCGAGCATTTCGTTGCAGGTTGACCCACTTTTCTGGCAGACCTGGTGGTTTAGCGCCGCCATTACCGCTACGATCATCAGCATCCTTGTCTGTCTCCACCTGCTCCGGCTCCGCCAAATGACGCGGCGCATCGACGTGAGGTTCCAGGAGCGGCTTGCCGAGAGAACCCGCATTGCGCAAGAACTTCACGATACTCTGCTTCAAGGGTTTCTTAGCGCTTCTATGCAGGTTCATGTGGCGGCTGATCGAACCCCCGATGAATCACCGGCTAAGCCCATCCTGACTCGCGCCCTTGAGCTAATGCGCCAGGTGATCGATGAGGGAAGGAACGCCGTCCGCGGCTTACGATCGCATCAGACCGCACTGTTAGACCTTGAGCACGCGTTTTCCAAGATACCGCTGGAGTTTCTGAGCGACCAGCATTTGAGCGAGATCGACTTTCGAGTGGTGGTTGCCGGCGAACGGCGTCTGCTAAAGCCGCTGCTGCGCGATGAAGTCTACCGCTTAGGACGGGAGGCGCTGGTGAATGCATTCCGTCATGCGCACGCCGCGAGAATTGAGATGGAACTCAAATATTCACCAAGCCGCTTCAGCATGATGGTGCGCGATAACGGTTGCGGTATCCATCCGAGCGTTTTGTCGACGGGGAAAGCCGGCCACTGGGGCCTTGTGGGAATGCGCGAACGAGCAGAACGAATTGGCGCTCGGTTGCACGTCAGGAGCAGCGCGGCGGCCGGCACGGAAGTAGAACTTTCCGTACCCGGCCATCTGGCGTTCCAGAACGAATCGCGGGGTCGATTCCGCGGGAATGGAAAATCAAATGAGTGAAGACACAACAATTCGCATCTTGAGCGTTGACGATCACGCGCTGATCCGAGAGGGAATTGCGGCCGTCATCAACAACCAGCCGGGGATGGTGCTGGTGGCCCAGGCCGCCACCGGCACCGAGGCGATTCAACGATACAGGGAACATCGACCGGACATTACCCTGATGGATCTCCGACTCCCCGACCTGAGCGGGATCGACGCACTGATGGCCATCCGCGCCGAATTTCCCCTCGCCCGAGTCATCATGTTGACGACGTTTGAAGGCGACGTTGAGATCCAGCGCGCGTTGCAAGCCGGAGCTCAAGGCTACATGCTCAAGAACATGGCTCCGAGCGAACTGGCCGGAACGATTCGCCAGGTTTATGAAGGAAAGAAGCGTGTCTCGCCGGAGATTGCGGCACAACTCGCCGAACACATGGGTGACGAAGTCCTGACGAGCCGCGAGATCGAGGTGTTGCGGCTGGTTGCGAAAGGCAACCGGAATCGCGACATCGCTGAGCTGCTTGGCATCTCCGAGGAAACAGTCAAGGTGCACGTGAAGCATCTGATGGAAAAGCTGGGTTCGCGGGACCGCACTCAATCGATCGCGATAGCCGTCCGCCGCGGGATTATTCAACTGTAAGGCATTCCACGAAAGTGGTAGGAAGGCATGCCTGATTCTCGGGATTCGTTCAGCGCGGCGAATTGCCTATGTTTGAGTATGCGGGCGTTTGGCAGTGGCGCTTAGAAGATGAGGGTGGCAAAACTGATCGGTCGCCTGTTTTTCGATTTCCCCGCCGGATTGCCCGGGATGTCTCTCTTGTTGTTGCGGGCCGTGCTGGGCCTGGCCATATTGACCAGAGGCGGGCTGTGTGTCGAGCAACCCCACCCGAGTCCGCTGGTTTGGTTGGTTGGCGCGTCCGCATTTCTCGCCGGGACCTTTCTGACAGTGGGCTTCCTGACGCCGCTCGCCGGCGCCGCGATAGCCGCCGGCGCGGCTGGCATGTGGTTCTCGTTGCTGCCGGTGTGCGCCACGACAGGCGCCGACTCGACCACATCGCTGATGTTCGGATGCGCCATCCTGGCTGCGGTTGTCGGACTTGGCCCGGGAGCATTCTCGGTCGACGCGCGCCTTTTCGGCCGCAGAGAGATCATCATCCCGCTTTCCAGGTAGCTGGGGGGAGGATAACCGGACAGCAAAATGCCCCACTGCCGCCGCGCGACGAGCCAGGGGCCAGTAGGAGACGCAGGTCTCTTTATCGTCTATGACGTGCTGCACCGCCGAGAGAAGGCGCGGCAGCTCGATCAATGGCGCATCTTCGTCGGCTGCTGATCGTTAAGAAACGGTCCGCCTTCTTGTTCGGCGAATCGCAGGGCGCCCATTACCAAACAGTCCTCCCTGTTTTCTTTTCGCGCTCGGCGCCGCGTCGCTCCGCGCGGCGCATCAGCACCCGGCCCCAACGGTCGGGAGCGGAATCGCCGAGCGAAAATCGCTCCCGATGACTAATGGACCGGAGACGGAGTGGAAGCGATTAAGCTGATGCCTGCGAATGAACGCTCCAGTCATGCGTCCAACGTGAGTAGCCTGCGCGGCGGATTAGACTCTCTCGTTTCGCGTTAATCTGTCTTTCGGAATCCAAGCCACGCCACCAAGAACGCTGCAAGCGCGCTCAGTGCTCGGATGTGATTGCCAGCGAGCCACGTCGCCAACATGTGCGGCAGTTCCGCAGGAGGCTGGGTAGCCATGATAATCGCGGTGTTGACACTGTCCTCTACTGCGAAGGTAGTGCCGATGACACCGATTAGGTACAGCAGCGCGAAGCTCAAGCACCAAAATCTCAGCCGCGAGCGCCAGGCAAATGCGGTGCACGCCACCACCAGCGCGGCGGTACCGTCTTACGGTCAGAAGCATCATTTCATGTGATTCAGTAAGAGTCAAGAAAAAAACATTTCGCAATAAAAAACCCCGGATCTGTGATATTTGGTACGATTGTAAAAACGGCAAAGAACTTTTTGTTAAGGTTCGCCCCTGTCCTATTTTGTTGCGTCTTACAATGTCGGCATGAAAAGATGCTCGACTCTTGGGATCACACCTGTTCTAGCCGCTCTGCTGGTTTTCGCGGGTGCCGAGCGATCCAAGGCCGACGAAACTACGCTACGCTCGAACACGCGACTGGTGCAGGTTAGCGTGGTCGCCATGGACTCGAAGAGTCGACCGGTGGTCGATCTGAAGCGAGAAGACTTTCAGCTTTTTGATGACAAAAAGCGACAGGACCTTCGGGTCTTTAGCGTCGACCGCGTGGAGCAGGCTTCCTCTGGCGCACAAACACCACCTGGCGATGGAGTTTTCACCAACACGACCAATGAGCGTTCCGTAGCCACGGGAATCACTGTGATCGTGCTCGACTCCCTGAATACCCAGTGGACCGATCAATCGCAGGCCACCAAGCAGGTCTTGAGATTTCTGCGCCAGATACAGCCGGGAGATCGGGTGGCTATTTATTCCCTGGGATACGGCGGCTTCCGAGTGCTTCACGACTTCACCCGTGATGCCTCTGATCTCGTTGAGCGCCTCGCGAACTGGACGGGCGAAATCCCTCGCCCAGAAAGTGGACTCGCGAAACCGGATCTGGGCAGCGCCCTGGCGACAGTCCTAACAGGGCGGGATGCCCGGCATCTGGCAAGTCAATTCATGGGTGGAAAGGATATTCACTATGTACCGGGCACATTGAAGGCTTTGCAGGCTATCGCGCGGCGGCTGGAGGGAATTCCCGGACGTAAGAACCTGATCTGGATCTCTGATGGCTTTCCAGAGCTCGAGTGGGGGAATTTGGTGGCAACCAGCAGAGCGGGGCCGCTTCATGACTATAAGGGCCCCGTCTTGGTTGGAGAGACTCACGATTCGATTGGCGACACATTCCCTTACCGTAACGATTTGCTGGGTGCGATGAAATTCATTAGTGAGGCGAACATAGCTGTGTATCCAGTCGAAGCACGTGGTTTATTGACAGAGATGCCTGAAGATGGAGATCCGTGGGGCTTTATAAAGAGGGAGGAGATCCTCTACCAGCAAAGCACGCAGGAAGCCATGCTTGAGATCGCCCAGAAAACGGGCGGCCGTGCGTTCTTAAATGACAACCACGTCGCAGACGCCATTCGCGAGGCGATCGAAGACTCCCGCGTGACCTACACTCTCGGATTTTACGTGGACGCGAACCACATTGACGGCAAGTTTCACAACATCAGCATCAAGCTGCCGGGTAGGCGCGACGTGACGCTACGTTACCGATCGGGCTACGTGAACGAGGTATTCTCACCAGCAGACCGCCAACGCCGTGCACGCGACCTCGATCAGGCTTTCTGGAGTCCTTTGGATGCTAACGCGATCCCCCTGAAGGGGAAGGTGGAGAATGCCGGCAACGGGCGAGCAAATATTGATCTTAATATTGGGCTAGAGAACCTCGGTCTCACGCCGGAGGACGGAAAGCGCAAAGGCGAAGTGGACATATTGATCCTGCAGCGGAACGAGACTGGCGAGGTCTTCGGACGGGTGAATGAGACGATCCAGATGGGGCTCCGAGAGGAAACGTACGAGAAGTTCCTGGCGGTTGGTGTGCCCTACCAACATGCAATCGAACTGGACCCACGCTCGACGGTCATTCGAGTGATCGTTAGAGACGCAGCCAACGGTAACCTCGGCTCGGTAACCATCCCTGCGACAGCCGTACCAAACTGACAAGGAAAGCTTGATGCTACGGGCTTAATGTTAGGGTGGACTCATCCGACACGGGGCTGGCCAGCAATTTAAGATACGCTCCCTTACGTTTCATCAATGTTTCGTGGTCACCTTCTTCTACGATTCTCCCGGAATCCATAACGACAATTTTGTCCGCATAGCGAACGGTACTTAATCTCTGGGCTATCACAATTCGTGTACACCGCAAAGTGGCGATGTTCTCGTTCACTCGCTGCTCGGTGCACGCATCGAGGTTGCTTGTGGCTTCATCAAGGATAAGCACTTTAGGATCCCGCGCAAGAGCACGCGCAAGAGCGATCCGCTGCCGCTGTCCCCCAGACAGAGACAAGCCACGGTCCGTACGCGGCGTTTCATACCCCATCTGCATCGCAGTAATGTCGTCGTGAATACACGCGAGCCACGCCGCCCGAATTACCGAGTCGAGGCTCATGTCGGGATTGCACAACGCGATATTGCTGCGTATCGATCCGCCGAAAAGTTGAGTATCTTGGGTAACGACCCCGAGTTGGTTACGAAGAGAATGGCGATCTAGCCTTCGAAGGTCGGTACCATCGATTAGCACCCTGCCGTCTGTAGGTTCATACAGCCCAGCCAGGAGCTTAGCAAGAGTAGATTTTCCGCACCCTGTGGTGCCTACGAGCGCGACTCTCGAACCTGCCGGGATTATCAAAGAGACGCCTTGCACAACCAATGGGTCGTCCGCGCTATAGGAAAAGGACACCCGGTCGAGCTCAACCCCGCCATCGATCCGGAGGGAGTTCGCTCCCACACCCTCTTGTTCTGGCGTTGTCGTCATTACGTCATTCAATTTGCCAATGTAGACCTCCAGGATCTGCATCTGAAGGGTCGCGCTCACGAGGTTGTTCAGGGGAACGAGGAACCCCTGAGCCAGAGCGCCAAACGACATCATTAGCCCAAGCGTCATGACACCGCTCAGAACAAGGTACGTACCGTAAAACAGAAGCACAAGTGAATTCGCGACCCCAAGCGCGCTAAGTGCAGCATTACACATTGCGTCTAACCGGCCGCGCTTAATTGAGATGTTTAAGCCATCTACAAAGAGGTTGGACCATTGTTCAGCTGCTCGGTGCTCGAGCCCCATAGCTTTCAAAGTCTCCATTCCGCTCAACATCTCGACTTCGTACGTCTGAGACCGTGCTTGGTTTTCGACTGTTTCAGCAAGAAAGTGACGTTGCCTCCACCGCACGATTGCCAAGAGCGCAAACCGCGCGCTCGCTAGCAGCATCACGTAGACTGTTAAACGAGGACTAACAGAAACAAGGAAGACAAGATAAAAACTAGCGAGCGTTCCGTCGATTAGAGCAGATAGCGCGGTAGACGTGAGTATTTCTTTGATGGAACTTTTACTGCCTAACCGAACCATCAAATCACCGGAGGTGTGCTGCTGAAAGAATCGATACGGTAATTCCACTAAGTGATCCAAGAAACGAAGAGTGAATCGCTGCTCGATCTGAGTTCCCAGATGAGTTAGTGAATGAGAACGCACAAATCCGGAAATCACGCCAAAAAATTGAAAGAGGCAAAATCCCAAAGTAACTGTCAGCAACAGAGAATAGTCCTGGTGAGGGACAATCCGATCAATTACAACTCCGGTCAGAAGTGGGGCTGCGGCGGCAATCAGCTGAACAAGAAGCGATGTGGACACTATGCGAAATAGAAGATCTTTGCGTTCAAAAAGCTGCCGATAGAAGAATAGAAAACTACTAGTGTTTTGATTGCCTGGCTCGAAGTTCTCCGTTGGCTCCAGGATCAGAGCAACGCCGGTGAAAGACTTCTTGAAGTCATCCATCGAGATATTCCGTCGACCTACCGCGGGATCAACAACTCGCACTGTCTTCGACGTAAATGCCTCTAACACGACAAAGTGACGAAACTCCCAGAATAAGATCGCCCCAGGAAGAAGTTTTCCTAGCTCTTCGATGTCGACCCGTACACCGCGCCCACGAAGGCCGTAGGATCGAGCTAACGCGAGGATGCTGGCCGCGTTCGATCCGGAACGACCAGGTTGGAGCCGCTTCGCTATCGTTCCAAGAGGAACCTTCTTCCCGAAATACTCAAGGACTATCGCGAGCGACGCGGCACCGCGGCGGATTAGACTCTCTCATTTCGCGTTAATCTGTCTTTCGGAATCCAAGCCACGCCACCAAGAAGGCTGCAAGCGCGCTCAGTGCTCGGATGTGATTGCCAGCGAGCCACGTCGCCAACATGTGCGGCAGTTCCGGAGGAGGCTGGGTAGCCATGATAATCGCGGTGTTGACACTGTTCTCTACTGCGAAGGTAGTGCCGATGACACCGATTAGGTACAGCAGCGCGAAGCTCAAGCACCAAAATCTCAGCCGCGAGCGCCAGGCAAATGCGGTGCACGCCACCACCAGCGCGGCGGTACCGAACGCGGTCCCTGCGAAGAGCGGATTGCGCACGGTCGAGTTGATCCCCTTCCACGCTGCAAGCGCCGACTCAGGCGAAAGCGCGTTCAGCGCGGGAGCCGTTACGACGGACATGTTGAAAAGAAATCCAGCCATGAGGGCAAGCCCGACGGCGGTGGCGAGCTCCAGTGCAAGCGGGACTCTGCGGCCTTCACGAGGTAGGTTTACGGAGTGCATGGTATTTCTGAGGTGCTATGCGGCGACGCAGACACCAGTTACGGCGACTTTTTGGAACAGGTGCGGAGTAGCTACGGCCGACGACGGATAGACCGAAAGCTTCGCCCGGAAATCCGGATTCGTGAAGGCATTCCGGAAATGAGCGGTGGTTTCCCAAACCGCGTAGTTCAGATAGCACGGGCTTTCGCCGACTGCGCGGTGAAGCTGGGTGGAAATGAAACCCGGCTGCTGTTTCATGAACTGCGCATCGTCTTGCCAAGCTCGCAGGAAGCTTTGTTCGTCGGCCTCGTCGAGGGTGAAGATGTTCACCAGTACAACGGGGCTCGCATCGACAGCGAGCTGGCGTTCAATCGGGAAAGCGGGGTCTAAAGAACGCAACATCGGCATCGGAGTCTCCTTTACGTTGGGTTTATATTGTCAATCTGGTATCATGCAGCAGATCAACTGGAATACAGAGTACCGTATTGACATCATGATGTCAATAAGAGACTATGGTGAAAAATGGAATACAAAGGGAAACGAACTCCAGCCGGTTCTGCCCTAACCGGCGCGTTCCTGGACTTATTTCGACTCAACAGCCTGCTGGCGACGGCGGGCGACCGGCTCGTTGCGGGGCTGGGGCTCACTAGCGCTCGCTGGCAGATCCTCGGCGCGGTGGCTGCAGCCGAACGGCCTCAGCCAGTTGCGTGGGTCGCTCGCGACATGGGAGCCAATCGTCAAAACGTGCAGCGAATCGTTAACGACTTGCACGAACTAGGCCTCGTCGCATTCGAGAACAACCCACATCATAAGCGTGCGCAACTTGTGGTTCTGACTGACAAGGGAAAACAGACGTTCGACGCCGCCATGCGCTTGCAGGCACCCTGGATTAACGACCTCTCAGAAGGGCTCTCTCCAAAGGACCTACAGACATTCCACGATGTCATCGTCGTGCTGCGCCACAAATTGGAGAGTCATGAAGCCGGGGAATAAGGGTGGCTGATGGTTGGCCCCCCGGAAGCCTTTCCCAAGCAGAGGATCTACCAGATTCGTCGAACGTCAGCCTGAATGGCATTCAGCCCCGTTATTGAAAAGATGGAGCGGGAGACGGGGTTCGAACCCGCGACGTCCAGCTTGGGAAGACGACCGTAAATTGGAAACAAAGACTTTTGCGTTTCCAGCATCTCGTTCTGGCGATAGAGAATCCCCCGAAATTCACCATGCGCCTCCGCGCGGCGCTTAACGGAGCACAAACGGAGCACAGCAAATCCAGCCCTCTGTCCCGCGACCAAACCTTTTTCTTTTTCCTACTGCCTATTGTTTTGATGGTTCTGAGGCGCGTTAGCGCCGAAGTCCGCATTAGCCGCGAAGCGAAGCGTAGCGGCCCTCTCAAATGATTTCCCGGTTGTGTTCCGAAAAGTTATCCACAGGTATGGTGTGTGTTAAATGAAGTTAGAGTCAGTGTTAAGCGCGGCGAATCGTGCTGTAAGGCTTTGTTATCGCGTATAGATTTGCAAGCGCCTCTGTGTGATAGCACGAAACAATCTGTGTGAAAGCACGAAACCACCTGTGTAGATACACGAAGCCGCCTGCGGCGTGTGAAAGCACGATAGTGCCGATTCCATGGGTGAAAACACGAAACTTGACATTCCTGTGTGAAAGCACGAAAGTACCCGCGCCCTGTGTAAAAGCACGATTCGCGGATGTCCGACAGCAACCACTCAAACCGCTCTCCCCTGCTTCCTGATCGGCACCCGATACAGGATTTCTTCATCTGCGACGTTACGGACGCAATTCCCAAGGACGATATGGGGTCGATGGAGCATCCGATCTTTTCGCTCGCTACCAAGCCGGATTTGAGCGTCCGGCACTATGAGCATCGCGGTGTGAAAGTCACGATTGCGC
>Ga0326727_10028074_pt1 | contig 10269 bp, 4 predicted proteins | sample MB2enrmetagenome_FD_207643 | JGI IMG/M metagenome (GOLD analysis project Ga0326727, IMG submission 207643) | Lab enriched peat soil microbial communities from McLean, Ithaca, NY, United States - MB29MY | ecosystem: Environmental > Terrestrial > Soil > Wetlands > Peat | place: USA: New York...
ATACCGGTGGTATCCCTCGTGATCCTCTTTGTGCTCGAGTTTGCGCTCGCCCGTAAGGACCAGAGCTTCTTCGGTCATCTCGACTGTTACTTCTTCCTTCTTCAATCCAGGCAGTTCCGCGGTTACGACCAGATCGCCATTCGAGCGCAGGACGTCAACCTTCGGGGCCCAGACTTCAGGAGCAGCCGGGATGGCAGGAATATTTCCTTTGAAAATGTTGTCCATTTCCTCGGTGAATTCCCGCATCATGGTGAACGGATTCATGCCAAAGAACCGGCCGACAGGAAACATCGGCGCGGCCGGCACGGGCCGCTTTTCGACTCTTACTTCTGACATGGTGTGTACCTCATTGAATCCCCCGCGGGATTCGCCTTATAAAGGTGCAATCGGCTGACCGGTCCGGGTTCGACCTGTTGTTGATCCTGAAGCGTTTGAGAAACAGGCGAAGGACGATCTGCGCCAAATAGCTGCGCCGGTGGGCCGCCACACGCACCTGAATTTGCGAAGATAGGAAGGTGATGCTTCGCAAAATGGTGCTTCCGTTCTTCGTTGCCGTCTTATGTCTGGGGCAGGCAACATGGCAGGCCGTGACCGATCCGCCCGGCGTGGACTGGAAAAATCTGACCGGCGCACGCAAGCAAGCCGCCCTGCGCCTGATGCAATCCGAGGGATGCGCATGCGGGTGCTCCATGAAGATGGCCGAGTGCCGCGTCAAAGATCCCACCTGCGCGATCAGCCGCAAGCTGGCGGCGGCGGTGGTGAAGGACGTCGGCGATGGCAAGGATGCCGACTTTATCCGCGCCGATTTGAAAAAGATTGCCGGGGAGCCTCCGCCGGTGCTGGAAGACCCGGTGACTATTTCCACCGCGGGAGATCCTGTGCGCGGGCCCGATAAGGCGCGCATCACCATCGTCGAGTTTTCCGATTTCCAATGCCCCTATTGTTCCAAGGCAGTGGCCGAGACCAAGAAGATTCTGAGTCTGTTCCCCAACGATGTACGGCTGGTGTTTAAACAGTTCCCGCTCGACGACCATACGGACGCGGAGTTCGGCGCCGAAGTCGCCCTGGCCGCACAGGCGCAGGGTAAGTTCTGGGAGATGCACGATCTGCTGTACGCCGGTTTCCCCGACCTCTCGCGCAAACGCGTGATGGGCTACGCCGAGCAACTCCACCTCGACATGAAGCGCTTTACCGCCGAGGTAGACAGCCACAAATACGCCAGTCGCGTTAAGGCCGAGGAAAAGGAAGGCGAAGCGGCGGGAGTCGACGGAACGCCGTCTTTCTTCTTCAACGGGCGGCACTATAACGGCACTTTCGACGTCCCTTCTGTGGTGTCCGTGATTGCAAAGTTAGGGAAATAGCGCTTTGCATCTGTGGCGTACGCTCTCAGCGTCCCTTATCCAGATGGTGGCCGGTGGGGCAGATTTCCGATCTGTCCATCGCTTGAACCCGCTAACGGTCCGAGCTTGCACGGAAGAGAGTGGGCAGACCGGAAATCTGCCCCACATTTCGTTTGCCCGTTCTGCCTTCGATCGTAATAGACTAAGCTGTCGGATCTTTCGAAGCCGAGGATCCTGCTCCCGTAGCCTTAACCCCCGCTACCATGTCCCGGCGTGGGACTTTTAATGGGCCGGCGGCACTACGCGAACCGTAACCAGGGTTGGATTCGAAGCTGTTCCTTTAATCATTTCCGCACGAACGATGGCCTGATAACAGCGCGGCATTTTCCCGCCATTGGCGGCTTTCAGTGCGCTCTCGAGTTGGGCGGCGCCGGCGGCGCTCGTCGCGAAATCGATTCCCGACCAGGTCGCGGACGTGCCCAGGCCGGCGGAGGTCACTACGGTGCGCCCATTGTCCATACCCGGCAAAACGCTGAAGAGCGCGTAGGTCGCCATCACTTCCCTGGTCGTTTCATTCACGAGGTTGGCATAGGACGATGGCTCACCGGCGTGAGGCTGACGGACAATAATGTGGCCATCCATAGTTTCATAAAAAGGCGTAGCCGCCGTTCCCAGCTGCGCCAGTGCCCCGTTGAGACCCGGAGATCCGAGAAAAACCACGTTCGCCCCATGCATGTCGCGAAGGCTGAGCGAGCGGCTTGGCATGACGCTGAGCGGGTTATGAAATTCACTGCTCAGCAGCGTCAGCCTGTTGACGGCCAGCACCTCCCCGGTGCCCGTCCAGCCTTCGGTGAAGTACAGTTTTTGTCCTTTGGCCAGAAGTTGGCGGTCGAAGTACGGATCGTTGGCGCCGGGTTCGATCTCCGCTCCGGCGGGTGCGCTCAGGGGCCCGTTGTACCTCATCAACGTATAGGGTTGGCTGTGTCCGATGCGGAGGAAAGTCGGGTTCGTATACGCGGCAATCACCTTCGTTCCGGGGTCGAAGATTCCCTTCCAGATATCGTTCACGGCGGCTGGAATGGCGTCCTGAGTTTCGGCGCCGCCGATGCGGTGTGTTCCGAGAGCGAGGGCGACAAGGGTCACGGCAATACCCATCAGGAACGCGACTGCCATTCCCAGCGGGTTTCGGTTGCGAACCTTCGCCTCTGGCGCGGCCGTCGACTCGGCGGCCGGCAACCGAATGGGGGGGCGTACCACCTCCTCCTCTTTCAACTCAATTATTGGGACGTAGCTGCCTTTGGGAATGGAAAAGCGGATTTTGTCGTCCTTCCCCTCTTCGGCGTAATACGTTTCCAATAGTTTACGCAGACGAGAAGCCTGTACCCGCACGATATTGTCGATGCGGCCGTCGAAATCTTCGCGCCGCGAAAAAACGTCGATCGCTATGACCGACTCTTTGATTTGTTCGGCGTGACCTTCGGCGGTCCTGGTGACAACGTATTCGAGAAGATGCCGAAGGCTGGGCGTCTTCCTGAAGGTTTCGGAGTTCAGTATACGCTCAAGGCCGGCGTGAACCTCGTCTCCCCAGGACGATGTTGCCGGCGTGGGCAATGGTAAAACCGTCATGATGGTCCCCTCAGCGCTTCACAGTTTATCGCATGGTTGAGCAAGGGGCTATGGCGCACCTAAAGGTTCGGCCTGCTCCGTGTAACGTTACGGTAGCGGTAAAACATGCCGAATTCACCGTAATTAACTGTCTTCCTGTTATTCCTGCCACGCATAATGCCGAAAGAAGCCAGTCTCAGCTCTGGAGGTTATTGTGCGATTACTAACTCTTTTGACTTTTATTGCTCTGAGTTCTATTCCGCTTTTCGCGCAGAGCGACCGCGGAACTATCACAGGCACCGTGCTTGACCCTGCGGGCGCCGTGGTCCCCGGCGCAAGCGTGACCGTCACAAGTGCGGCCACGGGAACCAGCACCAAGACGGTCACGACTTCCGCGGGCGATTATACGGTGCCCTCACTTCCCGCCGGCGCTTACAGCGTGACTGTCGAGGCTGCCGGATTCAAGAAGGTGACTGAAAACGGTATTCGTGTTGAAGTCGCCGCTACGGCGCGCATTAACGTCAATCTCCAGATAGGCACAACGTCGGAGTCGGTATCGGTGACCGGCGAAGCGCCCCTCCTGAAAACGGAAAATGCCGAACAGAACCAGAACGTAAGCGGGGATACCATCAACTCGCTGCCATTGAATTTCGGCGGCGGCGGCGGCGCCACGGGAGCGGCGCGCGACCCTATGGCCTTCATCATTCTTTCGCCTGGCGTGCAGCAGACCGTCGGCGTTGGCGGACCCTCGTCTCCCAATGGCGATGCCGCGGTAAATGGATTCTCCGGCACCACATTCAGGGTTTATCTGGACGGCCAGGACGAAACCAGCGGCAACGCCAACGCCCGCGCGAACGAAACTCAGGCGTCGGTCGAGCAGATCGAGGAGTTCACTCTGCAGACCAGCAACTTCGCGCCGGAGTTTGGACAGATCATGGGCGGTCTGGTGAATTTCACTTCGCGGTCGGGCAGCAACCAGTGGCACGGGTCGCTCTATGAATACTTCGTCAATGAGGACCTGAACGCCACCAGGCCCTTCACCTACATCAACCCCGAAAGCCGCAAGAACGACTTCGGCGGATCGTTCGGGGGGCCAGTCTGGATTCCGAAGGTGTATAACGGCAGGGACAAGACCTTCTTCTTCCTCAATATGGAGGAGTTCATAAACGAAGCGTCAAGCAGCGGACTGCTCGGCAACATGCCGACGATCGCCGAGCGTATGGGTGATTTCAGCGCGCTGCTTACGGCCACGGGCAACAGCGTAATCGGCACCGACGCGTTGGGCCGGCCCATTCTGAATCAGGCGATCTACGATCCCGCCACTACCCGCACGGTCAACGGGAACGTGGTTCGCGATATGTTCCCGAACAACGTAATTCCCTACAGCCGGCTCGATCCCGTTGCGCTTAAAGTTGCCGCGCTGATTCCTCTGCCGACCTATCCAAACCAGTTGACGAACAACTGGAATCAGAACGCTTTGACTCCCAAGCGCTCGAAGATTCCAGGCTTGAAGCTCGACCAGATTCTGAACAGGAATGCCAGACTGGCCTTCTACGAATCCGAGGAGCGCATTCACCAGTACAGTTCGGCGGACGGTCTTCCCGCGCCTGTCACTGCCATTCGGGATCAACAAATCTATTCGTACACTACCCGGCTCAATTTCGACGACGTGCTCGCGCCGACGTTGATCCTCCATGCCGGGGTGGGATACGTGCGCTATCTGAATCCGGACAGCTCGCCGCCCAGCGTGCTCGATTACAACGCCGTGCAGAATCTCGGTCTGGTGGGCGGAGCATTGAATGGCTTTCCACGACTGGCCGCGCTGAACTCGACTTATGGTGGAGTCGTCGATAGTTCGAGCGGCTTCGGGCCGACCAACGCCGACCACTACTACAACGACAAGCAGACCGCCGTTTCGAATCTGACCTGGGTTCGCGGCAGCCACACGTTTAAGGTCGGCGGCCAATACGCCATGGATATCTGGATCGACGATAATTCCCGCGGATCAACGGGAGTTTTCAACTTCTCCGCCAACGAAACGGGACTTCCTTATCTCAACAAGACCACGGTGGGATCGGGAACCGTAGGCCTTCCCTTTGCGAGCTTTATGCTGGGACAGGTCGATTCGGCTACTGTCAATCCCGTCGAGGAGCCGGAGTGGAGGCGCCCGACATACGCCCTGTATCTCCAGGACAGCTGGAAGATCACACCCAAGGTGACCCTCGAATACGGGCTGCGCTGGGATTATCAATCGCAGGGACACGAAATCTATTACCGCAACGACGAGTTCGCGCCTTACACTCTGAACCCATCGGCGGGGAATCTGCCTGGAGCGATTCAGTTCGAGGGCTACGGGCCTGGGCGCTGCAATTGCCTCTTCTCGCACGGTTATCCCTACGCCGTAGGCCCGCGCCTTGGGCTCGCCTGGCAAATCGTGCCGAAAACCGTGATACGCGCCGGCTGGGGCGTCGCCTACGGCCAGCTTTCCGGCTACGGCTACGTTACCAATCAGAACGGCGCGGGAACCGTCGGCGTCGGCTGGAATGTGCTGACGTTTAACTCTCCGGCGTTCGGCCAGCCTGGCGCTGTGCTGGGGACCGGGCTGCAATACAATCCCGCACTGCTCACCGCGTTGAATCTCAGTCCGGGGATTCTGCCGACGCCCGGCACGACCACGGCTCCTCAGTATTTCTTCGATCCCAACGCGGGCCGCCCTCCCCGAATCAACGAGTGGAGCATCGGCGTGCAGCACGAAGTCACCAGAGACCTGTTGGTGGAAGCAAACTTCGTGGGGAATGTCGGCGTATGGGAGACGGCCAGCTCCGGAACCAGCCTGAACTTCGTTACTCCGCGGATTCTGGCTGCGCACGGTCTCTCTCTGGGCGCTCCGAACCTGACGACGCTGCTGACCTCGCCGTTGAGTTCCGCCCAGGCGGTGGCCGCGGGTTTCACCGCGCCCTATCCCGGATTCCCAACCAGCGCGACTGTCTTCCAGTCGATAAGGCCCTATCCGATGTATGCGAGCGCTCTGACCGCACAGTGGGCGCCTCTGGGAAAGAGCTGGTACGACTCGCTGCAGACCAAGGTGACCAAGCGCTATTCGTGGGGCCTGAGCGGAACCGCCGCATTTACATGGTCGAAGACGCTCGGCACACTACAGGGCAGCAATATCAATTACTGGGAACCCTACCTGAACCGGTCGATCACCAGTTTCGATCAACCCTTCATCTTCATTACCGGGTTCACCTACGAAATACCGAAGTTGTCCCGGTTCACCAATAACAAGATCGCCAATCAGGCGCTGGCGGGTTGGACCTTCGGCGGTCTCTTTCAGTATGGAAGCGGCCTGCCGATTCAATCGCCTACCTCGCTCAACAATCTGGCTAACGTGCTCGGCTTCGCCACCTACATGAACCGGGTTCCGGGCCAGCCGCTTTACCTCGAGAATCTGAACTGCCATTGCATCGATCCGAACAAGGAGCTGGTGCTGAATCCAGCGGCCTGGACCGACGCCTCGCAAGGCACGTTCGGCAACGCCGCGCCCTACTACACGGACTACCGCTATGAGCGGCGGCCAGGTGAACAGATGAGCTTCGGGCGCACCTTCCACATTTTGGGCGAAGGCCACTTCCTTCAGGTCCGGGCGGAGTTCTTCAATATCTTCAACCGGACCTATCTGCCGAATCCAACCACGAGCAACCCGTTCGCGGCGACGACCACTTCGAATGGGCAGCTAACCGGCGGCTTCGGGTATATCAATCCATACAGCAGTTTGTTCTTCCAGCCGCGCAACGGTCAACTGGTGGCGCGTTTCCAATGGTAGAGTTGCCGCGGCGATAAGTGGGTCGCCCGATTTACGGCACGGATCGGGCGACCCGTCGACTCTTTTTAGTAATAAACTGAATCTGGCTTGTTGTTCCGCCGTTTCAGGAGAAGAGGTAAGGCCCATGCCCAGTAAGCGTGCTCTGCTGTTGGCGGCAGCTACTCTCGCCGTGTTCGCCCGCCTGTCCGGCACCGGACCGTCGTTTCATCCGGACTCCACATTTAAAGGCTCCGCTCTCACCGGCTGGCATACCTTGGGCAATGCCACCTGGCAGGCCCAGGATGGCGTGATCACAGGTACTCCGACTCAGCTAGGCGGAGGATGGCTGGTGCTCGACCATTCCTATCAGGACGTCGGCTTTTACGCTTCCTTTAAGTGTGCACCCGGATGCCAGAGCGGGATGCTCATGCGTGCCGAAAAAACGGCTGGCGGCGGTATGAAGGGTGTGTTCGTCTCCTTTAGCGGGCAGGTAGCGTCGTACGCGTTGACGCTCGATGCGCAGGGCCATGAATTAAGGCGCGACCGGCTGCGTCCCGGCGGTGGGCAAATGCGTATCGCCCCGCCGCTCGATCCCAATGCTCCGGGTCGCGGCGGTGGCAGGGGTGGGCGTGGTGCAGCTGCGCAGGGTCCCGTGCTCCCGGTAATGCGTCCCGATTCCAGCCTGCGCGCCGGCGACTGGAACAGCATCGAAATATTTCTCGACGCCAATATCGTGCGGCCCTTCCTTAATGAAGGCGGCGAAACGGGCGCCGGCGTAGCCGATCCGGAGATTGGTAATTACGGCCCCATCGCACTCTACGCGGGCGGGACCGGCGAGGTCCAATTCAAAGATGTGTCGTACAAAGACATCGCGCTGATGAAGCGCGAGCCGGAACAGATTTCGAATCGCTTCCGCATGCAGCGCCTGAGCGATTTCTATTACTCCTGGGGCGCGGGCGCCGGCGATTTCAATCATGACGGCGTGATGGATGTCGTCTCCGGCCCCCACATTTTCTACGGGCCCGATTACACGACGCATCGCGAAATCTATCTGGCGCTGACCACCAATCCGTCCGACGATTACCCGCGTGACGACTGGATGCAGTTCGTCGGCGACTTCACGGGCGACGGCTGGCCCGACGTAATTAATTGCAGTTTCTCGGGTAACCCCGGCGTCTGGCTTTATGTCAATCCAAAAGGCGAATCCCGCCGCTGGGAGAAGCATCTGGTGGTGCCGGCTTATCAATCCGAAGTAGGGATGGTGCGCGATATCGATGGCGACGGTAAGCCGGAATTGATTTACATGGCCGAGAACTATGTGCGCTATGCCAAGCCCGACCCCGCCAATCCTACTGGCAACTGGATCGTGCACAATGTGTCGGAAGAGGGCTACGGGACGGCTCACGGTATCGGCGTGGGCGACATCAACGGCGACGGTCGTCCGGACATCGTCGCTGCACAGGGATGGTGGGAACAGCCGCCCGCCGGCAGCGCGCAGGGAACCTGGAAATATCATCCGCAGGCCTTCGCACGCTATGGCCGCAATATTATGGGCGGCAGCGTTATGGGTGTCTACGACGTGAACGGCGATGGGCTCGCCGACGTGGTCACCGTGCTGAACGTGCATGGATATGGGATGGCCTGGTTCGAGCAGAAGCGCGACTCAGCCGGGAATATTTCCTTTATCGAGCACATGATTATGGACGATAACTCGACTAAGAACGCGGGCGGCGTCACCTTCAGCGAAGCGCATGGCGCCACCGTGGCCGATGTGGATGGCGACGGCATTCCGGACTTCATCGTGGGCAAGCGCTACTGGTCGCATCGCGACGATTACCTCGACCCCGATCCGTATGGGCCAGCCGTCCTCTATTGGTATCGGACGGTGCGTAATAAGAACGCTCCCGGCGGCGCGGAATTCGTTCCCGAACTCATTCACAATCGCTCCGGCGCGGGCTCGGATATTTACGCGGCCGATCTGAATCACGACGGCGCCATGGATATCGTCACCGCAACCCGCTTCGGCACGTTTATCTTCTGGGGTAAGAAATGATGTCATCGACGAAACGGGATATGCGGCTATCAGCCGCGTTCTTCCAGCACCGGGTAACGCGCCTCATAGGCGCATGTCCATGGATTCTCCTGACCTGCTCACTGGCATTCGCGCAGGACCACAAATCGTGGAAGGATTACGGCGGCGGCCCGGACACGTCCCGGTTCACCGCGCTCGACCAGATCAAGAAGAGCAACGTCAAAGATCTGCAGGTGGCCTGGACTTACTACAACGGCAGTGCGGCGATGAACCCCATCATTGTTGACAACGTGATGTACGTCTACGGGCGGAATAATTCGCTGATCGCCCTCGACGCCACCACGGGGAAAGAAATCTGGATCCACACCGGCCTCAGCTCCATCGCGGCGCTGGGCGTCAACTACTGGGAAAGCAAAGATCGCAAGGACCGGCGGCTGATCTTCCAGATCAATCATTTCCTGGAGGAGATCGACGCGCGCACCGGCAAATCGATACTGAGCTTCGGCAAGAATGGCCTGGTCGAGATGAGAGAAGATCTCGACCGCATTCCCGAAGAAGTCGCGCGCATCAAGAGCGATGCCCCCGGCCGCGTGTTTGAGAATCTGATTATCACGGGATCGTCGACGGGTGAGAACTTTCTCGCGCCCCCCGGCTATATCCGCGCCTACGACGTGGTCACCGGCAAGCTGGTCTGGAACTTCCATACCGTGCCGCATCCCGGTGAATTCGGTTATGAAACCTGGCCGAAGGACGCGTGGAAATACATCGGCGGCGTGAACGATTGGGGCGAACTTTCGCTCGATGAAAAACGCGGCATTGTGTACGTGGTGCTCGGTTCGCCCACTTACGATATGTATGGCGCGGATCGAATCGGCATGGGCTTGTTCGGCGATAGCCTTGTGGCCCTCGACGCGCGTACTGGAAAGCGGCTGTGGCATTTCCAGGAGGTTCACCACGATCTGTGGGATTCGGATCCGTGCTCGGCGCCGCAACTAATCACCGTCCGGCACAGCGGTCAAACCATCGATGCGGTGGCGCAGGCCGGCAAGACCGGTTTCCTCTATGTTTTCAATCGCGTCACGGGTGAACCGCTCTGGCCCATTGAAGAGCGCCCCGTGCCGAAGAGCGATGTGCCGGGAGAACAAGCCTGGCCCACGCAGCCGTACCCCACCGTGGTGCCTCCCTTCGCGCGCCAGAGGATGACGCCCGACGATGTGAACCCGTATTTCCTGACGGCGGAAGAGCGCGCCACATGGAAAGACCGGATCGCCAGCGCGCGCAACGAAGGCATCTTCACGCCGCCCGGTTACAAGCACGATACGGTGCAGATTCCCGGGGCGCGCGGCGGCAATAACCGCGGAGCAACCGCTTCGGATCCGGCCAAAGGGCTGGTATTCCTCACCACATCCGACTACCCGGCGATCACCAACATTCAGGGCACCGAGGTTGCGCCTAATCCGAATAACGCCGGGCGCGGGCGTGGAGGGGCT
>Ga0326727_10028075_pt1 | contig 10269 bp, 8 predicted proteins | sample MB2enrmetagenome_FD_207643 | JGI IMG/M metagenome (GOLD analysis project Ga0326727, IMG submission 207643) | Lab enriched peat soil microbial communities from McLean, Ithaca, NY, United States - MB29MY | ecosystem: Environmental > Terrestrial > Soil > Wetlands > Peat | place: USA: New York...
GCGGTGAAGAAGAAAGGACTCACGGCCGTCACCTCAACAGAGCCGCCCATGTCCTTCCTCGCGATCTTATTATCGAAGGATGTGCTCGGCCATTGGTTGGAGTTGCTGAGGGATTTGTAGGAAGCACCGGGGCTCAAGGTCTGGTTGTCGGAGCCGGGATTGACCTCGACGCTCCTGTCCTCGAAGGAGTAATTGTGGGGAAATTCCGTATAGAAGAACGAGAACTTGAAGTCCCCCCACTTTCCTCCTTTCACCTTGAGGTACATATCATCTTCGCCTAAGTAGGAGGCATCCGAGTCTAAATGGTACTTGTCCGTATCGTAGCTCACATTGCCGCCCCCGACCTCGCCGGGGCCTATGGCATTGTATTCGTTGAACTTCGCACTCTGACGGTCGATGCTGAGGGCGTTACCGCCGAGAAAGACGCCGCCTGAGAAGGACTGGTCCTCTCCGTAAGAGTGCGAGACAAGAAGCAGGCTCCCTATGCTGGCAAAAATCAGTATCCTCTTCATCTCATCCTCCTATCGTAAGAAGAACGTGCCGGAGTTGAACTGATTTCCGGGGTTGGCCGGGGCATTGCTCCCGTGAATATTGGAGTGGCAGTTCAGGCAGGCGCGGCCGACACCCTGGAGGGCCGGGGTCTTTCCGGTAAAGGTTGTCTGCCTGTTGTACATGGTACCCGGGTGCGTCGAACTGTCGTGGCACCCCTGGCACAGGTTGGGCACCTTCTCCACCAGGAGCCACTCGTGGACCCCGCCGTGGGGCGTGTGGCACGTGGCGCAGTTCTCGTCAACCGGGGGATGCTCCCACATAAAAGGCCCGCGCTTCTCCGCGTGGCACTTGTAGCAGAGCTGGTTGATGCTCGGGGCCTTGATCATCGAGGGATACATGGAGCCGTGAGGCTGGTGGCAGTCGGTGCAAGTGATCCTGCCTTCCAGGAGGGGGTGGTGGGCCCTCCTGTTGAACCGGACCTTGACGTCGAGGTGGCACTTGCCGCATACCATATACTGCCACGAGGGAATATAGCCGAGACCGGTCAGGGTGGTACCGTAGCCCTCAGCAGCCTTCGGAGGCCCGTGCAGGGTATGGCAATCGGTGCACGCTACATCCATTTTCTTGTGCACACCTGAATCCCACATGACGAGCTGCGTGCTGTTCTCGTGGCAGCCGAGGCATACCCCCGATTTCCTGTCGGCCGGAACGTTCTTGCCGAAGGTCATCAACCCGCCCACGCCCTTGCCGCCGCCCTGCTCCGCGTGGCTCGCGCCGGGGCCATGGCAGGTCTCGCACCCCTCGTTGTTGATCGGGGACCTCGGGACCGCCTTTTTCCAGTGGGGGCTCTTTACCATGAGCTTGGCCTGCTTTTCGTGGCAGCTCAAGCAGGTGTCTGTTCCGGCGTAACCGCCGCCGTTTCCTTCCGCCGCCCAAGCAGTGAAGGAAAAGACGAGCGCGCAAAAAACCAGGAGAAAAGACAAAGACTGTTTCATACCGCCCTCCCCTCTGCGTAGGAACACCGATTCAAGTTGTCCTTGCATTTTTCCCATCACCCCCGTACCCGAAGGGGCAGAGGCATCTCTCGAGCCGCGCCGAATGAAACCGCTGGTGTGCGAAAAGGATACCCCTACCCGATTTCTAGGATTACTCTAATCGTTTCTTTTCCTCAAAACATGGGAAGGGCAAAAATTTTTTTCGACCTGAGAGGTCACGGACTTCCGAGGCTCACCCCTATGAGCCGCGGGGGCGTGGAGGAGGCCCCTGCCCATTACCGCAGAGCGCCTTAAAGGGGACGATCGCCGCCTCATCGCGGGAGGGCCCGATGGTGAAGCTCCCCGCCCTGAAAGCGTGGGCTTGGGGAGCGCTCCCGGTCAGGGCCAGGAGAGGAGGGATCAAAAGTCGTAAGAGCGCGACAGAGGCCCGCAAAAAGCGGGCCCCGGAGGGATCAAGCTCAGCAGTTGCAACCCTCGCCGCAACCCTCGCCGCATGGGCGAGTTCTGCCTCGGTTGCCTCCCGCACGTCGAGCACCTCGACATCGAAGTTGAGCGTCATGCCTGCAAGGGGGTGATTGGCGTCGAGCAGCACCTTGTCCTCCTCGATCTCGACGACCATGGCGACCATGGCGCCGTCAGGCGTCCGCACCCGGAGCGCCATGCCTTTGGTCAGCTCGGGGATTTCCCTGACCTGCTCCCTGTCCACCCGGAAAAGAAGCTCCTGGCGGCGCTCCCCGTAGGCCTCCTCGGGCTTCAGGGTAAAGGAGAAGGCTTCTTCAGGCGACCTCCCTTCCAGTGCACGCTCGAACCCTTTTATGAGACCCGCCCCGTGAATATAGGTGAGGGGCGCCTTCCCCTTCGATGTCTCGAGGGTCTCCCCCAATGCGTTCGAAAGGGTGTAGTTGACGGTAACAGCCCTATCCTTTGCCACTCTCATGGTCTGTCCTCATTTTGGTGGATTTTGCGAGATACATCAACTAACGGTTTCAGATTTCAGGTCAGAACCCATGCTTGACCACAAAGGTCCGCGGATATCCGGCGGACGAGCCGCATGCGGCCCCGTCAGGGAGCAGGGGGCAGCTGTACCTGGTGCTCCGGTACCCACTTGCTGCCGATCCACTGGCCCGGGACAGTTACCACTTCTCCCTGGCCGGCCGTTGGTTGTTCGCCCCCGGCCGGAGGCGTCATCGAGGAATCGGGGGCGCCATAGCCGGAAGATGGGGCACCATAGCCGGAAGATGGGGCACCATAGCCGGGAGGCGGGGCACCATAGCCGGGAGGCGGGGCACCATAGCCGGGAGGCGGGGCACCATAGCCGGGAGGCTGAGCGCCATAGCCGGGAGGCGGAGCCGAGTACCCAGGGGGGGGAGTCGGGGGATAATAATAGGGGTCGTAGTAGGGGTCATAGTAGGGATACACACCTAGGTAGGCCCCGGGGCCCCACCAGCCTCCGTAGAAGCCGCGGTATCCGCCATAGTAGCGCCCTCCCCCGTGATATCCTCCCCCGTGATATCCTCCACCGCCATGACCGCCCCCCCTCGCGGCGTCGGTCACTGGGGGCAGGGCCATCATGAGTCCCATCACGACAGCGGCGACCACGAGCACCTTTCTCTTCATCTTCCTCTCCTTCGGCAGCCTTTTATGGGGCTGTCATAGTTATGCCACCTTTCGCAGGAATTGTCAAGAGCCGCCGGGGCTCAGGATGCCGTGATTTCCCTGGGCCTGACGAAAGATGGGGCCTTGCCCGTCACCTCCCGCACATGGCCCTCAGGGTCAGTGCATTCCGGGCCGCATAACCGGCGAAATCATTGTCGAAATAGACGAAAGTCTCCTTTCCCCACGCCTCTATCTGCTCCTTGATACCTTGCAATTCGTCATCGCCGTAGCTTGAGGCATAGAGTCTTTCCCTGCCGTGGAGCCTCATATAGACGAAATCGGCGGTGATCGCCTCGCAGTGAGGATAGCGGCCGGCGGTCTCCGAGATGCACCACGCGATGTTTCGCTCCCTGAGGAGGGAGAAGAAGGGCTCGCCCGCGAAGGATTCGCTCCGGGCCTCGACGGTGTAGCGAAATGCCGGGTCCAGGAGATCGAAAAAGGCGGACACGAGGTCCCCGTCGAATTTCAGGGAAGGGGGGAGCTGGATGAGGATGACTGCCAGCTTTTCTTCAAGGACCGACACGCCCCCAAAAAAACGCTCCAGGGAGCCCCGCTCCACCCTGAGCCGGCGTATGTGGGTGATGAACCGTGACATCTTCACGGAAAAGAGGAAATCATCCGGCACCGTGTGCCGCCACTTTTCAAAGGTCGCTGCCTTTATCTCACGATAAAAGGTGACGTTCAGCTCCAGGGTGGTGAGATGCTGGCCGTAAAAAGCGAGCCAGTCCCGCGGTTTCAGTTCCTCCGGGTAGAAAACCCCCTTCCAGTGGCCGTAGTTCCACCCCGAGGTGCCCACATGGATTTTCGAGGTACCCCGAAGAGCCCCGCTTTTTCCGTTCCCGGACGCCGCGGTCATGCTGCACCCACCATCCTTTAGGTGACCTACCCCGCGGCTGTTCGCAGGAATCCTCTCGACCTGCGGCATCGATTCGGGTCCCGGCCTGTCGCCCGCGGATACTCCCCCCCATCCCTGATCTCCACCAACCCGACACGGGAGGCAATAAAAGGCACCACCAAGAGGTTAATCATTCTCCCGGCCTTTCGCATGATCCATTTTCCCCGCGCTTCCTATGCCGCCCACCCGATTAGGGCATAGATAAGGCGCGAGTCCTAGGGGAACTTGGGCGACTGAGCAGCACGGGCAAAGAGTCCGCAACCAGGTAGCCGCGGCGGGAGAGGGAAAGCCTGTTGCCGCGCACCCTGACCAGCCGGGCCTTTCTCAGCTCATGGACCAGAGGCAGAGCGGTTTCGGGAAGATCGGGGAGCCTTATCCCCCGCCTCGTCCGGAGCCCCAGAGAGAGCCTCTCCAGCTCAAGCTGCTCCTCTGAAAGCAGCTCGCTGCCCGCTACAGGTTTCCTCCCCCTGGCGAGGGCCTCAACGTAGCGCTTGAGGGACCGGTGATTCCACCATCTTTGCAGCCCGTCGAATGAATGGGCCGCCGGGCCGAGGCCCAGGTAGGGAACATGGCTCCAGTATTTCCCGTTGTGGCGGCAAAAGAAACGCCGCGAAGCGGCGAAATTGGAGACCTCGTAGTGGACGAAGCCGCGGTCCTCGAGAAAGCGGGAGGTGAGCAGGAAAAAGGCCCGCCCCTCTTCTTCGCCGGGCAGAGAGGCCTCATTGCGACCGATCATGTGTGAAAGGGGCGTCCTGCCTTCCACGGTAAGCTGGTAGCAAGAGAGATGAGTCGGCCTGAAAAAGAGGGCCCCTTCGAGCGTCGTGAGCCACCGCTCGCAGGTCTGGGCCGGGAGACCGTACATCAGGTCGATGCCGAAGTTGGAGAAGCCCGCGCCAATGGCCGCCTCCAGGGCCTTTCGAGCCCCCCCGGCGGTATGCCTTCGTCCGAGAAAGGCGAGATCCCTGTCGTCGAAAGACTGGACGCCGAAGCTCACGCGGTTGATCCCGAGACCTTTCATGGCCTCTAGGCGGGCTTGGTCCACGTCGTCGGGATTTGCCTCTATCGTCACCTCACAGTCCGGGGCGAAGCGAAAACGGGCGTGCAAGGCCTCCATGAGGCGGGCGACCATGCCGTCGCCGAGGACGGTCGGCGTGCCGCCGCCGATGTAGAGCGAGTCGAAGCGGCCGAAGTCCGCCTCGTAGAGCAGCATCTCCTGTCGGAGCGCCTCGATCCACGCACCAACGAGAGCGATCCCGGTGGTCGAGTAAAAGTCGCAGTAGATGCACCTGGTACGGCAGAAGGGGACGTGCACGTAGAGGCCGCAGCCCTTCGGTCTATTCCTCATCGCTCGTCCTCAGGGCCGCCATGAATGCGCTCTGGGGTATCATCACCGAGCCCACCTGTTTCATCCGCTTCTTGCCCTTCTTCTGCTTTTCGAGGAGTTTCCGTTTCCTGGTGATGTCCCCGCCGTAGCATTTCGCGGTGACATCCTTCCTGAAAGGCGAGACGGTCGACCGGGCGATGATCTTTCCGCCGATCGCCCCCTGAATGGCTATCTTGAACTGGTGTCTCGGTATCTCGTCCTCAAGCCTGTCGCATATCCTGACTGCCCGCTCCCTGGCGCGGTCCCTGTGGGTGATGACCGAGAGGGCATCGACCTTTTCACCATTGACGAGGATGTCCAGCTTGACGAGCTGGCTCTCCCGGTAATCGGTGATCTCGTAGTCGAAGGAGCCGTAGCCCTGGGTGATGCTCTTCAGCCTGTCGTAAAAGTCGAAGACCACCTCGGCGAGCGGCATGTCGAAGGTGATCTCCACCCTGCCGGGGGTTGGGTAGGAGAGGTGGGAGTTGACACCGCGCCGCTCCATACAGAGCTTCATCACCGTCCCCACATAGCGTTCCGGAATCAGGATGCTTGCCCTGATGTAGGGCTCCTCCGATTTATCCACCGTGACGGGATCGGGGTAGTACTGCGGGTTGTCCACGGTCACGACGCTGCCGTCGGTCAAGTGGAACCGGTACTGGACGCTGGGCATGGTCATCACGATGGACTGGTCGAATTCCCTTTCCAGCCGCTCCTGGACAATCTCCAGGTGGAGCAGCCCCAGGAAGCCGCACCGGAAGCCCTGGCCGAGGGCGGCGGAAGAATCTTTCTGGAAGGTGAGGGCTGCGTCGTTGAGCTTGTACTTCTCCAGGGCCTCCGCCAGAGACTGGTAGTCGTCGGATGCCACGGGATAAATGGAGGAGAAGACGACCGGCTTCACTTCCTTAAAGCCTGGCAGGGGCTTCTCCACAGGATTGGCCTCCAGGGTAACGGTATCGCCGATTCTCGTGTCGCTCACCGTCTTGATCCCGGAGATGAGATAACCGACCATGCCCGCGGTCAGTTCTTTTCGCGGCTCGCGCACGAGGCGGAAGATGCCGACCTCCTCCACCTTGTAGGCAGCCCCTGTCGACATGAGCCTGATGGTGTCGGCGGGCGCCACCGTCCCGTCGAAGATCCGGCAGGTCACGATGGTGCCCCGAAAAGAATCGTACCGTGCGTCGAATATGAGCGCCGACAGAGGCTTCTCCGCGCTGCCCGAGGGCGCGGGGATGCGGGCCACAATGGCTTCGAGAATATCCTCGATCCCGAGCCCTTCCTTGGCGGAACAGAGAACGGCCTCCTCCGGATCGAGCCCCAGATCGTGCTCTATCTCGTGCTTCACCCTCTCTATGTCGGCTGAAGGCAGATCGATCTTGTTGATCACCGGGATGATGACGAGGTTGTGCTCCATGGCTGCGTACAGGTTCGCCAGCGTCTGGGCCTCCACACCCTGGGAAGCATCGACCAGAAGGAGGACCCCCTCACAGGAGGCGAGCGCCCGCGACACCTCATAGGAAAAATCCACGTGGCCCGGCGTATCGATCAGGTTGAGCTCGAAGTCGACACCATTCCTGCTCGTGTAGGGCAGACAGATGGTCTGGCTCTTTATGGTAATGCCCCGCTCCCGCTCGATATCCATGTTGTCGAGGATCTGATCCCTGAACTGGCGGTCGTCCACGAGATGGGCGTACTGGATGAGGCGGTCCGCCAGCGTCGATTTCCCGTGGTCGATATGGGCGATAATGCTGAAGTTCCGTATCTGCTTCATTGTACCGCTATCGCGAGAGGTGCCGGGACAAAGGTCACCTCATCATACCCTATTCTCAGGGGGAGGTAAAGACGGGGTGGCAGAGCGATGCACCTTTTCCGGATGGGGGCGCCCGGGGAGCCTTTTTCAGCGACCATTTAGTTTGACAAAAAGCGTTCGGAGAAGTACGATTGCTGAGGTCGGAGCTGACCGCGAACCGTTGCCTCCGGAAGATGACGGGAGATGCCGCCGGTTTGGGCCGGATACGTGCGATGCTCACTTTCAGAAAAGGAGGACGTCCCATGCTGCAGTGGAGGGTTGCGTGCCGCATCTTGGTGGTGCCTGTGGTGCTCTCCTTTCTTGCAAGGGCCCCGGCATCCGGCCAGACCAAGCCCGTCGACCTGTACTATTCGAACCAGTTCCCTGCGCCGCACAAGGTCAGCCAGCTTGCGGTGGAATGGGGGACAGAGATCGAAAAAAGGACGAACGGGCGCGTGAAGGTAACGATGTACGCCGGCGGCACGCTCACGCCGGGCGACCAGTGCTACGACGGCGTGGTTAAGGGGCTCTCCCACGTCGGCCTCTCGGTCTTCTCCTACAACGCGGGAAGATTTCCCCTCACCGAGGTCATCGACCTGCCCCTGGGATATAAGAGCGGTCTCGCCGCCACGAGGCTTATTAACGAATACTACAAGAGATTCAGGCCCAAGGAGCTCGACCAGGTAAAAGTCATGTACCTGCACGCCAACGGGCCCGGCATCGTGCACACCAGGAAACCGGTCAACAGGTTGGAGGAGTTCAAGGGGCTGAAGATCCGCGCCACGGGCACCACCGGGAAGATTGTCCAGGCCCTGGGGGGAACGCCCGTGGCCATGCCCATGCCCGATACATACGACGCGCTGAGCAGGGGCGTGGTGGAAGGCGTCTGGTGTCCCGTCGAGGCCCTGCAGGGCTGGCGACTGGGGGAGGCGGTGAGAAACACGACCATGGCCACGGCTGCGGCCAGTTCGGTCGCCATGTTCGTCGTCATGAACAAGGAGAAATGGAACTCCCTGCCCCAGGATGTCCAGAAGATCATAGAGCAGGTCAATCAGGAGTGGATCGAGAAGCAGGGCGCTGCGTGGGATGAGATCGACAAGACCGCCTTCGATTACGAGAAGTCGAAAGGCCACAACTTTATCACCCTCTCCCCGGCCGAGCAGCAACGTTGGGCGGGAGCGGTCAGGCCGCTGCTCGACCAGTATGTGAAGACCACGAAGGCAAGGGGTCTTCCGGGGGACCAGGTACTCAAATTCTGCCAGGACTGGCTCGCGGCTCACCAGAAATAGCGCCCCGGGGAAGGGGTTGCCCCTTGCCCGGCCTCTTCTGTTGGAGGCGTCCATGAAGGGAATACTGACCCTCACAAAGAACATCAGCCGGATGCTCAATGTGATCGGCGGGATCGCCCTGGTCTTCATCGTGGTTCTCACCGTGGCCGACGTCATTTTGCGGGCGTTTCGCGTGCCCATCCTCGGCACTTATGAAATCGTGTCCTTATCCGGGAGCGTCGTGATATTGTTTGCCCTGCCCCTCACCACCTGGTCGCGGGGCCACATCTACGTCGACTTCGTGGTCATCAAGTTTCCGCCCAAGGTACGGGAGGTCTTCAATATCGCCACGCGGTGCCTGGTGTTTTTCCTCTTCTTTCTGTCCGGCTGGAACATGATCAAATACGGAATGGACCTGCACGGCACCGCGGAGGTCTCCCCCACCCTGAAATTACCCTTTTACCCGGTGGTCTATGCCGTGGGGGTCTGCTGCTTCGTCCAGTGTCTTGTCCTGATCACCGATGTGGTGAAGATCATCGGAGGGAAATATGGGGAATGAGCTTGTCGGCATTTTCGGCCTTGCACTGGTGCTCGTCCTGTTCCTCACCGGAATCGAGCTGGGCTTCGCCATGGCCCTGGTCGGCTTCCTGGGCTTCAGCTACATCATGTCGCTCAAGGCCGGCCTCAACCTCCTCGCCAAAGACCTGTTCGATGTAACCTCCTCGTATGGGTTCACGGTGATCCCCCTCTTCATATTTATGGGTCAGATCGCCTCCAACGCGGGGATCGCGAAGAGGCTCTACAGCTCTGCCTACAAGTTCATGGGGCACATCCCCGGCGGACTGGCCATCGCGACGGTGGCGGGAGCGACCGCGTTCAAGGCGATCTGCGGCTCCTCTCCCGCCACGGCAGCCACCTTTGCCAGCATTGCAGTCCCCGAGATGGACCGGTACGGGTACGGAAAGAAGCTCTCCACGGGCATCGTTGCCACGGTGGGCACCCTTGGCGCCATCATCCCCCCGAGCGTCACCCTTATCCTTTTCGGGGTGATTACCGAGCAATCCATCGGCAAACTCTTCCTGGCCGGCATCATCCCCGGCCTCATGACGGCCCTCTGCTTCGTTTTCGTCATTATCGCGTGGTGCAGGATCAACCCAGCCCTTGGACCCAAGGGTGAAAGGTCCACGTGGAAGGAGCGGTTTGCCTCTCTCCCGGACGTCATGTGGGCCGGCTTCATCTTCATCGTGGTCATGGGGGGGCTGATGGCAGGTTTTTTCACACCCACCGAGGCGGGGAGCGTCGGCATCGCGGCGGTCTTCCTCCTGTCGGTGCTAAAGCGGGACCTTTCGCGCTCCGCCTTTCTCAAGGCGGTGGACGAGTCACTACGGACGGCGTGCATGACGCTCATGCTCATTGTGGGCTCGACTATCCTGGGCCACTTTCTCGCGGTGACGAAGATCCCCATCATTGCAGCGGACTGGATCACGGGGCTCCACTTCAACAAATACCTCATCATGATCCTAATCTCCATGATCTACCAACTGGGGGGTTCCTTTATCGACGACCTCGCCTTCATGGTCCTGGCCACCCCCATCTTTTACCCGGTCATCCTGAAGCTCGGCTTCGACCCGATCTGGTTCGCCATGATCATCATGATCACCGTGATGATCGGGGTGGTCATCCCGCCTGTGGCGATCAATGTCTTCGTGGTGAAAAACATCACCAAGGTGCCTTTCGGTGTGATCTATAGCGGCGTCTACCCCTTTCTCATCAGCCTGGTCGTCGTCGCTGCACTGCTCTTTGTTTTTCCC
>Ga0326727_10028076_pt1 | contig 10268 bp, 8 predicted proteins | sample MB2enrmetagenome_FD_207643 | JGI IMG/M metagenome (GOLD analysis project Ga0326727, IMG submission 207643) | Lab enriched peat soil microbial communities from McLean, Ithaca, NY, United States - MB29MY | ecosystem: Environmental > Terrestrial > Soil > Wetlands > Peat | place: USA: New York...
AGGTTGCCGGTCTCTTCGTCGAAGATATCGATGCGGCCGGTGAGCGATGCCAGCACGCTGGTGATCATTTTGGCGTAGGGCCGGGCCGCCAGCGCCCGCTCCTGCGCGCGCCGCAGCTTGGCCGCAGAGACCATCTTCATGGCCTTGGTGATCTGTCGCGTGTTTTTCACGCTGCGAATGCGCCGCCGTAAGTCCAAGACATTTGCCATAATGCTTTCCGTTACCGAGCTTCCAGCTTCCAGCTCTTCGTTTCCGGCTTTCAGCTTTTGGCTAGAGGCTAGAAGCTGCCTTTACGCCGTTGCTGTTTCCAATTCCACCTTGAAGTTTGCCGAGTACTCCTTGAGCGCCGCGTGCAGGCGGGCGCGCAGGTCGTCGTCGAGAGACTTCTTTTTGGTCAGGTCTTCGATGAGCGCGGTCTGCGCACTGTCAAAATACTTGTACAATCCGTCCTCGAAGGCGCGAATGTCCGTTACCTTGAGATCGTCCAGATAACCCTGCGTGCCGGCAAACAGCGCCACCACCTGCTGCTGCCAGGTGAGCGGGTGGAACTGCGGCTGCTTGAGCAGTTCGGTCAGGCGCTGGCCGCGGTTGAGCTGCTTCTGGGTGAGCGGGTCAAGATCGGAGCCAAACTGGGAGAATGCGGCCAGCTCGCGGTACTGGGCCAGATCGAGCTTGAGGGTCGCGCCCACCTGCTTGGTGGCCTTGATGGCCGCCGAAAATCCCACGCGCGAAACCGAAAGTCCCACGTTGACGGCCGGGCGCACGCCGGAGTTGAACAGATCGGTTTCAAGAAAGATCTGGCCGTCGGTGATGGAGATGACGTTGGTGGGAATGTAGGCCGATACGTCGCCGGCCTGGGTCTCGATGACCGGCAGCGCGGTGAGCGATCCGCCGCCCCGTTTGTTGCTGAGCTTGGCCGAGCGCTCGAGCAGGCGGGAGTGGAGATAGAAGACGTCGCCTGGATAGGCTTCGCGGCCCGGCGGACGGCGCAGCAACAGCGAAATCTCGCGGTAGGCCATGGCGTGCTTGGAGAGATCGTCGTACATTACCAGGGCATGGCGGCCGTTATCGCGGAAGTATTCGCCGATGGCGCAGGCCGCATAGGGAGCCAGGTAGAGCATGGGCGCGGGCTCGGAGGCCGAGGCAGCCACGATGATGGTGTGTCCCATGGCGCCGGCTTCAGAGAGGGTTTGCACCACCTGGGCGATCGACGAACGCTTCTGGCCGATGGCGCAGTAGATGCAGATGAGGTCGTTTTTGGCGTTGTTGATGATGGTGTCAAGCAGCACGGCGGTTTTGCCGGTCTGGCGGTCGCCGATGATGAGTTCGCGCTGGCCGCGGCCAATGGGAATCATGGCGTCGATGGCCTTGAGACCGGTGGCCATGGGCTCGCGCACCGGCTGGCGGTCGATGATTCCGGGGGCCAGGCGCTCGACGGGCAAAAAGCTGGTGGTCGCGACCGGACCCTTGTCGTCGATGGGCACGCCCAGCGCGTTGACCACGCGGCCGATCATGGCCTCGCCCACCGGCACGGAGAGAATCTTGCCGGTGCGCTTCACTTCGTTGCCCTCGCTGAGTTCGGTGTACTCGCCCAGAATCACCGCGCCTACGGAATCTTCCTCGAGGCTCAGGGCCAGCCCGGCGATGCCGTGCGGAAAGCTGAGCAGCTCGCCGGCCATCACCTTGTCAAGCCCGTGCAGGCGGGCAATGCCGTCGCCAAGCGATGTAATGGTCCCGACCTCGTCGACCTGGACCTTCGAGTCGTAGTTCGCGATCTGCTCGCGAAGAATTTGCGTAATCTCGTCTGCCTTGATTTGAGCCATTGTTGCTCTTCCTGTCTCTTCAGAGATCAGAGATCAGAGATCAGAGATCAGTTACGCGTGGTCCAATAGCGAACCAACGATCTCCGACCGCCAACGTCCTTTCTCCTCTCCGATTGCAATTCAATATCTCTGAAACATGACAACTGAAGACCGTTTACAGCATGTCGATCGCCAGTCCCTGATTTCTGATCTCTGACCCCTGATCTCTGCCGGCTTCAGCCGGCAATCAACGCTTCCTTCAGCCGTTCCAGCCGTCCGCGCACTGAGCCGTCGTACACCGTGGAGCCAATGCGCACCACCGTGCCGCCGAGGATCGTCTTGTCGAGCTTGAAGCTGGCGTCAATTTGAGAGCCGGCCAGTCTGGCGATCTCGGCCACCAGCGCGTCGCGTTCCTTTTTGTCGAGTTTGCGTGCGGTTACAATCTCCGCCGGGCGAATTCCCAACTGTTCCTGCAACAGGCTGCGCCAGGCCTGGGCCACTTCGCGCACCTGGCCGATGCGATCATTCGAGATGAGCACCGCGATCAGGTTGCGCAGTTCCTTCTGGAGCTTCAGTTTCGCATCCAGCTTGTCCAGAATTCCCACCTTATCGACGGCGGGAATGGCCGGGTTCTCAAAAAATTCGCGGAGCTCGGGGCTTCCGTCCCAGGTGGCCAGAAAGTCGCTGAACTGCCGGTCGATCGCGGTTGTATCCAGCCTGGCGGCAGTAACCACATCGGCAAAGGCGCTGGCGTAGCGGGCAACGAAGGCGGCCATCTAGTTCTGTCCTCCCTTATTCGCGCCGTTGCCGGACTCATCGCTCGAAACCTGGCCAATGAATTCGGCGATCAGGGCGCGATCGGTCTCCGGGGTGAGGACCATCTGCTTTGCGGCCTGCTCGATGGCCAGGTCGGCGGCGAAGTGGCGCAAGCCGCGCCGGGCCTGTGCGGCGGCCACGCTGAGCTCCTGCTCGGCGGCCTGGACGATGCGGGCGCTCTCCTCGGCGAGAGCAGCCTTGATGCGGGCTTCGTCCTCCAGGCTTTCCTGCTCCACCTCGGCGCGAAACTTCTTGATCTCGTCGTCGATCCCCGCCAGCTTTGCCTCCACCGCGCTCAGCCGGGCATTGGCGTCCGCGGTAGCCTCGCGAGCCGTCTTGAGGTTGTAACCCAGGGTCTTCGAGCGTTTGTGAAAGATCTTGGGCAGGACCTTAGCGATCGGAATGCCGACCAGCAGGACGATCGCGGCGAAGTTGATGAATTCGAAGATGTCGGCCGCAGTCTCGGCTTTGATGTTGAGAGTTCTGGCCGTCCACTTCACGATCGGGCCCTCGAGCCGGAAGACGTTGTTCTGCTCTTCCTGGGTCTTGGGAGCGTCGGACGCGGCCGAACCGGGCGCCGCGGCAGAGGACCCGGGGGCGGACGCCGATGGCTGCGCAGCCAGGCGGAGGGGCGCTGCGACAATCAGAACCCCGGTAGTCAGCACCGCGAAAAACAGGAATCCAAAAACAGGTGGGGAGAAACGCGGATGCGGAAAGCAATTCTTCAACGTGAACCCCCGGCGGCCATGGGCAGCACGGCGCGGACGACCTGGCCGGCCAACTCGCCGGCTGTGCCCAGGATGGTCTGCCTTGCTGCCGCAGCCTCGGTCTCTAGCTCGGCCCTGGCCTGGCCCAGCTTCACTCCGGCAGCCTTGCGGGCGGCGTCAAGGGCAGCGTCGCGCTCCGCGTTCCACTGCTTCACGCGCTGCTCGCGAACCTTGTAGACCTCGGCGCGCGCCTGGCGCAGCCTGGCGGCATACTCCGCCGTCCGGGCCTCGGCTTGCGCAATCGCCTTCTGCGCGTCTTCCATGGCGCCTTCGGTCAGGGCGCGGCGCTGTTTCAGCGTGGCCGTTAGCGGTCCCTGCACCAGAAACTGGTAGGCCACAACCAGCACGATGAACAGCAGGGTGGTGGGTATGGCGCCGACGAACATGGCTCCGAGTTGTTGGACGATCAATTGCATGGTGGTGAGGGTTCGCTGCGACCGTCAGATGAGATTTTAAAGGGTAGAACACAACTTTTGTATCAGGGGCAGGCCCCCAAGTCAACGTGGTTAGGGCAGATTGGGCGGGGTCATGTGATTGCGGTCACGGAATGGGAATTTTGTTCAAAATAGGACTTGCTTTCGCTGAGAACAAGCCTAAACTAAACATACCACCTAGACCCGGACCAGGGTCCAGCGGGCAGCCGGTTTCGGGAAGTCCTTCCACTCCCGATGCCGGGTGCCCGCCTCTTAGTTTTAGGGGCAGCTTTTAGCTCTCAGCTTTCAGCTCTCAGTTCTTCTTCCCCGGAACCGGCATTAATCCCAATGCACACGAAAGCCCTCGCTCGCATCCTTCTGTTCGATCTACCTCTAAAAAGCTGAAAGCTGAAAGCTAAAAGCTAAAAGCTAAAAGCTAAGAGCTAGAAGCTGGTTTTACGGTTTTGCCCCCACCGCGATTTTGTCCGCCGTCAGCAGGCCTTGCGCGCGGAGCCAATTCTCCAACAGGCCGGGCCACTGGTCCAGAGCCGCATCGCCCTTGCCCAGGCCGGTGCCGTGGGGGCCGTTGGCGAAGATGTGCATTTCCGACGTGACCCCCGCCTTGACCAGTGCCTGATAGAAACTGAGTGCCTGCTTCACGGGAACCGTGTTGTCGGTGAAGGTGTGATACATGAAGGTGGGCGGCGTGTCCTTGGTGACGAACAGATCCGGCGTGTAGGCAGTGCGGAGCGCCTCGCACTTGTCCATTACATTGAAGAGCTTGCAATAGCTCAGGTGCGAGGTATCTGACGAGATGGCGCCCAGCCACGCGTAGCCCAGCACCAGGGAGTCGGGGCGGCTGGAGGCGCGTTCGATTGGATCGTCGGCGTCCGGATTGCCGGGGACGAACTGGGTTGCGGCGAGGGCAGCCAGGTGGCCGCCGGCCGAGAAGCCGATCATCACGATGCGATTGGGATCGATCTGGTAATCCCTGGCCCGCGCACGCACCAGTTGCACGGCGCGGCGGGCGTCGAGCAGGGGCACCGGGAGTAGGTAGCCGTGCGAGGAGAGCCGGTAGCTGAGGATGAAGGCGCGGAAACCGCGGGCAGCGAACCAGTCGGCCACCTCGCGACCCTCCAGGTCGCTCGCCAGATGGGCATAAGCTCCACCCGGCAGCACGATCACCGCGGAGCCGTTGGCGGTACCGGTGCGCGGCCCCAGGATGGTCAGGGTGGGAATGTCGTCGCAGGTGGACCCCGTGGCCTGGGGCGCGTCGCCGGGCCAGAGGCGGATGGTCTGAATGTTCAGAAAGCCATTGTCGTTGCCGGCCGTGGCGCAGGTTGTGGTTTGCGCGTAAGCGGTTGAGCAGGCCAGCAGGCCGGCAGCCAGGAGTGCAAATAGCTGTCTCATGGGAACCTCGTCTTCCGCCAGGATTATACCGTCAGAGATCAGAGGTCAGGGGTCAGAGAGATTGACAGGATCGTGGGGAACCCTCGCCGGAAAATGAACAGGGCCCAGTTCCGGCATCAACTCATGGCTGAAGTGGGAAGCAGGACCCCTGATCTCTGAGCCCTTTTAAAGCCACAGCGCCGTGTGGCCCGGGCAGGGATTTTCAGCTTGCGCGCTCAGGGTCTCAGCCAGCTCGAGGCCGTAGCGGGCAAAGTAGTAGGCCGCGCCGTGGACCCGCTCCTGGAGGACGCCGCCGGGATAGAGCGCCTGGCAGATGGCCTCGGCGTGGCGGCTGAGCGAGGCTTCGCGCTGCAACTGGAAGTTGGCGGCCAGGGTGCGCAGGCGATTCATCTGGTAGCGCATCTTGCTGGCCGCAGTCTCGGCCGACTTGCCCAGTCCCTCATCGAGCAAGGCCATCCAGTCCAGAAGCGCCGTCAGCTCGGCATCCAGCGCGGTTCCGGCGGCGGCCAGCTTTTGCTTGCCCTCGATGGGCATTCGCCGCGCGGCGAGCAACTGCGCCAGCGACGAGAGATTCTCCGCAAACACGCGTTCGAGAGTGAGCTCGTACTTGGCGAGCAGCTCGGCGATGGCGGGTTCAATCAAGGTTCCGAAAAAACGCGGCGCGGCCGGCGTCTGCCGGCCCAGAATGCGCTCATAGAGCACTGCGGACTGGGCAAAGTAGGCAATCTCCGCCGGGCCGCCGATAACCAGCGACGTGGACAGCAGAAAGTCCTGAAAGACGGGCCGCAGCAGCGCCGAAGGCGAGATGCGCTCCGGTTCCGCGTCGAGAATGCCGACCAGATCGGCGGTGGAGTAGCTCTGCCGGCCGGCCTGCCAAAGGCCATGCGGCTCCTGCTCGGCGGGAGCGGTTCGCTTGAGCGCCAGGCGTGCGCCGGATTGCTGGTCAATGAGAAACAGCAGGCTGGACTGCGGCGTAACAGCCACCTGGGCGTGATAGCCGGCGGCTTCAAGCTGGCGGTTGCGGTCCAGGAGCGCCGAGTGCAGCTCGTCGGCGCGTTCAATGGCTGCGCGCAACACCGGCGCGCCCAGGCGGTGAAACTCCCGCCCGCCGGCATCCAGAATCAGCAGTCCCTGCGCGGCAAAGATCTTCGAGTAGAAATCGGCGAAGGCCTGAGCGAAGGTGCGGCCGGGCTTGTAGGCAGCGGACAGAGCCTCCGCGGCATCGGAGGGGCCGAGCAGCTCCAGCGCGCGATCGACCAGCGGCGTGATTCGCTCGTCAAACGTCAAGCCGCCGACAGGCCGCGCGGCAGCAGGCTCAGAAGGGAGCGCATATTGCAGCTTTTCGAGCTCCCGGCCGGCCGGAAAGCTGACGTGATCGATCTCGGCGAAGTCGTGGTCTTCGGCGGCCAGCCAGAAGATGGCGGCGTGGGGATGGCCTGCCGCAGTTGCCTGGCGCGCGCGGGCTACGGCGGTCGCCGCCTTGAACGGAGTAAACAGCGGTCCCCCGAACAGGCCGACCTGCTGCCCGGTCACTACGGTTCCCGCACCCTGGGCGAGGGCCGCAGGCGGCGCCGCGGCGGAAGCAGAGGGATTTTGCGCGGCCAGCAGCCGAACCAGCTCAGGCCAGTGCGATGGGAGGGGCGGCCGCTCCCACTTGCTCACATCCAAAGGGAGAAAGGCGCGGAGCGCCCCGGAGCAGTAGTCCAGAAACACCCGGCTCAGTCCGGGCATCACGGTCATCGGATAACAGTCTGCGGTAGGCAACTCGTTCACTTCCAGCGGTTCAGTAAATTTGGTTCGCTTCCTGTACGTTTGCCTCGGGAGCAAGCCTGTGTACGGGCGCGGATAAGGAGTTCGGCTCAATTAAGGATGCCACGGCGAGCGGGATTGATGCAGAAGTGCGGCCTGAACGGCGGCGGTGTGCGTATACTCGACTTGAATCTAGAGCGAAACCAGAGTAACTGTACCCTGTTGGGTTTTGCGCAAGTTCGCCGCTCCCTGATGGTCGCGTCGACTTGAATTCCGTGGTTCCGGGATACATCGACTCTGGTTCCGCTGTAGCCTGAGGTCGCACTGACTTGAGCGCGTTCAAGAGAGAGGTCGAAATGCCCAAAAAAGAGAAGCTGAAAGCCACGGCCGCCGCCGATGCGAAGGTTGCGGAATCTGAAAAAGCAAAGGCCGGAGAGCCCAAAAAGGCGAAGGCCGGCAAATCCGGCAAGGCCTCCGTGGAGCCAAAGGCGGCGAAGACCCTGAAGGCGAAGAAGGCTGGAAAGACCGGGAAGGCTGGAAAAAGGAAGAAAGGCGCAAAGGCGTTCCGCTCCGAGGCAACGGTTGAGAGGGCCAAACTGCTCAGCTCCAAGGTTGTTTATCAGGGACCGCTGTTCCGCGTGCTCCACGACAAGCTGATCGAGCCGGGCGGTCACGTGACCGAGCGCGACGTCATCCGCCACAACGGCAGCGTGGTCATCATGGCCATGGACAACTCGAAGAGCAGAAAGAATCCCTGGATCGTGATCGAGCGCCAGTATCGTCATGCCGCCAACCAGTTTTTATGGGAACTGCCGGCCGGCAAGCTGGACCCCGGCGAAGACGCCCTGGCCGGAGCCAAGCGCGAACTGGCCGAGGAGACCGGTTACAGCGCCAAAAAATGGAAGCCGCTGGCGGAGTACTATGCCAGCCCCGGATTTCTGGGCGAGTCAATGAAGGTCTTTCTGGCCGAGGGCCTGGTGGCCGGGGACGCGCGGCCGGAGGAGGACGAGAGGATCGACTTTCGCCTGGTCAGGCTCTCCGACGTCCTGAAAATGATCGACAAGGGCGCAATTCTGGACGGCAAGACACTCACCAGCGTGCTCCTGTACGCGCGGCTTATGGAGCGGAAGCGGAAGAAGTAGCCGCATCTCGTTCTCGCATAGGGGTTTCTGCCCGCAGGCCGGCCAGGCGAGCCCGGCCCGTCTCACTTTATGAACAGCTTTGCTGCCCGGCCAATCAACCTTTCTTCGGCTTTTCTCGTCTTAATCTGTATCGGTGTGAGGATTCCCCTGTCTCACCCGGATTCCCCGCACGACCCAAGGAAGGCAGGAGCCTGTGGCTCAGTACAAAGGAAAGGTCAAGTGGTTTAACAACGCCAAGGGCTATGGATTCATCGGACGCGAAGACGGGCCGGATGTATTCGTCCACTATTCAGCGATTCAACTGGACGGGTACAAAACGCTCAAAGAAGGCGATGAGGTCGAGTTCGACATCGTCGAGGGGCAGAAAGGTCCCCAGGCGGATGCAGTAATTCGCTTCAGGGACAGCGCCCATAGCGCAGCCTAGTTCAGCGCGTACGGCCGGGCGTTCCACCAAAGCCGCCACCAGGCGGTGCAGTTGAGCTGTGCCCACAGCTCATAGATTCGTCACACCCGGGATTCAGGTCCCCTGTTGGAATCCAGTAGAGCCGGCTAACTCTTCAGGCGAGCGCGCGTTCCAGTACGGATTGGCCCGGGTTTGCCATCTCTCCCCATTCCCAAGCGGCTTCCCAGGCTGCAAAAAAGGCGGAAATCGAGCCAACGGCCTGACATTCCAGATCCCAGGAGCGGGACCTCCACCCCCATGGACGAAGACCTGTCCGTTTCTTGATGGATGGGGTGACATCTGACCTCTGATCTCTGCTCTCCGCCGGAGTCCCCGGCGATTTTTGCCCGATAGGGCGGCTTACCCCGGTTTTGCGTGATACTGTTCGCGGAGACTCACGCGATGGACAACGCCACCATGGCCCGGCTGCTCGAGGAGACCGCCGATCTGCTGGAGATTGACGGAGGCGACAGCTTTCGCATTCGCAGCTATCGCCGCGCCGCCGAGGCCGCCGCGCAAACCACGGTGGACCTGACGGCTGCCGCCGGCGACACCGCCCGCCTGCTGGAGATTCCCGGCATCGGCAAGGGGATGGCCGCCAACCTGCAGTCCATTGCCGCCACCGGTTCGCTGCCGCTGCGCAATGAACTGCTGGCCAGGTACGGAGCGGGGCTTCTGGAACTGCTGAAGCTGCCCGGCATGGGGCCCAAGACGGTAGCCCTGTTGTGGGACGCGGCCAAAATCGGCGGCATCGACATGCTCGCCGAGGCCATCGAAGCGGGCCGTCTGGCCGGCCTGCCGCGCATGGGCGCCAAACAGATTGAAAAGCTGCGCAAGGGCATCGACGACTATCGCCGCAGCGCCGGCCGCTTCCGCATCGACGTGGCCGAGGAGGAAGCCCGGCAGATTGCCGCTTATCTGCTGGCCTTTCCCGGAATTGAGAGAGCTACGCCGGCCGGCTCCCTGCGCCGTGGCCGGGAGACCGTGGGTGATCTGGATCTGCTGGCCACCGGCCCGGCCTGCGCGCCGGAGCATACTGCAGCCGCAGTGGAATATGTGGCCGCTTATCCCGGCATTCACGACATGATTGCCGAGGGCGAGAACAAGATCAGCTTCCACGTGAGCCAGGGCTTGCAGGTGGACGTGCGCCTGCTGCCGACCAACAGCTATGGCGCGGCGCTGCAATACTTTACCGGCTCCAAGGCGCACAATGTTTCGCTGCGCCAGCGGGCTCTGAAGATGGGCTACACGCTCAGCGAGTGGGCACTGGCGCGCCTCGACGACGAAGCGACGGTTGCCGCGGCTACCGAGGAGGAGATCCACGCCGCGCTGGGCATGGACTGGATTCCGCCCGAGATGCGCGAGAACCTGGGCGAGATCGAGGCTGCTGCCCGCCACGCGCTGCCCCGGCTTATCGGGCGCGACGACCTCAAGGGCGACCTGCACATGCACACCACGGCCAGCGACGGCCGCAATACAATCCTGGAAATGGCCGAGGCCGCGCTGGCTGCCGGCTACCGGTACATCGCCATCACCGACCACTCCAAGATTCTGGCTATGACCGGCGGCCTGGACGAAAAACGGGCGCTCGAACACATCAAGAACATCCGTGAAGTGGACCGCCGCATGGAAGGCCGCATCCGTGTGTTCACCGGCATTGAGGTGGATATTCTGGCCGACGGCGCGCTCGATCTGGCCGACGAAGTGCTGGCGCAGATGGAGGTGGT
>Ga0326727_10028077_pt1 | contig 10268 bp, 6 predicted proteins | sample MB2enrmetagenome_FD_207643 | JGI IMG/M metagenome (GOLD analysis project Ga0326727, IMG submission 207643) | Lab enriched peat soil microbial communities from McLean, Ithaca, NY, United States - MB29MY | ecosystem: Environmental > Terrestrial > Soil > Wetlands > Peat | place: USA: New York...
ATGCCGAGGACGCCGTAGAAGCATTTACGAGAGGCGGCGGCGAAGCGGCCGCCTACAACAACATCGGCTATCTGCAAATGAAGGATAAGCGATACGAGAGCGCCCTTGCCGCCCTCCAGAGGGCGATAGAGGTCAACCCGGTATACTACGCGAGGGCGCAGAAGAACCTCGAAAAAGTGAAAGTCGTCCTTGCGAGCTACGAAAGGAGGCAGAAGCTTGTCCCGAGAGCGTCGGAGGAGAGGTGACGGCGGAGGAGCGATGACGTCGCACGGGCAATCACGCTGCCGATTGGCAGACCGGGCCCATAAACTTAGGAGGGTCTCGCTGCTCTTCGGCGACCAGTCCGGGGTAGTGGCCGTCATCGTGGCGCTCTTGTTCGTTGTTTTCCTGGGAATCGCGGCGTTCGCCATCGACATCGGCCACCTGATGGTGGTCCGCAACCAGTTGCAAAACGACGCCGACGCCGCCGCCCTGGCCGGCGCCTCCTATCTGATTCCGCAAATCCCCTCCGCTTCGCCCTCTCCGCCGGACTGGACCACGGCCTTCTCCCAAGCGTACACGGCTATCAGCCTTAACAGCTCGGATGGCGTCGTCCTGACTAACGGCACCGTTCAGACGGGCTACTGGAACCTCGCGCAAAACCCGGCCGGCCTGCAGGGCATGGGGATCACGCCGGGTCAGCTCGACTGCCCGGCGGTCCAGGTGACGGTGACCAGGTCTTTCGGGCAGAATGGAGGCCCCGTGCGGTTCTGGTTCGCTCCTATACTAGGGATAAACACCTCCAACATAAGCGCCACGGCGACGGCCGCCATCACAGGCCCCGGCGCCGCCCTGCCGGGGGCCCTCATGCCGATAGCCATAAGCTCGGCGATGGCGGCCCAGGCGGGCGCTTACAACAGCCCCGCCACGACATTTATGATCGGGACCGGCTACGGCTACCCCATGCAGGCGGGGCAGTGGACGTCCTTTCTTAACGATGCAAGCGACGTCGCCACTATGACCAATCTCCTCACGGCGGGCAACCCCGCGTCGCTGAATATCGGCAGCAACATCTGGATCGAGCCCGCGGTGGGGGTCGCCGTCTACAATTACGTCCCGGTAGGCGTGAACGTCCTGTTGCCGGTGGTCGGAAACGTCATGACTCATGCGCAATCGCCCATTGTCGGGTTTATCGGCTTTCACATTACTGCCTCCGTGGGCAGCAGCCAATATATCCAGGGCTATTTCCTGACCGATTTTTACGCCAGGAACACCAACGGCGCAGGCCCGAATTACGGCGCTTATGCGCCCGCGACCCTGGTGAAGTAAGGGCGGGACGCTTACAGCGGTCGGTACGGAGGCCCCTGGAGTCGATTCCTAAAGGAGGCTTTTCGTGAGTGGAAACGGCTTCGTCGATTACTACGAGGCGCTGGAGCTGAGCTCGACCGCCGACACCGATACCATCGAGCGCATTTACCGGCATCTTGCCAGGAAGTTCCACCCCGACAACAAGAAATCGGGGGATTCCGAACGATTTCGCCTGATCGTTGAAGCCCATCGGACGCTCTCCGACCCCGAGAAGCGCGCCGGCTACGATGTAGAACATCAGGATTACTGGAACCGCAAGTGGAAAATCGCGTCCGAGGCCGGCAACGGAACGTCTTGGGGCAACGATCGGGAAACCCGTGAGAATCTGCTCTCGATTTTGTATATCCAACGCCGGCGTAACATGAGGAAGCCGGGAATGGGAGAATACGAATTCACCCGCCTTCTCTCTCTGCCGTTAGAGCTGGTGGAGTTTCATCTGTGGTATCTGAAGGCTAAAGGCTGGGTGGAGCGCATTGACACCGGGGCGTACGCGATCAGCGCCCTGGGTGTGGACCAAATCGAACAGGGTCGCCTCCGACCCAGGAAGGACCGTATGCTCACGGCCGGTGGCGTCAGCGCCGAGGGCATGGAGGAGACGGTGCTTTCCGGCCCGGCGGATTTGCCCGAGTTTCCAAGGGCCATTTGATGTCAATCGATAACTCTTCCCTTTTATACGGCTCAGGTTCTCCCGAATCAGCCCAGTTTCATTCCCCGCCGCATCCCGGGCCGGTAGGGAGGCGTAATTTGTTGACTTTTATCAAGATCGTCACCGTTTTCATCACGACGGTGTCGGCCTGTACGACATGGGACGGCTTTCGCTCCGCAGGACATCTTTCTTTCAGCTATTTCGGCAGGGAAATCATGCCGGTTTTAATGGGAAGCGCAAGTCTGCTTATCAGTGTGGCGCTTTGGTTTATTCTGTTTGATTGGTATCCGAAATCGAACAAGGATACTCGGAGAAAGCTCAACTGGGCTACCGGCATCGGCTGTATCATAATTTTCTTCCTGTCCACTAACTGGTCGGTGATATGCCTGGGCGGCGACGCTGCCTTGATTCATCATATGAATCTGACGGTGGGGGAAGCGGAAAGGATGCTTAATGGTCTGATCACCCAGATCGAGAGTGAAGTCGGTCTTCAGACTTCGGCCGATCTGCTGACTGCGCAGTTCAGGAATTTGGCCGGAATGGAGACTGAAGGCGCCTTCACCTCATTTGCCGGTAAGGGAGAAGTCGTGGCGCAGCTGGTTTCTCTTTCCCACACCTTCGGCAATCTCAGCGATACTGTAGGGAAGGGAATAAAGAGCCGCCGGCAATGGGTGCATGATGCAAAGGAGGAGATCGGCGGGCTCCGGGAAATCATTAACAGCGCCGAGCTTGAACAGACGAGCAAGATTAGAGAATTCGGCAAACGTTCTACTTCCATCAACCAACTGTTTCAAAAGATCAATGGAAGTCAAACTGCCGTACTCGTCAAAGAAGCCAGCGGGGTCCTCGACAAACTGGCCGCGACACAACAGCCGACGGGTAACGGGCAATTGGCGTCCGCACAGAGAGAGGTTTTGAGCCGACTGGAACAAACAACCCAGTCGGCAAAAAAGATCATGAGCAAATTCAGCCAGGACTCCACGTTAGCATCTCCCGAATTGAAACCGCTCATGAGCATACATGTGGGAAATGCGGTATGGAAATACGCTCACGTCATTACATGGGCCTGGGCCGGCGCGATAGCCCTGGATTATATGCCCCTTGTTTTCGGCCTTATGCTTTTTTGGACAACTTACCATGAAGAAGAGAAGCAGCAGACAGAAGAATTGGGGATGGGCGAAAGAGAACCAGACACGATCTGGGAAATGAAAAAAAACATAGGTGAATAGGAAACAGGTTTTGTCATGAGAATGACCCCGCCGCTTGCAGCAGGGTCATTTGTCCCCCCTCTCTCCTTCCGATAATCCTGATAATGCTGCTTATTGGTGCACTTCCCGGTCATACTTCCCTACGTGATCGCCCGGTCGATTTTCGCGTCTACGATCTTTCACTTACGCGCCGCAGCACGAAGAGGGAACGTGCTTCGACTGCTATCTGACCTTCGGCCGCATACGTTTCGGGCTTGGCAGCGAATTTGCCCTCATGGGTGAAGAAAACCTTTTCCCATGATTTCCCCCATTTTTCCCCTGGCAGGGTGAAGGTAATAGCTTCGTAATGGGCGTTGAAGATGAGGTAGAAAGTGTCGTCCACGATGTGCTGCCCGTATTCGTCCCGGTCGGGAATGGCCCGGCCGTTGAGAAAGACCGCAAGGGACTTGGCGTGCGCCTCTTTCCACTCCTGTTCCGTCATTTTCTTACCGGTCGGGTCGAACCAGGCGAGGTCCTCCGCATCGGTCCCGTCAGCGATGCCGCGGAACCATCTCGGCCGCTTGAGTATGTGGTGGTCCCGGCGAAAATGTATCAGGTCGCAGGTGAATGTGAAAAGGTCCCTGTCTACGGAGGCCCAGTCGTGCCAGGACATCTCGTTGTCCTGGCAGTACCCGTTGTTGTTTCCTCTCTGGGTGCGGCCCATCTCGTCACCCCCTGCGATCATAGGGATGCCCTGCGAGAGGAGAAGGGTAGCCAGGAAATTCTTCTTCTGCTTCGTCCGCAGGGCGATCACGCCGGGGTCGTCCGTCGGCCCTTCGACGCCGCAGTTCCACGACCTGTTGTTGCTCTCGCCGTCCCTGTTTTCCTCCCCGTTCGCCTCGTTGTGCTTCTCGTTGTATGAGACGAGGTCGGCCAGTGTAAAGCCGTCGTGGCACGTGACGAAATTGATGCTCGCGAATGGCCTGCGGCCCGTGCTTTCGTAGAGGTCGGAACTTCCGGTTACGCGATATGCCATCTCGGCAATGGTGCAACCCTGGCCCCTCCAGAAATCCCGGACACAGTCCCTGTACTTACCGTTCCACTCGGACCACAGGGGCGGGAAATTGCCCACCTGGTAGCCTCCCTCGCCAATGTCCCACGGCTCGGCGATCAGCTTGACCTGCCCCACCACAGGGTCCTGCTGGATGAGGTCGAAAAAGGCGGAGAGGCGGTCCACTTCGTGGAGCTCCCTGGCGAGGGCGGAGGCAAGGTCGAACCGGAAGCCGTCGACGTGCATCTCCAGGACCCAATAGCGCAGGGAGTCCATGATGAGCTGGAGCACATGGGGATGGCGCATGTTGAGGCTGTTGCCCGTGCCCGTGTAATCCACATAGTGGCGGGCGTTCTCCGGGCTTAGCCGGTAGTAACCGCCGTTGTCTATGCCCCTGAAGCAGAGCATCGGGCCAAAGTGGTTGCCTTCGGCCGTATGATTGTAAACGACGTCGAGGATCACTTCTATGCCCTCGCTGTGCAGGCCCTTCACGACCTCCTTGAATTCAGCGACCTGCTGGCCCGTCTGGCCCCTGCTCGAATACTCATTGTGAGGGGCGAAAAACCCGATGGAGTCGTAGCCCCAGTAGTTGCGCAGGCCCCTGTCGACCAGGTGCTTTTGGTGGATGAACTGGTGGACGGGGAGGAGCTCCACCGCCGTCACGCCCAACTTCTTCAAGTACTCGATCACTGCCGGGTGGGCGAGCCCCGAGTATGTGCCCCGTATTTCTTCGGGCACGTCCGGGTTCTTGATGGTTAACCCCTTCACGTGGGCCTCGTAGACGATGGTCTCCTGCCACGGCACCCGGACCTGCCGGTCATTCCCCCAGTCGAAAGAAGGGTCCGTTACTATCGACTTCGGGACGGACCGCGCGCTGTCCTCTTCGTTCTTTTCCTCTTCGGGTTTGGCGAAATTGTAGGGAAAGACGGCCTGGCCCCACTCCACCTGCCCTTCGATCGCCTTAGCATACGGGTCGAGGAGCAGCTTCGCCGGGTTGCAGAGGGCGCCTCTAGCCGGCTCCCACGGACCGTGCACGCGAAAGCCGTAGCGCTGACCTGGGCACACCTCCGGCAGGTACCCGTGCCAGCAAAAAGCCGTGGTTTCCGGTAGGTCCAAGCGCGTCTCTTCTCCCGATGCATCGAAAAGGCAGAGCTCTACCTTTTGCGCCACCTCGGAGAAAAGGGAGAAGTTGGTCCCCTTTCCATCATAGGTGGCGCCGAGCGGGTAAGGCCGGCCTGGCCAGACCTTGAACGAGCTCAATGGAGACCTCCGAGCTGCGGCGTAATATGCGTTTATCCTTAAGAGAATATCGTGCGAGGGGCCGCAACTGTCAAGGCAAAGGAGGGCAAGTGCTCGGGTCACACCGTGGGGTTATTTCGACCTGACGCCGCCGTCTGTCTTTGGCCTTCCGATCAAGGCGTGGCCGAGGGCAAGCACGACCGCGAGGGCGGCCCCGGCGATCAGCACGGACTTCTGGGCAGGCCAGAGATCGACGGACGACAGCGCCCATCCCGCATGGAGCGCATCCAGGCAGTACAGGAAACCGGGGAAAAACACCAGCCCCGTTACGGCGGTGATAAACAAGACAAAGCAGAGGTCTTTGCAGAACGTGCTGAACGCGCGAAAGAGCTCGGCCCTCTCCTTCCATCGTCTCGCTATCTCTTCGGCCGCGTCGAGCTCCATGGACGCCTGCGCGGACCGGTCCATGCAACGGGCAAGAGGCTCGCGCCGCAGCAGGTCCTCCTCGATGCGCTTGAGCTTTTCGATGATGGGACGGACGCGCAACGCCATCCTTGCCGCTATGACCCCCTGTATCAGCGCCCCGGCGCGCTCCCTTAAGCCCCTGAGGACTTTCACGGCGTTCTCGCTGCGCTCCCGCTCTACTACGCCGCAGTCCGCCGTGATCCTCTTTGCCGTGTGAAATGCCTCACGGCACAAGAGGAATACCTCCGGCTTCGCCAAAAGCCCGTGGAGGCGCTCCTGCATTGCCAATATCTCCGCCACGTCCGCATCAGCGGCATCCAAAAAGCGCGTGAGGGCGGCGGCTGCCCCGTCCGCCTCTTTCGCGGCCTCTAGCGCCTCGTCGCGCACCTGTGCCTTCAGCCTGTCAAGCTCGGGCAGAATGAGCGGGCGGAATTCGGACAACTCAGGGGAGACGATGGCGGGGACATAGAATTCGTGCGAAAGCTGAAGCAGCTTGGCTAGCCGGTTGAGACCGTCCGTCTGCCGCTCCATCTGAAAATGGCGGATTACTTCCTCGAATCTGGCCTCCAGGCAGTAAGGTTCGATCCTCAGCGCCTCCTTGAGCGCCTCCAACGACTTGTCGCGTTTGCCCAAAAGCTCGTAGATGCGCGAGACAAGTAAGTGCAGGTAGGTCTTCTGGGCGGGGCTCACAGCCTGATTGAGGGCCTCCCGGAAACGATCGCCCGCGGCCCTGTATTCACCGCGCTCCACGCTGATGAAGGCCAGGCCGCACGCGGACCTGTAATCTTTCCAGTTTTGCCGACTATAGCGCGTCAGGAGCTTTTCAGCCTCGCCAAGGTCGGAGGCCCTGATGCAGTCGCGGGCGATCCAGAGGACGCCCCCTTTTGCCGATGTCTCCCGACCGCTCTCCCTGACCTTGTACCAGTCGTCCTTGGGCAACGCGCTCCAGATAACGTTCATGAAGCGGATCTGGAAGACCTTCTTTAGCTCGTAGAAGCCCCAGGGGGCAAGGTAGGCGGGGTCTCCCCCGTCCGCCTCCGGGGGCGCCGGAAGTCCTTCCCCAGCCTCGTCAAGATATCGGGCAAACAGGTCGTTTATCTCTGCCATCGATAGACGGCCCAGCCTTGCCAGCCCGTGGGTTGCGTAGGGCAGGTGCTTCGACGGGCAATCCGACGTAAGGTGCTTCCCCGTCCCGCAGTAAAAACACGGCGGGTGCCTTCCTTCCAGCAGGGCCTGGCCGTGCGCGAAGAACCGGGCGCCGGCAGCGCCGGGGCGCGCGTCCCGCGCAGATGCGGGCGAGCAGTCCGTCTCTGCGCTCCAGAGAAGCTCGTAGAAAGAAAGACGACCGGAAAGAGGGCCTTGTGGTATATCCACCGGATTCAGCTCGATCGCCTCCATCCCCAGTAGGGCGGCGTGAACGGCGGCGGAGACGTAGATGCGACCGGCCCCCGTGATGCGTGCAGCCTCCGCCGCGAAAACGGCGATATCGCCGTGGACGGCCCCTTCGCCGAAGTACCCCCTGCCGCAATGAAGGGCGATCCCCACGGCGAAAAGACCCTCCCCGCCTTTCTCCCCACGCGCCCCCTTCTGCATCCGGATCGCGGCCTTTACCGCTTCGACGGGGTCGGCAAAGCAGGCGAGCATCGAATCGTCGCCCTTATTTACGACGTTTCCCCCTCTTTCGACCGAAATCCGGCAGAGGCCCTCCAGCCAATCGCGTGCAGACCTCGCTGCCGGGGCATTATCGGGCGCCGGCTCCTGCCGGCCTGCCGAGACCGCCGCATAAAGCACGGTCAATGCGTCATCGTGTGTGTGCTCCTGTACCGACCGGGCGTCTCCCATGGGGATTACTCTCCAATCAATGTTTATCGCCCGTACCGCCACATGCTTAAAGGCGAGACGGATAAAACCTTTCGCCCGGCGGCCCCGCCGGTTCAACTTGTTGATTCCCTGTAGCTTGCCACAGGGATAATATCATTTCCTCCTTTTATTCCACTCCCATCGTAAAAACCTTTACCCGCTCTTTCGTCTCTCCGCGCTTTTTGCACCAACTATCATCCTTGGAGCTTTGGCACACCTTACTACAGCCAGCCATTGGGGGCTCAGCGCCCCCTCCACGAGCGAAGCTCGCGGAGCCCCCCTCAATCAATACCCTGCTGCTTGCAGCAGGGTATTGATTTACCTCTACAAAAGTACGCGGGATGGTGGTAAACTTCAGGTGCTGCATATCTTTTTATAATATCCATAGAGAGGGGCGGATTCGTGCAACGCGGCCAGGAAGGCTCAGTTATGCGGAAGATGATGAGGACCTATCCGGAGAAGTTTCCCTCCGAAGACGAGATATTCAGCCAGGTCCAGGCGGGCGACAGGATTTTCGTCGGCACGGCCTGCGGAGAGCCTCAATACCTCGTGAAAGCGCTGATACGTTACGTCGAGTCGCACCCCACGACGTTCTCGTACGCGGAGGCGCTCCACATCTGGACGCTTGGCGTCGATCCACACGGCTCGGACAATTTCGGGAGCAACTTCCGGCGCAGCTCTTTCTTTATAGGGAAGGATACGCGGGAGGCCGTCAATAAGGGCGAGGCCAACTATATCCCCATATTCCTGTCGCAGGTGCCTGCCCTGCTCAGGCGCCACACCATCCCCATCGACGTCGCCCTCATACAGACGTCGCCGCCGGACGAGCACGGCTACATGAGCCTGGGCATCAGTGTCGATATAGTGAAGGAGGCCGTGCAGGTCGCCTCCCTTGTGATCGCCCAGGTCAACTCGAACATGCCGCGCGTCCATGGCGACAGCTTCGTCCATATCGGCCAGGTGGACTTCCTGCTTCCCCACGACGAGCCGCTCCTTGAGAGCGATACGGAGCTTCCCGACGAAACCGTCAGGCGCATGGGCAAGTACGTGAGCAACGTCGTGGAGGACGGCGATACGATACAGGTCGGCTACGGGAGCATACCTTCGGCGGTCATATCGTATCTCAACACGAAGCACGACCTCGGGATCCACACGGAGCTGCTGACGGACCGCATCGTGGACCTGATGCGAAGGGGCGTTGTCAACAACAGGCGGAAGAACATCGACACGGGCAAGACCGTCGCCGCCTTCTGCGTGGGCAAAAAAGCGACCTATGCGTACATCAACGACAACCCCACCTTCGAGTTCAAGACAATAGACTATACGAATAACCCCTCAATCATCTCCCGGATAAACAACATGACGGCCATTAACACCGCCCTCGAGATAGACCTGACGGGCCAGGCCACTTCCGAATCGCTCGGGAAGACGTTTTACAGCGGCATCGGGGGACAGGCCGACTTCATGCGGGGCGCGACTATGGCCCCCGGGGGGAAGAGCATCGTGGTCCTCCCATCGACGGCCCGGAATGGGAGCGTGTCGCGGATAGTGCCCTTCCTTAAGGAGGGGGCGGGCGTCACCCTGACGCGGGGCGACATACACTACGTCATCACCGAGTACGGCACAGCCTATATCCACGGGAGGAGCCTCCGGGAAAGGGCCATGTCCCTCATAGCCATAGCGCACCCGGCCTTTCAGCCTGCGCTTCTCGAACAGGCGAAGAGGCAAAACCTCATCTACGAGAGCCGGGCTTACGCCCCCGGCAAGAAGGGCCTCTACCCGGAGCACCTTGAAGCCAGGCGCAAGACCAAGACCGGCCTGGAGGTCTTTTTGAGGCCGGTCAAGACGTCCGACGAGGCAATGCTCAGGGACGTCCTTGCCCCCCTGCCCGAAGGGACCGGCGGGGAAGCCTGCCGCAACTTTCTGCGCGCCGTCGGGCCGGGCGATGGAGGGCTTATCGATTATACCCGTGAGATGGCAATACTCGCCCTCCTGAAAGGCGACGGCAAAGAGGCGTTTGTCGGCCTTGGCAAATACGTAATGGGCGACGACCAGCACACCGCCGAGGTCGCCGTCCTCGTAAGCGAAAGCCGCAGGAACCTGGGCATCGGCACGGAGATACTCTGGTATCTAAAGCGGATCGCCCATAGGCGGGGACTGCTCGGCTTCACGGCGAAAGTCGCAAAGGAAAACGAGCCGGCCCTCCGTCTTTTCGAGAAGATGGACTTCGACCTGAAACGCAAGGCCCTCCAGACGGAGTACCTGCTTGAGATGCGGTTCAAGGCGTAGCGCAGTTTGCCGCCCAGATCATTCCCAAAGATGACGCACTATCTCTTCGCCTGACGGCTATTACCTCATTACAATAAACAACAAAACGCAGGTAGTGCAGTCCGGGGTTCAGGGCCGGGAGGTTTTCGATGGATTTTCCGTTGTTTTTCGAAGGCGCCCGGCGAAACTATACATTTGAAGTATG
>Ga0326727_10028078_pt1 | contig 10268 bp, 9 predicted proteins | sample MB2enrmetagenome_FD_207643 | JGI IMG/M metagenome (GOLD analysis project Ga0326727, IMG submission 207643) | Lab enriched peat soil microbial communities from McLean, Ithaca, NY, United States - MB29MY | ecosystem: Environmental > Terrestrial > Soil > Wetlands > Peat | place: USA: New York...
TGTCCCATGGCGCACGCGCAATGCAGCTGTTGAGCGTGCGCTAAAGCTCCACCTTGGCCAAAAGCCTAGCCATGTCGTGCTGTCGTCATACGAACTGGCGGCGGAGTTAGACCCAACGCTTGACAAGCAGGCAACGGGGAAGTTAGCTCAATTGCTTGCGCGAATGGCGCCATTCATGGAACCATTGGCGACGCACGACGGCGCAATGATCTATCGCTATGGTAGGGCATGGCGCCGCTGGCAATGGCACGGGCAATACAAGATCGGAACCTCAACCTAACGGAGTTAAGACCGTGAAAATCACACCACACAAGTTGAAACTATTGGGGGCGTGTAGTTCTCAAGTTGCGCTGTTCAAGGAGCTAGGTGGAGATACCAAGAACATAACCCTAACTTTTTGTCTGAAGCACGCAGACAAGCTTGAATGGGATTGGGCTGCGCGGCATTTCCTTTCGCCAACGGCGCGGGCCGAGTACGATCGCGTGGAGGCTCTGGCGGCGGCCGAGTACGATCGCGTGAAGGATCCGGCGTGGGCCAAATACAAGCGCGTGAGGGCTCTGGCGTGGGCCGAGTACAATCGCGTGGAGGCTCTGGCGTGGACCGAGTACAATCGCGTGAAGGCTCCGGCGTTGGCCGAGTATAATCGCGTGAAGGCTCCGGCGTTGGCCGAGTACGATCGCGTGAAGGCTCCGGTGTTGGCCGAGTACAATCGCGTGAAGGCGAAAACTTTCTGGACGATGTTTCAGGCAGAAAACCAATGCAAGATCGGGAGCGCGGTCGATCCCGCGACGCTGACGCCGGTGGCGGAGATCGAGGAGAAGCTTCACGAAATACACGGGGCGCGCAAGCCCGCCTAAAGTTCTGGGTTTGAAACATCGGACGGGAGGTGCCATCTCAGGTGCCTCCCATCTCCGCTCGCATAGCCTTGAAGTTTCGTCTTAACGAGGATTGACAGCTGACGCGCAACGCGACCTTGCGCCCGTTGCATTTCTTCCGGGTCTTCGCCCATTAGGGGAGGGGTTAGGTGGATGGCTAAAACTTGCGTGCTGATCCCGCGCGCTTCGCCTATGGCGCCTAATTCGTGCAATGCCGCCGCAATCTTGGCATGTCCGAAAGCATCCTCCCCTTTCGTGATCCTGTTGAACGCGGCGGTATCAATTTCGAATAGTGCCATGCTATTGGCAACGTCTCGCCCTTCGAACGTCCACGGCACAGCTGGCTCATCCGCGTCCTTCTGGCGCCGCACATGCAGCGAGAACGCCTTGAGGCCGTCTTTGCCCTTGACCTTGACTTCTAGGCCGGTGTCTACACCGGCTAAGATCGCGGACGATCCACGCGCCCCGCGTTCGTCGTCCTTGCCGGTATGGTGGACTGCCATAACGGTACAGCGAAGCTCGCGCTTGAGGAAGTCTAGCGCCTCGACCAGTTCGCCTGCGTCGCGCGCGTCATTCTCGTTCTTGCCTGTCATCATGCGCGCCACTGTGTCAAGGATCAGGAGCCTTGGCCGAAGCTTGCGCGCTTTGATCGCCTCGATCAGCTCGATTACCTCTTGCGGCCGACCGATCATCGGGACGCTATCAATCGTGTAGAATGGCAACGGGAAAGTTAGCTTATTGGCTTCGCGCCACGCGGGACGGCGAAGCTTCTCTATGCCGCGTGCGCCTTCGGCTGCGGCGTATACTGTTTCAACCGGCTCACGGGGGCCTAGGCCAAATCCCGCTATCCCAGACGCGAGCGTGAGGGCGATGTGGAGCGCAAGAAACGATTTACCGCTGTAGGGTTGCCCGTACATGATGACAGTGGCTTGATCGGGCAGCATGTTCTCCAGAAGCCACGTCGGCGCCGGCCGCGCATCCTGTTCGCTTTCGTCGCGCGGGTAGAAGCGGTTCGGCTTCGGATCGTGCTTTGTGGCGACAGCGAACTTCTCCATGCCGGCAAATATCGTCGCGGCCGGCGGCGTCGCCCAGGCGCCTTGTTCGTTCTGCGAATATTCGGCCGCGTTCGCTACTTTCGTTTGGAGTTCGTCAAGCGGCCATGGGGGAACGCAGTGATCGTTCCAATGGTCTCGGATGACTTCGAAAGTCTTCCCGACAGAGAGACCAAGGTTAAGTACTTCTGCGGCGACTGTGTAAGTTCGATTGTCGCCTCCCTCTCCCTGAACTGCGACAAAATCGTCTGCAACGTAGGAGACAAGGAGCGCGATAGCGCGGGCAATATTACTTTCGAGATCAAGTTGCACCGCCGCTCCAGCGACATGCTCTCTTCCTTCTCGGATCGTCTCTGTGATCCACGCGGGGCCTTCCGCGATTTCGTTTTCTTCGCTGGGATAGCTATATTCTCCGTGTACACCTTTATCGCTGACAATCGAAGGCGGAACGAGAACGTAGCCGCCTTCGCCGCGCGTGTCCACTTTGGCCCCAAGCTTCGCAACCGTGGACGGGCACGATCCTTTGAACCAATAGTGCAAATTGTCCGGTCCCCTAGGCGTCCTGATCGTCAGCGTTGTGGGCAATAGCCCGTGATCAGTCGTGAGACGTGCGATTGTCTCGGCGCCTAGGGGTCCGTCCTGATCCAGCACGAACATGGCCGAACGGGCTGGAGCAACTCCGATGTTGAAATTTGGATTATCGGACCACCACGCGTCAATTTGTGCGGCATCGGTGGTCGCTTGATGAAAGCCATTCTCGACGGCCGGCCGCTTCGTCAGCGGGGCACACGGAAATACATAGAAACCAGCCTCGGCCCATGCACGGGCGGCTTCGTGTAGATCGCTCAGGAATGGTGATTGACTGGCCATGTCGGCGCGAGTTATATTCCTGTCGGAAATAAAACGTCAAGGGGGTCTTCCGTGCGGCTCACTATCACCTACGAAATGCTGGTGGCTACCTATGAGCTATTGCGGACAACACCCCCGTTCAAAGGGTGGAAGCTGCCGCCTTCGGATGAAGTATCTTTTCATGTGATCCGTACAAAGGAATGCTACGGCGATCATTGCTACGCCAAGCGCCACACGATCCGAGTGAGTTACGCTCGGCACAAAACGTTGCGGCTGTTGATTGAAACGATGGCGCATGAAATGGTGCATATGCGCGAGATACAGCTTGGTGTGCGGCAAGACGTTGCACACGGCAAGGAGTTTCGAAAACTGGCGAAGATCGTCTGTTCTCGCCACGGTTTTGACGAAGGGGCATTCTAGGTGATCCTAGACTACGTTGCGAGCACCGGCTTCTATACGCTGAAGGTTCCGCGTTCGGAAGCCAAGACCATTAGCACGCTCATGCGGCAACACGGGCTCGACTTCTCGCAAGCTCGCAGCAACACGTCAACGGCCGTGTTGATGACGAAGGAGCCTTACTGCGCTGCACACTTCGCCCCAATGTATGGCACCGCGTGCGCGAAGGATCAGCTCAAAGAAATTTTGGCGGCAATCGAAGACAGTTGGAGGCTAGAAGGTCATGCACACATTAAAACTCCAATGGACAAGGAGCTTTGGCCTTTTCAAATTGCGTCGGTGGAATACGCGCTCAAGCGGCGCAATACGCTGGTGGGGGATCAGCCTGGATTGGGGAAAACCCCTATCGCCATTTGCTATGCTAACGAGATCGGAGCTAAACGCGTTCTCGTTCTATGCCCTGCGAATATTCGGGGCCAATGGGTTGATCGAATTCGGGAATGGTCCACAATGCGGTGGCCGTACGTTATTTACCCGATTATACACGGACGTAACGGTGTCCACCCACAAGCTCATTGGACGGTGGTCTCTTACGATCTTGCGCGGACGGCCACTATCGGGAAGTGCTTGGCGCAGGGCACGTACGATCTGATCATTCTGGACGAAGCCCATTATCTCAAGAACATCGAAACCAATAGAACGCGCTCAGTGTTCGGCGATCACACGGGCTGGATGCGGGAGCCGATCCGCAATAATGCGAAGGAGATCATCGACTATGAAAAACTATTTCAAGCTCTGTCGTCGCGTTGCGGTGCTATTCTGGCTCTCACTGGTACGCCACTTCCCAATCGTCCTCGTGAAGCGTACACGCTGGCGCGAGGACTATGCTTCGACAGCATCGACTGGGTATCGGAAGCGCACTTCAAGTCCCGCTTCAATCCGTCAGCAGTCCTCGAAGGAGAACGCAATGACGGTACGAAGTACAAATATGTTCGCGAAGAAGTAGGGCGTTCGTCGGAGCTGCAATGTCGTCTCCGCGCGAACTTCATGGTTCGCCATCTCAAACGCGATGTAATGCCACAGCTCGATCTGCCGGTATACGATCTGGTGCAAGTCGAAGAGACGGGCGCCGTGCGTCAAGCGCTGGAAGCCGAGAGCTTCCTTGAGATCGACCCCGAGCAATTGGCCGGCGCCGACAAGGAGACGATGGGCGTATGGGCCATCGTTCGGCATCAAATGGGTATCGCTATCGCTCCACAGGTTGCCGATTTCGCGGCGATGTGTCTCGACGGCGGCGAAGACAAGCTCGTGATTTTCGGCTGGCACCGCGACGTGCTGGATATTTTGCAGGAACGGTTGTCGAAGTTCGGCGTTGTTCGAACCGATGGGTCAACGACGATCAGCCAGCGCGAACGCAACAAGAAAGAGTTTATAACTAATAGTCGCTGTCGAATCATGCTCGGCAATATTATGTCGCTCGGCACCGGAACCGATGGCTTGCAAGAAGTCTCATGTCATGCTCTAATAGCGGAGCCCGATCCTGTTCCCGGCAACAATGAGCAGGCGATAGATCGGTTGGATAGAGGAGGACAGAAGAGAACCGTACAAGCCGATTTGTTCGTCGCCCCCGGTTCAATTCTGGAAAAGATTTTGGCATCAGCCTTGCGTAAGCGGAAGAACACTCACCAAGCCTTAGATGAAAGGATCATTGCGGAAATGAATTCGGCGTCTTGACAGCGGAGGCATCCATTGGTAAGACCCGGATCGAAAGGGATTGACGGCATGGGCCGTCGTGCGGAGGGCGGAGGGTTCCAATCGTTTGGGGCTTCCATCTACACCGCTGAAGACAAGAGGGCCTAGGAACTCTGAGGGGCACCATCCCCGCGATCCCCTGTATTGCAACGAAGGAGTGAACGATGACGAAGATCACAGTGACGGGCGGAGTTGTTTCCGTCGAGGATGGCATCAAGAAAAGCGAAGAGTACGCCCCGGCCCGCAAGGTCCGCGTCGAGCTTCACTTTGATGTGCCGACAGGCGAAGACGCGGACGCCCACATCGCTGGCGTCTCGAACCTCGCCCAGAAGCATCTGGCGATGATCCTGGGCGGAAAGGTCAGCACTGCTGCCCCATCCGGCCCCACCAAGGCGGACCTGGAAGCGGCCCTGAAGGATAAGCTCGGCGGCGAACTGACGACCGACACGACCAAGGCGCCGGCCAGCGGCCCAAAGCGCACTGGAGGAAAGAAGGCTGACAAGGCCGCAGACGCCCCGGCGCCCGCCAAGGCACCAGCGGCCGACCCAGACGAGCTTGAGCTGTCCACGGGCACCGCTGAGGCGGCCGATGACGGTTTAGGCGACCTTCTGGGCGAAGAGCCGGAGCCCGAGATCACGGACCTGGAGCTGAACAACATCGTCCAGAAGGTTAACAGCGTGGTCAAGGACGGCCCCACGATCCGCAAGCTGGCGGCCAAGTTCGTCCCGGAAGGGAAGCTGCCGCAGCTGTCGAACATCCCGCAGGACAAGCGTCACGCCTTCGTGACCGAGTTGAAGGCGTTGAAGCCTGCGGCGTAACCCACCACTAGCCTATTTGGGGAGAGTACTATGACCGAAGAACCGGAACACAGCGATAAAGGGGGAAGCAGTGCCGAAAGATGGATGGCATGCCCTGGCAGTGGTGTCATCCTGAAGAAGCTCAAGCTTCCACAGTCGGACGAAGAAGACTTTCGACGAGACGGGATCGCGGCCCATGAAGTCGGCGCCCACTGTCTCAAGGAAGGGATCGACACCTGGGAAGTGATCGACCAAGAGTTTCACGGCGTCAAGGTCGATCAGACCATGGCCGACGCGGTACAGGAATATCTCAACGACGTTCGGCAGTTCATGCTGCCCGGTGTCACCATTGGGATCGAAGAGCGGATCGGCGGAGACCCAGAGACGCGGCCCCATCCTGACTTCTTCGGCCGCCTGGACTTTAGCGCCTATGGGCCGGAAGAACTTGTGATCGAGGACTACAAACATGGCGAAGGCATCATCGTCGAACCAGAGAATAACCTTCAGCTCATGTACTATGCGTATGGGAAAATCCTGGAGCGCATTCAAGCAGGCGTACAGGTGCGTTCAGACCGGCCGGTGCGTATACGTATCTGCCAGCCTCGCGCCTTTCATGAAGAAGGTGCCACACGCGAATGGGTCACCACGGCCGGCGAAATCATCCATTGGGGCGAAACAGAACTGATCCCTGCGATGGAGAGGGCCGACGTTGACACGATGTTGGACACCGGCCCCCATTGCCGCTTCTGTCCAGCGAAGCTTTTCTGCCCGCTGCTGTCTGGGCTCTACGGCGCCGCGATGCGAGCGGATGCCACGATCATTCCGAACTTCGGCCAAGATCGGTTGGCGCGCGAGTACGCGCAGCTGCAAGCGGTGGGCTTCTACATCAAGGCCCTGAAGGACGAGACGCATCGCCGCAACATGCTCGGCAAAACTGTGCCGGGTACGAAGCTGGTATTGCAGCGCGCGAACCGCGTGAACAAGGAGGGCGCCGACAAAGCGTACGAGGCTGAGTTCGGAGCTGACGCCTACACGAAACCCGAATTGAAGTCGCCCGCCCAGATCGATGCCCTTGGCCCCAAGGGAAAAGCGCTGACGAAGGAGTGGGCGTTCACACCGCAGACGGGGTTGACGACCGTTCTCGAAAGCGACAAAAAATCCGCTGTGAAAGTGGAGAAGGCTGTTGACATCTTCGCGCATCTAATAGACGCTGGCGATGCCAATGGGCAATCAACGCAACCAACTGGAGACCAAAATGTCTAACAAGAAAGAACTCGTTACCTACGCATTCCAAGAACCTGTGCGCGCTGGCTTCGCCAACATCGTCGCAGCTCGTCAGTTCGAGAAGGCCGGGCAGAAGAAAGGTGATCTGCGTTTCGACGCTTCCTTCATACTTGCTCCCGACAGTCCCGATCTGAAAGCGCTGCATGACCTGGTCATTGTCGAAGCGAAAGCACTCAATCCGGGCAAGCGGCTTATCCCTCGCCGGCTCACCCAAGAAGAACTCGACAAAGGCGACTGCATCGAAATCCAAGTCCCATGGAAGGACGGTACGAAGCTTGCCGACAAGGCGAAGGCCGAAGGCAAAGATCAGGAATTCTTCCGTGGAATGGCCGTGGTCAAAACCTCTTCGAAGTACGCTCCGGCGCTGGCGGGGCTCGAAGGTGGCAAAGTGATCGAATACACGAACCCCGAAACCCGCGCGACCCTCGACAAGCTGTTCTATTCCGGCGCCTATATGGCTCCGTATGTCGGCGTCCACGCCTACAAGGCAATGGACGAGAAGCCGGGCGGCGTCGGGCTGTACTTGAACGCCGTGTGCTTCATCAAGCACGGTGCCCGCCTCGGTGGACAGCGTGTCAATGCGGCCGAAGTGTTCAAGGGCTACGCCGGAACCGTCAGCTCTGCCGACCCTGGCAGCAATGACGAACTGGACGACGAGATACCGTTCTAGCTAAACCCCCCCGGCTAAGAACGGTAGTCCCCTGGCGGTGTCCTTCCCCTCCGCCGTCAGGGGACACATTTTAGGGAGAGCACATCGTGTGGCAAAGAATGGGCAGCGTAACGGCAGCGCGCACGTCGTCATATTTTGACAAGAGCATTACTGCCAAGGACGAGCGCCACAGCAATGAGACGTTCGACATGGTTCGGGAAGTCCACTTCGACGCGATCCGGGACGAGATCACAGTGGTCCACTGGGTACGTCGCAAAGACATTGACACAGATGCGATTTGCTCTGATTGACTTCGAAAGCGAGAGCGCGTGCGACCTGAAGAAGGCCGGCGCCTGGACCTATAGCGAACACCCAACAACGAACATCCTTTGCATTGGGTATTCAATTGACGGGACGGCCGCTGTCGTTCGGCCGGCCGAAGACCTTCAATACGGGAAGCATGAACACGTCGTCGGCTATCTGGAAGAAGCTGCCGTCAACCCCGACGTGATCTTCATCGCGTTCAACTGCGCCTTCGAAAAAGCGATCTGGCGCAACATCATGGTTCTCCTGTACGGTTGGCCAGACATCCCGAATGAGCGCTGGCATGACGTGCAAGCTGTGTGCGCTATGAAGGGACTGCCGCTGAAGCTGGAGCGCGTGTTGAAGGTTCTCAACATGTCGGGGCAGAAGGACACCGAGGGAACGAAGACGACGCTCGCCTATGGTCGCACGAACAAGAGAGGCTACTATGACCGCAACCCCACAAAGCTCCAACGCATCTACGACTACAATCGGTCGGATATTTCCGTTGAGCTGGACCTACATCGTCGGGTTCGAGGACTTGGGTCATCCGAACGCAACGTCTGGATACTTGATCAGACGATCAATGAGCGCGGAGTATGGCTTGACATGGCGTATGTATCCGCCGCCCAAAAAATCTGCGATGATGCCGCTAAGCCATTGGTGGAAGAGTTCCGCGCGCTGACGGGTATTGACAAAGTCATGTCCCCGAAGTTTAAGGACTGGTTGATTGCTCAGGGCTGCCCCTTCCCTCGCGACGCAGAAGGAAAGCTCGATACGTCCCTCTCGAAAGAGAGCGTCGCCAAACTATTAGGAGGTCACGATGACGAAGAAGAAAGCCTTGCGGACAGCGAGGACGATTACGTTAGTGAAGCACCCCAACAAGAGCTGTCATTTGCATATCGTCGGCCCCTCGAAATCCGTAAAGTTCTGGGCTCGGCGAGTATCAAAAAACTCGCCACTATGCAGACGTGTTGCGGCGCTGACGGCCGGGCTCGCGGGCTCCTTCAGTACCACGGCGCTGGCCCTGGTCGATGGGCAGGGCGACTGCTACAGCCTCAGAACTTTCCACGTCCGACACTCAAAATAGTTTCGGGCTTCGACAAAGACGGTAATGAACTCTATAGCGGCCACGACACAGAACAGCTCGTGGCCGCTATCATGACACGCGATGCCGAGTACGTGCGGATGATGTTCGGGGAGCCGATTAACGCCGTCGCTTCCGGGCTACGCCATGCGATCATCGCGAGCAAAGATCACCTATTGGAAGCCGGCGACTTCTCCAAGATCGAATGCGTGATCGTTCTGTGCCTTGCCGGCGCATGGCAGACGGCGAAGCGTGTGATCGAGATGGGGTCGGCCGTCTACACCGACATGGCGACAAAGATTTTCGGCTATCCTGTCAACAAGAACATGCTGTTCGAATATACGGTTGGCAAGAACAGCGTTCTCGGTTGCGGCTTCCAAATGGGAGCCCCCAAGTTTCACAAGCGCTATTGCCCGGATCAGCCGTTCGAATTTGCGAAGAAGGGCGTCGATGAATACCGCGAGCGCTTTGCCCCGGAAGTTCCTCCGCTGTGGCGTGCGCTTCAGGACGCGGCTACGAAGACGGTCTGGGACCGCGTGTCCTATGAAGCCTATGGTATCCAGTACAAGCTGGAGGATGGCTGGCTGACGTGTCGCCTGCCATCTGGCCGCAAGCTCTGGTACTACGATCCGAAGCCGGTTCGCAAGGCGATGCCGTGGGACAAGGACGACATTCGGCCGGCGTTCGAGTATAGCTCCTGGAAGATGGGCCAATGGAAGCGGGTCTCGGCGTACGGCGGACTTCTGACGGAAAACGTGGTGCAGGCGACCGCTCGCGACATGCTCGTTAACGGCATGTTCAATTGTGAGCGAGCAGGGCATCCTATCGTCTTGACGGTCCACGATGAAGTGATCAACGATGTTCCTGATTACATGGCAGACGCCAATCTATTGGGTCAGATGATGTGCGATCAGCCGGACTACATCCGCAACCTCCACATCCCCACTGCGGCGGAGTGTTGGGTAGGACCGAGGTACCGCAAATGATAATTCTATTGGGACTTTTCCTGATCGGCTTGGCATTTTGGTTAGACGCTCACAGATGAAAATCGTCCACTTCGATCTCGGCTCTCACATGGCGTATGCTCACAACGGGTGGATCGGAGAACCTATCCACGTCGGCCACTTCGACGCGGAAGGATCGCGGCAGGAGAGAGCCGCGCTTATCCTCGCGTGGCTTTTCGAATGCAAGATAGAATGGGGTGTCGTATTCGACGTGTGCCAC
>Ga0326727_10028079_pt1 | contig 10267 bp, 5 predicted proteins | sample MB2enrmetagenome_FD_207643 | JGI IMG/M metagenome (GOLD analysis project Ga0326727, IMG submission 207643) | Lab enriched peat soil microbial communities from McLean, Ithaca, NY, United States - MB29MY | ecosystem: Environmental > Terrestrial > Soil > Wetlands > Peat | place: USA: New York...
GATCGGGCTGCGCAGCGAGATGCTCACCGAGACCCGCGGCACCATCGTGATGAACGCGCTCTTCGACGGCTATATTCCCTACCAGGGCGAGATTCCGCAGCGGCCCACCGGCGCGCTGATCGCCGACCGCCAGGGGCTGACCACCACCTATTCGCTGAACGGCCTGCAGGAGCGCGGCATCCTCTTCGTGGGACCGGGCGTCGAGGTCTACGAAGGCATGATCGTGGGCGAGCACTCGCGCGACAAGGATCTCGATGTGAACGTGGTGCGCGAGAAGAAGATGACTAACATGCGCGCCTCCACCGCCGACGAGGCGATCCGCCTGGTGCCCTACAAGACGCTCAACCTGGAGCAGGCCATCGAGTTCATCGCCGACGATGAGATGGTCGAAGTAACGCCCAGGTCCCTGCGCCTGCGCAAGAAAATATTGCAGCAGAACCGCCGGCCCAAGCGCTGGGAAAAAGGGCTGTAAGTCTTCGCTGCGGAAGGAAGGCAGCGATCGCAAGGCGGGCCGCAGTTGCTACAGTGGATGCAGCGCCGATTCGCGGCGCGCTGGACCGCGCTAAAAGGCGGAGCCAAGGTCCCCGGAGTTTCCCATGAAGAGTTATCGCATCCTTGTTGCACTGATGCTGCTTGCCGGAATGGCGGGCGGCGCGCTTGTTGCCGTGCAGGCCGAAGAGGGGCCCTGGTCGGCGCGCGCGGCGAACGCGGCCATCGAGCGCTGGCCGGATGGCCGCTTTGCGCCCGCCGGAGCGCGCTGGGTTTGGAACTACGAGCTGGGCACGCTGCTGGAAGGCGTGGACGCCGTGTGGCTGAACAGCGCCGATCCCCGTTATTACAACTACGTTAAGGACTCGGTTGATCAGTTTGTAACTCCTGACGGCGTGATCCCCACATTTAAGCCGGAAGAGAATCAGCTGGATAGCATTCTGCTGGGACGCCAGCTTTTGTTGTTGTACGACGTGACGCAGGACGCGCGCTACGCAAAGGCCGCCACGCTGCTCTACCAGCAGCTCATTCATCAACCGCGCACCGCGTCCGGCGGATTCTGGCACAAGCAGCGATACCCGAACCAGATGTGGCTGGACGGGCTCTATATGGCGGAGCCATTTTATGCCGAATATGCCGCCACGTTTCATCATCCTGAGGCATTCGACGACATAACTCACCAGTTTGCGCTGATGGACGGGCACGCGCGCGATGCGAAGACCGGCCTGCTGTATCACGGATGGGATGAGTCGAAGCAGGAGCGCTGGGCCGACAAGCAAACGGGCCTCTCTTCGCAGTTTTGGGCGCGGGGCATGGGCTGGCACATGATGGCGCTGGTGGACACGCTTTCCTATTATCCCCAGGAAGATGCCGGGCGGAAGCAGTTGATTGACCAACTCAACCGGGATGCGGCTGCGGTGGCGCGCTACCAGGATGGGGCGACCGGGTTATGGTACCAGGTGCTGGACAAGGGCAAGGAAAAGGGGAATTATCTGGAGTCATCGGCCTCGTGCATGTTTGTCTACGCGCTGGCCAGGGGAGTGCGCCGGGGTTATCTTCCGCGGAGCTATCTTGCCAATGCGGAGCGCGGATACAAGGGGGTTCTAGCCCGCTTCATCGAGACCGGCCCCGGCGAAGCGGTGTCGCTTACGGGAACGGTAAAGGGTGCTGGCCTGGGCGGCGATCCCTACCGCGACGGAAGTTATGCCTATTACATCGGCGAGAAGACAGTTACCAACGATCCCAAGGGCGTGGGCGCGTTTCTGCTGGCTAGCACCGAGATGGAGAACGCCGCGGATGCAACGTTGGGACGCGGCCAGACGATACTGCTGGACGGGTGGTTCAACAGCCAGAAGCGGCCCGACGCATTCGGCCAACAAGTCTACTTTCACTACAAATGGGACGACTGGAGTAACAGCGGTTACTCTCTGTTCGGCAATATCTTCCGCACCTTCGGCGCGGAGACCAAAACTCTTTATGCGGCGCCCACGGTTTCGGAGCTAAGCCGGGCGCAGGTATACATCATCGTCTCGCCGGACATTCCAATCAAGAATCCCAGCCCGAATTATGTGCGGCCGCAGGACGCGGCGGAGATTGCCGAATGGGTCAGAGCCGGAGGCGTGCTGATGATCCTGGCCAACGATCCGGCGAATACCGATTTGGAGCACTTGAATCTTATTGCCGATCCATCCGGCATTCATTTCAACAGCGTCCTGCGCAAGCACGTGCTGGGCAATTCGTATGAGCTGGGCAAACTCGCGGTTCCCGCCGGCGGCCCCATCTTTCGCAATCCGCACACCTTGCTTATGAAGGACGTCTGCAACATTACAGTCAAGCCGCCGGCGGCTACCGTGTTCCAGGATGACGAAGGGATTCTGATGGCCACGGCAAAGTACGGCAAAGGAACCGTCTTCGCCACCGTCGATCCCTGGCTTTACAACGAATACACCGATGGCCGCAAACTGCCCGTAGGATACGATAATTTCGCCGGGGGCAAGGAGTTGGTCCGCTGGATACTCGCGCAGGTTCCGCGCCGGCGCTTGGGCGCAAAGCCCGCTTTGCCGGGCAATGGCAGCAACATTGTTCCAGAGTTCTAGCACGGCTTTTCGCCGCGCCGATTGGAGACTTATGCGCTTGCTCTCACTTTCCGCTGTTTCTGCCCCTCTGCTGTTTTGTGGCGCGATCATGCTGACTGCCCAGGACAGCCGCAAAGTCTCTGAACCCCATATTCCCTCAGCCTGCGTCACGCTGAGGGCCAGGATTGCGGCGAGCCACGGAGTAATTTCGGCAAAGGATGAGACGGCCCTGGATACCGTGCGAATCCAGCAGGCGATGGATAGCTGCGCCGCGGGCAAGGCAGTTGTGCTGCGAGCGCACGGGGAGAACAATGTCTTCCTGACTGGCCCCATCGCTTTGCGTTCCGGCGTAACTTTGGTGGTGGAGGCGAATACTTCGCTGGTAGGATCGCGCAATCCGCGTCTCTACGACCTGGCTCCCGGCAGTTGCGGCGTAGTGAGCGAAAGAGGCCATGGGTGCAAGCCGTTGATAACCGGAAACGGGGTTCAGAACAGCGGCATCATGGGCGATGGCTCCATCGATGGCCGGGGCGGAGCCAAGCTTCTGGGGCAGGATGTGACCTGGTGGGATCTGGCGCACGAGGCCAAGATTACCGACAGGCAGCAAAGCGTTCCGGTGCTCATCAGTCTGCGCCATGCGGATAACTTCACGATGTACAGGATTACTTTGCGCAACTCGCCCAACTTTCATGTGGGCGTGAATGAGACGGATGGTTTTACCGCATGGGGCGTAAAGATCATGACGCCGAAGACCGCTCGCAACACCGACGGCATCGATCCTGGCTCCTCGCGCAATGTGACCATCGCCTACTGCGCGATCCATACAGGAGACGACGACGTCGCGGTCAAGTCCAGCAAGGCGGGTCCGTCTGAGAATATATCCATTCTGCACAATCATTTCTATACCGGGCACGGCATGTCCATCGGCAGTGGAACCAGTGGCGGCGTCGATCACATGTTGGTGGAGGACCTGACCATCGACGGCGCAGACAATGGCATCCGCATCAAGTCCGACCGCAGCCGCGGAGGCCTGGTGCGCGATCTGGTTTATCGCGATATTTGCATTCGCGATACGAAGAATCCGCTGGTTTTTACGCCGCTCTACACCACCTTCGGCGGCGATCAACTGCCTGTCTACCGCGACATTCTCCTGGACAACGTTCACATACTCACGGCAGGCAGTTATACATTTCTTGGATTGGACCCGGATCATAAGCTAGGCTTGACGCTCAACAATGTCTTCGCCGACGATCAGGAGCATTCCAGGTGGCTGGTCAAGGATGCGGACATTGTTATCGGAGGCAATCGCGGCAACCTGGAGCCCAAGGGTGAAGATGCGGCCGTGCGGCAGACGCCGGATTCCGTGCCTGGCACGCCTCTGGCCTGCGATGCGCGCTTGGTTCCCTTTCCCGCGCTGACGACCGCGCCGGAGATGGCGGGAACGGTTCCGCCGGAGGATGAGACTCTGTATGTGGCGGCCGACGGCACGGGCGACTTCTACTCCATTCAGCGCGCTCTGGATGCGGCTTCGAAGGATGGCGCGCTGGTGCTTGTAGCGCCGGGGAGTTATCGGGAAGTGCTGACGGTGGATAAACCGAATATCCGCCTGCGCAGCGCCAACACCGACGCGAGCAAGACGGTTGTGGTCAACGATCGCAGCGCGGGCCAGAATGGCGGAACGCTGCATTCAGCCACCGTGAATGTTACCGCGGATAACTTCTTCGCCGAAAACATAACTTTCGAGAACGATTTCAACGCCACGCATCCGCAGCTTCCGGCCGGCTCCCAGGCTCTGGCTCTGCTGGTTACGGGCGACCGCGCCGTCTTCCACAATGTGCGCCTGCTGGGCAACCAGGACACCGTCTATGCCGGCAGCCGAAACTGCGCCCCGGACGGAGACAATTGCATTCCGGCGCGCCAGTACTTTTCCAACTGCTATGTCGCCGGGAACGTCGATTTCATCTTTGGCGACGGCAAGGCTGTGTTCGACAACTGCGAAATTCATAGCACGGCTCATGCCGGGGGATACATCACAGCACAATCGAAACACTATCCCGAGGAAGACTCCGGCTTCGTCTTGAACCGGTGCAAGCTCACTGCCGGCGACGATGTTACGAAACCTGTCTATCTTGGCCGGCCATGGCGGCCTTATGCCACGGTGATCTATCTCCATACGGAGATGGGCGCGCACATCGACCCCGCGGGCTGGCGCGAGTGGCATCCTGGCGAGACGCACTCGATCGAAACCGCCTATTATGCCGAATACGATTCGACGGGGCCCGGCGCGCATCGCGACCTGCGCGATCCGCACACGCATTTTCTTTCAGCCGAAGAGGCGCGGCAGTTTGAACCGAACGTCTTCTTGCGCGGCAGCGACAACTGGAATCCGGCACAGGGAGCGAGCAAGTAGATAGCGTTCGTGGCTTGGGTGCCGCTAGCCTTGCAGCGCTGGCATAAAGACCACAGCCGTCGAAACTTGCATTCGGCTTGAAAGCATGGATTTTACTTAGGCATCATATGATGTCTGCGTTCCCGAAGTCATCAAGTCAGTGTGCAGCCCTCGGATCCCCTGTCAAGTCTCTTTTTCAGCGGGTAGAGTGGTAGGCTCGGATCTTACCCAATCGGGGGCTACGAGTTGGCGAACTTGCCTGAATTCGATCTCATCCTCATCCATTGCTTCGCTCGAGTGGAGCAGCTTCCCCAGTTCGCGCGCACGTGAAAAGGCTCCGTCCCGGCCTTCGATTGCTCCGAGGAGAAGGTTGTATTCTTTTGTCGAATTATTGATCGCTTTTCCTAATTCCATAAAATAGCCATAGGCGTTGGTTAATTTATCATAGAGTTTCTTGCCAACTTCCTTTATCGCGTCGGCACTTCGCGTAGTTTCGGCCTGTTCCCACCCAAAAGCGACAGCCTTGAGCAACGCTATGAGTGTCGTCGGCGTTGCAGGTATTACTTTATTGCTTGCTCCGAATTCAATAATAGTTGGATCGCCTTCAAGGGCCGCGCTGAACAACGCCTCACTCGGCAAGAAGCAAACGACAAAATCAGGGGAATCCTTGAACTGCTCCTGGTATTTCTTCTTGGATAGCTCCTCTATCCTAGCCCTTACGTTTCTTGCGTGCGCCGCTAAAAGGCGGTTCTGCGCATCTGCATCTGTAGATTGTATCGCGTCTAGAAATGCATCAAGCGGAGCCTTTGCATCAACTATGATGCGCCGCCCATTGGGTAGATAAATCTCCATGTCTGGGCGAAGTGACCGGGCTTCCTCGGACAGAACCTGTGCCTCAACGTTGAAAGAGCAGTGCTCGACCATTCCAGCAAATTCAACACAACGCTCAAGCTGTTGCTGGCCCCAGTTGCCTCTTGTTTTTGGGTTCTTGAGTGCGGAAACCAGTTGGGTTGTTTGTTGCCGTAGTGCTTCGACAGACTGAGGAATGGTTTTGAGAATATGTTCGATCATAGTTTCGACACTCGCGTATGCGGAAGACCGCTTTTCTTCCATTACGCGCGTCTTTTCGTCCAGGTGCTCTAGAGTTTCTTCCAGAGGTTTCAGGAGGGCATTGATTGCCTGCTCTTTCGCTTCGAGGGCCTGCTTCGCGTCACGCGTCTGGCTGCCCAATTCCTGCTTCGCCAGTTCCAGAAATGACTGCGTGTTGGCGCGGAGCGCATCGGCCGCAGCTCCCTTAAAGGCGGTGTCGAGATCAGTCCTCATCTGCGCGTACTTTGTTTCCTCGTCGCGTAGGCGCTGTTCAGCGGTGGCGAGCTTTCGTCCAAGCGTGTCTCGCTCGTCAACCACCAAGCGAAGCCCCGCTTCCAATTCTGCTTTTTCGTCCCGCAAGCTCTGGATCGCTGTTTCCCTCTCTTCCGTTTGGGCCTTGAACCGTTCGCGCTCCTCGGCCTTGGGCCTCAAAGCCGCGATTTCAGCACGCGATCCTTCCAGTTGTTCGCGGAGAGCCGATTCCCGTGTTTCCGCCAGCTTGCGTTCCCCGGATATGGCTGCGTCCAACTGGTTCTGAGCGCCTGAGTTCGCGTGGCGAAATCCTATCCCTAAACCGATGAAGAACAGGGCAACGGCAACGAGAGCAAATACGATGGCGAAGCTTTGCATATGGATTCCCCTATTCGCCTAATGTAACGGGAGTTCCCCCGGCTCTGCCGGGGTGGCAGCAGCAGTTTGACATTTACGGGAGTCGGTTTTTAGGTCGGCTCCTGTCGATGCAGTCGCACGCCGAATGATGATCGGGCTTTTGCTTTTGTTCTTGCTTTTGCTTTTCAACGGTTGCGATCAGGCCCCTTTGAGGGGCCAGCAACCGTAAAGCCACCGGCTCTGCCGGTGGATACTTACTGTACGCCTTCCGCCTGTGCACTTTCCGCCAATCGTCGAAGTCTATGCGCCGGAACGCCAGATGGCATTCTTTCCTAGCGCCCGCGGGCGTGGACAAGCTGTGCATCCGTCCGAACTTGATCGACCACATCCGCTGGCCGGAATGAGCCGTTCCCGGCTCCGGCAGTCGCACCCGCCATCGACTACAATTGCCGGTATCCCGGTCTCGGAGGCTCGCCCTGTTTGCCGCGTTTGTGACCCGTCTCGAACCCGCCGCCAGCCTGCTCCCGGTCCGGCTTGGGGAGCTGGCGTCGCGGGCGGCCGCATACCTGGCGTTTGCGCCCCAGAGCGGCCTGCGCCACTACCTGAAGGCGATGCAGACCACCGACCAGACCTTCAAGGGCCTCTATCACTGGAACCTTTTTGACGCGATGGTGCTGCTGCCCTACTTCGCGGTGATGATCGTTCTGTCCATCTACGGCCTGCACCGCTACACCATGTGCTACCTCTACTTCAAGTACCGCAGGAACTACCATCCCGATCCGCCTCGCCATTTCGACGAGCTGCCGCGGGTGACCGTGCAACTGCCTATCTTCAACGAGCAGTTCGTCATCGACCGGCTGATCGAGGCTGTCTGCGCCATGGAGTACCCGCGCGAGAAGCTGGAGATCCAGGTGCTGGACGACTCCACCGACGAAACCCAAGCGGTGGCCTCCGCGATCGTGGATCGCTACGCGGCGCTGGGCTACCCCATCGTCTACATTCACCGTACCAATCGTTACGGCTACAAGGCCGGAGCCCTCGACGCCGGCCTCAAGATCGCCAAGGGCGAGTTCGTGGCTATCTTCGACGCCGACTTTGTGCCCCCGCCCGACTGGCTAATGAAGGTCATCCACCACTTTGCCGAGCCGGAGATCGGCATGGTGCAGACCCGCTGGACGCACATGAACCGCGACTACAGCATGTTGACCGAGATCGAGGCCATCCTGCTCGACGGCCACTTTGTGCTGGAGCACGGCGCGCGCGTCCGCTCCGGCGACTACTTCAACTTCAACGGCACCGCCGGGATGTGGCGCATCCAGGCCATCGCCGACGGGGGCGGCTGGCAGCACGACACCCTCACCGAGGACACCGACCTCAGCTACCGGTCGCAACTGGCCGGCTGGAAGTTCAAGTACCTGCCGGAGGTCGAGTGCCCCTCCGAGCTGCCCATCGAGATGACCGCCTTCAAGACCCAGCAGGCGCGCTGGGCCAAGGGCCTCATCCAGACCAGCATCAAGATTCTGCCGAAGATGTTCCGCTCCGATGTGCCGCGCCGCATCAAGGTCGAGGCCGTCTACCACCTCACGGCCAATCTTAGTTATCCGCTCATGGTCATCATGTCCGCGGCGCTGATTCCGGCCATGATCTGCCGCTTCTACCAGGGCTGGTTCCAGATGCTCCTCATCGACGTGCCGCTGTTCACCGCCTCCAGCTTCTCCATCGCGGTCTTCTACCTCATGAGCCAGCGCGAGCTCTTCCCCAAGACCTGGATGAAGACCTTCCTCTACCTGCCCTTCCTGATGGCCCTGGGCATCGGGCTGACGGTCACCAACACCAAGGCGGTGATGGAGGCTCTGCTGGGCATCAAGAGCGCCTTTGTGCGCACTCCCAAGTACCGCGTGGCCAAGAAAGGCGAGAAGTCCCAGGCCGCCAAGTATCGCAAGCGCCTGGTGCTGGCGCCCTGGATCGAGATCCTCTTCGGCTTCTACTTCATGGCCGCCATCCTCTACACCTTCTCGAACCACAACTACTTCACCGCGCCGTTCCTGATTCTGTTTGTCATCGGCTACTGGTACACCGGGTTGATGAGCCTGCTGCAAGGCCGCTTCGAGCGCTGGCGCACCGGCGCCGCCGCCAATACCGACGAATCCAGCCCCAAGCCGTTTCCGGTGGGGGTGTGAGGTATCGGGCTTCGGCCGACCGGATCGGGTTGCTATAAGGGTCCTCGTCTGCGGGGAAACGAGGCCCAAGCTTGCCCTTGCTGCGAATCCGGGGTTAGAACCCCTCGCAAAGGGCTGCCGTGGTGCCGGGGATGAATCCCCGGCCTGCCGCTGCCGGGTTGCCAATATCCCAAGATCCCAGGCCTCGAATCGGGACATGGGGCACATGGCAGCCGACGGCCTGTACACTTGGTCGGGACGGTCACGATCAATGCCCCTTTATCCAAACGCGCACGCCCTGATTCGCGCCAATCTGGAAGCTCTCCAAAACGGTCAGCGCGTGAAAGGCGTCGCCATCGGGACCCTGACGGCTGCTCAACTGAATGCGATCAACGCCGAGCGCGCAGCTGAAGGGGGCGCATTGCCGCCCATCGTAGAGGAGGTCATCTTCTTTGGGAGCCACGCATACCGGAGCCGAGTCTTGCAGGATGGATACACCTTGGAGGATGTCGTCGATCAAGTCCTAAGCGCAATGGATGCGCGGTCGATCGTTGTGACCAGTCCCAGAATGACGACCATCCAAAACCCGGTCCCGAGGACAGATCGCTACGGCAACCAAATCCGGGACAGGGCGGTCCTCGAATGTACGAGACGCCACCCGAGGCCAGAGCTATTTACCGTGGTGCCCAAGGGGGATTACAACAAGCCCCAAAAGCAGAAGAGCCGCCCGTAAGCGACTCTCCTGTAAGGCATTTGAGCGGCTCGACCGGGTAACACGTACGTTCCGACTCACCAGCCGTTCAAGTTCATGTTGACACCTTTTGCCCTCCATGTCAATCAGAATCTCGGCCGTGTGGGCCCCATGCCAGCACATTTGGAGCGAGTTTGGCTGGGAACGAAAAGCACACCTCAGGGGTTAAAACCCCTGTTGCCGAAAGGCCGCTCCTTTGCCGGGGATGAATTCCCGGCTTACCGCTGCCGGCCTTGCGGCTCCGCGGGTTCCAGGTCTTGAAGGCGAAACTTGGGGCATCCGGCCAGGCCCGCCGCCACCCGCCTGTTATCCGATTAATTATCTGCAAGGTTTTGAAAATATAGGAGGGGGGTGGGGGGTATTAATTAAATCGTTACGGGGGACCGGAGGACCATGGAGGCCGTTTCCCGGCATCTCACCCCTTCTCCCCTCGTCCTCTCCTTACCAGTATGCGCGAACGGAAGGTTATTTTCTGCACGGCGAAATCGCGATTTGAGGCGCCCGGCCAGTTGGGGAAGGGAGACGGAAGGTGGAGATTCGTGGTATCCCACCCTTTCGCTAAGTTCGCGAAAGGATGGGGCGCGGCGGATTCAAGGTGCAAGTGCAACAGGAGTGATTTTAGCTGACCAGTGTTGAACGAAGTCGAAAGCTCCTTCAGGGAGGAACAGTTCCGCGGGGGCTTTCCATCCCAGAGTCTTTCTTGGTC
>Ga0326727_10028080_pt1 | contig 10267 bp, 4 predicted proteins | sample MB2enrmetagenome_FD_207643 | JGI IMG/M metagenome (GOLD analysis project Ga0326727, IMG submission 207643) | Lab enriched peat soil microbial communities from McLean, Ithaca, NY, United States - MB29MY | ecosystem: Environmental > Terrestrial > Soil > Wetlands > Peat | place: USA: New York...
CTACGGCCGCGACCTCACCGCCCTGGCGCGCGACAACAAGCTCGACCCGGTCATCGGCCGGGCCAACGAGATCGAACGGGTCATTCAGATCCTGGCCCGCCGCACCAAGAACAATCCGGCCCTCATCGGCGAACCCGGCGTGGGCAAGACGGCGATCGCCGAAGGTCTGGCCCAAAAGGTCATCAAGGGCGAAGTGCCCGAGCCGCTGCGCGACCGCCGGGTGATTACGCTCGACTTGGCCGGCCTCGTTGCGGGCACCAAGTACCGGGGCGAGTTCGAAGAGCGCATGAAGCGCGTCATGGACGAGATCCGCGCCGCCTCCGGCGAGATCATCCTGTTCATCGACGAACTGCACACCTTGGTCGGCGCGGGCGCCGCCGAAGGCGCGATCGACGCCTCCAACATCATCAAGCCGGCGTTGGCCCGCGGCGAACTCCAGTGCATCGGCGCGACCACGCTCAACGAGTTCCGCAAGCACATCGAAAAGGACTCGGCCCTCGAGCGGCGCTTCCAGCCGGTCATGGTCGGCGAGCCCACGGTCGAGGAGACCGTCGAGATCCTCAAGGGCTTGCGCGATCGTTACGAAGCGCACCACAAGGTGACCATCACCGACGAGGCGCTGGTCGCCGCGGCGAAGCTCGGCGACCGCTACATCAGCGACCGCTTCTTGCCCGACAAGGCCGTCGACTTGATCGACGAGGCGTCGTCGCGCGTGCGCCTGCAGGCCACGCTGCCGCCCCCCGAGATTCGCGATATCGACAACCAGATCCGTAAGCTCAAGTCGGAGAAAGACTCGTTCGCCAAGGCCCAGGACTTCGAAAAGGCCAGCGCCGCGGGCGACCGCGAGGAGAAGCTCCGGCTCGACAAGCAGCGCCTGGAACAGGAGTGGCAGGCTCGCCGGCCGCCCGCGGATCGCGTCATCAAGGTCACCGAAGAAGACATCGCTCACATCGTCGCTTCGTGGACCCGCATCCCGGTCAGCAAACTGGCTCAGGGCGAGACCGAGAAGCTGCTCTCCATGTCCGACCAACTGCACAAGCGGGTCGTCGGACAGAACGAAGCGATCAACGTCGTCACCCGGGCGATCCGGCGCTCGCGCGCGGGCTTGCACAATCCGAAACGGCCGATCGGCTCGTTCATCTTCCTCGGTCCCACCGGCGTGGGCAAAACCGAGGTCGCGCGGAGCCTGGCCGAGTTCCTCTTCGACGATTCCGAGTCGATGATCCGCATCGACATGTCGGAGTACATGGAGAAGTACGCGGTCTCGCGACTGGTCGGCGCACCTCCGGGATACGTCGGCTACGAAGAGGGCGGACAGCTCACCGAAGCGGTGCGCCGCCGTCCGTATTGCGTCGTGCTCCTCGACGAAATCGAGAAGGCGCACCCCGACGTGTTCAACCTGCTGCTGCAGGTACTCGAAGACGGGCGTCTGACCGACTCGCAAGGCCGCGTGGTCGACTTCAAGAACTCGGTCATCATCATGACCTCCAACGTCGGTGCGACCGGCATGCAGTCGAGCGTCGACATCGGTTTCCGTCCGCAGAAAACCAGCGGCGAAATCGATCAAGCCTCGTACGATAAGATGAAGAACAAGGTGCTGGAGGAGGTCAAGCACACCTTCCGCCCCGAGTTCCTCAACCGCGTCGACGAAGTCGTGGTCTTCCACCAGCTCAGCCGAGCCCAGATCGAGTCGATCGTCGGCCTCGAACTGGATAAGGTGCTGCGCGAGGTGAAAGCCCAAGACATGCACCTCGAAGTCACCGAAGAGGCGAAGGCCTTGCTGGCCCGCAAGGGCTGGGATCCGCAGTTCGGCGCCCGTCCGCTGCGTCGCGCGATTCAGCGCGAAGTCGAGGACGAACTCGCCGAGGAACTGCTCAAGGGCGTCTTCGTTCCGGGCGATCACATCCTGGCCGAAGTCGACCAGGACAACCCGGACCGGCTGCGCTTCTCGAAGATACCCTCGGTCGATCCGCCGGCCGCACCGCCGCCGGAGCTGACCGTAGGCTGACACCGTTCGCGACCTGGCGGTCGCGTCTTCCGGCCGCCATCGGGTCCTGGTTCGCACGCGATCTCGTACGCACCGCGCTTGCCCTCGTCGAGGGTGGGCGCGTTGCGCTTCGCGCCGTTGAGGATTCGAAGGTCGAGGCCGTCGTTCGAGATCCGCGCGGCGAACGTACGGTAGCCGTCGAGTGGGCGGGCGGCACGGGCCCGCTCGCGCTGCGCGCCGTCTGTTCGTGCGGCGGCAGCGGCATCTGCGAGCACGTGGTGGCCGCGCTCGAAGCGGTCCGCTCGCAGACCGAGTTGGAAGAGAAGCCCGAAGCGCACGAACCGGATTTGAGCTGGTTGCCGGCGCCGCGGCTCGACGGCGCGCGGCAGCGAGCGCGCAGCGTCTGGGCCGTGTTCTCCTCGCCCGACGGCAACGCGCTGGGCGCGCAACTGATCCTCGATTCGCCCCGGCTGCGCGGCGCCGTGCGCGACGCGCAGTCGATCGCGGCCATGATGGACTCGACGCCGGCCGACGACTGGGACGAGGCCGACCGCGAGTTGCTGCGCGACGAAGCCGTGCAAGAGGCGTTCACGGGCCGCCCCGCGCCGCGCGCGCTGGCCCGTGCGATGTTCGCCTTGGCCCGCCACCCGCGGGTGCGCTTCGATGCCGAACCGGCCGCCGGCCGGCATCCTTCGGAACTGCCCGAGTATCGCATCGACCTGCGCGGCCTCGCCTTACGCGCCACGCGACACGACGGCGCGTTCGTGCCGCTCTTCGTCGGCGCCGACGGCGTTCGTTTGGAAGCCGGCCGGGCGCTGTTGCTCGAGGGGCCGCCCACCTGGATCGCCAGCCGCAGCGCCGCCTATTTGATCGACGGCACCTTCGACGCGCGCAAGGCGATCGAGGCCGGGCGCCTCAACGGCGCCACGCCGAAGTCGGACGGGCCGCCGTCGCCGCGCGCGATCGTGCGCGTCGCCCCGTATCTCTCGGCCGACGAACGGCACGCCTTGGGCATCGGTGAAGCGGCGCAACCGAGCGCGGAACTGGTCTTCAGTTGGAGCGGCGGCGCGCTGGTCGCAACGGTGACCTTCGTCGACCGGGCCACGGGCGTGCGGGCTCCCTATGCGGCCGTCGGTGCGATCGCGACCCACGGCGCGCGCTACGTGCGCTTCACCGCGGAGTTCGCCGCGACGCTGCGCGCGCGCTTGATCGACGCCGGCTTCGTGCCGCGCGGTACGGATAATTTCGCGTTGCACGGCGCCGGCCGCGCGGCCGCATTCGTGCGCGACGTTCTTCCCGGCTGGAGCGACCTCGACCGGCGTCTCGACTCGGCCTTGCTCGACGTCGCGGGCGGCAACGCTTCGGTCGACATCAACGTCTCCGCGACGCGCAGCCTCGAGAACGGCGACTGGTTCGAACTCCGCGTCGATGTCTTCGTCGGCGACGCCGCCGAACCGCTGACCGCGGTCGAACTCAACGCCTTGCTCGCGTCGACCGAACGCTTCGCCGACGTCCGCGGCAAACTCGTCGACGTCAGCCGTTTGCGCGAGCGCAACGCGCTGATCTCCGACTTGGCCGAGCGCAAGCGCAGCGGTTTCGCCGCGCTCTTGGCCCTGCGCGACGAATTGCACGACAACTTCGGCAGCGTCGCGCTGCCGCCCGAGGTCGAAGCGCTGCGCGAGAAGTTGCGCGGCTTCCAGGGCATCGCCGAGGTCGAGCCGCCCGAGATCGCCACGGGCTCGTTGCGCGGATACCAGAAGCGCGCGCTCGACTTCTTGGCTTACCTCTCCGAACTCGGTTTCGGCGGGGTGCTCGCCGACGACATGGGTTTGGGCAAGACGCTGATGGTGATCGCCTACCTGCTCTGGCGACGCCAGACCGAAGGGCCCGCGCCGTCGCTGGTGATCGCGCCGACCTCGGTAACGCACACCTGGGAGAACGAGATCGCGCGCTTCGCGCCCTCGCTGTCGACGTTGCGCCTGCACTCCGGTTCCGAGCGCGCCGCGCGTTACGACGAGGTGGGCAACGCCGACGTGGTGATCACCTCGTACGCGCTGGCCCGCCTCGACGCCGAACAACTGGCCAAGCACCACTTCCGTTCGCTGATCCTCGACGAAGCGCAGAACGCGAAGAACCCGTCGTCGCAGATCGCCAAGGTCGTGCGCGGCTTGCACGCCGATCATCGCCTGGCGCTCACCGGTACCCCGATCGAAAACTCGCTCCGCGACCTGTGGGCCATCTTCGCTTTCGTCGAGCCGGGATTGCTCGGCACCGAAGCGTCGTTTCGACGCCGCTTCGAACAGCCGATCGCCGACGGCGACGATACGGCCATCGCCACCTTGCGCTCGCGCCTCGAACCCTTCGTGCTGCGCCGCACCAAGGAAGACGTCGCCCCCGAATTGCCGGCGCGCACAGAGGTCGTGCTCGAGTGCGATCTCTCGCCGCTCCAGAAGCGGCTCTATCGCGGCGTCGCCGAGGCGGCACGACGCGAGGTGCTCGCACTGGTCGATGCCGGCGGCATCGAGAACGCGACCGTGCACGTGCTCGCCGCGCTCACCAGGTTGCGCCAGATCTGCGCGCATCCGGGTCTACTCTTTACCGAACATCGCGAAGACGCAGAAGCCAGCGCGAAGTTCGAAGCCTTCCTCGAAACGGTCGAGGAGATCTTGTCCGGCGGCCATCGTCTGTTGGTGTTCAGCGCCTTCGCCTCGATGCTGCGCATCATGCGCAGCGCGCTCGAAAAGCGCGGCATAGGCTACGGCTATCTCGACGGTTCCACCAAGGATCGCGACCGTCAAACCGAGGTCGCCAACTTCATGAAACCCGACGGACCGCCGCTGTTTCTCTGTTCGCTCAAAGCGGGCGGGGTCGGCTTGACCCTGACCGCGGCGGACTACGTCATCCTTTACGATCCGTGGTGGAATCCGGCGATCGAGCGGCAAGCGATCGACCGGACCCACCGGATCGGGCAGCATCGCGCGGTGACCGCCTACCGGTTGGTGACTACGGGCACCGTCGAGGAGAAGATTCGCGTCCTGGCCGACCGGAAGACGTCGCTCTCGAAGAGCATCATCAAGGCCGACGGCGCGTTGGCGAAATCGCTGACCCGCGCGGATCTGGAGATGCTGCTCGCCGATCCGCAGTAGGTGCGAGGCGCTGCGTTAGTAGCGGATGCGCGGCCCCCAACCGCCGAAGCTCTCTTCGGGTTTGGGCATCCGGATGGTGGGCCGAGGCGCCGGTTCGCCTACTTCAGGCAATCGCGGCTTTTTCATGACTTCCGAGCCTCCTTCGCTCGTCGCCGCTATATAGCGTCGGCCGCTGCCGGGTGTTTCGTCGCCGGCGCGGGCGCCGAATGGGTAGGAGAAACCCATGGCTGACCACGCTCGACCGCTCGGCGCCGCCCTCGCAGGAGCGCTGCTCGCCCTCACGGCCGCGACCTCGCGCGCGGAAGCCGCTGCCTCCGCGCCGTGTAACGCAAGCGCGCTGGCCGTGACCGACGCCGGAACGAAGATCGCCGGCGATCGCGCGGTGACGCGCATCGAAGTAATCAACAACGGCCGGGCCGCGTGCACGGTGTCGGGATATCCGCAGTTGCAGTTCCGCCGGCTGTCGGGGGCAGACGCCTTCGTCGTCCTCGAGCGGACGGCGGCCGACGCCAACTATCATACCGCGGGGCCGGCGAAGCTGACGCTGCGTTCGCTCGGTCGCGCCTCGTTCTTTCTGGGCTACCCGCGTTTCGATGCGGGGCGCAACGCCTGCGGGGCGATCAGCACGATTACGATAAGCGGCTTCGCGGGCAAAGGTACGATAAGCTTACCCGATACCATCGCGCCGTGCGACACGGTCAACGTGTCGCCGTATTTTACGAGCCGCTAGGGTCCGCCGTCACCGCGCGCTCAGGCGAATCGGGCCGTTGACGGTCTTGAGCGCGAGCGTTCCGCCGCCGCCGCCCACGCTGCCGGTGACCTTGTGTCCGACGAAGCCGCGCGATTTTTCGGCGAGCGGGAAGCCGTTGACCGTGATGCTCCCGTTGAGCGTGCCCGCGTCGAGCGTGAAGGCGGCATTGCGCGGCAGCGCGACGGTAATGCCGCCGTTGACGGTTGCGAAGTTGAGCGTTCCGCTCCAACCGCGCGCGCCGAAGGCCGCGTCGATCGAGCCGTTCACCGTCTTCGCCCGCGCGGTGCCGCGGGTCTCGATGCTGATGTCTTGATTGACCGTTCCGGCCTCGACGTCGCCGTCGATGCCGCGCGCGTCGATCGCGCCGTTGACGGTCGTGGCGTGCAAGGGCGAGCGTTTGGGCAGCTCGATCGAGAACTCGACGCGAACGTTGTTGTTGTCGGTGTTGTTGCCCCGCTGCTTGCAATCGCGCGACATGGTCACGCCCGGGTACACCGGGCACACGTAGAGCGTGCGCCCGACTTTGGAGACCGCAACGGTAACCGCGCGGGCGTCGCCGCGCTGGGCGGTCACGGTCGCGCGCACGCGGGCTTGGCCGTCGGCCGACTGCACGACGCGCACCGGGCCGTTGACGTTCGAAACGTCGAGCCCGTCGCCGCTGGCGAGCGACCCGTGCCAGGTGAAGACGTAGCTCGAATCGGCGCGCGCCCCGGGCGGGGCGAGGAGCAGAAGGAAAGCGGCCGCGCTCAGGGCGGTACGAACGACGGAAGGGGCGGTCATGCCCCGGATGCTATCCCGGCGAGCCGAGCCTGTCAACGCGGCGAGCGCGACGCTTGGCTCCCTGGGGCCTTTTTCACCCCACCGGCGAAGGGATAGCGATGATTCGGCGCGCGTCCGCGTGGTTCGCGGTTTGGCTCGTGGCCCTCTGGTTGCCGCTGTCGACGGTTCCCGCCCGGGCGCAGACGCCCGCCCAGGTCGATCGCGCGGTCGCTGCCGGAAAAGCGGCCTTCGAACGCAACGACTTCGCCGCGGCGATCAAGGCCTGGCGCGTCGCGCTTCCCGTTCTCGAAAAGAGCAAGGACGCGCGTGCGGCCGACCTCTACTTCTTGATTGGATTCGCGTACTACCGCGGAACGGGCGACGCGCGCGATGCGCTGGCGTCGTTTCGCAAAGCGTTGGCCTTGCATCGTGCGCTCGGCGCGAAAGCCCGCCAATCGGGCGACCTCAGCAGCATCGGCGGCGCCGAGGAAGCCCTCGGCGACGACGCCGCAGCCCTCGCCTCGTACCGCGAGGCCCTGACCCTCGACCGCGCGGCCGGCGACAAGCAGAACATCGCCGACGACCTGGGCGCGATGGGGAAGCTCGAGCGGGAGCTGGCGCAGTTCGACGACGCGCGGGCGCATCTGACGGAGGCGCTGAGTCTCGACCGCGAGTTGAAGGACCAGGCCGGCGAAGCGACCCATCTCGGCCAGTTGGGCAACGTCCTCAACGAACTCGCGCGCTATCAGGACGCGGTAACCGCCCAACAGGCCGCGCTCGCTCTGCACCGCGCCCTGAAGGACCGCGGCGGCGAAGCCTCCGACCTCGGTAACCTGGCCAATGCCGAGGAGAATCTCGGACGCTTCGACGATGCGCTCGCGCTGGACCGTCAGGCCTTGGACATCGACAAAGCCCTCGGTTTGAAAAGTGCCGAAGCGAGCGATCTGGGCAACATCGGCAACGTCGAGGGCGATCTCGGCCGCTACGACGATGCGCTGGCCTCTCACCAGCAAGCGCTGGCGTTGCACCGGGCGCTCGCGGACCGGCGCGAACAGGCCGCCGACCTTCTCGACATGGGGGGCATCCAACTCGAGCTCGGACGTTACGACGAAGCTTTGGATACGCTGCGCGCCGCACTGGCCCTCGATCGGACCGGCGGCGACCGTTCCGGCGAAGCGCGCGTGTTGGCCGACATCGGCGCGATCGACGAACAACTCGGCAGCTACGCCGACGCTCTGGACGTGGCCTCACAGGCGCTTGCGCTGCATCGCGCGATCGGCGACAAGCGCGACGAGTCGACCGACCTTCTCAACATCGGCAACGTTCAGATCGATCTCGGGCGCTATGCCGCCGCCCTCTCCACGTACCAGCAGTCGCTGAGCATCGACCGCGCGATCGGCAACCGTTCGGGTGAAGCCGCCGATCTCCTCAACGTCGGGAACGCCGACCTCTTCTTGAATCGCGATGCCGACGGACTGGCCGCGCAGCAGCAGGCGCTGGCGATCCACCGCGCGATCGACAGTCGGGCCGGCATCGCCTCCGATCTGGCCAACGTCGCCTCCATCGACGTCGTACTGGGCCGGTATGCCGACGCCCGCGAGTCCGCCGCCCAAGCCGTCGCGCTCAGCACGCAACTCGACGCTCCGGACATTCGCTGGCGCTCGCTTTCGGCCCAGGCCTACGCCGACGCGCACCTCGACCGGCGCGACGACGCGCTGACGGAGTACGACGCCGCCCTCGACGCCATCGAAGCGCTGCGTTCGGGGTTGAGCGGCGGCGAACGCGGCGGCTTTTTCGCCAACAAACTGTTCGTGTACGACGAGTACGAAGCGTATCTCATCGCGCTCGACGCGAGATTTCCGGGCAAGGGCTACGACCGCAAGGCGCTGGAGATATTGGAGCGGCGCAGCGCGCGAACCGCGCTCGAACAGATCGGCGCGAGTGCGGCGCGCCACTTCCGCGGCGTCGACGCCAAGGTCGTCGACGACGAAGACAACGCGCAAGCCGCAATCGACCGGGCCGAAGCGGTTCGGACCAAACTCCTTGCGGCGCAGGCCGTCGACCCCAACGCGCTGACCGCGGCCAATGCCGCGGTCGCGGCCGCGCAGGCGCAGCTCGCGAGCCTCGAAGCGTCGATCCAAACGCGCTATCCCGCCTATTACGCGCTGCGCCATCCGCAGCCGCTCGTGGCGCAGTGCCGCCAAACGCCCTGCGCCACGCTCGCTTCCTTTCAGCAGTCGGTCCTGCGCGCGGGCGAGGTGATGCTGGTCTACGCGCTGCTCGACGGCGGCAGCGCGCTGTGGGTGATCGAACGCGACCGCGTCGCGCTCTACCCGTTGCCGGCGCGCGAGCAGATCGACGCCGCGGTCGCAAAGACGATCGAACACTTCGCGGGCATCTCCAACCTGTTGGGCTCGGGTGCGGGCGAGACGCGCATCGAGCGGTCGACTGCCGCCGACCTTCCCGGCCTGTCCGCAGATAGCTTCGCGCTCTATCGCATGCTGGTGCCGCCGGGCGCGGCGGCGTCGCTCGCGCACGCGACCAATGTGATCGTCGTTCCCTCGGGTTCGCTCTACCGGATAGCGTTCGAAACGCTGGTCGACCGCGATCCCGGCGGCGATGCTCCGCCGCACTATCTGCTTCAGGACGCCCCGCTCAGCTACGTTCCCTCGGCGTCGCTGTTAGCCGTCGTGCGCGGCTCGTACGCGCAACCTGCCCCCGGCCGCAGCCCGCTGCTCGCATTCGCCAATCCGGCGTTCGGCGCGCCGCCCGCGGCGACGCGCGGGTTGCCAAGCTACGGCGGCCTGCAGCTCGCGGCGCTCCGCTCGGCATTCGCGTCCCGCGGCGCAGCCTCGTCCGCGCTCGTCTTTCCCGCGCTTCCCGGAACGCAGACCGAGGCCGACGCGGTGCGCGGCGCGCTCGGCGCGGCGGCCGACAGCGTGATCGCGGGCGCCGACGCGACGCGCGCGCGCGTGCTCGCACTCAACGCCGCGGGCCGGCTGAAGTCGTTCCGCTTTCTGCTCTTTGCCACGCACGCGATATTGCCGGGCGAAATCCACGGCCTCAGCCAGCCCGCGATCGTGCTGGCGCATCCCGAACGCGGCGACGGGCTGCTGACGATGAGCGACGTCTTCGGGCTCTCGCTCGACGCCGACTTCGTCGCGCTTTCGGCGTGCAACACCGGAGTCGGCGCGGCGGGCGCCGACGGCGATAGCATCAGCGGCTTGACCCGCGCATTTTTGTTTGCGGGCACGCCGGCCATTTCGGTAACGCTCTGGGAAGTGGACGATGCCGCCGCGCCGCAGATCGTGCCGCCGTTCTTCGCGGGCATGCACGCCGGGGCGGCCACGGCCGCGCAGGCGTTACGTCAGGCCAAGCTCGCGCTGCTGCAGTCGCCGAAGGCGCGCTTCCGGCACCCGTACGCGTGGGGACCGAGCGTCATCTTCGGCGACGGCGGCGGACGCGCGCCTTAGGCGCGGATGGCGGTAAAGGTGCCGACGAGGCCGCGAGCGGTCGAGAAGGTCCAGGTGCCGCGAATGACGCCGTCGTTGCCCAGCACGCCCTTGTACGTGATGATGCCGCTGCTGCCGATCGCGTTGGTCGCGACCACGCGCCAGGTCAAGG
>Ga0326727_10028082_pt1 | contig 10266 bp, 8 predicted proteins | sample MB2enrmetagenome_FD_207643 | JGI IMG/M metagenome (GOLD analysis project Ga0326727, IMG submission 207643) | Lab enriched peat soil microbial communities from McLean, Ithaca, NY, United States - MB29MY | ecosystem: Environmental > Terrestrial > Soil > Wetlands > Peat | place: USA: New York...
TGACGACTCTCCGAAGCGGTTCCCATTCAGCGGTTGCTTTCGCTTCGAAACTCAACTAAGCCACCGTCCTAACCGACGACTTGTAAGCCCAAGCGAAAATTAAGAGACTGAATACAACAATTACGATCGTATCGTACGGGTAATGGATGAGTCCTATTGGACCTACGGGTAGGAAATTGTCGAATGTGAAAAACGGATCACCAATGTACGATATGACCGCCAGGCCGACCAAGTAAACCCAAATCCAAGCCGTCCGCTTAATTTCCCCTGCAATCGGTTTTTTGAACAAGTAGAACAGTGGTGCGCCTATAATCATCAAAATAGCCCCCACGAGCGTCCAAGGCCATGCGGCCCAGTAAACGAATATTGATGCTCCAACAAACCCTATCACTGCGATTGTTAGTGCGAACGGTATTTTTACCGGCCGATTAACCTCAGGCCTATTCTTCCTCAGTACCGGTAAGGCTAGAGCTGCAGCCGCATAAGGTACGAGGGTAGTGATTGATGCTACTAGGGCCACTGACGGGAAGTTTGGAATAAGAATCTGGGTTATCATGGTTAACGCTGACGCAAAGATTAGCGCCTTAACCGGAGTTCCATGTTTCTCATTCACCGTACCCATGGATTTGAAAAATAATCCATCGGCAGCCATAGCGAAAGGAATCCTTCCTTGAAACAGCACCCAGTCACCACCAGCCCCAGCAGTCGAAATCACGGCACCAACAATAGCGATAGCGGCTAGAATAGGCAACCCCAAAGCAGCACCTACATTAGCGAAAGGTGAAGAGAGATTACCTATCGAAACCCAATCCCCAACCTTCAATCCTAACCCAGCCCAGTTAATCATTCCAGTGAAAGCAAAAGACACGAACATGTACACTGCTGTGACTATTACGACTGTCAGAACCATAGCAAGAGGAATATTGCGTCCAGGATTCTTCACCTCTCCCGAAGGAATGACAACTGCCTCAAAACCTGTGAAAGAGAAGAAACCAAGCGACATCGCCAACCCTATCCCCGTAAAACCGAACGGAAACTGATTCGAGAAGTTTGAGAAGTTCAGATAGAGTAAACCAATTCCTGCAAAGAGTAACAGCGGGATAAGCTTACCGAACGTGGTTACTATACCGTACAACGCACCCCACTTCACTCCAAGTATATTCATCACCGTCCATACCCAAAGGAAGAAAACAGCGACAGCGATTCCGACAGGCGTCAACGTCAAGCCTACCGCTAAACCTGGAATGTAGTAGTTCAGGTAAGTGACGAAAATATCAATTATAGCCGCCGTTCCAATGAACGCATACAGGAAATATGCCCAACCCATCGTGAATCCGCCGAAATCACCAAACGCAAGCCTCGGCAACGCATACGGGCCTCCCGTAATCGGAAAGGCAGACCCAAGCTCGGTATACGGGAGCGCAAGAAATGTTACTAGGATACCGGTGAGCAACAAACCGTACAGGAATGATGGGCCGGTAACTGAAGCCATTACGGCAGGGAGAGAGAAGATGCCTGAACCAATCATGCCGCCTACGGCTACCCCGGTGAGGGCAAGCAATCCCATCTCCTTCTTTAGTTTCGCATGCTCAGAAGTTTTTCCCGTTTCTTCAACCATTTTCTTTTCTTGCATTGATCATCAGACTCCTCGTTATTTCAAACAGTACTCCAGTACGCTTGCGGCACTGTAGAGTTTGTTTGCGCCCTGCTGCCAAACGATCGACTGTGCTCCTTCGATTACATCGTCCGTAATCTCCAACCCTCTATGCGCTGGCAGGCAGTGCATTACGACCGCACCAGGATTCGCGGCTTTGACGAGCGCAGAGTTGATCTGGTAACCCTGGAACGCTTTCATTCTTTTATCGCGTTCCGCGTCTTCTCCCATGCTCACCCATACATCCGTGTAGAGCACGTCAGCGCCCTTCACTGCTTCTGTTGGTTTCCGGGTTACGGTTAACTTCGCACTCGTATCCTTTGCTAGGCTCTGTGCTTTCGCGAGAATTGCTGCATCAGGATCGTATCCCTCGGGGCAGGCCACGTTCATGTTCATACCAACCAACGCGGATCCTAGGAGGAGTGAATTACACACGTTATCTCCGTCACCAATATACGCCAGAGTTAACCCCTGGAGTTTTCCTTTTGACTCGATAATCGTTAGAAAGTCGCTTACAATTTGTGTTGGATGTTCAAGATCACTCAGGGCGTTAATAACGGAAACGTGACTATACTTAGCAAGCTGCACTACTGTATCGTGTGCGAAGACTCTTGCCACGATGCAATCCAGATAACTACCCAGAATCCTAGCAGTATCCTGTATCGGTTCACCACGAGTGCCCTGCAGTTCACTTGACTGCATGTAAATCGGTTCGCCCCCGAGCCGAAAAGCTGCTACCTCAAAACTCGTTCTGGTCCGAGTGGAAGGTTTCTCGAACAATAACCCAATCACCTTCTTCTCAAGAACATTGCCCGACGACCTCCTCACCATGCTTTCTTTCAGAACCCTCGTTCTTTCAAGAAGATCAGCGAACTCACGTTCACTCAAGTCAGCTACAGACAGGAATGATGTGACCAACCTTACCGCGGTAAGAAAGACCAAATCAGTCAGATAAATCTGACTCTGATTACCACTCCTTACCATATATTACCATACACGATATTCATGTCACAAAGTGTTAAATTCTACTCAGGTAGCCGAATTTAGACTAATCGAAGTCGGGATTGAGGAAAAACATGCCAAGCGGACCGATTCATGATCCGGTTGAGGACGATCTTCTTACTCCCAAGAACTCAGCTCTACTCATAATCGACATCCAGCCCATTCAGGTGAGTTCGACCCTTTCGATGGACCGTAAGGTTCTGGTGGATTCATAATCTATCCTTCTGCGCTAACTGGTTCCAGTACACTGGGAAACGAGAACGGGAACGTTGGAAGATAACACTAATGCATGATCTAGGCCGCAACTGGTCTCAATTCATAACCCATTACATTAACGGCGCATTCACCGCAGCCGGTTGCCGAACCAAATACGAAGTTACCGACGGCTACGTAACCTTCACAATCTAACATAACCAACACCTATGACTCAAAGTGCACAGCACAGTCAGCAACGATCGGTTGGCTTTCCGTCTACAGCTAAGATGGATGTGAAATATAGTTTGACTGATATGGTTGTACTTGCGTTTGACAGCAAGAAAGAGCGGTTAGAATTTGTCTCGATAGTTAGACTTAGAGTGAATTTTTGGTTCGTACCAATAACTCGTGAAACTAATGGTAATCCACAATTAATTGAAATAGACTCCGAAGCTTAAGAGGTACTTACTGGCTAAAAGAAATGAGTCCATGAATTCATTACCGTCAATCAAAGAACCTTGTTACCCTTTTTTGCTTGATTGAGCTCGCCCTGCTACTATTATTATATTGGTTGATATGGCAACAACTTTTAAATGCGTATATTGATAGAATTTTTTGGTTGGCGATGAGTTGTTCAGATCTATTTTGCTGAACCCGGACGTCTATAAGCTTCTGCTCGAAACAGCTTCGCGCCGTAGTATGACTGTAACGGAGTACGTCACTTACCTCTCGCGACAGATTTCCGTTTCGAAGGCTTCCTTGGCTGGCGTTTCTGCCTCTCGGAATCATCCGCCAAGAACAGTACAAAAGAAAGGTATGCGCTGAAAGATCGTATCCCCTGCCTACGCAACATAGTCCTATTTCGTTTGTATTTCTCGTAAAAGAAGTCGTAAGTGTCCGCGGACAACGTGACTGATTTGAATCCTTTAGGCGCCAATACGAACACTACAATTGTGACTAAGATTCCTTCAGAATCGTCTCATATCCTCGGATAAGAACCTAATCCCTAACGGGTTTACATCCGAGATTTCAGAACAGAATAAATAAATGAATAAAGCGCAGTTGACTTCTTCAGACGTTTAGTTCGCTTAACCTCACATGCAATGCAGACTAATTGCCACCAACATAAATACTCATGAATTATGGTAAATTACCATAAATTGCAGAAAATAATAGACGCACAATCTTTACACGATGGCTTTCAGTCTGACTAAGCCTTAATTATACATCAATGACTAGGTTGGTGCATGGACGAAGCTGAGCCCCAAAAAGGTCTGAAACGGATACCCTAGCGATACGAAAATTGTCTTGCATGTGTCTGGTTCCTTCCAACCGACCCCATCAACGCAGACCTATTAGAAAGAGGAAAGTGCATTCATCCGAAGTTGCAACCGTACAAGCTTATGGTCTGGACAAGATATGGCAATGAAGACTTTATGAAAGCTTAATTCAACGTTGAACTTACTCGAACGTTCGGCGGACGATGGTATATTATGGTAAATTATGGTAACAATGCCAAAAGGGTTAAGTGTATAACGGCGCAAGTAATGCTGAGAGTTTTAAGATGTCTTCTGTTAATGCTTCGAAATTCAAGATGCCTCCGGGAGTCAATCCTGATCGCCGTCGCTTTTTGCGTAATGCTGCGTTGACTATCGCTGCCGCCCAGCTCTCAGGTCTCCTCATGATCCGCCCTGCAAGCGCAGAACCAAGCAAGGGAGGCGGGATTCCGATTCCGCCTACGATGAACAGGTTCGGGCCAGTGAAGCAGATTAACGCCGGTGTCCTAAACATTGGATACGTTGATGTCGGTCCCGCCGACGGTTCTCCCGTGATTCTTTTGCACGGCTGGCCCTATGATATTCACAGTTATGTTGACGTTGCTCCTTTGCTGGCAACAGCGGGTTACCGTGTGATCGTTCCGTACATGCGAGGCTTTGGCAGCACAACTTTTCTTTCAAGTGATACGTTCCGGAATGGGCAGCAGTCGGTAATGGCTGTTGATGTCACTTCTTTGATGGATGCTCTCAATATTGAGAAGGCGATCATCGCTGGCTATGATTTGGGATCGAGAACGGCTGACATTGTAGCTGCGCTCTGGCCTGAGCGCTGCAAGGCTCTCGTCTCCGTGAGTGGTTATCTCATCACTAGCCTCAAGGCCAACCTAATGCCGTTACCGCCAGCGGCCGAATTGGGATGGTGGTATCAGTTTTATTTCGCTACAAATCGCGGTATGCTTGGCTACAGCCAAAACTGGTACGATTTTAACAAGCTCATCTGGAAGATCGCCTCCCCAAATTGGGGTTTCGACGATGCCACGTATGATCAAACGGCGGCGGCCTTCAACAACCCGGATCATGTCGCCATCGTCATCCATAATTACCGTTGGAGGCTGAGCCTAGCTCCAGGCGACCCACAATACGATGGTCTAGAAGCGCAACTTGCCGAGAGTCCAGTCATCACCGTGCCCACAATCACGATTGCAAGCGATTTCGATTGGAAAAATTACGGCCTTAGCTACGGTGCCGCTGAAGGAACAGCCTATCGCAATAAATTCTCAGGCAAATACTCGCACCTAATCTTGGATGGCATCGGTCACAATGTGCCTCGAGAAGCCCCGCAGGCCTTTGCCAACGCTGTGATCGAGGTCGACGGTTATTGATCACACAGGGATTGTTTCGCACGAATAAGAAAGGAGAGCGAACATGAAAACATTAATGGTGTTAGGGTCGCTTTCTTCATATCCTCGATGCTCATGACGGATCACTTTCCACGTCGTGAATTAACACAAACTTCCCTTTCAATTCATCCAGGCTTGATCAAGTTTCTGATCGTCCCAGCCAGATCAAATATCTTGTAATCACTTGCGCGATGACCCATAGTGGAAGGTATACTACAACAAAAAAGAAGATTATGTTTGATAGACCCTGAGTTAGTAGTACCTGCAAATGAAACCAGAGGATAGGTATCCAAATCACGATCCAGCTGATGAGTCCGCTGGCACCGGTGAGAACTATTGTACCAAAAAATCCTACGCGTTCGGGTCCAAAAAACGGTTTCTTACTTGACATCCGCTACGCCGAGCAAAGAAGGACAACGTGTTGAATAAAAAATCAAGCTTGTGGATGTTCCATCCTGAAATCCAGAACCCGCCCGAGGCTCCATGATATTAATTCAAAGCCCCATCTTTGATTGCTGTTCTAGTTTCTCGCGTCTCATGCCTTTCGAATTTTATTGGTAGCCCGAGGGTAAAACGAAGGAGTACCGTTAATTGCCACGTCTTTAGGCGACTAGTCCCTACTCTAGCTAGTCAGCGCCAGGTATCTGTGAGAAGATCGTTTTACTTGTTGATGCCTTTCTCAAAATGGTACGCATAGTTCTTCTTAGCGCGTCTCGAACCTCTCCAAAGTTTATCTTGGAATAGCCGAAGGATTTACGAGTTCCAGACAATAACGGCTCCACCATTAGAAGAAGTAGCGACTCTACCGCTACGACGACTGGAATAATGATGTATGGGTATCCAATTTCAAAAATGAAGTAGCACGCATAATATTTATGCGTGGAAGTTCTCGATCTGCGTCTGAGTGGATCGAAGAAAGTTTGGAATCACAACTCTCAATTCTCCATCAATTTCTTTCCATGGCATCTTACACATTTCGCAGTAATATTTTCGGCCTGTGTTCACGTAATCAACCCAAGTCATTGGGCGATTACACCAAGGACACTTCATGACAGTGAACCTGACTCGATCCCGTATAGCCTGGTGAGTTAGGAGAATATGGCACACAGAGAGAGAACTGAAACTCTGACGGCGTTTCGAGTGAGCGACTCTGCATTCAAGGCGGTTGAGGGCTGGCTTCGGTGCTTCAACGGAACGTTATCGCTGATGAGCAACTTCTATCAGTCACGAATGGCAAGGTTAAGACGAAAACCATTTGCAACCTGAGGTATACTGCATGCCACTCCCACTGAATGACGCTAAGGAAGAACTAAACGACAAGGCGCACCTTGAAGGGAATCTGCTCAAAATCGTAGATATGATTGCAGGCGACCATCTGATAAAGTACAAGTTACTTCTGAGTTATGATGGAAACGAGCTACAAGTTGAAAAAGTTTCGGAGTTCCCTCCAGACATCGGATATGAGAGAAATGCCAGCGTCATACCTGATGCTGAGAATGACATTACAAAGACATGGGCGGATGGACCTTCGGCAATCTACATACGACAGAAGATCAATGAACTGCAAGAACTACTGGGGATAGAGTAAAGTTAGGTTTTCTGGTAGGGTGAGGTATGACCCAAGCAAACGGGAATTTCACATGTCCAATTTGCCATCGATCATCCTACTACCTATGTGCAACTTGTGGCAACTGCAATAGGTGCTGCAATTGTAGTTCCAACACCAGACCCTCCGACACAGAAGCGGGGGGCTAATTACACCCGCATAATCCTTGGGTCAGGCAGTTCTCTTTCCTTGTTACATCATACATTCTGTCTTTGCTCTGAGAAGCAACCTTGAAGAATCGATCTCCCTGTCCCATCCCCGGCTCCAAAATACTAACTCGATTCCCTTCCGACAAAGAAGAAAACAAGTCATTCTCTGTCTTTACGGGCATAGAAGGCATAATGGTGAACGTGGCTAATAGAATCTCGCCCTCAAACAGCTCCGACTTAATTTTAAAAGCTGACCGTGGGATTACAGCACCAGAAATCGTCAGTTATGTTCTGTGGTCTATCTGCTCGTTCTGCGTCTTGAAACTCTCCTCAGACCACTGGTGTCCACAGTGTTTGCACCTGTACGTGTAGCTAAAATCATCAACCTCCACGACAACGGGCACGTTCGATTCAAGCCCCACTGGATCGAAAGACGAAATGGGATTGTATTTCTCCATGCTCGATTCCACCAGCTCACTTCCCATAAGCTTCTTCTTGACCAATCTTATCTCAAACCTTCGCCCGCATAAGGGGCAGCATCGGAAGAAAGCCCTCACTTCTGTCAAAGCTAACGTCATTCAGCCCGCCATGAATTATTTAAGACGTACTCCTTGAATTCGGTCGCGCCCGAAGATCTGACATTACCCAATTTAGATAACGTGATAAGATTAATGGGTTGCATCCAAGGACGCATGATTAACAATTTGTGAGTTCGGTGCGCTGTATACTGCATGCAAAATTGCAGATTGCCCTAAGTCTGTCAACTACCAATGACCACGATGCTCTGGAGTCATTCTAGTAGCATCGTTTGTCTGGCATTCCATTATCTGAGAACGATGCCCGCTACAGGCCTACGGTACTGACTCCGTCTTCTAGTATCTCCAGATAACGATCGCACTTAGGGCATCTGCGGGCACTAAACGGAAGTGTCTGTTGGCAGTTCGGGCACGTCTTTGTGTCATCCAAGTGATCTATCCACTGAGTGAAGTCTCCTTTCCATTTAGAGAGGTCTTTTATGAGAACCGCTTTGGCAGCCTCTCGGTCCTCGTTCATCTCTTTCATGAGTTCAAGGAGGACCTTTGCCACCTTCGGGTGTACTATCAGCTCGTCTAGTTTCTTTTTGGCGGCTTCGTAAGACTTACTACCCATACCGCATATTCCAACCGTATCAGATATAGCAGTTTCCATCGGTTGATGGTTCCTAATGTTATTTGGTTCCCACAACTTTCGTATGGGTGGCCTTGTCCCGTACGCGGAAATATTGCTAAGAGGGTTTCAAGTTTTCAAGCCTTGTGAGTTGTTCTCTGAGTTATCTTATCTGCTCTTCAAGTGCAGTGACTTCCTGTGTTTTGTTTCCTTGTTAGAAGTCTAACAAAGATCGCTAGATTCAGGAGATTCAAGAGGTTGAGTATATTCATCAGGTTAAGCCAATTCAAGTCAAACAATTTAGTTTAACCGGCTGTGTAAATGTTGTTTGATCGTAACATTCATGTTCAAAGTTTTTCAATGGTCTTTATGGTGTCGATCTTGGAAACTCCCAACAACTAAATTCAGCTAACTGGAATCGCCTTCTGTTCAATGACTGGTTTTGACGCCAACCTCGCATTCTATAAACGCGATCTAGTTATTAGGGCGCACATTGTGCGTCGGTAAAATCTGAGCGTATAAAGAGTTCCCATTTCGCTCATACGAATCTATATAACGACACATTGACTGTCAAGGCATTGCGGGAATCATGAGAATTCCTTCAAGTATTGCTGATGGAGAGATCCTAAGGGTAAGCGTGTGATCACTCTGAACCCCTTTGCTCTTGCAAGAAGTCATCTAGTCATCAGGCGTTTCGCCGTTATCATTGTACTCATCCTTATTGGCCTCGTCTTGGCGCAAACGGTCGCCACGGGCGTTCGAGAAAGCATTGCGGACATACCGAAAATCATCAATATTTCGATTCAACTTTTTGCGATAATCAATCCGCTAAGTGTCTTGCCGGTCTTCCTAATGTACACCGAAGGGTTGACGAAGAGTAATCGAAACAGAATTGTCCACATTACCAGTCTGTTCGTCATTGCTCTTGTGCTTACTTTCGCCTTAATTGGACAGCTAATTATCAATACTCTCCAGATTACTGTTCCAAGTTTCATGCTCGGTGGAGGGATTCTAGTTATGATAATTGCAATCAACATGCTAAGTGGAACTATTCAAACCAAGACAGGGGATGCCGGGCAGGCAGCATTAGTGCCGCTCGCGACTCCATTGATAGTCGGTCCGGGTACGATGGCTACGCTTATCGTTCTCGCGAACACTCGTGACCTCCTTAATGTCTTAATCGGAGGCGTCATCGCAGCTTTCGGGGTCTTCCTGATACTCAAATACTCAGATAAAATTGCAAACTTAATTGGAAATAACGGAATACAGGCTGTAAGCAGGCTCATGGCCATAATCTTAGCTGCGATCGCCGCCGACATGATACATGGTGCACTACTAGCGTGGGGAATTGCAAAATCCTAGCTACTTCTATGAGAACCACTATGTCGTAATTTGTAGAATGAACAGGTCTTATTCTCAATAGAATTTCTGAGTGTGTGAGAGAGAATTTATTGGCCTCTAAGAGGAAACTGATCGCTGAAACAATTTTCATCAACAGGTTCTGGGCTTGGGCCGCTGCAACTATCGGATTTTGTAATATTCGTCCGGCTGTCCTCAATTTTTGGTTCACCGCTCCTCCCGGATCTGTTTGTAATCTTGGTTTGCCCTTTAGTTGGATCCAACTGAAGCGACCCTCGCAGTTACAACTTCAGTCGACCAACGGGATCTACGAATTTCTGTTGTTTCATGTTGGTTTATTCCGGTTTCAATATCCAGCTCACATTTCGACTCTCAATAAGAAAAGCAGTGATTCTGCAGTTAGTTATCGGAACGATCTCATTCTTACCCGCATTAATTTGAATAGCTCATACGAACACACAAATTCAGTTATATGTAC
>Ga0326727_10028083_pt1 | contig 10266 bp, 8 predicted proteins | sample MB2enrmetagenome_FD_207643 | JGI IMG/M metagenome (GOLD analysis project Ga0326727, IMG submission 207643) | Lab enriched peat soil microbial communities from McLean, Ithaca, NY, United States - MB29MY | ecosystem: Environmental > Terrestrial > Soil > Wetlands > Peat | place: USA: New York...
GCGACTGCACAGACCCCGAGCTGTCGATTGTGATCCCATCCTGCGACGAGGCCCTCACCGTTGGGGAGTTCGTCGACTGGTGCAGGGAGGGACTGGTCGACGCGGGTGTTTCTGGTGAAGTTCTCATCGTGGACAGCTCCGCTGATGCTACGGCGCAGATAGCGTTAGCCCACGGGGCGCGGGTTCTGCGGGTTCCTCGGCGGGGGTTGGGACAGGCCTACATCGACGCGATTCCCTACATCCGCGGGCGCTACGTCCTGATGGGGGATGCCGACTGCACCTACGATTTCCGCCAGCTCGGGGCTTTTCTTCGCGGATTCCACGACGGGTACGAGTTTGTCATGGGCTCCCGCTGGAAAGGCAGCATCGAGCCGGGGGCTATGCCCTGGTTGCATCGGCATGTGGGCACGCCGGCCACGACCTGGATTCTGAACCGGCTTTATCACAGCCGATTCAGTGACATTCACTGCGGTATGCGGGGCATCACCCGGGAAGCCCTAACCCGCATGGGACTCCAGTCGAGCTCTTGGGAATACGCTTCGGAGATGGTGCTCAAGTCGGTTCATATGCGCCTTCGGACGACCGAGGTTCCAGTGTCGTTCCTGAAGGACCAGGAAGGTCGCTTGAGTCACCACAAGCGGCTTGGGTGGCTCTCCCCCTACCAGGCCGCGTGGATCAACCTTCGTGCAATGTTCGTCTACGGAGCGGAGTTCTTCGTCTATCGGCCCGGCATCGCAATGCTCGTGCTCGGGCTCCTACTCACCCTTCCGCTTAGCCTGGGCCCGATCACGCTTGGGGCTCTGCATCTGTCGCTCTACACCATGCTGCTGGGGATGACTCTGGCTCTTGTCGGGCTTCAGAGCTTCTTCTTCGGTTGTCTCGCTCAGGTCCTGCACGACTACACGGGCGAGGCTCGGCGACGCTGGCTGGGGGTCTTCCCATACTCGCGCACGGCGCTGCTCTGTGCAGTCGCCTTCGTTGGCGGGGTTGTATTGGACGCGTTGCTCGTGGCTCAATGGGTCTCCGGCGGGCTCGTGCTCCATGCCGACAGCGTTCTCTATAGCGCGGTCATCGGTCTGATGCTCATCGTGATGAGCTTCATGACCTTCACCTTCACGTTGCTCCTCCACGCCGCCGCTCTGCGCACGACGTCCCCATATGACAGCCACAAGTAGGGACCTTCGCAATCGGGCCTACGGTCAGGACCACGCCCTGACTGCTGTGGACCGCTTAGGCGTCTGGCTCTCTTGCCGGCAGATCCGAAGCGCGGTAGGTAGCTTCTCGGGAATGCGCGTGGTCGACGTTGGTTGTGGCTACCAGGCGACCGTGGCCCGGTCGCTTCTTCCTCAGGTGGCGTCGATGGTGCTGGTGGACGTGGCCATCAGCTCCGAGTTGCGTGGCCGCACCAAGGTACGTGCTCTCGAGGGGACGCTGCCCGAGATTCTCCACGAGCTCGAGCATGACTCTCAGGATCTGATCATCTGCAATTCGGTCCTGGAGCACCTTTGGGAGCCGGTCGATACCCTCCGCGAGATCTGGCGGATCCTAATCCCCGGTGGGATGGCGTTGGTCAACGTACCTTCCTGGCGCGGAAAGCGGTACCTGGAGTTCTCGGCCTTCCGGCTGGGGTTGAGCCCGGCCGACGAGATGCAGGATCATAAGGCATACTACGACCCTCGGGACTTGTGGCCTCTGCTGGTCCGGGCGGGATTCAGCCCACGCGATATTCGATGCTTTCGCCACAAGTTCGGCCTGAACACATTCGCGATCTGTCGCAAGACGGGCGTAGAAGCGGCGTGATGACCACATTCGCCGAGAGCTATCTCGCCGAGACGCGGCGGATCGTCGAGGCGATCGACGCCGAGGCGGTGGAGAGGCTGGCCGAGGGGCTGGCCCAGGTGCGCGAGCGCTCCGGGCGGCTCTTCATCCTCGGGGTGGGCGGCTCAGCGGGGCATGCCAGCCACGCCGTCAACGACTTCCGTAAGCTCTGCGGCATCGAGGCGTACAGCCCTGTCGACAACGTGTCGGAGTTGACCGCTCGCATCAATGACGAGGGGTGGGAAACCTCATTTAGCGCGTGGCTAGAGGGGTCGCACCTGGGTGCCAAGGATGGCGTCCTGGTGTTCTCCGTGGGAGGGGGGGATCGGGACCGCGGCATCTCTGCCAACATCGTCAACGCTCTGGAAGTGGCTCGGCACGCGGGCAGCTTCATCGGGGGTGTGGTAGGCCGAGACGGGGGTCACACGGCGCGGGTGGGCAAAGCCGTGGTGGTGATTCCACCACTTGTCGAGGCACGGGTGACGGCTCACACCGAGGGGCTGTGCGCCGTAGTCTGGCACCTGCTCGTGTCGCACCCTCGACTCCAGCGCGCCCCCACCAAATGGGAATCAGCACTCGGGGGTACCGCGTGACCGGTCGCTACATGATCGTCGGCGGCGCCGGTTTCATCGGCAGCCACTTCACCGATCGACTGCTCTGTGATCCCGGGACTGAGGCGGTGACCCTCTATGACAACTTCTCCTCGGGGCGGGAGTGGCACTACGCCCAGTGGGCGGCCGATCCGCGGCTCAGGGTCGTTCGCGCTGATGTCCACGACCATGACCGGCTCCTCGATGCCATGCGAGGCAACGATGTCGTCATTCACCTTGCCTCGAACCCCGACATCGCGCGCGCGGTCACAGAGCCGGCCATCGACTTCGACGAAGGAACCGCGCTGACCCACGCGGTCGTCGAAGCCATGCGGCGTGCGGCGGTGGGCACGATCCTGTATGCGTCGGGCAGTGGCGTGTACGGCGATCTGGGCGAGTGCGAGGCTGCCGAAGATCACGGCCCGCTGATTCCCATCTCCACCTACGCGGCCTCAAAGCTCGCGGGAGAGGCGATGATCGCGGCCTACTCTTTCATGTTCGGATTGGTCGGCCGCGCCTTTCGATTCGGCAACGTCGTTGGACCTCGGCAGACCCACGGGGTCGGGCTCGACTTCGTCCGGCGGCTGGCGGCGGACCCCAGCCGGTTGAGGATCCTGGGAGATGGAACGCAGAGCAAGTCGTACATCCATGTGAGTGACGTGATCGGGGCAGTGCTGACCGCCCTCGAGCGCGAGACCGCCCCCTACCAGGTCTACAACGTCGCGACACTTGACTACGTGACTGTGTCAGAGATTGCCGACATGGCGGTCGGAGTGGCCGGACTCCCTCCCGGCTCGGTTGCGTACGAGTACACGGGAGGCGACCGCGGCTGGAAGGGAGACGTCCCCGTCGTCCGGCTCAACTCCGCCCGCATTCGATCCTTGGGTTGGACCAACCAGTTGACGGCAGCTGAGGCTCTTCGCACCTCGCTGCAGGAGCTTCATGTCGACCTTCAGCAACTCGCAGATGTTTGACGGGGCGTGAATACGTGGATCTGAGCGAGTTGCGAGTCCAGGTGTTCGCCGACGGAGCCGACCGTGTCGGGATCGAGGCCCTCGCACAGAATCCTGTCATTCGCGGATTCACCACCAACCCCACCCTGATGAGGGCGTCCGGAATCACCGACTACGAGGCATTCGCACGTGACATTCTGACCGTGGTCGGCGAGCGGCCGATCTCCTTCGAGGTTTTCGCCGACGACTTCGGTGAGATGATCCGTCAGGGTCGGCGCATCGCCACCTGGGGAACTCAGGTCTTCGTGAAGATTCCGGTCACCAATACCCGCGGGGAGCCCAGTTCCAGCGTGCTACGAACACTCAGCTCAGAGGGCGTTAAGCTGAACGTCACCGCCATGACGACGCCCGAGCAGGTCGAAAGGGTCGTCGAGTGCCTGGACTCGCGGGTTCCGCACTTCGTGTCGCTCTTTGCCGGAAGGATCGCCGATAGTGGACGCGATCCCCTTCCGCTCGTCCGGCGCTGCGTAGGTATTTTGGATTCGCGGCCCGAGACACGCCTGATCTGGGCCAGCCCGCGCGAGGTTCTCAATATCATTCAGGCCGACCAGGTGGGCTGCCATGTAATCACGGTGACCCATGATCTGCTCAAGAAGCTGCCCCTCCTGGGCAAGGATCTCGATGAGTATTCGCTGGATACTGTGCAGATGTTCCACCGCGACGCTGTGGCCGCCGGGTACGAACTCTGAGCCAGTATGGCGCAGAACCTCTGTAGGCCTCGCGCGGAGCTCCTGAGTCCGTGATCATCACGCGAACGCCACTTCGCATCTCGCTCGGTGGTGGTGGTACCGACCTTCCCTCCTATTACTCGCGCCATGGGGGGATGGTGGTGTCGGCGGCGATCAACCGGTACATCTACATTGGCCTTAACAGGACGTTCACCGACGACTACTTCATCAAGTACGCCGACATGGAACGCTGCCGGTCGGTTGACGAGATCGCCCACCCTATCATCCGCGAGGCCCTGCGATCGCACCCGATTGGGCCCGCCCTGGAACTGGTCAGCCTGGCTGACATCCCATCCGGGACGGGTCTGGGCTCATCCGGGTCGTTCACTGTAGGCCTGCTGCGGGCGATCTACGCCTTCCAGCGCGAGCACGTCGCGGCGCACAACCTGGCTGAAGAAGCTTGTGATATCGAGATCAACAGGTTGGGCAGGCCGGTGGGGAAGCAAGACCAGTATGTCGCCGCGTTCGGGGGGCTGACCTGTTTGGAGTTCGCGGAGGACGGCCAAGTCACGGTCTCTCCGCTGCGGATCCCTGCTGATGCGCTGCACGATCTGGAGGAGCGACTTCTGTTGTTCTTCACTGGATACTCGCGGAGTGCCGATGAGCAGCTGCGGCTACAGCAAGAGAGGAGCATAGCGGGTGATGAGTCGATGCTCGCCAACTTGGACAGCGTGGCGGCCATCGGACGACAGGTGCGTGAGCTGCTCGAGGCGGGCGACACTCGCGGGTTCGCGAGGCTGCTGCATGAACACTGGATGGGCAAACGTCAGCGCTCAGATGGAATGAGCAACGAGCGGATCGATCGCTGGTACGACGCGGGGATGGCGAGTGGGGCCCTGGGCGGGAAGCTGGTCGGTGCCGGGGGCGGCGGATTCCTTCTCTTCTACGCCGAGTACACTCAGTCTGTGCGCTCCGCTATGGAACGCGAGGGGCTGACCGAGGTCCATTTCACGTTCGACCTCGACGGTTCGACGGTCATCGTGCGGGATTGATGTCGCTGCCGGTGGTCATCCTCGCGGGCGGGCTGGCGACACGCATGCGACCCGCGACCGAGACGGTGCCCAAGGCGTTGCTGCCGGTGAATGGCCGTCCCTTCGCAGACATCCAGCTGACCTGGCTCCAGTCCCTGGGGGTGAGGGAGGTCGTCTTCAGCATCGGGTACCTGGGTGAGACGATCGTCCGGCACGTTGGCGATGGGGGCAGGTTCGGACTTCAGGTGAGGTATGTCGCCGACGGTGATCGGCCCCTCGGTACGGGCGGAGCCCTGCGAGTTGTGAGCGACTCGCGGCTCGTGGGGGGAACCTTTGCGGTGATCAACGGCGACTCCTACCTCTCGCTGGACTTGGCGGCGGTCGAGGACGTCTTCGAGACGTCCGGCTGCCCCGCACTCATGACGGTGATGCGCAACCGCAATCGCTGGGACGCCAGCAATGCGGTGTTCGAGGGCGGCAGGGTTATCTATGACAAGTCCCGACCCGAGGAGTGGCGCGAGCGGATGGAATGGATCGATTACGGGTTCAGCATCCTGACACGGACGGCAGTCACCGACCGCATTGCCCCGGGGGAGGTTGCGGATCTTGCTGATCTGATGCGCGATCTGAGCGCGGCGGGCCAGCTGGCCGGGTACGAGGTCGCCGACCGCTTCTACGAGATCGGCTCCCCCGAGGGGCTGGCCGATCTCGAGCGCCACCTGGCTGCAGGGACGCCCCACCCCGGCTCCTGATAACTTCCCGTCGTGCGTCCCACTCGCTGGACCCTGCGGAAGGTCCCGCAGATCACCGCCTACTTCTGGATCCTCAAGGTCCTCACCACCGCCATGGGCGAGGCGACGTCCGACTTCTCCGTGCGGGAGATCAACCCCTATCTGGCGGTCGGTCTGGGAGCCGTCGCCTTCGCCGCCGCACTCATCCTCCAGCTGTCAGTGCGCCGCTACATCGCCTGGGTGTACTGGCTGGCGGTGGTGATGGTCGCCATCTTCGGCACCATGGTGGCCGACGCCCTCCACATCCAGCTGGGCGTGCCCTACGCCGTGTCCACGGCCGGCTTCGCGGTGGTGCTCACTCTGGTCTTCGTCGGTTGGTATCTCAGCGAGGGGACGCTGTCGATACACCACATCACCTCGCTGCGGCGCGAGCTGTTCTACTGGGCGACGGTCTGCGCCACCTTCGCTCTCGGCACTGCGGCCGGCGACCTCACCGCCTACACGCTCCATCTCGGCTTCCTGGCATCGGGCATCCTCTTCGCGGTGGTGATCGCCGTACCGGCTGTCGCCCATCGCTTCGCCGGCCTCAACGCGGTGGCCGCGTTCTGGTTCGCCTACATCATCACCCGTCCGCTGGGCGCCTCCTTCGCGGACTGGATGGGAGTCCCCTCCAACCTCGGGGGCCTCAACTGGGGTCGAGGGACGGTCAGCGTGAGCCTGAGCCTGGTGATCGCGATCCTGGTCGGCTATCTGACGGCGAGCCGGATCGATGTCGAGGACGAGCCGCGAGGTGGTCAGCTGGCGGCTCCGGTCTGACCGGTTGGGCTCAGCTCGATGACGGGGATGAGCTCACCCAGGGCTGGGCGTCTCTCCCACGGGCAGGGTTCCGTTCCAGGTCGCGGTGTACCCGTTCGCCGTGTCGGTGACGGTGACGGTGTACGGGTAGGCGCCGACCGTCGGGAACGACAGCTGGAACACGCTGACGTCGAATGCACCGACGGTTGTCTGCGCGAAGACCGTGGCATCGTCTTCTGCAGTCGTTCCGACCTGCACCCCGGGGGTCGTGAATGTGACCTGGGCCGTGTACTGCGACGCTCCTCCCCCGCCCGTGAATTGCGCCACCACGACCGTCTCGCAGCTGAAGGTGGGGGCGGAGGCCGACTCGCAGTTCTGTCCGGTGAACTCCTGGAACACCGGCGGGGCGGACGACGGGGTGGCGGTCCGGGTGGCGTTGGGAGTTGGGGTGGCAGGGCCGGGAGAGGCGCTCAGGGCCGAACTCGGGACGCCGACGGCGCTCGAGGCTGAGGTGGCCGCGACGGCCGCTGAGGGCGAGGCCGCTCCAGCCCTCTCCGTTCGGCCGGAGCCGCCGACGGCGTCTCCGGCCACGAAGCCGACCGCGAGCAGGCCGACCGCCGCGACGCCTGTGAGGACCGTCGACCAGGGACGCAGGCGCCACCACGCGGGGGCTGGTTCTGCCCGCTGCGGCGCCGGCGTCGGCCCGGATCCGCTCTTGTCCCCGCTGCTCAGGCCATCATCGCCCTGCACGCCGCGTCCTTCCTTCCGTCCACGGGCCGCCCGCACATGCCAATCGCCGTCTCCGCCACTGTACCCGGCTTGCTCGCCCTCTGCCAGCGCACTTCGCCCCGCGACCCGACGTTGGCGAGGAGGTGAGCGCAGCGAGGAGGGCGTCGATCAGGGTGTCGCTCGAGTGACAGCTCCGTGAGGTGGTTGGCTTCTCCGCATTTCCGCCATGGGCTGCTCGGCAACCCAGTCCCGCTCTGGCCATGCGAGCCCTCGGCGGGCATGGCGCCTGGTGCCGATGTCTCAGGCCAGGTGCTCGTCGCAGGAGCGTTACGTACTGCCACAACGGCGGGCCGAGCGCTACATTTCACTGCTGGTGCCGGCGCCGGCGAGATTCATTGGCCAGATTCACTCGTAAGGGCCAGTTGACCCATGGACTTCACCGCCACGCGACCCTTCCCCACGCGACGCCGTGATCGGCGTGCTCGTCGTCGCTTCGCATGGGCCATCCTCCCACTTCTGCTCCTGACGGTGTCGATGGGAGCGCATGCGGGGGTCAAGGCGGCGGCCACGGGCTCCGTGTCCACCCTGTGGGGGATCGACACCCTGGGCAACATTCAGCAGGACAACGACCTGAGCGCGACCCACGCGTCGCTCGGCGCGGTGCCGCAGTTCGCCGGGCAGTACCTGACCTGGGGTGGAGAGACGCCGCTGACGAGCGCCGACGCCGAGTACATCCGCACGTACACCCCGGGGGTCCCGATCCTTCTCATCGACGATCCCAACCATGACTTCGGCAGCGGTACCGCTGATGCGCAGAGGGCGGTCGCGCAGGCAAAGAGCCTCGACGTGCCCGCCGGGACGGCCATCTTCCGCGACGTCGAAGCGTCGGACCCCGTCACGGCCGGCTACATCACCAGCTACTACGACGCCTTTCAGGGCAGCGGCTACGTGCCGGGGTTCTACGAGAATCCCGACGGAGCCTCCAATCAGCCGTTCAACGCGCAGTACTGCGCGGCGGTCGCCGAGAACGCCTCGATAGCCGGCGCGCCGCTGTGGTCGAGCGAACCGGAGTTGGGGTCTTACACGCCATACCAGTCGCAGGCCCCGGCCTGGAACCCCACGGCACCGAGTTGTGCGAACACCACAGTGGCCTGGCAGTACCTCGAGCAGAGTGTGAACAGCGGCAGCTGGCCGGGTGATGCTCCCAACGTGGACGTCGACGAGTTCGACACGAACTACCAGAGGCTGCTCTGGGGCTACTCCTACAGCGGTTCGGCCCCGGAGGTGGCGCTGAACAGCGCGGGGGAGGCGGACGTGGCGCTGGTCGGAGAGAACGGCGAGGTGTCCACGGAGGCGTGCTGCTGGGATGGATGGCAGGGGTTGCCGAGTGCCCCGGTGCCGCTGCAGCCGGGAGCGGTCCAGGTCAATGATGGCGACGGCCAGCTCCAGGTCATGGCGGTCGGGATCAATGGCGCGCTGTACGACATCTGGCAGCAGACACCCGGGGGGAGCTGGTCGAGCTGGGTGTCGATGGGAGGGAACTGGCAGCCGGGTATCGCCGCGGCCGAGGAGGCCAGTGGCAACCTCGACGTGTTCGCGGTGGCCACCAATGGCGAGTTGGAGTACGCGTACCAGGCCAAACCGGGTGACAGCTGGTCGGCGTGGACGCCGCTGGTGGCCGGTGAGCCGGCCGTGGCGGGTGCACCCGCGGTCGGCCAGGATGCCGATGGCCGGCTGGAGCTGTTCGTGGTGGGATCAAACAACGGGTCCCTCGATGACTTCTACGAGACCGCCGGTGAGACGGCGTGGCAGGAGTCGTCCCTCGGAGGCAGCTGGCCCAGCACGGACACGCCGGCGGTGGTCCGCAACCTCGACGGCCGGCTGGAGGCGTACCTGGCCGGGTCCTCGGGGCAGCTATACGACGGATGGCAGCTGGCCCCCGGCGACGCCTTTGGGGGGTGGGTCAGCCTGGGCGGCAGCTTCGTGGGGAGCCACGACGGGGTCGTGGCGCTCCTCAACCAGAACGGTGAGGTGCAGGTGTTCGCCCGGGGCACCGACGGCAATTTGTACGACGCGTGGCAGCAGAGTCCGGGGACGGCTTTCGGGGGGTGGAACAGCCTGGGTGCCCCGACCGGCGGGGTCACCGGGGGCCCGTTCGCGATCATCTGGCCCGACGGCCACCTGGAGGTGTTCGTCTACGCCACCAGCGGCCCGGTCAACTCCCTCTGGCACGCCTGGCAGACGTGCCCGGAGGGGTGTGGCTGGACCGGCTTCAGCACCCTGGGAGGCACCTGGGCGCTGCCCACGTACCCGCTGTCCCCGCTGGCGTCAGCCGACGTGGGCGTTCCGGTGGCGGTGCTGACCCCGGACGCGGGGCAGAAGCTGATCTTCTGGCAGGGTCCGTCCAACGACAACCTGTACGAGGCCTGGTACGGGGTGGGGTCGGGGGTCTGGCAGGACCAGGACCTGACCTCGATGCTGTCCATCCCCGGCCAGGGTCTGCTGGCGTCGGCGCCGACGATGACCTTCACCCCGGATGGGGGCCAGCAGCTGGTGTTCTGGGAGGGGGCCAACGGCGACCTCTGGGAGGCCTGGTACAGCGAGGCCGCCAACGTGTGGCAGGTCCAGGACCTGACCAGCGCCCAGGGGCTGAGCGGGTCGGGGACGGTGGCCACGGCGCCGACGGTGACCTTCACGCCGGGCGGGGGTCAGCAGCTGGTGTTCTGGGAGGGGAGCAACCACGACCTCTGGGAGGCGTGGTACAGCGTCAGCTCCCACGTGTGGCAGTCGCAGGACCTGAGCCTGGCCCAGCTGAGCGGCCGGGGGGCGGGGACGGTGGCCTCGGCGCCGTCGGTGCTGCTCACCGCGGGAGGTGGCCAGCAGCTGGTGTA
>Ga0326727_10028084_pt1 | contig 10266 bp, 9 predicted proteins | sample MB2enrmetagenome_FD_207643 | JGI IMG/M metagenome (GOLD analysis project Ga0326727, IMG submission 207643) | Lab enriched peat soil microbial communities from McLean, Ithaca, NY, United States - MB29MY | ecosystem: Environmental > Terrestrial > Soil > Wetlands > Peat | place: USA: New York...
TTTGCTGAAGAGATAGCCCTGCATCTCGTCGCAATTGTTTTCGCGCAGGAACGCCGCCTGCTCGTCGGTCTCGACACCCTCCGCGATGACCCTCAGATTGAGCTTCTGACCCAAGGAAATCACCGCGCTGGCGACGGCCTTGTCGTTCTCGTTGGCGGGAAGACCGTCGATGAACGACTTGTCGATCTTCAGCCGCGCGACCGGAAACGTCTTCAGCGCGCTGAGGCTCGAATAGCCGGTTCCGAAATCGTCGATTGCGAGATGGACGCCGAGGCTCTGCAATTCCTTCATCGTCGCAACCGCGAGTTCAACGTCCTGCATGATGAGGCTTTCCGTCACCTCCAGCTCGAGATATCTGGCGTCCAGTCCGCTGTCCGCCAGGGCGCCGACGACATGGCCGACCAGGTTCTTTTCCTTGAATTGTCGCGCCGACACGTTCACGCTCACGACGATGGGCGGCAGGCCCGCATCCTGCCACGCCTTGTTCTGCCGGCAGGCTTCCTGCAGCACCCATTCGCCGATCGGCACGATCATTCCCGTTTCCTCGGCCAAGGGGATGAATTTGATCGGCGACAACATCCCGAGCGTCGGGTGCTTCCAACGGATCAACGCTTCGGCTGCGAAGACGCGCCTCGTGCGCAGTTCGACCTGCGGCTGATAGAGCAGGACGAACTCGGATCGGGCGACGGCGTTTCGCAACTCTTCCTGCAGCAAGAATTTCTCATGGACCCTGGTGTCCAGCTCGGGCGTATAGAATTGGAAGCTGTCCCGGCCGATGTCCTTGGCGCGGTACATCGCCGCGTCGGCGTTGGCCAGCAGCGTCTCGGCGTCCATCCCGTCGTTGGGATAGTTCGCAATCCCAATGCTGCTCGTCACTTTGAGATCGTGGCCTTCGAGACGAACCGGCTCGGCGATCGCCGTTCTTATCTTTTGCACCGTCGCGGAGATGGCGTCCGCGCTCTTGGGCTGATCGACAAGAAGAATGACGAATTCGTCGCCGCCGATCCGCACGACCGTATCGGTCGCTCTGACGCATTCGACCACCCGCCTGGCGACGGCTTTCAGAAGCTCGTCGCCGGCGTTATGGCCAAGGCTGTCGTTGACGTATTTGAAATTGTCGAGATCGACGAACAGCACCGTCACCGAACGGTCGTATCGCTGCGCGTAGAGCAAGGCTTGCGACAGACGGTCGCTGAGCAAGGCGCGATTGGGAAGGCCGGTCAACGCGTCATGGTTGGCCATGAAATGAATGCGGTCTTCGGCCAGCTTGCGTTCTATGGCGATGCCGGCGATGCGCGTCGCGACGTCGATGAGGCGCATCTCGGCGTCGGCCGGTTCGCGCGCTTCTTTCGAATACATCGCAAACGCGCCGAGCGCCGCGCCCTGATGCGACAGAATCGGCGTCGACCAGCATGAACGAATCCCGCGCGCGGCGGCCAGCTCCTTCCAGTTGGCCCCCAGCGGGTCGGTCATGATATCGGCGACGAAAACGGCCTCTCGACGATAAGCGGCCGCGCCGCTCGGACCCGCGTTGGGACCGATGCGCACGCCATCGACGGCCTTGGCGTAGGCCTCCGGCAGGCTCGGCGCGGCGCCGTGGCGTAGGCGTTCGCCGTCCTCGTCGATCAGCAGAACCGAGCCGATGATCCCCGTGAACTGGGATTCCATGAGATGAACGAGATGCTCGAGCACGTCTTCCAGCGGCGCGCTCATGGCGATCATCTCGAGGATTCCCGCCTGCCCGTCGCGCAACGCCTCCGCCAGTCTGCGTTCGGTGATGTCGCGCGACATGCCGGCGACGCCGAAGATTTCGTCGCGCTTGTTGCGCAGCGGCACTTTCGTCGTCGATATCCAGGTTTTGTCGCCCGAGGCGCCGAATACGCATTCTTCCATGTCGATCTTCGACCGTCCGGAGCGGACGATCTCTTGTTCATCAGCGTAGAATTTGTTCGCGATCTCCGGCGAAAGAAGCTCGAGGTCGGTCTTTCCGATCAGTTCGGGGGGGCCCGCGAGACCCATGCGGGACGCCGTGACCTGGTTGGCGATGACGAAGCGGCTCTTGACGTCCTTGACCCAAAGGTTGTCGCGCAACTGGTCGATCAAGGCTTGCCGTGACAGGAGTTCGTTCGCCGCTGTGCGCGAAGCCTTGAGCTCGGTAATGTCCTCGTGCGTCGCGATCCAGCCGCCGTTGGGCATCGGCTGATGGCTGACCTGAATGGTCCGGCCGTCGTTGAGATCGTCGGTCCAGGTCATTCTTTCCTTGGCGGGGATGTCGGCGGCCCAAAGCGACGGATAGTCCTCGGCGGCCGTCGCACAGGTTCCGGCGGCGGCGCGAAGTTCGACGATCTCACGCACCGTCGCGCCAGGACGCATTTCCGCGGGCGCAAGGCGGTAGATTTCGGCGAAGCGGCGATTGCTGACGATCAGCCGCTCCTCGTTGTCGAAAAAGCAAACGCCTTGCGCGATGGCGTCAAAGGCGGTCTGATAACTTGCCGCCTGCGCCTCGAGCGCCGCGATCCTGGCGCGAAGGTCGCGCTCGACGACTTCAAACGCAGCGGTCGCGACTTTTGCGAGCGCCGCCAGGCCGCTCTCGTCAGGCTTCTCCGCAGTCCGCCTTTGAGGTTTCGCGCGCAACTGCATTCCCTCCGCTTCGGCGTTTCAACCAAAGCTGAATTGGCCGCGTAGGCCATAAGAATTGGCGCAGTGTAGTTTGGACGCGTTAATTGCGCGTAAATCGACGCTCTGTCGGCTAACGTCTTCACGCACTAGCGGAATTTCAGTTTACGCGGGCGTTGCACTATTGACCGTCGTCGCGCGTCGCCAAGCCGCGTCATTCGTTTGCTCAACGTTTCTTCAACGTGACAAATCAAGTAACCGGCATGACAGGAGCCGCTCGATCGCGCCCGATGGCGTTCACAGGGGGCTTGCGCCCGCCAGGACGGAGGAGCTTAGCCGCGGCTCGCCGCAAGCGCGCGCGCCGCCGCTGCGAAGTCGCGCCGACGCGTGGTGCGGCGAGCGCTCGCTTCGCCCGGTTTCCATCTCGTCATTGGCCGAATGAAGTCCGGTCGGGCGCACAGGGGATCGTTCCTCTAAACTCTCGACGCTCCGTGGCGCTCATCGGCACGAAAGCGCCGCGCCGAAACGACCAGTTGTAGGCCTCGTCGCCGACCCACATCGTCGAGTAATACCCGTATATGCCATCGATATTGGGATAGCCCGCATGCGCAAACAGTTTGTGCACGCTGATTTGCGGTTTCCCATTGCCACCGTCAGGCGACGGCAGCAGACAAAAGGGGCGACCGGCGGCGATGTCGATCACCGACGATTTGTAGAGTTCGGCGAACTGGCGGTGGGAAGCGAACGCAAACAGCGTTGCGAACGTCATTGGGCCGACCACGATTCCAATTTCGACCAATGCCCGCGCCAGGCTGAGCCTTCCGAGTCGGAACAGGCCCGCAAGAGCCAGCAGCGCCGCCAGCGACAGCGGCGCGTACCAGATCGCCGGCAGCAAGTTCGGCGGCGAGAGACTGCCGACGGTCTCGCCGTCGAACCAGAACCCGAGGGGCGGCCCCAATCCAGCAGCGACTACGCCGATGAACGCCAGTCCGTAGAGAGCGGCGTAGCGAAACGGAATGAAGAAACAAATCGGCGACGCCAACACGACGCCGCACAGCGCGACGAGCCACGCGTACGACAGGTTTACGCCGAGTGTCAGCAGGGAGCTCATGGACGCCCGTCTATCGTATCCCGGTCATATCCCCGCCAGTCGCTCCGTTGCGAGCGTCCGCTCACGCGTCCCGTCCCTCTACAGCCCTGCCATCACCTTCGCCGCCGCTTCAAAATCGCGCCTGCGGGCGGCGCGGCGGAGCTTCGCCTCTTCGTCCTCGCCCCAACGGCCGATCTGGAAGTCCTCGTCGACATGCGCGGCGCGCCAGGCGGCTTCGGGCGTCAGCGCGCCTTCGGCGGCCATCAGCGCGATCAGCAGCGAGCCGGCGAGCGTCGTCATGACGTGCAGCGCGGCGACCGCGAAGGGGTCGGAATAGGCCTCGACCGCGGCGCGCGCCGCCGCGAGCGCGGCTTCCGGCTGCGCCACATGGGCGACGCCGACTGTCGTGACGAAGCGCGCGCCGAGCCGCTCGCGCGCCCAGGCGAGCACGGGATCGAACGCCGCCGCCTGCGCCGCGACCAGCGCTTCGGGCGCATCGGCGCGGTAGCAGACGAGGTCGGCCGCCGCGTAGTTGACGATCTCGGCGCGCGTCGCGGCGAGCGCGTCGGCGACGCCGTCGATCGCCGAATTGGCGAGCCGGGTCGCCGGCATCGACGTCGGCTCGATCCTCTCGCCCTGCGCCGCCCATTCGGCGGCGATCAGCTCGGCGACGGCGCGGGTCGGCGCGACGAGGGGCCGCTTGCCCGGCGTGCGCGCCGAGCGGCCGTCGAGCTTCAGCGCAAAGCCGCCGCCCTCGACGGCGACGACCTCGGCGCGCTTGTAGAAGCGGCGCGGCGCGGTCGGCCGCATCGCCGCCTGGGCGGCGCGCATCGGATTGCGCTCGTCCTCACTCATCCGGCGCGTCCTCGATCGGGTCGCGCTGCGAGGCGTCGAAGCCGAACATGTCGAAGCTCGCCTTCATGTGCGGCGGCAGCGGCGCGACGACGTCGAGCGTCCCGCCGCGCGGATGCGGCAGGATCAGCCGGCGCGCCAGCAGATGCAGCTTCGGCTCGATTCCCGACGGCACGGCGCGCAGCGGATCGTTGCGCGCCGGATCGTTGTCGGGGCGGCGATTGTACTTGGGATCGCCGACGATCGGGTGGCCGATCGCCTCGCAATGGGCGCGCAACTGGTGGGTGCGGCCGGTGATCGGCCGCATCGACAGCCAGGCGAGCCGCGGCGCGACCTTGTCGACCACGGCGTAGAGGGTCACGGAATGTTGCGCGTCGGGGTCGCCGTGGCGCGCGACACGCATGCGCTCGAGGTCGTCCCGGCTTCCCTTCGCGGCGGCGCGGTCGTCGCCCATGCCGGGCCCCTTGGCGAGGAACATCGAGATGCGTCCCTGCGCCGGCTTCGGCACGCCTTCGACCAGCGCCCAGTAGATCTTCTTGGCGCCGCGCGAGCGGAAGGTCGCGCCGAGCTCGGCGGCGATCTTGCGCGATTTGGCGACGAGCAGCACGCCCGAGGTGTCGCGGTCGAGCCGATGCACCAGCACCGGCCGTTCGCCCTTGCGGTCGCGCAGCGCCTCGAGCATGCCGTCGATGTGGCGCTTGGTCCCCGAGCCGCCCTGCACCGCCAGACCGAAGGGCTTGTTGAGCACCATCAGGTCTTTGTCTTCGAACAGGATCATCGCGCGGATCGCCTCGGCGTCGCGCGGATCGGGCTGAGCGCCCTTGGCCGGCGGCGCGCCCGCTTCGCCGAGCGGCGGCACGCGCACGCTCTGGCCGGCCTCGAGCCGGGTCGAGACTTCGGCCCGCTTGCCCGAAACGCGCACCTCGCCTTTGCGGACGATCTTGTTGAGATGCGACTGCGAGATCTGCGGGAAGCGGCGGCGGAACCAGCGATCGAGGCGCATGCCCGCCTCGTCCTCGCCGATCGGGTAATTGGCGACGCGGCCCTCGCCGCTCATGTCAAGCTCCGCACCAACGCCAGGCCCGCCCACAGCGACAGCGCGCCGATGAGGACCGAGCCGACCACATAGGCCAGCGCCTCGGCGATCTTGCCGCTGTCGAAGAGCAGGATCGTCTCCAGCGAAAAGGTCGAGAAGGTGGTGTAGCCGCCGAGCGCGCCGGTCGCCAGGAAGAGGCGCGTGTGCTGGGTCCATCCGCCCCCGGCGCGGAACGCGAGCCAGCCGGTCAGCAGGCCCATCGCCAGCGAACCGGAGACGTTGATGAAGCTGGTCGCCCACGGGAAACCGGTTCCGAACGCGCGGCTGAGGGTGATGTTGAGGAAATGCCGCAGCGATCCGCCGATGCCGGCGCCGACGAAGACGAGGAGATAGGCTTGCATGGCGGGCGGCTATAGCGCAACGTCGCCGCGGGCGATAGGCCGCGGGCGAAGCGGTCGAGGACGACGGTCGGGCGCCGCCTCCAGGGTCATTGACAACGTCGATCGGCCTCGCGGGGGCGGCGCGTCCCCGGCGCGCGCCAAGATCTCGAACCGCCCGCACGCCGCCGGCAGCGGCGAGTCGGGCCGAGCACTACGGAGCGCCGCCATGACCTACGAACTCTATTACTGGCCCGGCATTCAAGGCCGCGGCGAGTTCGTGCGCCTCGCGCTCGAAGAGGCCGGCGCGGCGTATGTCGACGTCGCGCGCGAGCGCGGCCAGGGGCGCGGCGTCGCGGCGATGACCAAGATGCTGAAGGGCGGCGGCGGCGAGCTCACGCCCTTCGCGCCGCCGTTCCTCAAGGACGGCGAGATCGTCGTCTCGCACGTCGCCAACATCCTCGCCTATCTCGCGCCCGAACTCGGCCTCGCGCCGCAAACCAAGGCGTTGCGCGTCTTCGCCCACGGGCTGCAACTCACCGTGACCGACTTCGTCGCCGAGATTCACGACACGCACCACCCGATCTCGGGCGAACTCTATTACGAAGACCAGAAGAAGGAGGCGAAAGCGCGCGCGACGGCCTTCCTCGACCACCGCCTGCCGAATTACCTCGGTTACTTCGAGCGCGTGCTGCGGATGAACCCAGACGGCGACGGCCATCCCGTCGGCGCCGAGCTGACCTACGTCGATCTGTCGCTGTTCCAGCTGGCGGAGGGCTTGAGCTACGCATTCCCCCGCGCCATGGCGAAATTCGCGGCGAAGCATCCGGGGCTGGCGCGCTTGCGCGACAGCGTGAAAGCGCGGCCGAGGATCGCCGCCTATCTCGCCTCGCCGCGCCGCCTGCCATTCAACGAGGATGGGATCTTCCGCCATTACCCGGAGCTGGATCGGGACGCGAAGTGAGGCGAGCCGCGCCGCCCCGGCGACAAGCAAATCCGGGACCGTCGTCTCGCGGCGATCCAATCGGCCTCAATAGACCCACGGAATGAGCCGCCATGTGCGCGCGCGATAGGCCGCGTACGCTGCGCCGAAATGTTCGCCGAGCAGCGCCTCCTCGGCGCGCATGCGCGCGATCAGCGGCGGCAGCAGCAGCGCCGTCAGCGCGACGCCGACGAGCGAGCGGAAGGCGAGCGACCAGCCGAGCGCGCCGATCAACAGGCCGAGGTAACTGGGGTTGCGAACGTGACGGTAAAGACCGCCGGTGACCAGCTCATGGCCGGGCTGGATCGCCACCAGGCCGCTGAAGCGCTCGCCGAGCGCGAACACCGGCGCAATCCGCAGCGCGCCGCCGACCGCGGAGAGAACCACGCCTAGCCAGCGCGTCGCCTCGCCGTCGATCGCCAACAGGTCGAGCCTGTCGGTCAGCGCCGGCGCGAAGCCGAGCGCCAGGCCGATCGCCGTGAAGGCGGCGAGCACCCAGCGATTGTCACGATCCTCGCGCTCGCCGGCGCTCAAATTGCCCAGGGTGAACAGCGCCGTCACGGCGAGCGCCAGGGTGATGATCGCGAGCGCCGCCAGCGGTGGATGGGCCAGAAATGGGCGAATCCCACCCTCGCCGACGGCGGCGAGCCCCAGATAGGCGAGCGTCGCGACGATGGTGAAGACGGCCATTCGCGGGGTGACGTGCATGGGCGGGCCTCCGGCTGCCAGGATAGTCGAAGTCGGGCGGCGGCGCGCCCCCGCGGCGGGCGGTCCGCGGCCGCGGCCAAAGCCGGCGAATCGCCCCTTGGACCCCGCCAGCCGCTGGAAGAGTTTTCCACAGGATGCCGCCCTGCCCTCTCCGATTTCGGAACTTGACATGAACATATCGAGAACATACAGTGATTTCTCTATGGCATTTTCGGGAGGTTCGCATGACTCGGCATATGGCCGCCGCCTTTCGCGATCTCTGGGAGCTCGCCTCGCTCGCCGCCTTCGTGACGATGATCGCGATGGCCGCGCGCGCCTTCGGGGCCTGAGGCGGACCGTCCGACGGCCGCCTCGCCGAGCGGCCGGCGGGCGGCGCCGCTTGGCGGCGGCGGCGGGCTGGTCTATCCCTGCGCCGCCGGACGGTTCGCGTCCGGCTTCGTCTGGAGCGTAAACGCCGCTTGCCGCCCCGCGTCTCCCTCATTGTCGTCGCGGCCGGGCGCGGCGCCCGGTTGGGTGCGGCGACGCCGAAACAATACCTCGCCTGCGCCGGCAAACCGTTGATCTGCCACGCGCTCGATGCGCTCGCGGCGGCGCGGTCCTATTGCGCGGCGACCGTCGTCATCCACCCCGACGACCGCGCCCTCTATGACGCCGCCCTCGGCTTTCTTTCGCCCGCCGTCGCGGCCGCTTTCGGCCCGCCTGCTCACGGCGGCGACAGCCGTCAGCAAAGCGTGCGCGCCGGACTCGAGGCGCAGGTCGGCGCCGCGCCCGACGTCGTCCTCATCCACGACGCCGCGCGGGTCTTTCCCTCCGCCGCCTTGGTCGAGCGCGCCGTCGCGGCGGCGGAACGCTTCGGCGCCGCGGCGCCCGGCGCGCCGCTGAGCGACACGGTCAAGCAGATCGACGCCGACGGCCGCGTCGTCGCTACCCCCGACCGCGCCGCGTTGCGCGCCGTCCAGACGCCGCAGGCGTTCCGCTACCCACTGATCCTCGAGGCGCACCGGCGCGCCGCCGCCGCCGGGGTCGACGGCCTCACCGACGACGCGGCGGTCGCCGCCTGGGCCGGCGGCGAGACCTACGTCTTTGACGGCGACCCGGCGAACGTGAAGGTGACGACCATGGCCGATTTGCGCGCCGCCGAAGCGCGGCTCTTCGATGCGGCGGCCGACGTCAGGATCGGCCAGGGCTTCGACGTCCACGCCTTCGCGCCGGGCGATTACGTCTGGCTCGGCGGGGTGCGCATTCCCCACGACAAGAGCCTCGCCGGCCATTCCGACGCCGACGTCTGCCTGCACGCCCTCGCCGACGCGCTGTACGGCGCGCTCGGCGACGGCGACATCGGCGCCCACTTCCCGCCGTCGGACCCGCGCTGGCGCGGCGCGGCGTCGTCGATCTTTCTTAGCCACGCCGCCGGCCGCGTGCGCGCGCTGGGCGGGATCGTCGCCAATCTCGACGCGACGCTGGTCTGCGAGGCGCCGAAGATCGGCCCGCACCGCGAGGCGATGCGCGCCCGCATCGCCGAGATCGCCGGGATCACGCTCGACAGAGTGGCGGTCAAGGCGACGACGTCGGAAGGGCTCGGCTTCGCCGGCCGGCGCGAGGGGATCGCCTGCCTGGCGGTCGCGACCATCCGCCTGCCGGCGCGCTGAACCCCCATGCGGCCATTGACCGCCGCGGCGAACTGGGAAATCCTCGCTTCGGCGCCCGGCCCGCGCGAAGTCGGCCGTGAGGGAGCGCCGATGCGATTTGCTGACCGCGCCGACGCAGGACGCCGTCTGGCGCGCGCGCTTGCCGCCTACCGCGACCGCGATCCGATCGTGCTCGCGCTGCCGCGCGGCGGCGTTCCGGTCGCCGCCGAGATCGCGACCGCCCTCGCCGCGCCGCTCGACGTCGTGCTGGCGCGCAAGATCGGCGTTCCGTCGCAGCCCGAGTTGGCGATGGGCGCGCTGGTCGACGGCGACAAGCCGGTCGTCGTGCGCAACGAAGCGGTGATTCGCGCCGCCCGCGTCGACGAGCGCGCGTTCGAGGCGGCGCGGATACGCGCGCTCGCCGAGGCCGAAAGCGCCCGGCGGCGGCTCGTCGGCGACCGGCCGCGCGCCGAGATCGCCGGCCGCACCGCCATTGTCGTCGACGACGGCGTCGCCACCGGCGCGACCGCGCTGGCCGCGCTCAAGGCGCTGCGCCTCAGGAAGCCGAAGACGCTGACGCTCGCCGTCCCGGTCGCCGCGGCCGACTCGCTGGCGGCGCTCAAACGCGAGGTCGACGATCTCGTCTGCCTGGAGGCGCCCGAACACTTCGGCGCCGTCAGCATGTTCTACGCCGACTTCCGTCAGGTCGAGGACGACGAGGTCGTCGCCCTGCTCGCGCGCTTTCCGCCCGCCGCGCCCTGAGGCGGCGGGCGGCTGCGCCGCTTCGGCCGATGTGCGATAACATTCGGGCTTCCGCGGCGCGAACCGCTGCGTGAAAAGAGCGAGGCGCCCGTCATGCGCTGGTCCCTGACGATTGGCCGCTTCGGCGGCACGGCGGTGAAGATTCACGTCACCTTCCTGCTGCTGCTCGCCTGGATCGGCTTCAGCGCCTGGCAGCAGGGCGGAGCGGCGGCGGC
>Ga0326727_10028085_pt1 | contig 10266 bp, 5 predicted proteins | sample MB2enrmetagenome_FD_207643 | JGI IMG/M metagenome (GOLD analysis project Ga0326727, IMG submission 207643) | Lab enriched peat soil microbial communities from McLean, Ithaca, NY, United States - MB29MY | ecosystem: Environmental > Terrestrial > Soil > Wetlands > Peat | place: USA: New York...
CAACGGGAACGGTGCGCCGGGAACGATCTCTTTGTGTATTTCGATCATTGGTGTGTGTGGTGTGGTGTTTGGTTTCTGGCGTTACCGGGCGTCCCCGGCGTTGCCGGAAGAACCTCCGGCGAGTGGCTTCAACAGTTTGGTTTTTTATCGACGCATCCCTGTAAACTGTTCAGGTCCCATACTCATAAGTAGGGTGCGCCGTTTCATGCTTCACGCGTGAAGTGGAAAGTGGCGGCGGTCGGGGATTTCAACCCCACCGGGTTTATTGCCCGGTTTCAGCCGTGTTGCGGCTACCGCCTTTTTTTACCGGCCCGGCATCTTGACGGAATTGAGCGCGGCGAGTGCCTTGGCGAGCGCGGGATTTTTGGGCGCTGCCTTGGGCTTCGGGAAAGGAATGACTTTGGCCGCAAGCTGCTTCTCGATCATGGAGCCGACATTCGCGCCGATTTCTTCGCGGGGCTTTTCATGCCAGCCTTGCTTGGCGAGATTGAGCGCCCATGCCCCGGCATGAGGGCGGATGTCCGTCACGGTTTGCGAGTGCAACCCGCCTTCGTCATAGGCGTTGCGGTGGATTCCAATGCTGTCCTGGGTGATTTCATACGGGAGCCATGCGTCAAGCTCTATGACGGCAAAGAGAATCTCGGGATCGCGCACGAGCTTATCCCCCGGCAGGAAGTAGGTATGCGAGACGGACACGGCTGGAACGCGGGCGGGGCAGCGGTGAGGCGGCAGGACTTCGATGGAAAGAGGCAGGTAGGATTTGTACTCGTACTTGCGGGAAAAGATGGCGCGGCCTTTGAGCGCCTCCTCGAAGGCGACGGCATCCCCACGGCTTGCGATGACGCGCCGGAGATTCTTCGGGAAGGCGCGAGTGAGAAGGGGATCGAGCGTGGAGGTAATGCGGGTGGTTTCACCCTTGCCCCCTGTCTGCTGGATATGCCAGAAGGCATCGAACGCGGCCCGCCAGTTCTTAGCGCCGGGATGGGCGAGGGCGTATTGCAGGAAGTTATCCCTGATTTCTTCGGCCCGCGCGGGTTCGGCATCTGCCGGGTTATTGGTGAGCATGGCAAACATGCCCTGCGGGAAGGCCGCAATGATAGCGGGCAAGGTGGAAACCTTGGGGACGCGCACGGCGGGCGCTTTCTTGCTCCGGCGCGTTTTGGGCGCGGGAGCTTCGACGGTGGCGATTGCTTCGCCGGTAAGGACATTGAGACGAGCCATAAAAAGTTACTTTTCGGTTTGCGGTTGCTGCTTCACGCGTGAAGCAAAAAGGGCGCGACGGAATGGACCGTCACGCCCTTCGGTGGGTTGTTGTGGTGATGCGGGTTCTAGGCCGCTTTCTGGAGGGTGAGGCTGATGCGCTCCGCCTGGCCGGCGAAGTATTTCTTGAGGTACAGGCGACCCACGATGGGGGCCTTGCCCTCGACCTCGACTTCGTCGTACACGCGGCATCCCTTCGTGTCCTTGAGAAAGGCGAACGTGCGGGAGTTCTCGGAGACGGGCTGGGAGCCGGTCTTGTCCACGTGGACGCCGATGCTCGGGGTGGACCCGGCAAAGAAGCGTTTCACGTAGAGCGTGCCCATGCTCGGGGGAGTGCCTTCGACTTCGGCCTCCTCGAAGCGGACGGCGCCGGGAGTTTCCTTGCCGCGCGTCAGGAGGATGACGTTGGCGAGGCTGGGTTTTGCGGTGGTGGCGGTGGGCGCGATGCGCGTCGCCTTGGTGGATGCTTTCGGCATTTTGGATGGTCCTTTCGGTTTGTGTGTGGTTTTGCTTCACGCGTGAAGCGGTCGGCTGCGCTAATGCACAGCTTTCGCAACCTTTCGGAGTCACCATCGCCCTTGCTATTGGGTGCCGTAGGTTGCGAAAGCTGCACACTGAGTAAGTGTGCAACGCCCGTTGTGTCGCTATCAACGGCGCGGACCTTAGTTTGCTTGTCATAGGTCGCGGACTGGATCGGATTCCGAACGTCTGAGATTTACAGTCTCATAGCTCTCCTTTCTCTACTTGGTTGGGGGTTGTTCCTTACCTCCTATACGCTGGACTGCCTTACCACTTTGGGAGGCGAGTAATCAGGTAAAGGAGGGCCACGCCAGCCATCCAGACGGGTATGGCTAGTGCGGTAAATACTTTTTGGGGCTGCTTTTGCCAGAGACGCTTCACGCGTGAAGCAATGCTGGGGCGAAACCGGAAGGAACGGCGGCGATTCTTCCGGTAATCTCCCCGGCGCGTCGGGTGACGCGCCGGGGGATGGTGCAGCCATTCGGCCACGTCGCGCGAGTCATCGCGCCGGATTCCGCAGCTTCGCATTTAATAGCTCTTGCGGTGATGGCTGCGATGCGTGCCGCTGGTGCTATAGCTGTAGCTGCTCGCGTGATGGCTGCGATTGCCGCTGGAGCCGTGGCTCCATGAGGCGTGGCTCGCGGGCGCGGCCAGGATGAAGGCGAGCGCGATGCAGGCGGCGGCGAGGAAGCGCGATCCGTAACCCGGATGCAAACCGAGAATCTGGAACATGGGGCGCTTGCGGTCGGGCATCTTGAGCGCATTGCGCATCTCATTGGGCGCGAGGCAGCGCGTTTCGGTTTCGAGTGTGAAGTGGCGCGGCGACTTGCGGCCTGTGGCCGTGCGCATCGCTACGGGCGTTGTGACTTTGGCGACGATCATTTGCGTGTTTCCTTTCGGGGTGTTGTGTTGTGGTTTGCTGCTTCACGCGTGAAGCAATTCGCTTCGCGCGTTGGCGACCGCTCGCGCTTGCGTTGCGGTTCGCGCTTCACGCGTGAAGCACTTAGCGCGTGTCGCACGGCGTTTCTGCCGTGCTTCACGCGTGAAGCACTTCGCGCGGTGAAATTCTGGAAAGCTGTTTTTTGGCGCACTCCCTTCCTCCGGTATCGGTGGCAACGCTTTGCCCGCGATCTGATTCCTTCCCTTGCCCTTTATACGCCATGCTAGGTTATGGCTCCCACTGGGAGCACCCTCCTTGGGTTTTTCGAAGCGCCCTTTAAGGGGGAATTTGGCCGGGAAAATTTGGCCGGGAAATTCCAGCCAAAAAAATTTCGGCTCCTATGGGCGCGACCTATGCGGGAGCGAAAAAAAATAAAAAAAGCGGAAGGGCAAACCGGGTGAATTGCTCACCCGGTTTGCCCTTTTCCGCTATCGGCTTAGGCGAAGCGCAAGCAATAGCGCAACGGATAAACCGTTACGCATTGCGAGCCTTGCCAATGCCTTTTTTGCTTTCGCGCTCATACGTTCCCCTTTCGTTTTATCGTTTGAAACCGCTTGCTAATTGCGCCGCCTTGCTCTCGTAAGAGCAAAGAAGCGCAACAAGCAAGGCGGGGGGAAAATCCCCCCGCCGCTTGTGTCCTATTGGACTAGGCCGCCGCTTGCTGCTTTGCGGCCTTTGCCGCCGCACGCTTCGCGGCCTTATCCGCCTTTGCCTTTGCCGCCGCTTTGGGATTGGCCTTGAGCTTGACGACGGCCCCGAGAGCCTTGAACCCGGCAAGCAATGCCGCCGCTTGCGCTTCCGTGAACTCTGCCGCCCCGATGCGTTCCCCCGCCGCCTTGAGTGTGGCAAGGGCAATATCGGCGGGGGAAAGTTCTTCGCCTTCCTCGCCTTCACCGTCCCCGCCTTCACCGTCCCCCGCTTCGCTCTTCGCGGGTTTCAATTGGTCCCGCAGGGTTTCGAGCCTATCCTGTCCGCCTTTCGGTTTCGTGCGGATGACTGCCGCCATGCACTCGAAATGCGTTGCCGCCGCCGTATCATCAAACGGCTTGCCGTTCACTTCGCGGCCTGCCGCTTTCGCTTCCGGGATTAGGTTAATGATGGCCGACGCCACCGCCAACCAACGCGCGGGAATCAAATCAAGTTGCGCTTCCGAATAGTAACCCGCCGCCGCTTGCTCCGAAACCCGCCCGCAGCAATTGGCAACGCTCCAAGCTTGCGCGGGAATGTCCGCCCGGTTTGCCTTGATTGCTTCCGTGACGTACTTTTGAACGCTCTTCGTATCCTTTGGCGCTTTGCCGGAGAGAGCCGAAATGAGCTTGCCGAGCTTGTGACACAAGCCCCCATTGTCAGACAGCAATTGCCGCCCGCGTTTGCTAAGGTCTGATACGGACATTGCATTGAATGCCGCCAGATTTTCCATCATGCTTTTCATTCTGTTTTGTTCCTTTGTGTGTATGTGTTTTTGTTTTGTGAAGCTTTGCGGATTGCATTGCTTGCACTCTCTATACGCTGGATTGCCTTACGGTATTTTCTCCGCCCGGTTTGCTTCACGGGTGAAGCACTTTCACCCGGTTTGATTCCCTCCCGGTTTGCTTCACCCGTGAAGCACTTTCACCCGGTTTGATACCGTCTAACCGATTCCCCTTTTCCCCTGTCCTCTATACGCGGGATTGCCTTACCACCTAGCAACGAAAAAGGCCGCTAGGATTGAACCTAGCGGCCTTTCGTTTGCCTTTGCTTACTTACTCAACAAACGCAACGCGTAAGCATTCACCGTGCAAGCATGGCCCCGAGCTTCCGCCGCCGTGACGCTTGGCAAGGTGGAAACTAATTGCAGGGTATTGCCTGCAATCGCCTTTGACTTCGCGACAACGCACACAACACCGGGAATGCCGGTTTGCTTCGCTTGCTTCTCTCCCAGCTTTCGCGCGATAACTTGCGCGGTATTGCCAACCCGATGCAATTGCAGGAATGCCCGCCGCTTCGCTACCCTGTCCGCAATGCCCTCTTGACTAATAGGCCGCACTCCTTGCACTTCTTGAACGCCTACACGGTCAAGGAGCCGTTCCCACGCGTCCCCATTGGCTAACGCTTGGAACGCTTTCGCGCCTACCGCTTGCCGACTTATCAGCCGGATATATTCGAGAGTGCTTTGCAGGGTAACGGCATCCGCACCTTGAATAATGATTTCCCCGCCAATCACTTCCTTTTCCAGTCTCTCTATTGCTTGCCCTAGCGGAGTTTCAGAGGGTGAAAGCTTGCGAGCTTTCCACGCCTTGCCACTCTTGCTCTTGCGCGGCCTTTTCGTCATTGCCTGATTTTCTCCCTCGCCTACTTCAAAACCCAAGTCTAGCAATGCTTTCGCGCCGTGACCCCGCTTTGATTCATAGACCGCATGAAGCAAGGCCAAACGCCTTTCTAGCGTAGCCTTCCAATCCTTCCCGCTCTCATGCTCCCAATAGACCGCCAAGCGCAACCTATCATCCTGATAAGACGCCCGCAGACGTAACAACGCCGCCGCATTCATGCCGTTACCCTTGCCACTGTCCCACAGATTGCCAACGCACGAACGCCCCGCAGCGTATGCCCGCAGCAATTGAAACGATGCTTTATCGCTCTTGCTCTCACCCGGTTTGCCCTCGCCTGCTATGCGGTCATATTGCACGAACTCCGAAACGTCCTCACCGCCTTTGCCGTAGTGGTATGAACGAGCCTTGCTTTTCGCTCTGTCCATTGCCGCACGGTATGCCGCACACCCTTTGGCCTGCCATAGCGTTTGACGTGCCCCATTGAAACGCGGGAAGAAACCCACGCGGGAATAAACGGCTCCTAATTCATGCCGATATATCGCTTTCATTTCTTCCACTTCGCTTTGCTCTATTGGAACGCCGCTTGATTCTTCAATCTTGCGAGCGCAACGGCTTGCACCCTCACCCGCCGCACGTTCTATGCGTTTGGCGTCAATTGCAGCGTATGCCGCTACAGGGTGAAGCAGACTTGCGGCCTTGATTGGCTTGCCCATGCGAAGCACTACAAGAAACGCAACCAAGCGCGCAAAGCGCGCTTGCCAATTACTACCTAGACGCGCGAAGCGCCTAGTTTCTACCCCTGCCCTTGCCCTTGCCCATTGTTTACTAGCTTTATGTTTCATTTGACTTTGTGTGTATGTTGCTTAATGCCGCCTTCCGCTTGCCAGTCACTTGCCGACAACGCGCAGGAAGCACTTTGCCCCTATATATTCGCCCTTATGTCAAGAGCCGAAAGAGTGGGAAAATGCGCCCGCCCTTTTTAGGAATGGCCCGCTATCGCTTCACGCGTGAAGCAAGGCCGCAAAATGCGTTTGCCCCTGTAATCATGCGGGAATCACCCCGCGCGAAAGGGTAACTTCCTCTAGGTAGTTTCCTCGCAACCACCCGGCAAGGGGGATAGGTTACAAGGGGCGGGAATGCCTACTTCAAACCACCCCAGGCTGTCGAGAGCGGCGCGCCTCGCGGGAGCTATCGGCTATCGGCCCCGGATCACCGGAAAGTTACTTTCTCGCCCGTGGAGCCGGGGAAGGTCGTCGGGCATGGGGGAGGCCCGCTGAGGCCACACAGCGACCGTGAGGAAGGCGCGAGGCGGGGGCAGGGGGATTGGAAGCGAGCGGAAGCGCTGCTTCCAAAGATTTGCCCCGGTGCTTCCAGTCCTAACTCTCTTATATTCAATAATTTCATTCAAAAAATAAGAAATTGGAAGCAGCGGAAGCCGAAAACATCTCTCGTTAGGGGAAAAAATCGGCGGGCAAGGTGGTGGGCTGAAACAAGAGGGCATGGGGTTTCATTACATATTGCGAGATGCTTCAAGAGTGCTTCCATGCTTCCCGTTTTTTGTAAGTGCAACAAATTACGCAAGTAACGATTAAGCTCATGCTTCCCGATGGAAGCGCCGCGATACCAATTCCGCTGCCGCCCGGTACAAATGTACACTTTTGGAGAAGGGCCACTTACCCCCTTAAAAGTGTACATTTGTACCGTTTGCCCTAAGTTCCGGCAGTTGTGCCGTTCTCGTCGAGGGCGTCCTTGAGCTGCTCGGCAAAGGGGAATTTCTCAAGGTTGATAACCCATACGCCGTTGTACCGATGGCCGTTGAGTGTGGCGCGGTGAATCCGTTGCGTGCCGGCTGGTTCAATCCAGTATTCCTCCTTGGAAATCTCGCGCTGGATGTCGTTCTTCGACAATGGGGCGGCGTCGCCGCGCCTGCGGAGGTCCAGGGCGTACATATCGAAGACTTCGTTGGGGGCGAGGAAGACGGATTCGATACGGGGCGCGCCCGAGAGTTCCACAAGGGCGGGGTCGTAGGCCCCCTTTGGGCTGAGCACGATGGATTTCTCGTCGAAGAGGCGGCGGTCGATGTTGCCCCGGTTGATTGCGGAGATTACGTCCGTCCAGAACTTATTGACCATCGTTTCGTCGTGAACATCGTCAAAAGCTAGGTTCGCGTGTTTGACGGTGTAATTGGCGAATGCGTTCAGATCGACGTTGCTGATATTCAACATTTCCGCAAGAGCCGTGAAGGCGGCATACGCTGCGCCGTGGACGAATCGTGTGCGATCATCAGGGATGCCAAGCTGGGACTTCATCCATATCGAGAGATGGCTTGCGAGGTTCTCGTTGAAATCCCTGCGGTTATTCATAAGGTAGCGCCCAATCAGGTGCAGATGGTTGGAGTCCGCCATCATGGTGCGGAAAAGCGTGACATTGCCCTCGCCTTGGCGACGGCGGCGGCTTGTGGCGATCAGGGCATGGACATACCGGGAACGGGTCGCGGCGTCCGGCGAGGACATTTCGCCCGAGACGATGGGGGTGGTAAGTGCGCGGACGGTGTTTGTTTTGGTCGTGGAGTCCATGCGGCCCTTGGAGCCGGAGGATCTGTCGAACGCGCCCCGGAGCACGGCTTCCTTGAGGTCGATGTCGGGGATGTTGCGGCGATACTCGTCAAACCAAAGAGGTATGTCGGAGTATTGGGTGAGGTTGCGCGTCATTCCAACGGCGGTCGTGGTCTTGTCGAGCCGGATGCCCTGTAGTTCCTTGAAGCCCCATATTCGCATGAGCCACCGGGCGACGGTCGTTTTGCCGCCCCCACGCTTGCCGTAGAGCCAGAGGCCGGGCATCCCGCCATAGTCGCGATAAACCTGCTGGGCGGCGGCGTAGAGCAAGCTCATGCCGACACAGAGCAGGCCGTCATAATCGCCCACGGTGTCGAAGATGCCTTCCGAGAAGCGTTGAAAAAGTAACTTTATGTCAATTTTGTCGTCTCCTGGCCGCTCGGCAAGCAGGGGTGCGCCTTGCTGGAATCCCTCGCCTACGAGGGCGGCGTCAATATCGACCTGATAGCCCATGCCACCATGCCAGAAGATATTGTTGGCGTCGGGGAGAAGTACCTCGCCGTCCGGCGCCCATGCGCAATCTCCGAAGAAGGTAATTTTTGAGTTTGGATCGAATCCGTAGTGAGGGATTTCGAATATGTTGCGGTGTGCTGATAGGTGTTTCATGTCTTCTGTTAGGTTTTGTAGGTCTTTTTCTCCTCCCCGCCATACGGCAACGCCTTGGGTGCGTTCTAGGCACCAAACGCGGAACTCCGCGAGGCGTCCGTTGCTTTCGGCGGGAAGGGGAAGGAGGCTGGTTTTTTCGCCTTGGGTGTTTTCGATTCGAATGAGTCGCTCTGTCTTATGGTCCGCTGTGTGGCGACAGTATTCACACTTGGCGGTAAAGTTGGAAATGGCCTCGGGAGTGCCTTCCTCGATCAGCTCAGTGAGCAACCGGCGCTCAAGGGTCATGCGCGCGATCATCGCCTCGATGGACTCCATGCCCGCTGCGGTCTTTTCGCCCCGGCGATTCTGGAGGTCCGCGATATTGCTGCTGAGAGCCGCCCTTGATTTGGTGTACGACACCTTCACCTTGTCGGGGGTGACTTTCAGGACGTAGTAAGTGCCGATCACGGAACGCAGCGCGGCGGTCATCTTCTGCGCCATTATCTGCATCGCGATGGTGGAGAGCTTGCCGATGCGGTCGAGACGCCGCGCGAGCTTTTCCTGAACGTCGCCGCCCGATTTAAGGAGGGGTGTATGCCAAAGGTTTTCGAGGCGGGTGCCGATGATCGTTTGTGCGACATCGGGGAAGAGGTCGAGGAAGTCGTTTGGGGCCTGTGCTTCGAGTAGAACCTTTTCAAATTCCTGACTGGCTCGCGCGGTGCCGTGGATCACGCCTTCCTTCCTGACGAACATCGCGAGGGCGGTGTCCCAATCCACCTTCCCGGTGTCCACCCCGTTGTCGTCGAGACGCCATTCGTCGCGGAGGTTGCCGATCTGTACCTCGTCGAGCATGGCGGGGCGCGGGCTGCGCTTGATGAGGTCCCAGGCGATATACCGCGCCCAAATGACGTGCCAATAGCGGTCGAAGGGGTCGGCTTTGTAGCTCGGCATCCCCGGCTTGTCTTTAATTTCGTTGTCGAAGACGACGATGACGCGCTGGATGCCGAATCGCTCGAGGATCGAGACGAGACGCGCGCGAAAGATGGGGTTGCGAACAAAGGAAGTGCCGGGGATGCCGATGGCGGGAAATCCGGCCTGCCAGATAGCAGCGGCCTTGAACTCGGATTCCGTGAGAACAAGAGTCCTGTAAAGGGGGGAGCCGTGGTCGAAGTTTTCGAGGCGGGTTTCGATGAGAAGCGGGCAGTAAATATCGCCTCCGCAAAACTCGTCATCGTCCTTGTCGCGCTTGGGGATGCCGCCCTTGTGAGGGCGGATGGAGGTTACTGTTCCATTGGCATCGCGGTAGGGGATGAGGACGGGGTTTGTCGCGCCCCACTCCGCTTTGCCTTTGGCGTCCTTCTTTCCCGTGATGCCCCAGCCGGTAAATTGGTTGAATGGTGCCATACCCCCGGCTGGCGTTTTTACGAAGAGTCCGCTGTCGAGGAGTTGATGGGGTGGAAACTTGTCGCGGAGGCTGTTGATGATCTCGATGTTGGCGGCGTTGCTGGATTTGAAACCGAGCGTGTCTATCGTCTGATCGCTGAACCCTCGCTTGGTTTTCAGGCGCTCGCGGTCGGCGTTGGTCAGCAGGAGGAGAGGGTGAAGCGTGGCCCAAATATCCTTGGTGTCGGGGCCTTTGGGCGGCGTTGGTGGCGGCGGCTTGGCTCCCGTGCTACTCCCCTGGAGGAAGGGGACGACATTGGCGGGCTCCGGCTCCGGTTGTGCTTCGGGTTGCGGCTGGAACAAGGTTTCCAGCGGGGGTTGTGGTGGAGGTTGCGCTACAGGCTCGGATTCCGGGGCGGCTTGTGGTGCAGGTTGCACTACAGGAGCCGGGGCCTTCTCGATCACGACTCCGGCGAGTTCGAGGAACCGCATGTACGCCGCCTTGCGGTCGGGGAGATTCTCCATGCGTTGGATGAGGCCGATTTCATCCATCGCCTTGTTCGCCTCGCAGGGCGTGGGGCGGTCAATCTGGCATTTTACCAGCCACTTGCCGTCCACCTTCTTCGTGAAGGCGGAAAACTTCCCCTTGCGGCCA
>Ga0326727_10028087_pt1 | contig 10265 bp, 12 predicted proteins | sample MB2enrmetagenome_FD_207643 | JGI IMG/M metagenome (GOLD analysis project Ga0326727, IMG submission 207643) | Lab enriched peat soil microbial communities from McLean, Ithaca, NY, United States - MB29MY | ecosystem: Environmental > Terrestrial > Soil > Wetlands > Peat | place: USA: New York...
CGAACACCTGGTAGAGGCTGCCAGCCTCTGCTCGCAAGGAAGAGGCAGCATGCCTCTTCTGCGTGACCATTCAAAGGAAACCAACGTCAGCACAGAAGGGAACCTCAAGCAATGCAAGACGCCATCGGACTACTGGAAACCAAGGGGCTCGTGGCCTTGGTCGAAGCGACCGACGCCATGGCCAAGGCCGCCAACGTCCAGATCATCAAACGCGTACAGATCGGCGGCGGGCTGGTGACGACCATCGTCCGCGGCGACGTGGGTAGCGTGCGGGCCGCCGTCGAGGCCGGCGCCAACTCTGCCCAGCAGGTCGGCGAACTCGTGGCCAGCCACATCATCCCCCGGCCGGCCGACGGCGTGGTCGCCGCGTACCTCAAGTAAAATGCGGAAGGCAATGCGAAGCCGTAAGCGGCAACCCTGTCCGCGGATCGGGCACTGTGCGCGACCATGCCGGGCATGGTGCCCGGGTCGCCGCGGCTAGCGTGGTCAAATCCCCAAATCCCCAAATCCCTCATGAAGATCCTGGTTGCCAACCTCGGCTCGACGAGCTTCAAGTACCGGCTGTTCGACATGGACGCCGGGCGGCAGCTTGCCCGCGGCGGAATCGAGCGGATCGGATCGCCCGAGAGTCCGGCGACCGTGCGGATCGGCGATTACCAGGAGGAGCGGTCCCTGCGGGCCGCCGACCACGTCGAGGCGGTGCACCATTGCCTGGCCCAACTGACGGATCCCGAGCACGGCTGCCTGCGGAGCGCAGCGGAGGTCTCGGCCATCGCCTTCAAGACGGTACACGGCGGGCGACTGAGCGGGGTGCGGCTGGTTACACCCGAGGTGCTCGCGGCCATGGACGAAATGAGCCGCGTGGCCCCGGCCCACAACCCCCCCTATATCGCGGCGATGCGGCTGCTGGCCGAGCGGCTGCCGCAGATCCCCTTAGTGGCGGCCTTCGAGACCGACTTCCACTCCACCATCCCCGACCGCAACCGCTTCTACGCCATTCCCTACGAGTGGGCCGAGGATGGGCTGGTCCGCCGCTGGGGCTTTCACGGCGCCAGCCACCGTTACATCGCCTCTCGCACGGCGGAGTTGTTGGGGCGCAGCGACCTGCGGATCATCTCCTGCCACTTGGGCGGCTCCAGCTCGCTGTGCGCCGTCCGCAGCGGGCGCAGCGTGGCCACCAGCATGGGGATGAGCGCGCAGAGCGGCCTGCCGCAGAACAACCGCGTGGGCGATTTCGATGCCTACGCGCTGCCGCTGTTGATGGAGCGGACGGGCAAGTCGCTCTGCGAGGTGCTGGCGATCCTGGCCACGCGGGGCGGACTGCTGGGCATCAGCGGCGTGGGCGGCGACTTTCGGGACATCGTTGCGGCTGCCGCGGCCGGCAACGCCCGCGCCCGCCTGGCCCTGGAGGTCTACATCGCCGCGATCCGCCATTACCTGGGCGCGTACCTGGTCGAGTTGGGCGGGGCGGACGTAATCGTGTTCACAGGGGGCATCGGCGAGAACTCCGTGGAGCTGCGCGCGGCAGTCTGCCACGACCTGGAGCAGTTGGGGATCGTGTTGGACCCGGCGGCCAATGCCGCGGCCAAGGGCGAGGTCCCGGTACACGCCCCCGCAAGCCGCATCCAGGTGTGGGTCATGCCCACCAACGAGGAACTGGTGGTCGCCCGCCAGGCCGCGGAACTGCTGAAGAGCACCATGCCACAAGCCACAAGCCACTAACCCCTCACCCCCGGCCCCTCTCCCGAAGGGAGAGGGGAGGAATCGCCATGTTGATCGCCAAGGTGACCGGTTCGCTGGTTGCGACGCAGAAGGTCGGCTCGATGACCGGCCACAAGATGTTGTTGGTCGAGCCCTACCGGCTCGATCCCGCCAGCCGCGGCTCGCTGCTGGGCACGGGCCGCTCGATGGTGGCGGTCGACACGGTCGGCGCCGGCGAGGGAGAGCTGGTGCTGCTGACCCAGGGCTCCAGCGCCCGGCTGACGCCCGACACCAAGAACTTGCCCGTGGACACGGTGATCGTCGGCATTATCGACACGGTGCACCTGGGCGCAACGTGCGTCTATCACAAGGAAAGCTAGGCGGAAAAGACCATGCAAATCGACGAAAAGCTGATCCACGGCGTGGTGCAACAAGTGTTGGCGCGGCTGGGCAACGGCGCGGGGCCGGGGCCCGCGGGCAACGGCGCGCGGGGCCGCTTCGGGCAGTTCACCGACGTGAATGCGGCGGTGGCCGCCGCCCGCGAGGCCTTCGAGCACCTTTCGGCCATGACGCTGGCCGACCGGGCACGGATCATCGGCCACATCCGCCGCATCGCCATCGAGCAGCGCGTCGAGTTGGGCACGATGGAGATGGAAGAGACCAAGATCGGCCGCCTGCCGCACAAGATCGAGAAGCTCCAGACGCTGGGCGAGCGGTCGCTGGGCGTCGAGTTCCTGCGCAGCGAGGTGTTTAGCGGCGACCACGGGCTGGCGGTGATCGAGCACGCCCCGTTCGGGGTCATCGGCGCCGTCACGCCGGTGACGCATTCGCTGCCGACCTTGACCGGCAACGCCATCAGCATGATCGCCGCCGGCAACACGCTGGTGGTCAACCCGCATCCCTCCGGCCGCCGCGTGGCCGCCGAGGGCGCGCGGCGATTCAACGAGGCGATCTGGCGGGACCTGGGCATCGACAACCTGATCTGCGTGATCACCGAGCCTACGCTGGAAACGGCCGAGGCGATCTTCAAGCACCGGGACGTGGCGCTGTTGTGCGTGACCGGCGGGCCGGGCGTCGCCCGGGCGGCCATGCAGCAGGCGAAGCGGGCGATCGTGGCCGGGCCCGGCAACCCGCCGGTGGTGGTCGACGAGACCGCCGACCTGGACCGCGCCGCCACCTGCATCCTCCGCGGCGCCGCCTACGACAACAACCTGTTGTGCATCTCGGAAAAGGAGGTTTTCGTGGTCGAACACGTCTTCGACGCGATGCTGGCCGCCATGGAGCGCGCCGGGGCCATCCGCCTGGATCCCCGCGAGATCGAAGCCCTGACCCGCGCCGCGATCACTTCCGCCGGCGAGGGCGCCGCCCGCCACGACGTGGCCGCCAAGGAGTTCATCGGGAAAGACGCGGCCGTGCTGGCGCGGGCCGTGGGCAAGAGCGTCCCGGCCGATTGCGAGCTCTTGTTCGGCGAAACCGCCGAGAGCAACCCCTTCGTCCCGGTCGAGCAGATGATGCCCTTCCTGCCCTTCGTGCGCTGCCGCGACGTGGACGATTGCATCGCCAAGGCCAAGCAGGCCGAGCACGGCTTCCGCCACACGGCCATCATCCATTCCACGAACGTCAACCACATGACCCGCATGGGCCGCGCGATGGACACCACGCTGTTCGTGAAGAACGGCCCGTGCATGGCCGGACTGGGATTGGGGGGCGAAGGCTACGTGTCGTTTTCCATCGCCACGCCGACCGGGGAAGGGATCACCACGCCCCTGACCTTTACCCGCGAGCGCCGCTGCTCGATGATCGACAACCTGCGGATTCTCGGGAAGTGATCCATGTATTTGGGCCGTGTCGTCGGCAACGCCGTTGCCACCGTGAAGCATCCCTCGCTGGAGGGCTGCAAGCTGCTGTTGGTCATGGCCCTGCAGGCCGACGGCCGCTCGATCGAGGGCGACCCGATCCTGGTGATCGACACGCTCGGCGCCGGCCACGGCCAGACCGTTTTGATCACCAGTGACGGCATCGGCGCCCGCGAGCTGGTGCATTGCGAGACCTCCCCCATCCGCTGGTCGGTGCTGGGGATTGCGGATCGGACGGGTGTACGATGAGTCGCATAGCGCCGGCCGAAATCGAGCGGATCGTTCGCGAAGTGCTCGCGGAAATGGGTGCGTCGCCGCCGCTTGCGGCTTCGCAAGGTCCGGTGGCGGCCGAGGGGGACGTGGTCGTCGCTTGCCGGCTGGTAACGCTGGCAGCCGTGGCGGACCAACTGGCGTCGGCCCGCCGGCTGGTGGTGCCGCCCCACGCGGTGGTCACGCCGGCGGTCCGTGACGAGCTGCGGCGGCGAAGCGTGCCGCTGGTACGCGCGCCGCTTGCGGCTTCGCACACTTCGGCGGGGCTGCCGCGGCTGGTTTTGTTGGCCGCCCGCACGCGCCGGGATCCCACCCCGCTGGCAGAGGCCCTCGGCCGCGAAGGCATCGAGGTTTGCCGGCTCTCGGCCGACTGCCTCATTGCGGCCACCGACCAGTTGGCCGGCGAAGTAACCCGGCCCGGCACGCTGGGTCTGTTGTGGACGCGGCACACGGCCGCCGGACTTTGTTTGGCAAACCGCCACCCGGGCGTCCGCGCTGTGCTGGCGGCCGGCCTGCCGGGCACTGCCGCCGCCGTCCGCGCCGTGGCCGCCAATGTGTTGGTGCTCGATCCGTTGGCGGCGACCGGCTTCCAGCAGCGGCAGATGGTAGGCGAGTTCTGCCGCGGCGGTGTCCGTCCCTGCCCGGAGAAATTCAAGAACCGCTTGGGATGAGTGAGCTAGACATGCGAATCGCCGAGGTCATCGGATCGGTAACGCTCAATCGCTGTCACCCCAGCGTAGCGGGGGCGACGTGGAAGCTCGTCGCGCCGCTGACCTGGGACGACCTGCTCGGGCGTTCCGCCGGGCCGGCCGAGGAAATCGTGGTCTTCGACGCGCTGGGGGCAGGCTTGGGCAGCCGTGTGGCCGTCAGCGAAGGCCGCGAGGCCGCCATGCCCTTCCACCCCACCCTTAAACCCCTGGACGCCTACAACGCGGCGATCCTTGATACCCTTGTCGTCGAGCTGCCGGAGGACTTGAAATGACCGCGAATCTTCATCAGATCAAACAGGAAATCTGCGACATCGGCCAGCGGATCTACAAGAAGGGGTTCGCCGCCGCCAACGACGGCAACATCTCCTACCGCGCCAGCCAGAAAGAGGTCGTCTGCACCCCGACGATGGTCTGCAAAGGCTTCCTCAAGCCCGAGGACCTGTGCGTAGTCGACATGGAGGGCAAGCAGATCGGCGGGCGGCGCAAGCGCACCAGCGAGATCCTGCTGCACCTGGCGATCATGAAGGAGCGGCCGGAGATCAAGGCGGTGGTGCACTGCCATCCGCCGCACGCCACCGCTTTCGGCATCGCCCGCGAGCCGGTCCCGCAGTGCGTTCTGCCCGAGGTCGAGATCTTCCTGGGCGACGTGCCGATCACCAAGTACGCCATCCCCGGCGGCAAGGACTTCGCCGACACGATCCTACCGTTCGTACACAAGACCAACGTCATCATCCTGGCCAACCACGGCACGGTGAGTTTCGGCGAGACGGTGGAGCGGGCCTACTGGTGGACCGAGGTCCTCGATGCGTACTGCCGCATCCTGATGTTGGCCCGCGGGCTGGGCCGCGTGACGTACTTCACCGAGCCGGAGGCGAAGGCCCTCTTGGAGTTGAAGGACCAGTGGGGTTACAAGGACCCGCGCAACCAGATGACCAATTGCGAGCTTTGCTCGAACGACGTGTTCCGCGAGAGTTGGAAGGAGACGGGGGTCCAGCCGTCGGCTTTCACCCCGCCGAAGTCCGCCGCGGCGGCGCCGCGCGCGGCTTCGCACGCCTCCGCCCCGGCGCCGGCCGAGACCCGGGGCACTTCGGACGAGGAGGCCCTGATCCAGGCCGTCACCGAGCGCGTCATGGCGGCGCTGGCCAAACGGTAGGCCCGCGGGGCGCCACGCTGCGCCGCCACCGCCTTTCCGGTGCAATTAGGCCAGGTATCCCCCGCGTCTGACGATTCCGCTGCCAGGCTACGCTGTCCCCGCGCACGCACAGACGGTATAATATAGTGCACGCAGCCTCGGCAGATTCGTTGGCTGGCCCAGGCAGGCGTTGGGAGGAATCGGCGATGGTGAAGTCCGTCGAAGGCGTTTATCGGGACGGGAAGATCGAATTGACGGAACCGGCACCGGCGGGGGCTTCCGGGCCGGTTATCGTGACGTTCCTCGCGCTGGCCGGTCCCGTCGACCTACCGGCCCGCGGCATGAGCGAAGAGCAGGCGCGCGACCTGCGACGACGGCTCGCACCATTCGCGGAAGACTGGAACCGGCCGGAAATGGGCGTGTACGATGCCCTATAGCCGCGGCGACGTTGTCCTGCTCCTGTTTCCGGATTCGAATCTTCGCACCGCAAAGCGCCGGCCCGCTGTCGTCGTGTAAGCGGATGGCCTTGGTTACGCCGCGTCGAATCGCCAGATTCTGGCCGTTCGCCCTCCGCTACGCTTCCCAGGAGCCCTTCAGACCCCAAGAAATTCCGAAATCTCCTTGCACAGTCGTTTCAGATAGGGGATCCGCTCGGAAGTTTCAACGTAGACGGTCACATAGTCGAGGGCGTCAATGGTCGATTGAGAGCCCGCCTTCTTATATTCCTTGCCCGCCAGTAGGTAACACCTGTTTAAGTCGTTGGCAGGCAGGGGCCTTGTCTGCATGTCATCAACCTCCGGGCTAAAGCCCAACGCGGCGGCAATAGCGCCACACGTAATCGCGGGGTGGATTCTCGGAAAGTGTGTGTGCTCTGCGAGGAACCACGCCTCAATTTCCATAATCGAGAGGACGAAGACCACCACGATCGGCTTCGTACGGACAAACATTGGCAGCGACCGCTCCAGCTTGGGAACCTCAGCCAGCGTGAAGTCCGGTGCAACGTCCCTTTGGCATATTATTCTCGAGTAGCCGGAGCGCGCAAGATTCTCGTATTCGGTCATCATGCGGGTCTTGGCGGCCGTGTCTCCCCCACAGTCAAAGAGAAGGAAGAAATGCTCTGATCCGTCGCGCGCGGCCCCCGCCTGAATCGTTGTGATGAGCTTTGAACTGCGTTCGTGCGTCGTCGCGCCCCGTAACCTGCGCGTCTCAATAGTCACCGCGGTGCGCCCGGCGATCTCTCGGATCAGCTTGCTGCTGAACTCAAGTTCTGTTCGCCCCTCAAAGAACATGGCCATCTTGTTCATGGTTCTCTCAGGCCCTGAATCAGTTCGCGGCTGGCCTCGGACTCTGCGTTGGCAAAGTCCATTTCGAAGAAGGCGAAGTTGCTCATGCCCACAAACTTAAAGCTCTCGAATACGCTCCTGGAATTTTGGATATTTCGAACCGCAACGCGATTGCCTTTCCGTTGCAGAATCGACCATTCGTCGAGCGGCACATGGTTCATAACGAACTGGTCATTGGTCGCCATGATAAGCTGAAAGCCCGCCTCATTTGCCTTTCTCCGAAGCATCTTGATAAGCAGCGTCGATCGGTCGAAGTCAAGGCCCTCGCCGATATCGTCAATGAGGATACAGTTAGCACGGCCGGACATCTGCGCGTAGTTGATTTGCGCGGAAACAGACAGGACGCGAAACATGCCCTGGGACATGGCGAGCTGTGAGTACATTCCGCCGATGCCCTGTTCGAGGACGCCAAGCGCTCGAAGCTGAGCGCCGCCCAGGATCGGGCCGCTTGGCGAGCCAAGACGAAGTTCCGCCGCTCCTTCCTGGTCCACTAGGTCAACCGCCGTTATCGTATAGCCCAGTTCATTCATGTCGGCGATGATTGCGTTTGTGAATTTGTCGCCGAATTCCTTCTTACCTTTAGCGAAGACGGCGACCACCTTCTCCTCGTCTCGATCCTCGTCGAAATCAGAAGGCCCGCGCTGCTGGACCGCCATCAGTATCTTGTCTTTTCCAAGCTGGGACCCGAAGTGGTAGTGCCGCACGGCGGCGGCCCACTCATAGAGGGGGATTAGGAAGGAGTGCTGCCTTACGTCCTTTCTGAAAACGGCGGAAACCTCAGCACCATCTGGCTCGTACTCGATGAACTCGTTCTTCCTCTCGAGAAAAAGGCGGAGATTGTTGTTGGTTCGGTCCAGCTTTGGCTCTCGCTCACCGTTAACAAAGACTTGCTCCCTAAGAACCCTCTCCCTCCCGATTTGCAAGACGTACCTTATTGTCCCCTCCCCAACGTGAAACGTGGCATCGAAGTTTCCGGCTGACAGTGATTTTTGCTTGTTGTTCAGAATACGAGCCAAGCAGCCGATCACGTTGAGCGCGCGGCTCTTTCCGGTCGCGTTCCTGCCAACCAGTAAGTTGGTTCGCCCCAGGAGGAGCCCATCGAGCGACCACTCAAGAGGCTCCGCCACTAACTCCGAATAGTCGAGCGACGCAAGCTGGATGGTAGACATACTGAGGTTTCCTGCGGTCCACGCAAGCCACTGCCCGGGCTCCGCTCGCCCAAAAAAATCGCGGGGGGCCGCCAGGGGGTGGCAGGGAATTCGATTCGGCAAGCCGCACGCCAGCCCACAGTTGGGGCCGGCGTCGGGCCCCTTCGGCAGCCCAGTCTAAACCAGGGGCGAGTGGTAACAATCGCCCCGCCTCAAGGGTGATCGGGATGTCACTCGGAAGGCGTCAGTATAGCACCTCGGGAAGGCCGTTTCAACAGGCGGGGCAGTGTGTGACCAGCGTCCCCAGCGGCTTTTAGTCGGGGAGTAGCGGGCGTTTGGCCAGGGCGACAGCAAAACGGGTCGGCGGACAGCAAAACGTGCGGACAGCAGAACGAGCAAAAAGACGGGTCGGGAGCCGTTTCGGTCGACTTTCCCGATCCGGCTTCCGGGCGCGAGCATTTCGCGGCCAAACAAAAACCCCCGAACGCAATCCGGGGGCTTTTGATTTGGTCAACGCGCGTTCTAGTGGCGCCGGGCGCTCAGAGCGAGTAGCCTTCGCGGTATGGCATCCGCACGATCGGCTCCAGGCCGGTGATGTTCTTGACCTTCAACTCCTTGGCGTCCCACTCCACCTTCTCGCCCTTGCCGGAGGCGGCGACCCAAACGGCCAGGTTGCCCAGCAGCATCGTCTCGGTCAGCGGGCCGGCGTAGTCGGGGAAGTTCGACATGGGCGTCTTACCCCCTTGGATGGCTTGCACCCATTCCTCGAAGTGGCCGGGGGAGTTCGGGAAGGTCACCTTCGGCTCGCTGGCGCCGTCGAGCAATCGCCAGTTGTCGCCGTAGTCGCCGGGGGAGTACAGCTTGCCCTTATCGCCGACCATGAGCGAGCCGGAACCCTCGGGGTTCACGTTGCCGAACAATTCTCTGGGGGGCCGCTTCCCGCCGTCGTACCACACGACCTTCACCGCCGCCCGATCGCCCAGCGCGGGGAACTCGAAGTTGATCACCGACCATTTCGGGTAACTGTCCTTGTTGTGGCCGGAGGTCTCGGCCTGGACCGAGATCGGATCGCGGAGGTTCAAGGCCATGAAGGGCAGATTGAAGGTGTGGCAGGCCATGTCGCCCAGCGCGCCGGTGCCGAAGTCCCACCAGCCGCGCCAGCTAAACGGATGATAGCCCGGTCCGTAGGGTCGCACGGGGGCCGGGCCGAGCCAGAGGTCCCAGTGCAGGTAGCGCGGCGGGGTTTCCGGATTGGGGCGCGAGCCGCCCTGCGGCCAGATGGGGCGGTTCGTCCAGATGTGGGCTTCCGTCACGGTGCCCAGGGCGCCGGCCTTGACCACCGCCGCCCCCTTGCGGAGCCCGCCCGAGGCCGTCCCCTGGTTGCCCATCTGCGTGGCGAGCTTCTTCTCGCGGGCCAACTGGCCAAGCCGCCGGGCCTCGAAGATCGTGTGCGTCATCGGCTTCTGGCAGAAGCAGTGCTTGCCCATCTGCATGGCCATCGCTGCCGCAGCGGCGTGGCAGTGATCGGGCGTGCTGACCGTCACCGCGTCGATGCTCTTGCCCATCTCGTCGAGCATCTTGCGGAAATCGTTGTACTTCTTGGCTTTCTCGAATCCGTGCCGGCGGGCGGCGGCACCGAGCTTGTTGTCGTCGACGTCGCAGATGGCCAGCATCACGCCGCTGCGGGCGGCATCCGAGGAATCGCTCTGGCCTTTGCCGTCAATGCCGACGCTGGCCATGGCGACCCGCTCGTTGGGGGATTTGCTCTCCTTGGCCGCAAGGCCGGCTGCTACGAAGTAGCCGATGCCGACCGCACCGCTGGTTTGCAGGAACTGGCGACGATTGGGCATGACTGTACGCTCCTTGACTTGGGGAAAACGGATTTGCGGGGAAAGTTCAGGCAGGTACGCGGACTGGGTGTCAGAACGCGGCATCTATAAGGTAATCCACGGCAACAGGGTTTGCAAGCAGCCCGCGAAACCGGGGTGCATTCCCGTTTCTGCGCGCGGGTATTTCGGCCCTTTTGCCACAAACCGGCCGCGGCGGCCTGCTGGGACGACGTGGAGCCCGGGCCCGAGGCTCGTTTCGCCCGGTATTTTGCGGGC
>Ga0326727_10028088_pt1 | contig 10264 bp, 9 predicted proteins | sample MB2enrmetagenome_FD_207643 | JGI IMG/M metagenome (GOLD analysis project Ga0326727, IMG submission 207643) | Lab enriched peat soil microbial communities from McLean, Ithaca, NY, United States - MB29MY | ecosystem: Environmental > Terrestrial > Soil > Wetlands > Peat | place: USA: New York...
ACCGTCCCCCTCCCTCACACCCACTCAAATGGATGGATCCCAAAGGCTGGCCTTTGGTGGGGGTCCAGGGGGCAAAGCCCCATGGCGGGGTTTGGGGCGGAGCCCCAACCTCGCTTCCTTCCACCTTGCCATGCGCCGCGGTCTCCGCCATATCGTGCCGCGCCGGCGCCTGCGACACCCTCGCGGGCTGTCGGTAATTCACACGCGGGGCGCCTTTCCCGGCTTGGCCGGGGTCCGGTGCCATCACGGCGCGAGCCCCGCGGAGGTTTAACCGGACGCTCAGGAAAGGTCACGCTTATGGCGATGCCAGAATTCACCCTGCGCCAGCTTCTCGAGGCTGGCGTTCACTTCGGCCACCACACCCGCCGCTGGAACCCCCGAATGGGGCCATACCTGTATGGCGTGCGCAACCAGGTCCACATCATCGACCTGCAGCAGACCGTGCCGATGCTGGATCGTGCGCTGCGCGCCGTGCGCGATGTGACCGCCGCCGGCGGCCGTGTGCTGTTTGTCGGCACCAAGCGCGCCGCGGCCGAGTATGTCGCGGAGGCCGCCAAGCGCTGCGGCCAGTACTACATCAACCACCGTTGGCTGGGCGGCACGCTGACCAACTGGAAGACCATCACCGGCTCGATCAAGCGGCTGCGCCAGATCGAGGACCTTGTCGCCGGCGACACCCAGGGCCTGACCAAGAAGGAGGTGCTGGAGATCACCCGCGACCGCGACAAGCTGGAGCGTGCGCTGGGCGGCATCAAGGAGATGGGCGGCCTGCCGGACATCCTGTTCATCATCGACACCAACAAGGAGAAGCTGGCGGTCGAGGAAGCCACCAAACTGGGCATTCCGGTCGTCGCCGTGCTCGACAGCAACTCCGATCCGCAGGGCGTCACCTACCCGATCCCGGGCAACGACGACGCGATCCGCGCCATCACCTTGTATTGCGACCTGATCGCGGGCGCGGTGCTGGATGGGATCAGTGCCGAGATGGCAGCTTCCGGCCAGGATATCGGCGGCGCCGAGGAACTGCCGCCGGGCGCGCTGGCCGATGTCGAGGCGGCAACGGAAGCAGCGCACGCCTGAGTCCGCCAAGCGGGCGCCGGCTGACAGCGTCGGCCGGCGCCTGTTGAGAGCGTCAGGCGGGAGCCTGCCGAGAGCGTCGGGCGCCAGCCCATTGAGAGCAAGAGAGTTGGAGACGGTTTGATGGCTGAAATCACAGCAGCGCTGGTCAAGGAACTGCGCGAGAAGACCGGCGCGGGCATGATGGACTGCAAGCGCGCGCTGACCGAGACGGCCGGCGTGCTGGAAGACGCGGTCGACTGGCTGCGCAAGAAGGGCCTCGCCGCCGCGGCGAAGAAGTCCGGCCGCGTCGCCGCCGAGGGGCTGGTCGGCATCGCCTCGGCCGCGGCCAAGGCCGCCATGGTCGAGGTGAATGCCGAGACCGATTTCGTCGCCCGCAACGAGACCTTCCAGGCCTTCGTCACCGCCACCGCCAAGGTGGCGCTGCATGTCGGCGAAGACCTGGGCGCGATCGGTGCCGCCCCGTTCCCCGGCACCGGCCGCACGGTCGCCGAGGAGCTGACCCACCTGATCGCCACCATCGGCGAGAACATGACCATCCGCCGCGCCCGCGTGCTCAGCGTGCCGCACGGCGCCGTGGCATCCTACATGCACCAGGCGGTGGCGCCCGGCCTCGGCAAGATCGGCGTGCTGGTCGGCATCGCCGGCAGCAGCGAGATTTCGGTGCTGGAGACGCTCGGCCGCCAGGTCGGCATGCACGTCGCCGCCGCCCGGCCCGAGGCGCTCGACATCAACAGCGTCGACCCCGCCGCGCTGGAACGCGAAAAGGCGGTGCTGAGCGACCAGGCCCGCGCCTCCGGCAAGCCCGAGGCGATCATCGAGAAGATGGTCGAGGGCCGGATCAAGAAATACTACGAGGAGACCGTGCTGCTGGAGCAGGTCTGGGTGCACGACGGCGAAAGCCGGGTGCGCGCGGTGCTCGACAAGGCCGGCGTCGCGCTGCACGGCTTCGCCCGCTTCCAACTCGGCGAGGGCATCGAAAAAAAGACCGACGATTTCGCCGCCGAGGTCGCCGCCGCTTCAGGCGTCACCAAGCCCCCCGAGCCGCCCACCCCCTGAACGCCCTTAAGCCTTAAGTACACCTCTCCCTCTGGGAGAGGTCGGAGCGCGCAGCGCTCCGGGTGAGGGCCTTGCCGAGCCCCAGCCGTTCGAGCAAGCCGCGTCAGCCCCTATCGCCAAACGATCGGGTCGTCGCGACGTGGAGCCGATCGGCCGCCAACGTCCCCCCTCCCCCCTCCAAATGCCCCTCAATCAACGCCGCCGCCGGCGCATTCGCCGGATCCACACACCGCGCCACATAACCGTCCACCATCGGCACCCACAGCGCCCAGATCCGCCGCAACTCCGCGATCGGCGTCTCCGAACAATCCACCCGCAGATCGATCGGCAGCAGCGGCAGGCCCGGCCGGGCAATCTTGATCGCGGCCGAGCGCAACGGATACGCCTCGCCCCCCGCCGCCTCCCCAGCCTCCATGCCAATAATCAACCGTTCCGCCAACGAGACATCACCCGCTGCCTCGAACGCCGCCATCATCGCGCCGACCACGCCATCGTTTGCCAGGCCATTGCCCAGCGCGACCACGCCGTGTCGCGTCACCTCGCCCTTCGCCAGCGTGCATTCGGCGCCGGTGAACGCCACCGCCTCGCCGTGCCGGTCGATCACCGCAAGCTGCCGCCAGGCCGCATGCGGCGACGCCCCGATCATCGCGTCCAGCGCCGCGCGCGCGCCATCACCCGCCTGCAGCCGCGCAATACCCAACACACCCAGCCGCGGATCGGATCGCGCCTGCGACAGCACCACGCCGGCATCCGCGGAGATGAACTGCGCGCGCCCTCCCGCCGCCATCGACGAGGTCGCAAGGGCGCAGCCCATGTCACCCGTACGCGGGCACACCGCAGCGATCGAGAACGTCATTCCAACAACTCCCTTGGGTGGCCGATTGCACGCGCCGGCACGTTGTCTGGGTCCGACCAATGGTGCATCCTTGCCCGTGGGATGAAGGAAAATCAAACGCGTGATACTCGATAGCCTAACGATCGATTCTCGACCGCCATGGCCGGCACTGACGACCGTCATGGCCGGGACACGCCCCGCTATGACGAGTTGGATGTTCCGGTCAGTCCTCCAGTCTCACCGCCACCCGGTATGACTTGCCGGGATCGCAGCGCGTGTCGCTGAGCCAGACGACGGCGCCCGCCAATCTGGCAAGCGCCGTTAGCGGGCGCGCTGGCGCGTTGACCCTGCGCGGCCTGACCAAGCGCTATCCGAATTTCGTTGCAGTTGACGGTATCGATCTCGACCTGGCGCAAGGCGAGTTCCTGACGCTGCTCGGCCCCAGCGGCTCGGGCAAGACCACGACGCTGATGATGATCGCCGGCTTCACGCCGCCCTCATCGGGCGACATCCTGCTCGACGGGCGCTCGGTCACCGCGCTCGCGCCGGAGCGGCGCAACATCGGCGTGGTGTTCCAGAACTACGCGCTGTTCCCGCACATGACGGTGCACGAGAACATCGCGTTTCCGCTGCGCATGCGCAACCAACCGAAGCCCGCGATCGCCAGCAAGGTGGCGGCGGCATTGCGCCTGGTGCAACTGGAGGCCCTGGGCGAGCGCCTGCCGCTCCAGTTGTCCGGCGGCCAGCAGCAGCGCATTGCACTGGCCCGCGCCCTGGTGTTCGACCCCGATCTGCTGCTGATGGACGAACCGCTCGGCGCGCTCGACAAGAATTTGCGCGAGCAAATGAAGTTCGAACTGAAACGCCTGCATGCCGAGCTCGGCGTAACGATCCTCTACGTCACGCACGACCAGGAGGAGGCGCTGACGATGTCCGATCGCATCGCCCTGATGGATCGCGGCCGCATCGCGCAGGTCGGCACGGCCGAGGACCTGTATGAGCGCCCGGCCAGTCGTTTCGTTGCAGCATTCATCGGCGAATCGAACGTTATCGAAGGGCGTGCGGCCGCCGATGGGACATTCGTCGCGACCGGCGGCGCCAGGTTTCCGCTAGGCGGCGCGCGCGAGCACGCCGCGGACGCCACGGCGATCATGGTGCGGCCAGAGAAATTCGCCTTCGCCGCGGCGGACGACACCTCGCCGCTGGCCGGCACCGTCGCCGGCCGCATCTATGTCGGCGACTGCACCCGCTACCTGATTGAGGTGGCCGGCGGATTGCGGCTCGTCGTCAAGGTGCAGAACCGCCGCACCACCGAACTCGCGCAACCAGGCGAGCGGGTCGGTCTGCTTCTCGACCCGAACGATATACGATTGCTGCCGGAATGACCGCACCCACGCACTTACGCGCCCATCAAAGGATACCACAATGAAACGTCGCGACCTGCTGAAAACCACAGTCACCGCCGGCCTCCTTGCCGCGCCGATCCTGCACATAAGGCCCGCGCGCGCCGACAAGGGCGAGCTCGTCGTGGTGAGCTGGGGCGGCGACTACGACCAGGCGCTGCGTGACCTTGTCGTCCCGGAATTCAGCAAGGCCACCGGCTACAGCGTGAAATTTGATGCGCCGCCGGAGACCGCCAAGGTGAAGGCCATGGTGCAGAGCGGCAACATCAGTTGGGACGTCATCCTGACCGACATCCCGGCCGTGCTCACACTGAGCAAGGACAACCTGCTCGAACCGCTCGACTACAGCGCAATCGACCGCGCGAAACTCGACAAGATTCCGAAGGAGCTGCAGCGCTCGCACGCGCTCGGCCAGCGTCTCTATTCGTTCAACATCGTCTACAACACCACCCAACTGCCGCCAGCGAAACATCCGCGCAACTGGACCGAGGTGTGGGACGCCAAGGCGTTCCCCGGCGGCCGCACATTCAATTTCCAAGGTGGCATCGAACCGCAGTTGGAGATGGCGCTGCTGGCCGATGGCGTGCCAGTCGACAAGCTGTATCCGCTCGACGTTGAGCGTGCCTGGCGGATGTACGACAAGCTGCGTCCGATCGTCAGCAAGTGGTACACCTCGCACGCCCAGGCAATCCAGTTGATCGGAGCCGGGGAGGCCGCGGTCGGCTGCACCATCGGCCCCCGCGGCATCACCGCCAAGCGCGGCGGCGCGCCGATCGGCGTTGACTACAACCAGGGCAAGCTGGCGTCCGACAATTGGTGCCTGATCAAGGGCGTGCGCGACAAGAAAGTGGCGATGGCGTTCATCAACCAGGCGGTCGACGCGCATGCGCAGGCCGGCATCGCGCAGCGCGTGCCATACGGTCCAAGCAACGGCGGCGCGTTCGAGTTCCTGTCCGCCGCCGAGGCAGCGGACCTGAACACCTCACCGCAGAACATCAAGGAGCAGTTCTGGCAGAACGTCGAATGGTGGAGCCAGCCCGGGCCCGACGGCAAGACCCCGCGCGAGACCCAGGCCACGCGTTTCGCGAAATGGATGCTGAACGGCTAGTGCTGGTGCGACTCGTACACCTCTCCCGCTCTCGCGGGAGAGGTCGCGAAGCGCAGCGACGCGGGTGAGGGTCGTGCGCGCGGCCACACCTTCACCCGGTGCGCTCCTTACGGCCGTCTCCCCCGCCAACAGCCGGCCAGCCAAACACGTATGGCGATCGCGAGAGGGCCTGCTCGTCCTCCCCGCCCTCGTATTCTACCTCGCCATCTACCTCTACCCGCTCTCCCGCATCGCCGCCTGGAGCTTCTTCGACAACGGCCCCACGCTGACCTACTACCGCGACCTGCTCGGCGAGACCATGTATTACCGCGCGCTCGCCAACACGCTGGAAATCAGCCTCCTCAGCACCGCGTTATGCCTGCTACTCGGTTATCCCCTCGCCTACCTGATGGCTACCACCGCCCACCGAGCCCGCCGCGTACTAATGATCCTCATTCTGATCCCGTTCTGGACCAGTGTGCTGGTGCGCACCTTCGCCTGGATCGTCATCCTCGGAAACAACGGCCTGCTCAACCGCACCCTGATCGCGCTCGGCGTGACCGATACACCAATGAAACTTCTCTTCAACATGACCGGCGTGCAGATCGGCATGGTGCACGTGCTATTACCGTTCATGGTGTTCCCGCTGCTGGCCGTGATGTCGCGCATCGATCCCAACACGTTGCGCGTGGCGCGCAGCCTCGGCGCCTCACCCCGCCGCGCGTTCATCGAGGTGTTCCTGCCGCTCAGCCGCCCCGGCATCGCCGCCGGCTGCGTGCTGGTTTTCCTTCTCGCCGTGGGCTTCTACGTCACCCCCGCGTTGCTCGGCGGCCCGGGTCAGGTCACCTTGGCAACGATGATCGACATGCAGATCAACACCTTCCTCAACTGGGGCCTGGCCGCCAGCCTGGGCGTCGTGCTACTGGTCGTGATCGGGATCATCTTCGCCGTCTTCAGCCGCGCGTTCGGCGTGCGCGAACTCACCGGAAGCGGCGGCGCATGACAAGCACCCCCCCTGGCCGCGCCCTGCTATGGCTGTTCGGCGGCGCGCTGATCTTCTTCCTCGTGGCGCCGATCGTGGTCGTCATGATCACCTCGCTCAACGCCAGCCCCTACATGGATTTCCCGCCGCGGCAGATTTCGTTGCGCTGGTATGCGAACTTCTTCACCTCGACCGAATGGGTCGGCCCAACGCTGCTCAGCCTGCGCATCGCACTCATCGTCATGATCGTCTCAACGGTGCTCGGCACGCTGGCCGCCATCGGCATCGTCCGCGGCGATTTCCGCGGCCGCCAGGCGCTGGAGATGTTCTTCGTCTCGCCAATGGTGGTGCCGATCGTCGTGCTGGCGCTCGGTCTGTTCTTCCTGTTCTCCAGCGCGCATCTGCTCGACAAGCCGGTCGCGCTGATGCTCGGCCACACGCTGGTCGCGACGCCGCTGGTGATCGTGCTGGTGCGCGCCGGGCTGCGCGCCACCGATGCCTCGCTGGAACTGGCCGCGCGCAGCCTGGGGGCAACCTATTGGCGCACCCTGCGCCACGTCACCCTCCCGTCAATCCGCGAATCCGTCGCCGCCGCGGCGATTTTCAGCTTCCTGGTGTCGTTCGACGAGGTGGTGATCGCCATCTTCGTCGGCGGCCCGGACGCAACAACGCTACCGAAACGGATGTGGGAAACGATCCGGTTCGAGATCGACCCGACGCTGACCGCGGTCTCCTCGGTCCTGACCCTCGTCGCAGTCGTCGTCCTGGTCGCCGCCGAACTGTTGCGCAAACCTACGAATTAAGCCCCTGCCCCATCACCCGCAGACTGAGCGGCGAGATCTCATCGGCCCGCCGCCCCCGCCAGTCATGGTTCGGCACCTCGGCCTCCATGCGCGCCTGCGCCTCGACCAGCGTCGCCAGCGCGCCGGCGTGGTCGAGCGTCAGCACGCGCTTGTTCTCCACCACCTTGATGCCATCCACATAGACCGCCCGCACCGCGCGATCGGCCGCGGTATAGATCAGCGAGCGCAACGGATCGCGCGCCGGCAGCATGAACGGATTGGTCAGGTCCACCAGCACGAAATCTGCCTTCATCCCCGCTGCAAGCCGGCCAATGTCGTCCCGCCCCAGCGCCGTCGCGCCGCCCACCGTGGCGGCATGGAACAATTCCGCCGTGCTGGTCGTCGTGATGTCCTCGGCCGACACGCGCGCCAGGATCGCGGCAAGGCGCATTTCCTCGATCAGGTTATGCGGCGCGACATCGGTGCCGAACCCCATCGTCACGCCGGCGCGGCGGTAGCGGCCGAAATCCTCCAGCGTCTGGCCGTAGCGCGCGAACGGCGACGGGCAGTGCGCCACCGCCGTGCCGCTACCGGAAAGAATGCCAAGGTCCTCGCGCGTGTGCCAATGCAGCCAGGAATGTTCATCGATAAAGATCGCGTGGCCGAGGATGGTGCGCGGGCTCAGGATACCGATGTCGCGCGCCCATTGGATCGGCGTCTTGCCGTGCCGGTCCACCATGATGTTGAACTCGTTGACGCTCTGCGCGCAGTGCGTGGTGTAGGGCAGGTTCTTCGCCTCCGCCGCCGCCCAGCTTTCGCGCAACAACCCTTCCGTGCACGTATCAATCTGCGCGGGGCTGACGATGCCTGACAGGCGCCCGGACGGATGCGCCTGCGCCGCCTCGATCAGGGCGAGGGCGGCGTGGAATGCGCGCTCCCCGGCCGCCTCGTCCCACACATATTTCAGCGCCCAGTCGTTCTCCAGGTGCCAGCGCGCCGAGGCAAAACCAGGCGCCAGAAACACCCGCAGCCCGCTTTGCGCCGCCAGGTCGATCCAACCCGGATCGTTGCCAGACAGATCCGCCACCGTCGTGATGCCGGTCAGCAGCATCTCGCAATACGCCACCTCCTTGCCGGCGCGCCGCCCCGGCATGTCGGGACGGAATGCGAACGAACGCTCGTACAGCCCACTCATGAACATGGCGGGCACGCCGTGCTCCTCGCGGATGCCGCGATAGAACGGTTCGGTGTTCGGGTGCGAGTGGATGTTGACCAGGCCGGGCATCACCATCAGGTCCCGCCCGTCGATCGTTTCATCGGCGGCGCCGGCGTAGCCAGGACCGACATGGCTGATCAGGTTGCCGCTGACCGCAACGTCGGCGTCGCGCAGATAGGCGTGACGACCGGAGGCACCATCCCAGGCGATCACCCAACCGGCATTCCTGATCAAGACCGTTTGTGTCACTGCACCTCCCGTCCCGCTGCGGCGTGCCGCAACTCTGGCAGAGTGCGCCCGCTTGTCCAATGCCGGCAGGGTTGTGATCGGCCAGGACCGTGCTAGTTGGAGTGATCGCAGGGCACCACTGCGTAATTACCGCAACGCCCAATCGGAGAACATTGATGACCACACCTGCCTTGTTTGAGCCAATCAGCTTCCGCTCAGTCACCGCGCGCAACCGCATCGCCGTGTCGCCGATGTGCCAATACAGCGCCATCGACGGACTGGGCGACGATTGGCACATCCAGCACCTGGGCGCGAAGGCGGCGGGCGGTGCCGGCATCGTGTTCACCGAGGCGACGCATGTGTCCGCCGTCGGACGCATCACCGCCAATTGCCTCGGGTTGTGGAACGAACGCCATCAGGCGTTGCTGGCGCGCATCGTGGATATCATCACGCGGTGCGGGGCGGTGCCGGGCATCCAGTTGGCCCATGCCGGGCGCAAGGCCAGCTCGCAGCGCCCGTGGGAGGGTGGCAAACCCGTCGCGCCCGCCGACGGCGGCTGGGTGCCGTTGGCGCCGAGCCCGATCCCGTTCATGGCGGGCGCCACCGATCCCACCATGCTGACGACCGCCGGCATCGCCGAGATCGCCGGCCAGTTCGCCGCATCGGCACGCATGGCACGCGCGGCCGGCTTCAAGATTGCCGAGATCCATGCCGCGCACGGCTACCTGCTGCATTCGTTTCTGTCGCCGATCGCCAATCATCGCAACGATGCGTATGGCGGCGATCTCGACGGCCGCGCGCGCTTCCTGATGGAGACGATCGACGCGGTGCGTGCCGAGTGGCCCGCGGACCTGCCGTTGTTCGTGCGCCTGTCTTGCTCGGACTACACCGCGGGCGGCTTGACGATCGAGGATACGATCGAACTGTGCCGCAAGCTGGCGGCGCGCGGCGACGTCGATCTGATCGATTGTTCCTCAGGCGGAATTTCCCCGCACATCGCGATCCCATCGTTGCACCCGGGATATCAGGTGCCGTTCGCGGACGCGGTGAAACACGGGGCCGGCATCGCCACCGGCGCCGTCGGGCTGATCACGGAGCCGACCCACGCCGCCGAGATCATCGCGAACGGGCGCGCCGATATCGTGCTGCTGGCGAGGGCGCTGCTGGCCGATCCGGCGTGGCCGCTGCGGGCGGCGAAGGCGCTGGGAGTGAAGCCGACGCTGCCGGATCAATACGGACGGGCGACTCTCGCGGCCTGATGCGAGTCAGCCTCAACCAGTTCGCGTCGGTTTCGTGACAGACTCAAGGTCAGGTGTATCAAGTGTAATCGCGGCCGCCTCCACGACCGGACCCGCTAGATGTTTATGTCTTGCGGCCGCCTCGAACAGCGCACGATCGTGCCGCAGATACTGGCGGGCATCGTCCAGGCCCAAGTGAACGCCCGCGCGTTCGCTCAGCACCGAGCGAGGCACTGCGAAGCGTAACGTTTCCGAGCCGGACTTGCCAAAGAACACCAGATTGTCTGTGTCGGCATCGTAAAGAATGTGCGGTATCTGAAAGTCGACCTTAAGGCCCGGGACGATGCCACGCGTTGC